>Ga0209174_10002606_pt1 | contig 11807 bp, 8 predicted proteins | sample JI91814BDNA_FD_187505 | JGI IMG/M metagenome (GOLD analysis project Ga0209174, IMG submission 187505) | Wastewater effluent complex algal communities from Wisconsin, to seasonally profile nutrient transformation and Carbon sequestration -... | ecosystem: Engineered > WWTP > Effluent > Algae...
TGTAGTATTTCCGGAAATTTTAACTTTTTGTCTTAAGGTCAGCCGCTTTTTGTATGAATTAATCACTTTATTTTCAAACACAGGTTCTACTTCCGATTCCATGCGACCGAGTTCTTCCGATTCTCCAACTAGTTCAACACCGGCAGGCAAGTTTTCAAATACTAAAACTGTTGGCAGGGGGCCGTGCTCAGGAACATCTTTTGAATATACCTTCCAGCCTTCATCAATAGAAGCTTTAAAAATCAGAATATATTCATTAACACCACTTTGTGTTGAAGACATTTCCCATTTCACTGGGTCGAGCAATTGTGCATTAGATTGCTGAATGAAAAATATAGCCAGAAATAAGCCTAAAAAACGTTTACCCATCTGCTGATAGAATTTAGAATGCAAATTTAACGATTTACCACAGAGCGCAGATGATACACCTGTCCCATGACAAAAAAGTGACTGTAAATATAACTTTAACGTGCGGAAGTAGCAGTTAGTGCCAAAAATGATTCGAAAATCATTCTGCCATCCGTATTTCCCAAAATTTCTTCAGAAGCGCGTTCCGGATGCGGCATCATGCCAAATACATTGCGGCCTGCATTACAAACACCTGCAATATTGTGCATTGAACCATTCGGGTTGGCAGTGTCGGTAACATTGCCATGGTCATCGCAATAGCTAAAAATCACCTGGTTGTTGGCTATAAGTTGTTTTAAAGTGGCGTCATCTGCGTAATAACGGCCTTCGCCATGAGCAATTGGTATTTTGAGTGCATGGCCAATAGGAACAGTAGCGTTGATGCGACTGGCATTATTATCGGCCCTTAAGAACACATTTTTGCAAATAAACTGCTGGTTGTTGTTTTCGAGTAACACACCAGGTAACAAACCTGCTTCACATAAAATTTGGAAACCATTGCAGATACCCCAGGCATAACCGCCTGCATTACAGTGTTTAATTACCGCTTGCATGATAGGTGAAAAACGGGCAATAGAGCCGGTTCTGAGTGCATCACCGTATGAAAATCCTCCCGGTAACATCACACAGTCGTCGGTAGTTAAACCGCCTAAATCGCGCTGTTTGTGGAATAATTCAATTACCTCACAACCCATTACATCACGTAAAACATGTATAAGGTCCTGATCACAATTAGAGCCGGGGAAGGTTACAACGCCAAATTTCATATACTGAATGAATTAGGCTGCAAAGTTAATATATTGGAATATCAAAGTAGTGCCAACTAACCCCAAAAACATGAGTTCGGGAGCCAACCTGTTTTTAAAATGGTAACTGTAATAACTCACAAACACAGATGCGGCAATGAATACAAAATACAAAGCCCCGTCGTGAAGCGGTATGTTTAAAGCCATACAAGCTGTTGAAAAAATAAGTAAATACACAAAAGCACTCAGGTATTTGCGCACCTGAATCAAATTGGTAGAAAATTTATTGCTGAAAAACACCAGTGAGGTGATAAATACAATACCTATTATAGATAGTTTCACGATGGTTATCACACCAAATGAGTTTTCCATCCGGTTAAAACTTTCAGGAAAGCCGAATTGCGACTCGGCAAATTGCGGTAGCAGGTCGAACCAAAATAATAATGTGGCTGCCAGAAAATAACTCAATACCACCCCAACACAATAAATAAAAAATTCACGAAACGATGTAGAGCGTATTCTGAAAAGACTCAATATGCCAAATAAACAAAACACAATTGCCGGAAAATAAAGGAGTGACATAAAACCACTGAGTATACCAACATCAAAATAGGTCATGTCGGACTTCGTTTTATTATACACGCCAAAAATCTTAAATAAAATAAATACTAATAATATGCCGCATAATAATTCCGGAGCGCCATAAATAAAATCCGGAAACAAACTGCATAAGGTAATAAATACCACAGCAGGAATTAACGAAGCTTTAGTAATGATTTTAAATTGCTGTAATAAAAAACTGATTAAAATGCCGGTGATCATTATAAAACCGATATTCAGCAGGGTAATTAAAATTACAGGCCATTCATTAATTTGCAGCCAGTTATTGAATAAGATATTACTGATAAAGGAATAATGATGATCGGTTATTGGTTCAGCACTGATAATCCATTTTAAATTGATGAGTGTTGTAAAAACAATCAGCAACAAAAGGGTTAGTGGGTTCGATTGGTGGAATATCCTCAGCACGAATTATTTTTGAATTTGAAGTTTTACAAATGATAGGTTCTTTTTATAAATGCTGGGAATGATTATCTCGTTCGCTGAAATTTGTTCAGCCGATAGCGGTCTGATTTGCACTTCTTGCTGATTGGGGTTGAACAAACTTTTTCTATCCAACACACCATCTGCTGTTGTCTCATATTGTAATACATTTGAGTTTTGCTCAACATCTTCATTAAAAATAAAAATGAGTTTTTCTTTACCTTTTAAAATGGCATAGGAAGAATTCACACCACGGTCTTCTCTGCTCAATTGTTTTTTTCTGATGACAGTATTCCAATTGGGAGAACCATTTGGCTGAATAGAAAATAATAAGATATCATCATACTCGTAAAACTCTACCTGACGTGAAGATGTGCGATAGCCGTAATATGGGTCGTAATTGGTGTATTCGTAATTTTCTACGGTTTTGTCATAATACTCGGCAACCATTAATGCGCCGCCATCTACACGCGGAATAATGCTGCCAATTTGATATACCGGAAGGTTTTTTATCGATTTTTCTTTAGTCAACCCTGCAATTTCATCCAGTGTTTCAGTAGGGTAAAAATAATTAAAATTAGTGCCGATGGTTGCACTATAAATATCAATGGTTAAATATTTATACCCAATCATGTAATCTTTATTATCATCCTTTAAAAAACAAATTGCCGTTAATTTATTATTCAACACATCAAAAGCATAATTCATTTCATCTAAACAATAATCGCCGCCATTTATGTTGGTTGAAACCCAGGTGTTGCCATTTTTAGGAAATACAAAAGTGTATTGAGTTACAGTTTTATCTTTTTTGCAATTAAAATCATCGTTTTCAAATAAAAATATCGGCTGCCCTTCATCAGTAATCATTTCTTTCACCAAAATGGGACTATAACCATCATCAGGTAAATTGATATCGTTTTTTTGTTGAATTTTTGTTTCCGCATCCATCACCAATAAAAACAACTTGTCAATTCGTCCGGCGCTTAATTCGTATTTGTAAATTAAATAATAAGGTGAGGTGTTGGCTTTGGTTATTTTAAATTCGGTAAAACTGTCGCCAAGTTTTTGTGAAGTGGAGTCCAACAATACAGGAACACCCTTTTTTTCAAGGTCGCTGTTGTAATGTTGCACTGAGAGATATTGCATTTTATTGTCCTTGTGCGTATAAAAGTGATAAATATTATCACCGGTTTTATATACTTCTACTGTTTCGTAATCTAAACTTCTGATGGTAATTTCTTTGCGGCGCTTAAAACTCATTTGTTTATCATAAATATCTATTTCATCTTCAAAACGATATTTTTTATAGATTAAAACGTCGCCATTTTTATTTTTACCTAAAATATTATAACCGATTAGTTCCGTGCTAATTTTTTGGGGGTCAGAAATAAATATCTGCTGAGCCTGGGCAATAGAGGACCAAGCCAAAAAACTCAACATACATAATATCAATATTCGGTTCACGTTCACGAATTTACCTAATAACTGCTTCTGCCGGATAATTATTTTCAAAAATACATAAAAATAGCTTAGTTCCGCCACCAGGTTATAAAATGGCAAAGTTGTGATGATTACCTGAAATGGAATATTGCAGAATAAAAATTACCGCTTTTGTTTTGGATCAAGCGCATCGCGAAGCCCTTCTCCAATAAGATTGTAAACGGTTACTGTGATAAATATGGCCAAACCCGGATAAGTAACCAGCCACCAGGCACTGAACTTTTCGCGACCATCGTTTACTAATGAGCCCCAGGTTACAACATCAGACGGCACACCAATACCTAAAAATGATAAACTGGATTCAACCAGAATTGCCGATGCAATACCAAAGGCAATACTTACCAGCGCCGGCGCCATTCCATTTGGCAAGGCATGTTTAAACATGATGGTATATTCGTTATATCCCAACGATCTGGCTGCTTGAATATATTCGAGATTACGTATGCGCAAAAATTCAGCACGGGTAAGTCTGGCAATTCCAGTCCACGATGTTAATCCAATAATAATCATAATATTGGTAAGCGAAGGTCTTGCAATAGCAGCTATGGTGAGTATTAAAATAAAGGTTGGCATACTATGGAATATTTCTATGGTACGGGATACTAATCCATCAACCGGAATATTAACTTTATTATTTAACCAGGGTAACTTGCCAACCAAACGGCCAAGCTGTGAAAACAAAAATATAATGGCTACTACAATAATAATACTGAATAACAATTGTAATAGTAAAGTAAATCCTGATGTTTTGATGGCTTCCTGTAAAACAAATTGTCTTGCCTGAAAACCATAAAACCACGCAACAAAAATGCCTAATACTACCATCCAGAAACGGCCTCTGCTGGTAGTTAATTTATTGTCGCCAAAATAACCCGCCATAGACCCCAAGAATAAACCTATGAGTGTGGCAATTGCCATTGAAATAAATCCGATTGTTAATGAAATTCTGGCACCGTGAATTAATCCGGCCATTAAATCGTCGCCCCGACTTCCTGTGCCTAAAATATGTCGAAACCTGCCGGGGATAGGCACTACAGCACCACTCTTATCTTTGAAAAATTGTTCTCCTCCCGGCGATTTATATCCTGAATTTAACCTGTCGCTTTTTCCGGGTGTATAAGGTATAGGTGCCCAAACAACTTTATCAAACTGCATTTGTTTCCAGTCGGCAATATCTAACTGAATTTTTTCAGAACTGCCATCTGCGTTATTGATGTAATAATTATTTTTAAATGAAAATGCAGGGAAAAAATGTTCTCCTTTATAATGAATATACAATGGTTTTTCGTTAGCTAAAATTGGAGCAAAAATGGCAATCACCGAAAAAAACAATAATATATACACCGAAACATAAGCAGGCTTATTATGCTTGAATTGCTTCATGGCATATTTTCTGAAACTGAATTTATTATCGCTGTTTTTTTTGCTCATGCTTTATTTTGATGCATACGAAATTCGTGGGTCTGCTACTGCATATAAAATATCAGCCACTAAATAACCCAATAAAGTTAAAATTCCGGTTAAAGTAAAAACATCAATAATTACCGGATAATCTTTGGTAGTTATAGCGTGAAATACCTGCTCGCCCATACCGGGAATGGTAAATATGGTTTCTAAAATAACCGAACCACTTATCGCCATTGGAAAAATATTCGAAAAAACGGTGATGATAGGTAACAACGCATTTCTGAAAGCGTGTTTGTAAATAACAGTATGCTCAGAAAGTCCTTTTGCCCTTGCCGTGCGAATATAATCCTGCGCTATAATTTCTAAAGTAGAAACTCGTGTAATACGACTTAAAAATGCCAATTGCGAATAGGTAAATGCAATGGCAGGCAATATTAAATAAGGTAATCGCAATTTGATTGTTGTCAACCAATTGGCATCATCAGGAATACCTGTAACCGGTTGAATACCACTTGCCGGAAAAATATGTAATGCCTCCACATTGGCAAACGACATTAAAAGTATTGTCGCCACCCAAAATGTTGGCATGGCATATAACACAAATAATATTACTGAAGATGTTTTATCAAAAGGTGAATTTTTATTAGCCGCCGCTTTAATGCCAATTGGTAAACTAATTAAATAAGCAAGAATTACAGATGTTAATGCAAAAAATAAAGACCATTTAATGCGGTCGCCAATAACATTACCCACCGGCAATTTTGTTTCATAAGAATATCCGAAATCTCCCCGAACTAACCCTTTGCAATCAACACTGCCTTTGCCGGTTAACCAGTTGCCATCGCCAAAAATCCAGCGGTGATATTGATTGTGACCATAAAAATGAATTGCCGGTAACCAGGTTTTTGCTAATTGTTTTTCGGAAGTTAACTGCTCGTAAAGCGTTTTTGTTTTTAAAATTTGTTCCTTAACAGGAGCAAAATAAGGATATGTTGCTGCGTAATGTGTAAGTGTATTTAATCGAAGTTGAATTTGTGCATCTTCATAACTATACATTAATATACCAATATTTTGTTTGGCTTCAATAATGGTATCTAAAACAACATTTTTTCCATAAACAGCAAAATTGCTGGTATCGGGAATCATCATGTTGATGGCTGTAGATAAAGTATGTAATTGGTTATTCCAGGCAGCTATATTTTCCCAATTTCCGTACTGACTAATCAATCGTTTTAACGCTGTGCGCTCATTGTCGTCGTAAACTTTGTATAAAGTATCAGGTGTTGCTGCATTACTAAGGCTCACATAAAACACAGGTAAATCTAAACCCAGTTTTTTGCGCCAGCGTTCTTTTTCTTTTGCAGTATTAGCAGTTTGTGTGCTGAACTCGCCTCCTGATTCCTGAGCAGATACCATCCTGTCCAGCGGGTCACCGGGAGCATTAATGCTGATTATAAACGCCAATAACGAAATAATTATCAGCGTTGGAATAAAAAACAATATGCGTTTGAGAAGATATCTGCCCATTACCTGAGTTCAATTGCCTTGTAAAAATACAGTAAGGGCGGAATTATTTCCCAACAAATTATTTTATTGATTTGATTCCGTTGCATTAGTAACTGAGCCGGACTGAGCACCATATAGGGCAATCAATCGCAGGTTGTTTAATATATTACCCGGACGATCGAATGTCATTATTTGATTGCCAAAACGTTTATGAATAATATTTTTACGATACGCCGAATACATGAAAATATACGGTTGTTCATCGTAAATAATTTGTTGCATTTTTTGTGACAATGGAATACGTTTTTCCGAATCCATGGTAACCTTTATCTGGTCAATTAATGCATCAGTTTCACTATTGCCAAAACCAACATAATTACTGCCGCCTGTTGAATATGATTTAGTGTGCCATAATTGTGTAAACTCTTCAGGTAATGAACCACCTGCCCAAGCACTCATATACATATCGAAATCGTGTTTTTGTAAATGTTCTTTAAGCGTGTTTCCCTCTATTGGAATTAAAATTAATTCGATACCACCTTTGTAAACAGCTTCTTTAATCATGATGGCGGTTTCTTCAACAAATGTTTGTCCTGCCTGATATTTAAATTCAATTTGCATTTTGGTTTTAACACCATCAATCATTTTATCTCTGATATTATCACCATCGCTATCTTTCCATCCGGCTTCGTCTAATAATTTTGTTGCTGCTGCTATATCGTTTGAAAGTGGAGTCAGATTAGTATTATATTCATCTTTTAATGGTGAAATTGGGCCTGCCATTCTTTTTGCACGGCCTAATGTGATAACATTAATCAGGTCGTCAACAGGCACTAAATAACCCATAGCTCTACGCACCTTAACATCATCAAAAAACTTTTTGTGAGTTACACCATCCGGTTTCATATTTAAACCAATATAGTTGTAGCTATAGTTATCGGTAAATTCAATATTATAATGGGTTAAAAAATTTCCACCATCCATTAATTCGGTGGCTGTAGCAGTTGATAACCATACTGAAGCATCTAAAGCCTGTGAACCAAACTCCAGTTTTTGAGCAGTTGGGTCCTTAATTATTTTAAATATTATTTTTTCAGGGAAACTGGTTTCATATTCGTTAGGGTCGCTTAATTTTTGTGTCCAGTGATTTTTTTTGCGTTCAAGAATTAAATTTTGTCCGCGTGTCCATTCTGCAACTTTATAAGCACCGGAATAGTTTAATAAACTGATATCGTTACCTAAAGTAGCGTCGTTAAATTTATTTGCCCATGCCAATAAATCTTTTTCATTATCGGTGTTAAAATCCGGATTGTTAAACTGAGCAAATGTATATTTCGCCAAAACGTTGTTCGGGTCATAATATTTGCGCTGAAATACAGGATAGTCGCTTAAGAAATTAATATTATTTATTTCTTCCTGCTTCATTACTATCGTGAATTTATACACATTATCAGGATAAGTGATTACATCCTGAATGTTTTCAAAATAAGATTTTGTAATTGGGTTATTGGTAAGCGGACAACGGTTTGCTTTTAACATAAATACACAATCTTCAGCGTTAATAGCACTGCCATCATCCCATGTTGCATTTTTGCGCAAAGTATAGGTATAACGCAAATTGTCATCCGACACTTCAGGCATAGCTTCTGCCAAATCGGGGCAAACATTTAAATTAATTACATCGTTGCGGAGAATATAATTGGCTGTTAACTGCAAAATCCAGCTACGAGCTGCTGTTCCACCATTCGTTGGATGTAAATTATCAGGATCACCCGGCCAATGGTTCACTACAATATTTTCTTTGCTCCATTCGGGTAATATATTTGTTGCGTCAGCAATTCGTTTATTCCGAATTTTATCTGAAACGTTAAGGGTTGAAATGTCATTCTCATTTTTACCACCATTACCTCCGCAGGAAGCAAGTAAAAAGGCTGTTGCAATAGTCAGGGTCGAAAGGACAGGAAACTTAGTGCTCATAATTGTAGTGCTTTATTCACCAAAGTAAACGAATAATATTGATTTTTTTAAACTGTATGAAAAGCAGATTGTTATATTAACTTTAACTCAATATTGGCAGGTATATGAAAAAGGTTTTAATCAGTGGAGGTTCAGGGTTAATCGGCAGGCATTTAACGGACATATTACTACAAAACGGGTATGCAGTTGCCTGGCTTAGCAGAAGTGTTAAGCCATACAAGGACGTGAACATGTATAAGTGGGATGTTGATGCCGGTTATATAGACCCGGAGGCAATTCTTTGGGCCGATGTTTTGGTCCATCTGGCAGGGGAGTCCATTGCAGGAAAACGCTGGACAGCAAAAAGAAAACAGGCGATTATTGAGAGCAGAACCAAAAGTACAGAACTGCTTATTGCTGCAATGCAGCAACACAATCATCATATTGAACAGGTTGTTGCGGCTTCCGCAATTGGCTTTTACGGAGAAACAGGTGAGATGCCTGTTGATGAAACAAATGCTTCAGGCAATGGCTTTTTATCGGAATCTGTTAGGCAATGGGAAGATGCAACATCAAAATTTTCAGCATTAGGTGTTAACCTTGTTACGCTACGCATTGGCATTGTACTGGCCGAAAATGGTGGCGCATTAAAAGAAATTGTGCAGACAAAATCGCTACGAGTATTGCCTGTTATGGGCTCGGGTAAACAAATATATTCATGGATACATATTCAGGATGTAGGCCAAATTATTATGTATTGTTTACAACAAAAATTATCCGGAATATATAATGCAGTTGCGCCTAATCCTGTTTCATTAAAATCAATTATCCAACATTATCAGCAGGTAAGTGGAAAATGGTATGTACAAATGCCTGTTCCTGCCTTTACGTTAAAACTTGTTTTAGGTGAATTAAGTGCAGTTGTGCTTACCGGTCAAAATGTTAGTAGTGCAAAAATTCAGTCTGCCGGATACCAGTTTAGTTTTCCTGATATAACATCTGCATTAACTCAAATAATTAAAGCATAAAAAAGGCCGGTGCACTCCTCAGTAACACCGGCCGGCAACCACAAATTGATAACTATTTTTTAGCTAAACCGTTAAATGTTTTTACCAGAGAAATAAATTCTGCTCTGTATCCATTCGCATCTGCTCCTGTTGCAGAAGAAGCGAGTTTCAAAACTTCATCGTAAGTAGCATCACCTTTAAATTCAGAATCGCGAAGCAACATACCAAATTCAACAACTGCACTTGCAAATCGGAAATTATCGGAAGTGCTTGCAAAAGGAACGGTAGTTTTATAAAGTGACTTCTCAATAAGTTTACTTGTTTCACTGTTAGGTGCTTTGTAGCGCAATTTTAAGGTCATTATTTCATCGGTATTGTAGGCATCATTTTTAATTGAAGTGGTTTGATATTTTAAATCTTCCACAGTTCCTGAAGTGCTGTTAATACCTGATGGCTGATAGGCCGATTTGCGCAATTTTAATTCATATAAAGCAGTCACTTTATGTCCGGCACCAAGTTCTCCGGCGTCTTTAGTATCATCATCAAAATCTTCTTTTGCCAATATTCTGTTTTCATACCCGATTAAACGATACGATTCTACTAAAGCGGGATTAAATTCTATTTGTATTTTAACATCTTTTGCAATAGTAAATAATGTGCCACGCATATCGGTAGTGAATACTTTTTTGGCTTCTTTTTCACTGTCGATATAGTAATAAGCACCATTGCCATTGTCGGCAATTTTTTCCATTTTACTGTCTTTATAATTGCCCATTCCAAATCCGCAAATACTGACAAATACACCTGTTTTTCTTTTTTCTTCAATTAATCTGGTCATCTCTGCATCGCTACTGGCACCTACATTAAAGTCGCCATCGGTGCAAAGAATTACTCTATTATTTCCTCCTGGAATTAAATTCTTTACAGCAATTTCATACGCAAGTTTAATACCTGCTCCGCCAGCTGTGGAGCCACCTGCCTGTAAATTATTCAGTGCATTTTTGATAGTAGATTTTTGATTACATGGGGTAGAAGGTAATACTTCTCCGGCAGCACCTGCATAAACAACCAATGCCACGCGGTCTTTTTCATTTAAATTATCTACTAAAGTATTGAGTGAACTAATTACTAAGGGCAATTTATTTTGATCACTCATACTACCACTTACGTCAATTAAAAATACCAGGTTAGAGGCCGCAGCTTCGCTGTAATCAATATCTTTTCCCTGTAAGCCAATCATTACTAATTTGCTTTCAGTATTCCATGGGCATTCACTCATTTCGTAGTTAATTGCAAATGGGTCGTTACCTTTTGGTGCGGCATAAGTGTAATCAAAATAATTTAACATTTCTTCAATACGCACAGCATCTTTTGGAGGTGTTTGACCGTAATTAATAAACCTGCGAATATTGGCATAAGCAGCATTGTCTACATCAATAGAAAATGTAGATAAAGGATTGCCTACTACTGTCTTAAATGTATTTTCATTAATTACATCATATGCTTCAGTATTATGAACAACTTCACCTCCAATCACTTCTTCATCCATTGAAAGATTCATATAGCCATACCCATCCAATGACTCAGCATTACTAGGAGCAACCATTTTGCAATCTGCTTCAGTTTTTTTATCTCTTAAACTTTCTTTTACTTGAGTAACCTGCACCGAATCGCCAATTGCGATTACTTGCGTAGCCATGGTAATATTTATTTCTTTGGTTTCGCCATCAGCAATTTCAAATGGAATTTTCTGAGCGATATAACCGGTAGCCGACACCTTTAATGTGTATTTACCTGCTGGTAATTTTTCAATAATATATAAACCGTTTTCATCAGGATAAAATTTTGTTTTGTTATCTAACGTAAGTTCAGCACTTACCAATGGCGTTCCGTAAGTGGATTCTACAATCAATCCAAATATTTTGGATGTTCCCGTAAAATCTACTTCCGGTGTGCGATTAGATTCAGCACCTATTAAAATGCCTGATGCTATCAGCACCACGAACAGCGAAGGAAAAAGTAATTTTTGCATGAGATATTTATTTAGCGTTAAAAATGAAATACCCACATGTGATGCAAAAGCAGGAGTTAATCCATAAATGGGGTCAAATTAATTTGGAGGAGAAATAATTTTAAATAGACAAAGACCTACCAGGTTTTAAAAACCTGGTAGGTCTTTGTCTATTTAAGATAGGGAAAAAAAAAGAGGATATCTATAAAAGACATCCTCTTT
>Ga0209174_10002613_pt1 | contig 11787 bp, 9 predicted proteins | sample JI91814BDNA_FD_187505 | JGI IMG/M metagenome (GOLD analysis project Ga0209174, IMG submission 187505) | Wastewater effluent complex algal communities from Wisconsin, to seasonally profile nutrient transformation and Carbon sequestration -... | ecosystem: Engineered > WWTP > Effluent > Algae...
GGCTTCTTTGATCTGCGCCAGGTTGGCTGTGTCGATGAAAAATTTCATGATGATTGTGTTTAAATCCTTTGAGACAGGATCTCCGTTTTGCCGGAGCTTTAATTGAAACCCGCCTTCGCTAAAGCTACGGCGGGTGAAAAAAAATGGCAGGCTGATTACATCGCACCGCTCAACCGCCTACTCTTGCTGCCTTCCGGCCCTGGGAGGGTTCAGCAGGAGCTGGTCGTGTAAGACCTGCCGCCGCAAATATACGGTAAGCAGGCTAAATGAACTGCAATAATCAGTCAGAAAGATCCTAAAAGAAAGCAGGGAATGGCCTCAAAAACAGGCCCTCGGATGAGCAAAAGGAGCAACCCACCCTCCCCGATTAAATCAAAAGCCAATTATAATCAAATTTGACCTCATAGAAGTAATATCTAAATATCCCAATATCCAATTCCCAATACCTAATACCCATCCCTACCTTTGAAACGTCGACCCCAGTCTCGTGTACCCGATCAATTCATCTGATCTTCCGCCAAATGAACGGAAATAGATCAGGATCATATACACATTTTCCGTTCCCCAGTAATTCCCTTCTGTATTTTCATAGGTAGCAAGGGCATCTTTCCGGTCGGTCAGCGTAACATAGGAATAATTATAATAACCCTGTTTCAGATAGAGGGCTTTCTCGTAAACACCTTTTTCCGGGTTAAATTCCATTTTCGATTCTTCATTCTGTTCGTAATTCGTCAGCTCCCCAAATACATAAACCGACCTCCCTTCAAAAGCCCGGTTGCCGGGGGGAACAAATGTAAAATGTACCCAGGCATACTCACTTTGCCAGAGCGGATTGGCATTGTCGCGGTTTTCAATGGTATAGATTCCATTCTGATCCCGGTAATACACATATACTTTCTGTCTTCTCTCCGCATCCGGCGTTACATACACATCAACCCTTTTACTGCTGTCATTATCTACTATTTGCTGCATCCGGTCACTTCTTAATCGCAAACTCCGCAAATCAATCCAGCGCCACTCTTTTCCGGCAGGGAATGTGGTGTTCTCTTCATCACTGTACTCATAATAATTTCCCCGGAAGATTGTGGGACGGTCCAGCATATTGGCAGAAGACCAGATATAATTCTGCAACATCACTACTTTCAGGTCCTGGGGAGAAAAGGCATTGATCTGACCGGCTGCCGTACTCACATTGGCCTGTACCCGCTGATGCGTCTGAAACAAATTATTATTATATGGCTGGGTAATGATCCCTGAAACAGTAGCCTTGGTATTCACCACCAGGAAACGCTTGGTAAAGACCAGTTTGCTGGTATCATCGTTCAGGAAGACTTTCAACAGGTAATTTCCTCCCTTTGTCGGCGCTGAATTCCTTTCCGGAAAAGTAGCCATATAATGGGTATAACGGGTACTCACAATGGAAGCATTCCGATAAGTATTGATCCGGTTACTCAGGAATCCACGGGTATAATCAAATGGCTGCACATTGGCCGGCTTCCAGTCAGCATTACAAAGCTGAAAGCTGTAATAATAAAACTTCACATCGCCATCCAGGTCATCAAAATGAAGTTCCAGCTGATCACTGCTGTTGAGCATGATCACCGGATAAGAATAGATATCCCCTGATTTGTACAATTTAACGGACCGGATACTACTCCGGTATGTATGATCAGGGATTTGTGCCCCCAACGGAAGGAGGAACAAAAAATAAATAGTACTGATCAAACTGAATATGCGGTAATTCATGCTAATTCGTTCAGAATATTGTCTAAAATAACCCAAAAAAGGGGATAAATCTTTCCGGCAGCTTATTTTTGTCTGCCCTTTGGCAACTCCCCAGGGAGATTAAAGACAAATCACCAGACTTGAAGGTTGCAGGCTTTATAGCAAACCGCATCGCGTTTAATTCATCCAGAGGGCCCGGCGGTCAAAAATCCTTTTCCAGGTTCATCATTCGCCTGTCCACTATTGCCACTGTGATCAGTGTAATGGTGATGATCATTGCACTTTCACTGGCCAATGGTTTTAAACAAACCGTGAGCCAGAAAGTATTCAGTTTTATCGGTCATATCCGGGTTCTGGAAAAAGAACCAGGCAAATCCATCATTGCCGAAGAAACCCCGATCACCCGGAATGATACAGTAGCTGCAGCGATCCGTAAACACCCTTCCGTTATTGGTATACAGCCCTATGCCACGAGATATGCCATCCTCAAAACAAAAAACGAAATAGAAGGCCTGATCATCAAAGGACTTGACAAGAGTACAGGAGAAGGGCATCCCAACCGTTTTATACAGGATGGAAGACCCATAAAGTATAATGACAGCAGTTACAGCAGGGAGATCATGCTTTCATCCTATACGGCCGAAAGGATGAACATCCGTTTAAACGACCGGGTCTTGATATATTTTATCAAACCTAATGGACAATTGCGTCCCGATAAATTGACTGTAACAGGCATTTACAAAACGGGGATTGAAGAGTATGACAAAACATTTGCCATTGCAGATATACAACTCATTCAGCGGCTCAATGCAGACAGCAGCGAACTCAGTGATGGCAGTTTCCGGAATCAGATCGGCGGCTATGAAATTTTTCTGGATGATTACCGGAAAATTGATAAAGTAGCTGAAGATATTTATAGCATGGATGAATTTCCCATTACCTGGAATACTGTTACTGCACAGGAGATTTCCCCGAACATATTTGACTGGCTCAGCTTGCAGGATAAAAACACTTTCATCCTGATGGTAATTATTGCCATCGTCGCATTCATCAACCTCATTACCTGTATCCTGATTCTGGTATTAGAGCGGGTACGCATGATTGGCATCCTGAAATCACTGGGTGCCACGGACTGGACGGTTCAGCAAATTTTTCTCCGACATGCGATGATTATTGCTTTACGCGGTATCCTTACCGGCGCTTTGCTGGCACTGGGCTTTTTATGGCTACAGCAGGCCACCGGCTTTATCAGGCTCAAAGAAGAAGCTTATTATGTAAGTACTGCTGAAGTAAAAATCATCTGGTGGCAGGTACTCGCCATCTGCGGGGGCACACTGGCTGTTTGCTTCCTCGTGCTCACGATACCTTCATTACTGGTTAAAAAAATTCAACCGGTACGGGCAGTACATTTCAGATAAAATTTGATTTCAGGATACCAGGTGCGATAAGATGATGCCGGCAGCTACTGCTGCATTCAGGGATTCTGCTTTTCCTTTTTGCGGTATAGTAATCCGATGATTGGCCAGGGCCAGTATTTCAGGACTGATCCCCTTTGATTCGTTTCCAATCAGCAGGATGCCTTCTTTCAGCGGATCTATTTTCCGGATATCCTTTCCTTCCAGAACTGCCGCATAAATGCCGATTGATGCCTGAGCCGATAACCAGGTTTCCAGATCCGTATAATAGACCGCTACCCTGGCAATACTGCCCATGGTGGCCTGCACCACTTTGGGGTTATAACACTCTGCCGTTCCTTCACTGCAAATGATCTGCTTTATGCCAAACCAGTCTGCGATCCGGATAAGGGTACCCAGGTTTCCCGGATCCTGTATATTGTCCAGTGCCAGGATCAATCCTTCAACAGGGTCCGGAGCAGCATCACCGAATTGCTTTACCAATGCAACCACCAGATTAGGCGTATTGAGTTGTGAAATTTTCTCTAATTCCTGCTCGCTTACTTTGCTGCAGTTCGTAGCACCAATTAATGACTCATTCGAAGTAATCCATTCTTCCAAAGCGAAAATCTCCAAAACAGCTGCCCGTTTTTCAGCTAAAAGCTCAGCTACCAGTTTGGGCCCTTCCGCAAGAAAGCAGCCTTCCTGAAGCCTGAATTTTTTCTGGCCTAAAGTTTGGATATATTTGAGTCTTGATTTTGACAGCATTCTGATCGTTTTATTTATTTGCACCTATCCTTTTCATGCACAGCCGCAATTTACTCTGGATTTCCCTGATCGTCATTTGTCTGACGGTAATCAGCTCCTGTGGGGTGGTTCCAAAGAATGCTCCTGCAAATAAGCCATTTGTTTTCAAATATAATATCACCGTCAACGGAAACTTTAGCACAGAGGAAAAAAACCGGCTGAAGTCAAGACTGGCTAACCAACTCGACGACAGCATCAAGGTGAGGGCCGCCCGAAAGATCCTTTACAAGGGCATCAACAGGCCGGTATTGGTCAATCCACCTTTATACGAAAGCGCCAATGCAGACCGCTCCGTGATTTACATGAAGGCACTCCTCAAGTCGCTAGGCTATTTCAACGATACCATTATCTATAAAGCCAGCATTGATACTGTGGCAAGTGATGAATTAAGAACAACGGTTGATTTCTTCGTCACTCCAGGTAAAGTGGTTCGGATTGATTCCTTTGCCTATAACATAAAACAACCCGATTTACAGGCCCTGGCTACCAAAGAACCCGGGTTGGTGAAGAAAGGAGACCCTTTTGCCAAATCAGCCATTTCTGCTGAACTCGACCGGCTGGTACTATTATACCGGAACAACGGATATATGCGTTTCGGAAGGGAGGAACTGATCGGCCTCTGGGATACGATTGATGTATCCTTATTGCAACCCACTTTTGATCCGCTGGAACAACTGGAGCAATTACAAAAACTAAAAGAAAGAAGAGCCAACCCTTCGGCAGATCTGGAAATCAGACTCCGACCCGGACTGGACAGTAACCGCCTGCGCAAGTATTATGTGGGAAATATTACCATTTATCCGGATACACCACTTGACACCACCGGTTTCACCAGAAAGGAAACATGGGTAAACGGTGTGAAAGTGATTTCTTACCGCAATACATTCAAACCGAAAATACTCCCCTCCAATATTTACCTGCATACAGGTGATGTATATGACCAGCGGAATTATCTGCGCACCAGTAACCGGTTTAATTCACTCGGAGCATGGCGACTGGTCAATATTGATCAGCAACCCAGGGCAGGTCAGGATACGGCTGACTTTACCATCCGTTTGACTGCTGCCCGGAAATATTCATTCACCGCTAACCTGGAAGGAAGCCGGAACCAGAACCTGGTATCGGGTAACCTCTTTGGTATTGGTTTTAATATCGGATTACAAAACAGAAATTTCGGACGTGCCGCGGCACAGGCCAGTACCAATCTCCGCTTCGGTGTGGAAACAGGACGTGATACCGCCACCGATATCCGTTTTATTCAAACCCGGCAGTTAAGTATCAACCATACCATTGCATTTCCCAAAGCCATTCCCCGAATGGACTGGCTGGGAGAAAAAACAAGGAACAGCATCCGTACATTATTGGTATTTAATGCCGCAACCACGCAACGCCGGCAATTGTACAATCTCAATACCATCAACGGTTCCTGGGGATATGAATTTCAGTGGGGCAAAAAACTCATGACCCTTCGTTTTCCCAATATTGAATATTCCAGTTTCAGTTCCCTTCCCCTGCTTGATTCCATCTTTAAAAAGAATCCTTCACTGAAAAATATTTTTACTGACGGATTGATTACATCTATGATGGCCGGGATGCAGGTAAAAGGCGGACAAAAAAAGAATATCAATGTGTTTAGTCTGAATGCGGAAGTATCCGGCATACTGACCGGACTGATTAAGAAGAATGCTTTTCTCGATAGTAATCTTTTCCGCTTTATTAAGATTGATGCAGATTTCGCGAAAAAGATCAGCATCAATCGATCCGCACTGGTCCTTCATTTCTTTGCGGGGATCGGTTATGCTTTTGGCTCAACGGTACAGGAAGATAAAAAATACAATCTCCCCCTGCTTCGCCAGTACTTTGCTGGTGGTCCCAATAGTATGCGTGCCTGGAGTCTAAGAAAACTGGGTCCGGGTTCTTCTGTACAGGATTTTGGAACAACCGGTTTGCCCGACCGTTATGGTGATCTTCATCTCGAAGCCAATATTGAATATCGTTTTCCGCTCATGAAAGCATTTGGTTTCCCTGTGGAAGGAGCCCTCTTTACTGATATCGGTAATATCTGGTATACCAAACCCTCTCCCACCCGCCCATCAGAACAGGTATTTTCTATGAGTAGTCTTTTAAAAGATTATGCCGTAGGTGTTGGTACCGGCTTCCGGATTGACTTGAACTTTTTTGTAGTGAGACTGGATTATTCCATCAAGGCCAAGGATCCAAGTCCGGCCCCGGATAAATTATCTGTCCAGAATAAATGGTTTGGCTATAAAAGATGGCGGGATGCCGACCAGTTTCAGCTGGCCATCAGTTATCCGTTTATACTGTAAGCTGCTTTTACTTTCTCTTCAAAGCCTGTAATACTCATTGCTTCATCAACATGGAAGGCCCCGATACGGGTGCGGCGCAGACTACTGAGATATCCACCGCATCCAAGAGCAGCACCAAAATCATTGGCCAGGCTGCGGATATAGGTTCCTGTACTGCAAACAACCCGGAAAGAAACAACCGGAAGATCGATGGCCGTAATTTCAAAAAGATGAATCGTTATTTTTCGAGGCTCCAGTTTTACTTCTTTTCCCTGGCGGGCCAGTTCATACACCCTTTTTCCATCAACTTTAATAGCAGAATGGGCTGGAGGAACCTGAAAGATTTCTCCTGTAAATGCTGCGGTGGCTGCATTGATCATTTCATTGGTAATTCCATCCAAAGGTTTCAAATCTTTGGGTTCACTTTCCAGATCATAAGTAGGGGTAACAGCGCCCAAAGTAAAATGGCCGGTATATTCCTTTTCCTGCGCCATGTACTCATTGATACGTTTAGTGAATTTGCCGGTACATACAATCAGCAAGCCAGTGGCCAGCGGGTCAAGGGTTCCGGCATGCCCTACTTTCTTAATACGGATAAGGTTCCGAATTTTCCGAACCGCATCAAATGATGTCCATTGCAATGGTTTGTCGATCAATAATACCTGTCCTTCTTCAAATCCGGTTTTGCTGAATTCCATCGGGTAAAGGTAAACAATGGGAAATTGAAAGTTGAAAATTGAAAATTAAAAATTGTGTTCGTTTTATGAATAAAAGAACTGATTAGCCAGCGTCGCATCCATCATTATCAACCTTCCATTTTCACCTTTCAATTAAATCGACATTCTGGTCTTCAGTTCAAGGTATTTATTGACCGTATTCACCGTGAGATTTTCCGGGCTGGTGAGAATGGAGAGTATCCCGTTTTTATGGAGTTCTTTTACCATCAATCTTTTTTCGTACATGAATTTTTCAGCGATGGTCTTGATATAAATTTCTTCTATAGTAGCTGCTTTTTTATCCAGCACCTGTTTAAGTTCAGTATTCTCAAAAAATACAACCAGGAGCAGGTGATAACGTGCCATTCTTTTCAGGGCAGGCATTTCTCTTTGCAGGCTTTCCAGTGATTCAAAATTGGTGAACAAAACCAGGAGACTGCGGTTGGTGACCCGGTTACGAATCACTGAGAACAATTTTTCAAAATCAGCTTCCAGGAAATCTGTTTTCTGGCGATAGAGGGTTTCCAGCACCAGGTTCATCTGGGTGGGTTTCTTATCTGCCTGTAAAAACATATCAATGTTCTTTTCAAAAGTCACAATCCCGGCCTTATCCTGCCGCACCAATGCCACATTGGCGAGTACAAGAGCGGCGTTGATGGAATAATCCAGCAAGGTCATGCCATGGAAAGGCATTTTCATCACCCTGCCTTTATTGACCAGGCAGTATATCTGCTGGCTTCTTTCATCCGTGTAATTGTTCACCATCAGGCTGTCTTTCCTTGCGGTGGCTTTCCAGTTGATGGTTCTGTAATCATCTCCGCGAACATATTCCTTGATCTGTTCGAACTCCATGCTATGCCCGATTTTACGGATTCTTTTCACCCCCACTTCCTGTAAACGGTTACTCACGGCCAGCAATTGGTACTTGCGCATTTGAACATAAGAAGGATATACTTTCACTACCTGTTGTGCCGGAAAAATAAAACGGCGTCTCACCAGTTGCAAAGGTCCATGCGCGTAGACATTGATATCATGGAAATAGTATTCCCCTCTTGACAGGGGGGTAAGGGTATAATGTAATTCGTTTTCAGACTGACCACTTACCTGTGTTTTCTTCAGCCAGTTGCGGTCCTGGAATTGTACCGGTATTTCATCAATGATACTGGCACGGATGGGAAAGGGATAATTATTCCTCAACCGGATAAAAATCTTATTCGGGTCGCCAATACTAAAACGCTCGCTCAGGATTCTTTCCGCTTCCAGTGCATTTTTTTTGCTGTATAACAGTACCCCATCCACCAGCATGGCGAGCGCCATCAAAAGGAGGATCAGCAAACCGATCCTGTATAATTGCGGAAAAAAATAACTGGTCACAAATACCACGGCGGCAAGACCCGCGATATAATAAACCAGTTTATGTAAGTAAAAAGATTTTATCATGTATAACAGCTGTTAACAGCCGGATTAAAAAACACTTCACATCATTTGAGCGAAACTTATCTCGGAACATCCATACTCTGGATGATCTGTTTGATCACATCATCTTCTGTAATCCCTTCCATTTCCTTATCCGGCGTAAGAATGATCCGGTGTCGTAATACCGGGGGCGCAATAGCCAGGATATCTTCCGGTGTCACAAAATCCCTTCCCTGGATGGCCGCCATGGCTTTGGATGCATTCATGATAGCAAGCGAGGCCCGGGGTGAAGCACCGAGATAAACCGATTTATTGTTCCGGGTCTGATGAACCAGTTTCGCAATAAACTGCAATAGCCTTTCTTCTATCAGCAATGTTTTCACCTGCTGACGAAGGGCAACAATTTGCTGGGACGAAAGAACCGGATGAATCATCTCCAGCGGAGATGCATTTCCCATGCGATGAAACTGACTGAGGATGGTCACTTCTTCAGACTCACTTGGATAAGGAACCGTAACCTTGAAGAGGAAACGATCGAGTTGGGCTTCGGGGAGCCGATAAGTTCCTTCCTGTTCTACCGGGTTCTGTGTAGCCAGTACCATAAAAGGAGTCGCCATCATGTAGGTCTTACCATCCACTGTGGCCTGCCTTTCTTCCATGATTTCAAGCAACGCCGATTGTGTTTTGGCCGGGGCCCGGTTGATCTCATCCACCAGTACGATATTACTGAACACTGGTCCTTTCTTGAATTCGAAACTCGCTTCTCTCGGATTAAACACAGGGGTACCCAATACATCAGAAGGCATCAGATCGGGGGTAAATTGTATTCTTGAAAAACCGGCGTCCACACTTTTGGCCACCAGTTTAGCGGTCATGGTTTTGGCTACACCGGGTACACCTTCAATCAGTACATGTCCGTCAGCGAGCAGGGCAGTAATGATCAGTCTGACCATTTCATCCTGTCCCACAATGATTTTCCTGATTTCATTGCGGATAGACATCACGGCCTGGTTCAGGGCAGTTAAATCAGTACGTTGCTGAAAAAGTGGTTGTTCTTCCATGCTTATGCGTTTTTATAAAATGATTCCAGTTGTTGATGAAAAGCGGATACATCCACGGCTGAAACTGCCGGGCTATCCTCTACATATTTAATAAATGATACGATTCCCCTGATTTCCTTTTCAGCGGCTCCTGTTTTGAATTGCAGCTGCTGAATAAAATTTTCATCCAGTGTACCGGTGGGCAGCTTATAACGGTTCCGGACATGCTCCAGAAAGTAAGTGCCCATTTTCCGGCAGAGATTCTTGTGATCGCTTCTGTCGTAATAAAGGCGGCCGATTGTTTTAACGAAATCCAGCGAATCATTCCGTGGTTTTGTTACCACCGGGATGATCCTTTGCTTGCGCCGCATCTCCAGTATCAGGTAGAGCAGCAGGGTGAGGAAAGCCGTGATCAGTGCTGCTTTTAATCCGGGGTAACGGGACAATACCTTTAACCAGCTTGTTTTATTCCTTTCCTGCTCCTGGTTTCTTTTGTACATAAAATATTCGTCCCATACGACCTTCTTCACATTCGCTGGAATCAGCGACATCACTTCTTCATAATATTCCATGTTCTGCCGGTGCAATAAAAAATAATTGCTGAAAGCCAGCGGGGCCAGGTGCAGGTATAAATGTCCTTTGCCTGCCTGGAACTGAACAAAATTGAGTGCCCCTTCGCCATCATATCCCAGTTTATACACTGTTTGTTCATTTACTCTTGTAAATGCCGCGTCATATTTCCGGCCGGGATAGGCAAAGTTCCTTGTAGTATTGAAATAAGGTTTACTCAGGCGCAGGGAAAGGCTGTCATCTTTTTGGGTTACCAGTGTATTGGATTCAAAATAATAAGGGATGTCCTTATCATTAATGGCACAGTTCAGTAAAGTAGCCGCCGCATCTGAAATTTCCCGGGTACTGATAAAAACATCATTCCCATTTTCAACAAACCGGATGAGCTGACGCATTTCATATTCCTCCGGCATAAAACGGGGCGTAACAGCCATGAAAAACTGCTGACTGCTGTCTGCTGAAATTTCCTCCCAAAGCCCCGGCTCCCTCCGGTTGGTAACAATAGCGGCGGAGGGGAACATCCCTGAAAGCGAACGAAAAGCCACCCAGGTACCGTAAGGAATTTTGTCGTTTTTCCGAAAGCTCAAACGTTCATCCAGTTTTTTCTTGCGACCACTACCTGTAATCACGAGCGCGATCACGGCAACAGCCACAAAAATCAGGATGATATAAAGATTCGTTTTTTTCAACCTTATAATTTCTTTTCAAACTGGTTAAACTCATTGGCAATAACCCGGTAAGTATCTTCCACCACATCAAACTGTCCATACCAGCTGTATTCAAAATGCCGGGTCAGACGGAAAAATTCAGCATACCATGTTTTGGAGGAAAGCTCCATCAGGTAGTCAAGGTTGGTTTTTTCCTGTTTGTATTGAATCATGTTTTTATCAGACAGATTTCGAAGCAGTCGAAGGAAATGAATACGCACCGCCAAACGGTAATTACCCTGTGCAAGGGCCTTGTCAATTTCCTGCTGGTACTGGATCGCAAAAATATCTTCCGGCATTTCTTCCACCATCCCATCAATATTATTAACCGGCACATTCTTTTTTCTAAACAGGCCCACCTGGCTATCCATCAGGTACCACATAATGGCATAGGCAAAGCCGCCAACAATAATGATCCAGAGCAGGGTTTGTACCCAGGTTCGTTGCATAAATGGTACATAATCCAGGTCGGGTTTGGTGTTGGATTCCTTTTTTTCTTTTTCCTTTTTGATCTCCGCATTCGCATACCAGAAATCATCATCTTTTTTCAAGCCATCCGCATAACCAGATGCCAGTCTTCTTTTGTAAAGGACCAGACTATCTTTTTCTTCAAGCGGGGTAAAATGCTCCGTTGATTTTTTTTCGTCCTCCTCCCCTTCTTCCTCATCCGTAAAAACCTCAGTAGAGGGAGGTTCTACAGTAACCCCCTCCTCAATGGTTGGGATCGTATCATTGGAATTTTGAGCCTGTAAGGCGGATGCCAGCAATAAAAATGAGGCCAGCAACAGGAGCCGGAAAAATCGGGAGCTATATTGGATATGCTTTTTCAACTTTAAATTTCTTCTTCGTTGAGCAGGTGGCGGCTTCTTCTGCCGAGCCGGATAGGATAAATTACAAAATACCAGATCACAAATAAAAGGGACAGTACTACCACCAGTGTGGTGATTACAGCAGCATCATTATATAACCTGGTGACATAGGCTTCAAAAAAAGCGGCCATGGCAGAAACGGGTAGCAGTCCGATCATGATCTTCACACCATCCTTGGCCCCCTGCTTCAGGGAGTCCAGCCGACGGATGGTGCCGGGAAATAAATAGCTTTTACCC
>Ga0209174_10002615_pt1 | contig 11781 bp, 8 predicted proteins | sample JI91814BDNA_FD_187505 | JGI IMG/M metagenome (GOLD analysis project Ga0209174, IMG submission 187505) | Wastewater effluent complex algal communities from Wisconsin, to seasonally profile nutrient transformation and Carbon sequestration -... | ecosystem: Engineered > WWTP > Effluent > Algae...
CTGTGTCAGAAGAAGTCACCGTTGCAATTCGGCGAGCATTCGGAGAGAAGGACGCCGACCGAATCTCATCCAGGCAGCCCAAGAGTTCGGAGACAAGATGGCCAGTTTGATGATCCAAGACTCGAGCAGCGTGATCGGGAGTCTTGGCGACGTCGCAGCGACGATTGTAAGGACTCCATGGCTGCAGGACTGCGGAATCACCCATCACGTTCGATGTGGGATGATCTGGCCCGGGATTGCTCATCGAGCCAGATATCGGCGCGATGCGCTGGTACTGATCCCACGAATGAACGAGTCTTGCAGTGTTTCCAGTCGGATTCTGCTCCAAGAGTAGTCGGGCACTCTTCGTGTTCCACACGCGAGCGCTTCCATCGTCGCTTGCAGTCACGATGCTTTGTCCATCGGGACCAAATGCAGCACTGTGAACGGCCCCACCGTGGCCTGCAAACACTTGGAGTTGCTGCCCACTGGCAACTTCCCAAATCCGAGCCAATTTGTCGACGCTAGCGGTCACAATCAAACGACCATTCGGGCTAAAACTCGCGTCGGTTAAACTCTCACCAGTATCCCTAAACTTCGCGAGTTGTTCACCCGTGGCCCCGGACCACAATCGAGCTGTGTGATCCGCGCTTGCCGTCACGATGTGCTGGCTGTTAGAACTAAAACGAGCGCGCCAGACCACAGAGTCGTGGCCGTACAGCGTAGTTCGAAGCATCCCCGTGTCCGCATGCCAGACCCGAGCGGTGCGGTCATGGCTCCCGGTGACGATGTAGCGACCATCCGGACTATAGCTCGCACTCCAGATTTCCGCTTCATGTCCATTGAGGGCGAGTAGTGGTCCTCCGATTTCTGCATCAAATACTTTCGCTGTTGAATCCTCACTGGCGACAACGATACGACGGCCATCCGGGCTCCAGTTCGCTTCATGCACCAGTGTATTCGTGCCAGTGAGCGTAAGAATGAAGCGACCCGTTGCAACATCCCAAATTTTTACGGTTCTGTCCGCGCTCGATGTGACAATGCGGCGACCATCTGGACTAAACGATACACTGTTTACCCTGCTCGCGTGTCCGCGGAGCACGCGAAGACTCAGCCCTGTTTCAGGATCCCAGATTTGTACGCTACAGTCTTCGCTTGCGGTTGCGATGAGTAGTCCATCGGGGCTGTATGTCGCGCTGTACACAGAAGATCGATGCCCAAGGAGCACCAACTTGATAGAGTCGATGCCTTGCATAGCGCTCTTTATTAGATCACGTAGCATCGGGCGCTGGCTGCCTTCTCTGAGAGATTTATAAATTAATAGCAATCCCTCATTCTGTTGTCCATAATCAAATAGGAATCGACTCCCATTTTCAGTGTATGCATCAAGCTGGCGCGATTTTTCTTGCTGTTTCTGTATTGTTCGATTCCAAGAATACAGACCAACGACGCTCAGCATCAATAGAAAGAATGAAGCAATTATTCCGGATGTGATCCATTGAAATCGTTTTTGTCGAGCTTCGCTTGCATTCAAAAAATCAATAAGTAGCGGGCTGAAATCACTCTGTTGAAATTGGTGATAACTACGAAGATGCTCTAAGTCAGGAGGTTGCCAGAGGCGACTGGAGCTTCTTGATGATTCATTCCAGAGCTGTGCGGCTATCAGTGCTCGATCCTGAATCTCTCGATAGGGACGGCTTGCCTCAATCCACGTCCGAAACTCCCTCCAATGCTGGATCAATGACTCGTGGGTGATCTCAGCGATAGGCGATGTCGGCCCCCCGCTTAGCGTCACAAGACGGACCTGTTCTTCGGCAAATTTGCGAAGCACAGATAGCACGTCCGACACTGTTTCGCCCTGGCCACACAGCTCAGCCACCCTCCTTCGGCGGCATGTGTGACGGGTTCCTTCACTGATATCTACCAAACGAACGAAGGCACGGCGAGCTGTGCATTGTTTTTCATTTGGTAACGCAAAAAAAACTCTTTTGGCTTCGCTCGCAAGAGCCTGGCCCATTCCACCAATGCCTCCTATGGTCGAACAAGGCGAGGCACCGTGCAACATCCCCTCCCATATTCGAGTCAGGGCAACCTCGAGCAGCGGCAACGCGCCTGAATACCCATACGACTGTTCGAGCAGAAGTGCAATTGTCACTTCATCGAGCGGTCTTCCTGCCCGCTTGGCGGGCTGCGCGATAATCATCCGAAGTTCATCACAAGTTAGTTCCGGAACCGATAGACTTTGGTTGCGAAGAAGCTTGTGGAGTCGTGGATGTCGCCACTGTACTTCTGCGATGAAATCACTGCGTAGAGTCAAGACGACGAAGAGATGCCGACTCGAACTACTAGCTGCAGCGAGCAGTGAGTCAATGAATAGATCTCGCTGGTTTGCATCATGGCAAAGCGAATACAATTCTTCGAACTGATCGACAAGAAGGACCACCGGTGACTCATCGATGCAGGGCAGTTCCGCGACCAAACGTCGTAGCCCATCGCCCCGGGCTTCTGGGTTAGCAAGCAACCTTTCTACGGCGAGAACACGACTGGCTGATAGTTCATCTGTTTCGCTAGGAGAGAGTAAGGGAACCAGGGCTCGCGCCAATCGCTCAGTTGGCCGATCTCCGGGCTTGACGATCACAAAGCGCAAAGGGTCAGGCACCGGCGTTTTCGTTAACCCAGCCAATAGTCCAGCACGTGCGATTGAAGACTTGCCTGCCCCTGACGGACCCAGAATTGCAAGCAGTCGGGTTGATTTGGCGTCTTGCCAAAGTCGCTTATACCAAGCAAGTAGACGCTCGGTCACCTCGGACCGTCCGAAAAACAAATGGGACTCGTGAACCTGGAACGCAGCGAGGCCACGATAGGGATTTGTCGACGTGCCGGGCTGTGGCAGCCTCGACAGCTCATGTTGAGCGATACACTCGGGGGCATATTGCTGTAGAGCGGCTAGCAGACTCTCTGCTTCGCTCATTTCTAGAAGGAGAGAAGCCTTCGCCAATCGATCCATGCTATTAGAAAATCGCTCGGCTACCGCGGGAAAAAAGTCCACACAGAATGCTGTAAAGTCCGAATCGGTCGGCAGTGCCTCGCGCAGTAGGCGGCGAAGTTCATTGGTAGTCGGTGCCATTGCGAGATGGCGAGGAGAATACTCTGATTAGACCAAGTTTGAAGTAGGAGTTGCATCCGGTGTCTAGCGCATCCTCCACGGACCCTAATGGATGGCAGAGGGCATCACTCGCGAAACATCCGGTGCTACTGCAAGCAGCCCCTAAACCAACGGGCCCATCAACGTCGAGTATCTGCGCCGACATATCGGCGGCACCGATCTGGACTGAGCTTGGTTGCGAGTCGGGGCAACACAGCGTACATCGTGGTTGCGAGCGGAGAGCGCTGGTACAGAGTCGCCAGGGTGGCTGGACGAGCTACCTGCCAACTGGGCGGGGCCGACCGGGTTTGCGGTGTTCCTGTGTGCCGGGCTGCTGAGCATGCGGCTGCCGACGTGGGGGTACCTGACGGGACTCGTGTAATCTTTGTCGCTCCTGGTCTGGCTGGCGCTGTCGGGCAAGTCCGTGGCCAAGCTGGACTTTGCCGAGACGCCCAACGCCGCGATGGATACGACGGTGCCCGCCCCCCCCGGCGATCCCAGCTCCTCATATGCACTAACCTAATATCCAGACGGAGTGCGTAGGTAGTCTTATATGTTCGGTATGGTGAATACGCGGCTAGACCTGGAATGGGAAATCTTGGCGAGCTTGTTGCCGGTGGGATGGCGTGAGCTGGCGAAGGAGATGGGGGCGGTTCGTCGTCGTCGAGGAGAGATGCAGGATCCCAAAGTCCTGCTTCAGGTGCTGCAACTGCATGTGGAGACGGGGCTATCGCTCAAACAGGCTGCGGCGCATGCTACGGCGCAAGGGATTGCAACGCTGTTAGCGACGCTTAGCGACGTGGCGCTGCTCAATCGTTTGCGCAGCTCAGAGGGCTTTCTGCGCGAGCTGGCGCTCAGGTTGTTTGCAGGGAGTCGGTTTGGCGATGATGAGATTCCGCTGCTCGCCGGTAATAGGCTGCGCGCCGTTGACGCCACCACCGTCGATGAGCCCGGCAGTACCGGCATCGACTGGCGCGTGCATTACAGCATCAGTCTGCCCGAGATGGCGTGTGATTTTTAATAGGTCTTCACTTGGTAGTCTGTCGAATGTCGCCGATCTTGCAAAAGCGCTGGAGCACTTCAGGCAGTCAGCTCTTGTGCAGCGATTCTCGGCATGTCTCAGCGGCAGGATAGCTGGCAGAATCTGCTGGTTCTGCTCCGCGAAAGAAGCTTCGAGTTAACGGATTTTCCGCGCTTGAGCAGTGCCGGGGCAGAGTTCGCCGCTGGCTGATGTTTGTCTATCTCGACAACGGCCATCCGATGTCCAAGCGTCTGTGGGGCAGACCATTGATCCGTTCTGTGTGCCCTGTTCCGCTTGGAGCTCTTATCGGGGAGCGATACGTGCAGAAGGATCTTGAGTGGGGCAGTTCGAGACTCTGTTGCGACGAAGCACGGGCAAAAGTCGATTTTCGGACGGCACCGTGGTAGCTGTCACCAAATAGTCTTATGCAGCCCCCATTTGATTCACCCGCGTTGCCACCCATCCTGCCAGCATGGGTGTCCGAGTTACCGCTGGATGCACTGCGGGCGATGCTGCTCGCAGGAAGCTGGGAAGATCCATCCAGCGGAGATGCATCACAACTAGAGATGCTTGGCACCAATCGCGAGGATGTCCAACGGGCCGGTGAGCTGTTGCAGACTCAACCTGCGGCGCGAGTGGTGTTCCAGCCACTAGTTGGTACACCAGATGGGCGCTGGTTCTGCTGGGAGCACGAGCAGGAGACGTGGTGGCTTCTCGGTGGGCTACTCCGTGGGATCGACCTGGATCGATTTGCCCCGCTCTTGCAACGGACGCTTCAAGCCACCGACGAATCCTCGCGCATCCGTCGAGCGGGAGTTGTTCGAGTTCTCGTACTTGTCGGACACAGCGATTTCTTGATCCCTTGTTCCCCAACGCCCAGCCAGCGTGCATCGGCTCTGGTTGCCACGCTCCTTGATCCTACTGACTTCGAGACTTGGTCAAGAAACCAGGATCTACTGCCTTACCTAGCAGAGGCCGCGCCTTCTGCTTTTCTCGATCAGTTATCGAAAGCTTTCCAGTCAAACGGTGGAGCGCTTTGCGGACGGATTACCGGAGACAGTCCACTCTTCCTGTCGATTGTTCAATCGCTGGAGGTTCTGGCGTGGGACACGCTGCTGCTAGAGCGCGCCGTATACCTGCTGCTGGACCTGGCATCGCTGGTGCGAAGTAGTACCTTCGATGAAGCTCGGCCTTCCGCCGCGATGGAGAGCCTGAGGGGCATCTTCCATCCGTCACTTCCGCAGACCAGTGCCAGCACCGAGCAGCGGCTGACGCTCTTGGAAGCGGTCTGCGCGAGCGGGGGAGACCTAGCTTTTTCGCTGCTCCTGCTGCTGCTACGGCGAACGGGCACCCTACACTCGGCCCACCGTCCGTGGCTCGCATGGCTGTTGTTGCCACCGGAGAATAATTGGCACTACGAGGGCGAGGAATACGTCCAGGTCGAGTGGTTTGTGAACTTGGCCGAGCAAGCCGCAGGACGAGATGCCATCCGATGGAGCAAGCTGCTAGGGCCCCTGCTGGAACTCCCGACTACCCTGGGCACCAAACTCTTGCGCTCGCTGCGAAAGAAGGTGTCCAGCATCGCAGACCCTAACGGACAGCTCTGGGGCACACTCGACCGGAACCGGACCCGCCTTCGGGAGATCGCAAGGTACAGCCAAGAGAACCCCGCGGCTTCGCAAGCTGGTGCGGCGCACGACGATCCGCAGGAACCACCCAGCAAGGATCGGCGGCTGGTGCTGCTGGATGAGCTGTATCGGCTCATGACCCCGACAGATCCATTTCTCCGATACGCCTGGCGGTTCAGCAAGGATGCGCATGAGCGAATCTTGGGGGTTTTGGATTCGTATCCCCGCGATCTGCGGTTGGAGCTGCAAAAAGAGGCGGTCCTTGAAATAGAGAAGGATCCAGAGGCTCTTGGACTGCTGGCACGACTATCGGAGGTTGCGGACCCACCGTACAGCCTGGCCGTTACGCTGTCCGCGTGCAGCTTGGCCGATGAACTCGATCGTCGCTTGCGAACCCAAGCTTCCTTTGGTGCCTTGCAGCGTATTGCCGCAGCGTTTCTGGCGGTCCGGCTACAGCCACGCCCCTTTGAAGAGACCGCCGCACTGCTTTCGGATCTCGTCAACCGGGGTCGAACGGATGACGCAGTGGACCTCGCGTTGCACTGTGAAGTCGTTACGGAGCGTGGACACAAGCTCTGGGCCTTGATCGATCAGCTCGGCGAACCGATGCGCGGTGACTACTGGCGCAGGCTGAATATCCATTGGACAGCCCTCCATGGTGCGACGGTCGAGCACGCGGAGTCAGCCGTGCATCGGCTGCTTGCCTATGATCGTCTGCCGATTGCTGTGAATGCCGCCCTGTCGGTCAATCCACCCGTTGGGGTGGGCTGTCGCTTGTCGGTATTGGAAAATGTCGCCAGACACTACTGGAAAGAACGGCGGGCGCTTGATGCCCAAAGGAATAAGAGCGAGGGAGAGGGAGAGGGAGACTCTTCCGGCTCCGCTCTGCTCGAGGTAACAAACCGTCCGCTTCGTGAACTGGATACCAATGACGTAGTACAGCTCTTGACCAAGCTCCAGCCGTCTAGTCCCGAAGAACTGCGCCGGGCTCATCAGGTTGAGCTGCGGCTTGTTCCCTGGCTTGGAAGAAATGCGAGCGAGCGTTATCGTCTGCGATTCCTGCCTGCATGGTTTTCCGAGCATCCCAAAGCGTTGGCTGATTTGCTCGAGCAGTCGGCCTCCCGTCGTCGCGGTCAGCCAGACGATGAAGGCACGCTCTCTCCCATTGATATTCAGTTGAATCTTGCTCGGCTATGGCGCGATGTGCCCGGTGCGGAGCGCTCCCCCTCTGAGGCAGGCGAGTTCCTTCTTCATTGGTGCCGTGAAGTCTGGGCCCATCTGGTCTCCGATCAGGGGAAGGAGCTGGGCTACCACGTCTTGGCGGCGCTGCTTGCTATCCCAATGGGAGATGATGGAGTGTGGCCTGGCACGGCAGCCAGGAGGCTCCTTCGCGAGCTGCCCGGACTCAAGAGTCCACTGAGTATTGCCAAGCAGAACAGCCGTGGAATGCGGATGCGTCGTGTGGACGAGCTGGCGCAAGAAGAGCACGCCATGGCCGTGCAGCATCACAGGTGGGCCGAATCCCTGTCGGCGGACGGATGGATGGAAGCTGCCGACCTGAATCGGTCGATAGCGAGAAGCTATGAATGGGAGGCCAAGCTCCACGATGTCCCGCATATGGAAACTCCGATGACCCAACGCACGCTGCGACCCCTGTTTCCGCTTCGGCGGATCGTGATCGAAAACTTTCGTGGCATCCGCAAGCTAGACCTGCCTCCGCATCCACGACTCAACCTGTTCTTTGGTCGCAACGCCACTGGCAAGTCGACGATTCTCGATGCCATCGCCCTGGGGTTGGCAGAGATAGGTCGGCAACTCCCTAAGCTGGAGGAGAGAATCGCGTGGCCTCGACATAGACCCAGCGACCTCCGTCTTAGCGGGATTGGCGACAAGAGACAGCCTGAGCCATCCCTGTCGATTGATCTCTGGGGACAACCCGGCGGAGGCCATCCACAAGCCCTGCACTGGCGCGTAGCAGATGTCTATTCGGCGGTCGGATCGCGGCTTCATCCGCAGATTGCCGACCGTCACTCTGCCGACTTCAGTGCCTACCTTCAGCAGATCACGGAATCGCTCAGAACCAACCAGCACGAGGTTGCGATTCCGGTGTTTGCCCACTACAGCGTAGAGCGAGCTTCCGGTGAGCTGGCCAAGAAGGTTGCTGTCCCAACTGGGGGCGTGACAGAGCGGGTTGAAGGTCTGAATGGCGCACTGATAGGCGCGGCTCGTTTTGAGAAGGTGCTGCTGTGGCTCCGTGTTTTTGAGGATGTTGAACAAGAGCAGCGGAACGAAAAGGGCGATCAGAGCTACTGCTGGCCACCGGTAGAGGCCGTCCGTGCTGCGATAAAAGCAACGCTGCAAACGCCTGACGGCACGTCCTGTACATCACCCAGGATCAAACGCAAAACCGGCACCTGCGTGGTGGACTTTTATCCGGCCAACAGCCCGCCAGAGCCAGACCTTGAGCTGGCGCAGCTTTCGGATGGGTTTCGCACGCATCTTGCGCTGGTGCTAGATCTGGCGATGCGCATGGTGCGGTGCAATCCTCCACCCGAGGCAGATCCACAGCGCGACGGTTTCGGTACCCGTTCCTATGCCGTGGTGCTCATTGATGAGGTCGATCTGCACCTGCACCCAAGCTGGCAGCAGACCGTCCTACCAGATCTGGCCCGAGCATTCCCCAATACCCAGTTCTTTGCGACCACCCACTCTGAGCAAGTCCTGTCATCGATCGACGATTCCCCCACCGCGCCCGGATCGGCACTGGAGCCAGATGGGCAGCCCCAGGGACAGGTGTTTCAGCTTGCGTATCAGGCCAACGAGGTCCGGCTCTATTCATCGAGCATCCCCAACTACGGTGCTCGTGCCTCCGACATCTTGACCATCAACATGGAGGTCAAAGAGCGCTCGCCCAGCCCGCTGACTCAGCAGCTTCGGCAGTATCTGCTGCTGGTATCTGACGGGAAGGGATCTTCGGACGAGGCGCTGAAGTTGCGGGCAGCGATTGAGTCCAAGCGAGGTTTCGATGATCCAGCCTTGATAGAGGCCGACTTTGAGAACAACCGTCAGGCAGCATTGACCAGACGAGGACAGCAGCCATGAAGCGAATTCGTCGTCTTGAGCCTTCCTCATGCGCACTACAACCGCTGGCCTCATACGTGGCGGAGCTTGCCGAAAGAAATGAACGGCCAGACTGGGATCTGTTTCGGAACAACGCCCGGATCGCCTATGAACAACTGACCGAAGCGCTATGGAAAGCTCAGCAGGGAATCTGCGCCTACTGCGAAATACAGATCGACCTTCGTTCAACCCTCCAAGTCGAGCACTACCTGCCCAAGGGCGGAGTTCCTGAGCGCCACTTGGCCGTCGATAATCTCATGGCTTGCTGCGGTGTTTCTGACAACCCCGGATATTCTGAGCGGCGAGATGCAGTAGGTCAGGGCCACTATCTACCACCTACGGATAGGAGCAAATGTTGTGGTGCTGCTAAGGGAAATCACGACCCAACCCTAAAGGGAACCCGCGTTTTGGACCCGCGTGCTATTCCCTCTCAAGACCCATTGACTGGCGCGCTTCCCAAGCTCGTCGGTTGGAGACTCCTTGATGATGAGATTGAGCTGGTTCCGGACCCCAATGGCTGTCGTCGAGTAGGGATAGATCCAGAATTGGTAGATGAAACGATATTGACGCTAAAGTTGAACAACCCCCGTCACAAGCGGTTGCGAAAGACAGTCCGTGACGCGCTCAAGAAAACCGTAGGACTCGACTTGTCTCAGCAGAGTGCTGCTGAAAACCTCTCGCCGAATCCCGTCGACAATCGCATCAGCCGCTACTGGAGCACCGTCCGGCACTACTTTGGCGACTTTGCGGAAGACTGGCTCAAGACAGACGAGGCTAAAAAAGCTCTCTGCTAGGTAGGTGTAAGAGGGGACAATGCCGTCTGAAATCATACAACGATCTCTCGGCGATCTTCAGCAATCGCCAGGAAATGCTGGCGCACCTGCTTAACTGAAGCTTGAGTGTATGGGAATCCCAAACATAGCGCGACAGCTCGGTGACAACATGCAGCGGACCGTCAAGCTGAATCTCCTGCTGTCCCTGGAGCGCGATATGGAACGCCTTCGCCAGCATCTAAACCTCTTCTGTAGCGAGCAGACCGAGCTTGACTTAGGAACTTGAGACCACCGCGATGCAGGGGGATGGATGTTCTCCCCGGCAGCAGCGCTGATTGCCGCTCACCCTTTGGGAACCAGCGAGGTGCTGGCCAGTGCGGCTTGGAATGCGGCAAGTCCTTCGGGACCTAGCTGCTTGATGGCCTCCAGAATCTCTGTGGGTCTGAGTGGACGAACGCCGGGCTCAGTGGCTTGTGGTGGTACCGGTGGTTGGAACTCTGCATGAGCGGCGGGAAGCACCGCAGTTGGTGGAATAGAGGTCGAAGTCTCCGCAGCAAGAGCCGGAGGTGGCGTGAGCGCTGTGTCGTGAGACCAGGAAGGAAGCGCGCTTTGAGCAGCGGCGGCTTCATCCAGTGCCATGGCTTTGGCGTGAGCCGCAGCCATCAGCGCTTCTGGCTCGTATGGGAGTGGAGGCAGCACTCGTGGACACAAACTGTGGGACTTGAGTCGCCACGCCAGTTCCTTGCATCTCGTCTTCCTTGGGAACAGGACCATGATCGGCTTCTCTGTCTTCTGCTGATAGCCACCGACCATCACCCAATCGAGCAGGTACACAGTCCGTAGTGGGACGAGTGGAATCTCTACAGGCCGGAGACGATAGTGCTCATTCCGAGGCTTCGAACCATCCCATCGCTGGGAATCTCGGAGCGGCAACCAGACATCTAGCTCCCGACAAAACAGACGGTAGCCGATGGCATTTTTCGGTGGTTTCAGCGCAAGGAGCGCGTCCACAAAGTAATCCTCATACGGTACCTGCGCAACAGTACGAGAAGGAGTCCCAGCTCGTCGAGCCTTCGCCCGCGCAAGATGGCCACATAGGGGTGAGTGGTACACCTGACCATGTCTCTTCGGATAGAACCACTCAGGACAGCCCAGACACTTTTTTGACATGTTACAGAGTACAGCCAATCCATCCCAGGTCTACGTCTCTTTCTGACCAGAGCGCACGATAGATTCCCTGATATTCCGTCAGACAAATGTGCGCACGCACCACCAGACAGACTCCGCACCGAACGACTCGACAGTCTATCGACACCATGACCCGACGTACTGCTGGAAGGACTACTCGACGTACTACCTGACACAGGACTCGCCACACAAAGCTCCACTCAGTATGGCGAGGAGCGAACTTCTCAGCGACGGCTCAGACATCTCATTCAACACGACGAATCATCTGGCAAGCAGTGCCGCGTGCTGCGTAGGAAGCGATACCTCAAGGCGTACCGCAGCGCGGTCCTCCAATAGCTGGGCGGGAGCAATGGTAGGCGATTCGCTCGACATGGGATCAAGCACGGTCACCGACTCCACACTGAGAGGCACGCGGAGGTCGGCGTGTGGCGCACCGATGCAACACCAGCGCCTAATCGTCCCCAGCATCCGCCATCGGTTCAGAAGTGGGTGCGAAGCCGTACAGTTCCCAGAAAGAACCGCTTTCAACGATCGGCACCGGCAGATTCACAGGCGTCAGTCCTGCCGCGACGCTTCTTGGGAATCTCCCGAGGCCCCTCACCAAACGCAAGCCACGCTGGCGACACACCAAGAGCTTTCGCCAGCGATTCAAGAACGTCCACGCCGGTCTGCCCACCATTCTCAATCTTGGCGAAGGAACTGGGACTGAGACTCACCAGACGAGCCAGCGCGGCTTTCGTGAGTCCTCGCTCAACACGGACCGCCGCCACGCGAATTCCCATTCCATCGGTCGTTGCAACTACACCCGTGGACTGTGGTTCACCCAGTCCATAGCCTAACCAACCGGGTGCGACTCCGAGCGCCGAAGCCAATCGGGCAAGGGTACGGACGGTAGGAATGCGCACGCCCGCTTCTACTTTGGCCGTC
>Ga0209174_10002618_pt1 | contig 11778 bp, 9 predicted proteins | sample JI91814BDNA_FD_187505 | JGI IMG/M metagenome (GOLD analysis project Ga0209174, IMG submission 187505) | Wastewater effluent complex algal communities from Wisconsin, to seasonally profile nutrient transformation and Carbon sequestration -... | ecosystem: Engineered > WWTP > Effluent > Algae...
TAACTTTGAATTGGGATTAGAGAATATCTTCATCGGCGCCGTATTCAAAGATCGCGCCAACGAATACCAAAACTACCAACCCGCCCGCTGGCTTCATAATATTTTCTTTACCTATTACATTAAACGATCTACCGAAGAGGATAATCGAGAGTTTCTACTCACTCTCGAAGTAAAAAATATAACAGATAAACGAGCAGAGGATATAGTAGGTTATCCTCTTCCGGGTAGAATTTGGTATGGGACGGTAAGTGGTAGGTTTTAATTATAAACTAAACAGTATAAATCTCATTCACCGGCTTACCGATATTAGCCCGTTTGCCGTATAAAAATTTTATATGATGATCGAAATGCCAGTTTGCTTTTTCGATGAGTTGTTGTAGAGTTAAAGTGCCGGCTTGCGAATGAATCCCTGTTTTCTGCAAATCCTGTTCGGAAATGGAATTGAGTATTTGTGTGACATACTCTCTATTAGCTGAAAAAAGTCTAACCGAGGCAGAAACATTCTCTGGTTTATAGGCAAGATTCTCTTTCCATTTGTTTTCATCAAAAGCCATGAGAGTAGGGTTCTCTTCGGCGATTACTCGTTTGATTCTATCACTGAATACTAAGTCGCAATCTACAATATGAAGGATAACTTCTGTTAGACTCCAAAGTCCTGGACCGGGTGTTGCGAGTAAGTCCTCTTTTTTTAAATTGGATGTTGCATAACTTAAGATATGTGTTGCTTTCTCATAAGAGGTTGTTAATTGTTCTTTCATTTATTCCTTCCTGTTAAAATTTCTGATATGTATAATTTTGACTTTTGTTTAATTTGTTCCAACTCTTCTATTGATAAACCTGCATTAGCCGCATGCTCATATTCGCTAACTAAAGTGGTATCAAAAATTCCAGGGTCATCACTTCCAATTGTTACTCTCAGATTATTTTTTATAAATCTTCTAATGGGATGTTCCTTCATTCCAGGCAGCATTCCGATATATAAATTAGACGTAGGGCAACATTCAATAACAGCTTTAGATTCTTCTCGCACTAAGTAAATCACAAAATCCTGAAAAGTATTTAGTTCATCAATATATTGTTTATTCATTTTAAAAGAAATCTTGGAGTCAATGTTTTCGTTCTCAAGTATTTCTTTCTCGTGCATTAATTTTGAATAGTTCTGCGTTTTTCCGAAGGATTTTATTTTTTCGTAATGTAAAATTTCAAATTTAATCTGATCGAGTCTTTCGCCTATTGTCTCTGAAAATGTTTTGTCAGCGAAGCTTTCCGGGTTAATGCCAAGAGCGATACAATGACCGAGTCGATGCGAACCGTAGAGAGCTGATTCTCCTACCCATCTTACTGCTGACTTAGGTGTCTTATCCGCAAAGCTTTCTCCCACATGATATAATATGGATAAAGCAGATTGCGGATTATCCATATTATCCCGAATAATGGTTTGAAAAAAAGATTTCTTTTCTTTTGGGGGGAATCCTTCTTCAATGTAACAAAAATCAATACCGACTAAATAGTTTCTGACTAGTTCGTTTTCGTTCATTAATTCTTTGAGCCATTTGTATTGCTCTATATAATTTCCATCACGATGGAGAGATACAACTAGTTTTACTTTCATCAAGTTATTAACTGATTGTTCGCCTAACAGCAATCCTTCGCAAGCGGCTAATGTTTTTGAAAAGTAGACATCTTTGGTTGCGTAGGGTGCATACATAATGCGATATTCAGCAAATGCAACTCCCTTATTTGCATGTTCGATTACTATATCTTTGCTCACGGATTTAATTTCATCTTCGTCGAATTTGCATAAGGCTATGATTAGATTGAATTTGGATTGAAATTCTAGAAAAGGAGCGGGTTTATTAAAGAGGTATATGCTTTTAAACCGCTCTATGTCTTTGTAGTCATTAAAAAAACTTTTTGTATTCAATTCTTCTTTGTGAAATTTCTGATGTAGTTCGGTATATAAATTCCACCTTGGGTTCGGATTATTTAGTCCGATTTCAAAAAGTTTTTCCGCTGTAATGGATCCGTAAAGATGATTGTGCAAATCTAGAAAACTCATACTTTGCATGAAAATATAGAATGAAAAGAACTGTAAAGTCATATTTATTTTATTCACAAGCAAAGTGTATCAACTAAACATGGTAAGCAAGAGAGGCTAATGATGAATATTATAAAACTAATTTTTATACTTTTACTTATGTTAGTGATAAATTGTGAGAGTAAAAATTCAGATGACGAAGAAAAAAAACGAGCGATAGCAGGCGTTTTGATAAATAATATTGGTGGCAATGTTGCAGTTACCAACAATTCAAGTTCTACTTCTGTCGGTTGTTCGAATTCTGCTCCCACATTTTCAACACTTGCTACGGCAGGGGTTACTTCTAATTGTGCGAAGTCTGGATGTCATGTTGGATCTAGTCCGCAAAATGGATTGGATATGACGAGTTATAATTCTGTTCTTACAAAGGTTACTCCTAAAAATGGGAGTGCTAGTTCCTTATACCAAAAAGTCAATGGAGGAACTATGCAACAGTATACAACATCGCAAATAACTACGGCTATTTACTGTTGGATTCAAGGAGGCGCATTGCCATGAAAAGGATAATATTATTTTACCTCGCCCTATTCGGTTTAACCCTACAAGCAACTGAGATAAAGGAAGATCATTTAACTGTAACCGCTGGGAAAATTATTTTTCTAAGTGAAGCTCCACAGGAAACAATCAAGGGAATTGGCAAACAAATTTCTGGTGATGTTCACTTCAAAGAAAAGAAGGTCAGTATTTCAATTGATCTTGCTGATTGGAAAACAAACAACCGACTCCAAACATCTCATCTACATGAAAATTATTTGGAAACAGAAAAATTTCCGAAAGCGATATTTGAAGGAGTAATTCAGTCTTATGATTCTAAATCCGGAGAAGTTGTAGTCATAGGCTCAATTAGTCTACACGGCGTTATCCGCAAAGATGTGAGCATCAAAGGGAAAGTAACCGCTACTGATTCAGGCTATTCTCTTGCCTGTGAATTTCCTATTAACTTAAAGGATTTTTCTATTCAAGTTCCAAGGTTACTGATTCTCAAAGTGAATGAAGTTGTGAAATTAGAAATCAAGTTAGATTTAAAATCTGTAAAATAAGAAGGCAATCAATGAAAGAATTCAATTATAAACTAATTGCAGGTATACTCATATTATCTGCTGCTTCATTATTCGCGCAAGCGCAACCAAAATCAGCCTTCATGGGCTCTAGTCTAATCAATATGCCAACGACAGAAGATGTTGGAAAGGACAATCTAGATTTCCGTTTCAATCATAGATTTGCAAATGGGAAAGCAACATCTGCTACATTCGGTGGGTTAGATGGCGGGGCTAATACGCAATTGTCTCTTGATTATGGGATTACTGAAAAATGGAGTGCAGGAATTGCTAGAACTTCTGCTTTCCAAACGTATGAAGCTAGAACAAAGTATAGGGTTTTGACTCAAGATGATTCTATGCCTTTTAGCTTGAGTTTTTTCGGAGTCGTAGGTCAAGAGACTTCGAAGCAAGCAATCAAGTATGACAATTACATTAATCCTCCGTCTGTAGGGAATTATATAAATTTGCCGTCACCAGCAGTCTCGCAAATCGATACATTCATTCGACAGGAAGGAAATGAGTATGAATTGAGTGATACGGATAAGCGAAGTTTCCTTGCATCCTTTTTAATCTCTCGTCGATTTACAGATCGAATTTCATTACAGATATCACCTATGTTCGTGCACAGAAATTTTATCAAGAGTCAGCTAGGAAATGATAGAACCGGCGTAGATATTGGTGGTAGAATAAAATTATTCAAACGAGTAGATCTAACATTTGAAGCCATCTTTACTCCGAAACGAGACTATCAGGGAGCGAGTTATTATACAGAAGATCGATATACAAAATATCCAGGTTTGAATACGTTAACCGGCACAGAGATTAATCAACAATATAATAATCCGCAGGGTATTCAATATGCGGCTATTCGAAATATACTGCTAGATAAATCGGTTTCTTATTATTATGTGCCACTTAGTTTAGGGGTCGATATAGAAACAGGCGGACATGTGTTTCAACTTTTTGTTACCAATATGAGGACGATTGCCCACACCCAACTACTTCGAGGTGCGGATTATGATTATAAGAAAGGAGATTGGACATTTGGTTTTAATATTCATCGGTATTTCTCTTTTGCAAAGGAAGTAGAATAGAATAAGATAGGAAAGGAATATTGTAAATAGTGGCTAAGTCAACTTAGCCGCTCTAATTCTGAGTCGCTGTGATAATGTTTTTAGTAAAGAGATGGTAATGCTTGAATAAGAGTTCAGTAATTTGTTGAAATCATTAGAAGAGAGTTTGAATAGTTGCGAATCTTCTTTTAATAAAGCTGTGGCAGAGCGAGTCTCTCCTTCTATCAAAGCCATCTCTCCAATGCCTTCTCCGGGACCGAGCACTGCAACTTCAATATTATTCGCTAGAACGGAAATGGAACCAGTTTTTATTAGGTAAAAAGCGTCTCCGATTTCACCCTGTGAAAATAAAATCTCATCTTTGTAGAAGGTTTTTTCTTTTAATAGTGGGACGATGCTTGCCAAGTAATCTGCCGGCAGGTCAGCAAATAGATTTACTTTTTTTAAAAAAGAAATTCTAGAAATAATTTCATAATAGTCAATTTGATTTTCGGTTGGTTTCATGGTGTTTGCTCCTATGTTCGCGTGTATTGTTATTTTTTGTAACCAGATATTCTTGCTAGATGAAATTTCGTGAAGGGTTTCTTCTGCTAATCCAATCCCTTCTGGAATCCCTTTTTCTAAGAGTAAGCAAAAGTGGGGAATTGATTTTACTCCATCCCGTTTAGGAATTGTGATTTCCAGTAGCTCTAACGCGTAGGCAATCAATGTTTCATTGCTTCCGAAAAGCTGCAATTGAATGTTATTTATTTGCTTGTCTTTATAGAAGAGACTGAATAAGGTCAATAGAATTTTTAAATTTAGAATCGCATGATCGTAATACAAACTGGAAAAGAATTCGTTTATCTTGCCAATTTCATATCTAGCCTTTTTCGCTAAAATTATATTTTCATAAATATAATTTTCAGTTTCTGATATCAAATCTCGATTGAAAGGATAGTGCTCGTTAGCCACAATGTCAGCGAGAGACTTACTTGCTTCGAATAAGAGTATGCAGTCTGAATTGCTATTCAAAAGATGAATGAGTAGCTGGATAGATTCCTCTCCTCCAATAGAAGACATGCTTTGAATTAAAGTTAGTTTATAAGTCATTGCTAATTCTTCTTTCAGCAGTTCTTCCTTTAAAAATGCGACAGCCGATGGAGGCATATTTTGAATAGCCTGAACTGCAAATTCTTTTAAACTCTCAATTTGTAAATTGCTCACTAGTTCTGGAATTAAGATTGGATCTCTTACTAGCCAGCTTGATTGAATGGCTTCCTTTCTTACGATTTCAGACGAATCATTTAAGAGTTTTTTTATTAAAATTCCAGAGCCAACCCCTCCAATTTTTCCAATAACTTTTGTCGCTTCGAGTCTATGCCTCTCGTCTTGGCTATTCAGTAAAGTGTTCAAGTAGGGAAATATTACGAGGTTGCCGTAGAATCCACTGTATTCTGCAAGCCCAATCATAACAGCAATTCTGATTTGCTCATCATCTGAATTTAAAAATGGACTAATTCTTTCGTATGCCATTTCTTTTTTGAATTTACAATAAGTAATGATTGCTTCCGAGCATACGAGTGGATTTATATTGTTCATAGTTTTCGTAATTGCGGACAAATAAGCATTATCCCCCTTTTCTCTTATAAGTCGTATTGCTTGTGCAGCAATCTGCTCATTTTGTGAATCAACTAGATTTGCAATGATCGGGAGATACTCAGAAATATCCTCTACACTTCCGATTGCATTCATTGTAAAAAGCGCCACTTCACTATTCTCAGTTAGTAAAATTTCCTTGATGATTTCTTCTGAACCGGGGCTTGATAAAATCTTAACTAAGTCTGATGGATTTAATTGCTTTTTCTGAAGAGAATCACTTAGAATTTTCTTGTAAAATGGTTTTAGCAGTAAGATTAACAAAATAGAGAGACCAGATAAAATGAAAACGAAAATGGAATAATAAGCAGGGTTTTCAATTGCGCTTACTAAAATAATTAACAAGACTCCGGCAGCTCCCTGTCCGAGTGGAGTAAGAACACCTCCTGCAAAAACTTGGGCTTTGATTCTGATTCTTTGCGATAAAGGAAAAAATAGAAGTTGTTTTGCTGGATTGTTTAATGTTTCAGAAAAAGAAAGATAACCAATATTAAACGCTGCAATAATTTTAAACCTTGGAGTAAGGAAGAAAATTAAACTTCCAATAAAAGAAATGATGGGAGTGATGAGCAAACTCGGTAGTAACCCCAATCTATTTATTAAAACTCTTACCAACACGAATTGAACAAACAAAGATGCAATTCCCATATAACGATAAAATAAGCCAAAGAAATTAGCGAGTTCTATTTTGCTTAATTCTTTACTTGCCATTGATTTTAGTTGAAAATCTAAAAATACCCAATAGAGAATTTGTATAAAGACAATGGCAAAAACAATCAAAATATATTTATTGCGAAATAAGGTCATAGTAGGAACATATTTAATTTCTTCCTCGCCTTCTTCTGCATCAATATCCACTTCAATGGTTTTGTATTTTAAGCTAATTAATATCGGCATAATACCGAGGGCTAATAGTAATAAGGCGCATAAGAAAAGTAAATTTTCCGGAGATACGAAATCTATAAGAAAGTTAACTCCATACCCAGCGGCGATTCCACCGATTGCAATTCCTCCATTTATATAGGCATAGACTCTTTTGGCGTCATGCGAATTGAAGAAATCTCCCATGTAGGAAAAGATTAGAGTAAGAGAAAATAAGGCGCAAACCTCTAACCAAATTACAAGAGCGTAGAATACAAATCCATTTTCAATTTTAATTGCATAGCGAAAGATTAGGACTGAGAGAGCTAAAATCATTTCAACACTACAAATTAATTTTAGTTTAGAAAACGTATTTTGTAATTTATCCGCGATTAAAGATACTAGAACGGTTACGATTGCAATTCCAATATAAACCCATGGAATCATTTTTCTGGAGTCATCTCCAAAACTGGAAAGAAAAAGAGTATCACCTATAGTTGCGGCAAATGTCCAGTATGCACCAAAAAAAATTAGAAAGACAAAAAAGATTTGAACTTTCCAAAATTCGGCTTTGTGAATCTTGAATAAAAATTCAAATAGTTTTAAAATAGACGATAGTTTTAGAGGATTCATTATTTCTTATCTGTAATGATTTTTCAAAACTACTTTTAAGTCAATTCTATCGTTTCTTGTTGCTAGTTTTATATAAAAATATATTCTCGTAAAACATGAATAGCAGGTCCAATCGTAATTTATCAAACATAAGGGAAAGAATTTCTTATGAATGCCACCCAACCTTAAACGAAAGGCTCAGAACGTTTGAGGCAAAGGTGGAAAATCTAGGGGATACAATTTTAAATTTGACTTTCGGATATCCTGAAGACCTTCAAGCTGATTGGATGCGAGATATTGAAGTAAATCTTGATTTTAAAACGTTAGACGCTCTACAAAAGAAGCCACTAAAAAAAAGCATTCAGCAGTATTTTAGTAAACTCTTTCATAAAGAAGATATCCATCTCACAACGAGTGCGAGTGAGGCTTTGATGATTGCAATTCATTCCTGTATATTGAATCGAGATGACGAGATTATTTTATTTGACTACGGTTTTTATACTTATCCTGCTTTAATCAAGACAGGTAAAGGCAAGCCAGTATTTGCCGAAAGAATGAATAACGGTGAGCCAAATTTTCAAAGTATCAAAGACTGTATAACGAATAAAACTCGTGCCATTCTAATTACACAACCTGAAAATCCTCTCGGTCGAATTTATAGCCGAGAAGAATTAGAAAATTTATGTATGATCTGTAATAAAAATAATTTAACTTTAATTGTAGATCATTCTTTTATTGAATCGTCTCCCTTTGGAAATGAAATCAGTATGCTAACTGAACTGGCTGAAAATCCATTTTTAGAAAATCTAGCATGGATAGTGATTGGGGATACGGGGAAAATTCTTTGTCTTCATGGAGTGAAATATGCGTGCATACTTTCCTCTGAGGATCACAAAGAAGCAATTGACAATTGGTTACATTTAATCTTATTTCAATTTGACTTAGCAAGAATGCATATTCTTTCTGCAATATTGAATGATTCACGACTAGAGGAATACAAGCTCGTATTAAATAAGGCCGTTGCGGATAACTTTCATTTGCTGGAAAATAAAATTGATCCTAGAGTCAAAGTTTTTCGTCCACAGGCAACTCCAATGGTTTTAGTTGACGTAGGATACTTTGGATTAGACGACATTAGCTTTGTAGAGAAGATTCTTTTAGAGGAGAAGGTCGCTATTATGCCTGGAAGTTATTTTGTCCAGGCAAAAGAGGATAATGCTTGCTATTCTAAAAATCATGTTAGAATAGCAATCTCAAGACCGAAGGAAAAAATCGAAGAGGCAATTCTTAGGATCAATCGTTTCCTTTCTAAATTGAGTGTCTAATTATATTTTGCCGATTGCTTTCGGGTTTGAGCCATTCCATTCATAGGATAAAGTGGAACCGTCTGGTAAGGTAGCGCATAATTTATATTTTGTGTCAACTGTCCTTGCATCGATTTCACAATCTATTTTAATTTTATCTCCATTCTGCATTTCTCTTGCTGTTTCTAAAAGTTTTATATAGACTACATTCCAATTTGTTTTTTGCATATAGGAATTAATAATATTATCCTCATTTACAACCAATTCAAGAAATATGACAAACCCATCAAATAAAATTGGCTTACCTTTAAAATTATTTTTAATTTCAAATATATTTGTGTTTTTTTGAATCAAATCAAAATTCGAATTAAAATCAAAACTCTCGAAAATACAAGGCTCAGAAATTGCATTCTCGATTGGGAAATTAAAAACATCATAGATTCCTGTCGATTTGATTTCAGTATCGAAAAAACTTTTATGATCCATATACATTCTAGAAAGCGCTGATTCAATAAAAGTTAATTCTTGTAAGGGGCTAACAGGGATTATATGTGTAGAGAAAGAATGTGGAATGATTTGTGCATCTTTTGTAAGGAGTCTTTCCTTTGCATCTTGAACAACCGGAAGCGAGCCTTCATCGGATCCTACGCAGCCTATGATTTCATGAATAAGTAAATCGAATTTTGAGTTTTCTTCGGGAGGAATTTTGTTGGTAGAATAACAATTTTCCAGAGTAAGCCTAGAAGAGTAGGCTGGAATTAATTGGACTAAAGCAGCGTTATAGCTTTCCTGACTGGCTTCTACTCCTGTGGTATGCTTGGCATTAGCTGCAACAGCCATTTGGGCAAGAAATGCATAAGGACCTGTTCCTATGTCGAGAACATTTTTTCCTTTAGCTACTTTGTTGATGGCATTTCGATAAGCGTCTACTCTATATTTGTCGGCAATCATAATATGATGAACTGCGATAGAATAAGTTTCTGTTAGCTTTTCAGCGTCATTGTGCTGATTGCGCTTCGAGAGAATCATAAAGCCTCTCTTTTGTAACCAGGAGAATAGAGTTCCAACGAAAAAGGCGGGCGCAAGTTTACTGTATCTAAATAACATCAGGCATACAATGATTTGCCCACATAGGCATTCTTAAAACTGTTTATGATTTTTTCGTTTCGGTAAATATTTCCTTCTAAATAAATTTCAGGAACAACGCTTCCCCGCCTAGTAGTAATGGTTAGCTCAATTTTGTCATTAGCCTCTACTTGTATTTGTTCAATTGGAAAGTAAGATTGCTTCCAATGCGTAAGATTAGAAGACGGCGAAGTTGACATGGTAAGAGAGTCAGTTAAAATAAGGTCAAAGTAGCCTGCAAACCCATGAAAGGTGGCAGGTCGATTCATTGTCCAGTCAACAGTTTTGGTAAAATGAAATTTCTCCGTAGTATCTACACTACAATCAAAGTTCACTAATTTAGCGGGAGGGGCTAATGGAGATTTATCGGAAACCTTTGTAACAATAAAGCCCTTCTGAGCAGAAGATTCTGATTTGCCTAGACTAAAATCATACCCAAAGAAGGGAGATTCCCAAAGTCCGAATCCATGTGTGCGATAGAGGTCGAAGTCTTCAATTGGTAAGATAAATAAATCCAATGCCTTTGGAATCATTTGTCCGCCCTCTTTTAAAAATTTCTCGCGAACAGCTTGCACGGCATCAAACATGTATTCTTCCATTGCGAAAAAACCAATCCACTCTGATACGATTACATCTGCTTTTTCTTTGGTTTCAAAATTTTGTGCGTAACCGTTAAAGAATTCTACAACATGATCTAACTTATTTATTTTACAAAGTTTTTTTGCGCTTTCAACAATTGGGGTTGCTTCGATTGCATACACTTTGTTAGCCCCTGCGTCTGCGCAAAAGAAACTCAATATTCCAGAGCCTGCTCCTACATCAATTACAGTCGAGCCTTTTGATACGACTTCTTGAATTGCTTTTTGAAAGGAAGCAGTTCTTGTTTGGTCTAATAGCATTAATCTATGATTGTCTAAGAGTTTGTATGTATTGGAGTAAACAGCAGATTGATTTCGCAGAGAATAATCTCCTTCCAATAGAAATTTTACAGAGACAAATTTTTTAATTAATTCTTCGGCTTCGCTACTTGTTAAATTATAATCTTTCGAAATTATTTTTACAATTTCTAAAAATGGTTCAGGACCTTCTAATAGGTCGCATAGGATTTTGGCTTTTTGAGATAGTTGTAAAGTTCTACTATCTGTTTCTTTATTGTGCTGCATTCTTTTACCTGCTTTTTATTTTTTTTCTTGTTTACTTTTATCTAGAATTTTTTCCATTTCTTCATCGCTAACAGGAACTTTTACTATATCGTTTCCTTCTTTTTTTACTTGCTCTAAATCCACAACCGCACCGGATAATAAGGATTTTGCTTTACCGGAAGTATCTTTTACTGCGTATACTACCCATTTGCCTCCTTCGAGAGATAGAACTAAGTAGGAAAAATCACTCACTGCCAAAATGGTATGAGCGGATAATTGCGAAGCCATTTCGTAGTTCATTACAACGCCGCTTTGTAGAGTAATTCCGATTGGTATTCCAACTGCTTTACCAATTCTATAAACTCCATTTCCTACTGCGACTCCAAGAGAAGCAGTTGTTCCTGTTACCGCAACAGATCCCGCGGCGGCTTTTGAACTTCCATAAGTGACAACTTGCGCTGTTCCAGATGCTGTTGAAACGGTAGTTCCTACAGCAGTTCCGGCAACAGCCACACCACCACCTAGAATTGTTTGACCTGTAGTTACTCCAGCTAAACTTAAGTTGGCGAGGATATAAGTTCCTGCGCCTTCTGTGACTACTCCGACTCCTTTTACAGTCTTTGCACTTGCGTATAAACCAGTATTAGCCGTTGCACGGGTGGATGCATCCGCTGCATTGTATGATTCCTGTGCTAAAAATTTTCCGCTCCCGATGAGTCCGGCTAATGCCAATTTGGCGGTTGGCGCAACTAAGTAGATAACTCCTTTTGTTCCAACAGTTACTACTTCTACCATGACTTGTCCTACGCTATAGCCGGATACACTTACAAACATCACGGGATAAATTACTGCGTTTACTGCTACGTAGCCTACAGAGATGACTCC
>Ga0209174_10002623_pt1 | contig 11755 bp, 5 predicted proteins | sample JI91814BDNA_FD_187505 | JGI IMG/M metagenome (GOLD analysis project Ga0209174, IMG submission 187505) | Wastewater effluent complex algal communities from Wisconsin, to seasonally profile nutrient transformation and Carbon sequestration -... | ecosystem: Engineered > WWTP > Effluent > Algae...
CTTAGGTCTGCCGGGTCCACAGGCTATTCGCGACTTTGGGGTTGCTAAGTTTAACGAAGCCTGTCGCGCTGGTGTACTCAAATACACGGCAGAGTGGCGGCGGGTGATTAGGCGTTTGGGTCGCTGGGTCGATTTTGATAATGATTATAAGACTCTTGATAAGTCTTTTATGGAATCAGTATGGTGGGTATTTGGCCAACTATGGGATAAGGGCCTAGTGTTTAAGGGTTTTCGCGTGATGCCCTACAGCGTACGATTATCAACGCCGCTGTCTAATTTTGAAGCTAATCTGAACTACCAAGAAGTCCAAGATCCAGCTGTGACTGTCAAAGCCAAACTTAGAGCTTATCCTGATAGCTATCTGTTGATCTGGACTACTACGCCATGGACTTTGCCGGCCAATTTGGCGATCGCGGTTGGTGCTGAGATTGATTATGTCAAAGTAAAAAACCCTAAAGATAATAAGTATTATTTTGTCGCCCAGGCTCTAGTTGCCCAAGTATTTAAAGATGGCTACGAAATTATCACTCAACTTAAGGGTTCAGACTTAGTAGGTATGAGCTATGAGCCGATTTATCAGTACAGTAACTATGCTCAAGCGCTCGGCACTAAGCAGGAAGAGTGCTTTAAAGTAATCAGTTCAAGTCATGTTACTACTGAAAGCGGTACCGGTTTGGTGCACATGGCACCGTCGTTTGGGGTGGAAGATTTTGATGCTTGTAAAAAGCATGGCATGGCTCATTTTGATCCGATCGATGAAGAGGGCAGGTTTGGGCCTTTGGTGAGCAATCTTGTGGGCTTGAGTTTTAAAGACGCTGATAAAATAATCTTAAAAACGCTCAAAGACGATAATCTGTTGTTTGACCGCTCGAGTATTGTGCATAGCTATCCATTTTGTTGGCGCTCAAATACGCCGCTCATGTATAAAGCAGTGCCGGTCTGGTTTGTTGATGTCCCTAAGATCAAAGATCGGATGAGTCATCATAATGCTGCTATTCATTGGGTTCCTGAAGCGGTTGGCCATAAGCGTTTTGCTAATTGGTTGAAAGATGCCGCCGACTGGTCGATTTCTCGCAATCGCTTTTGGGGTACGCCGATTCCGGTTTGGCAGTGTGTTTCTTGTGAACACCAAGTTTGTCTTAGTTCAGCGGCTGAGCTTGAAGAGCGCACTGGTCAGCTTGTCAACGATCTTCATAGCCACTTTATTGATGAGCTGAGTTTTGCCTGCGATCGTTGTCAGGCACCTATGAGCCGAATCAGCGAGGTTTTTGATTGTTGGTTTGAGTCAGGATCAATGCCGGTGGCCCAGATTCACTATCCTTTTGAGCATCAGCAGGAGTTTTTGGCATCATTTCCGGCTGATTTTATTGCTGAGGGCTTGGACCAAACTCGCGGTTGGTTTTATACGCTGTTAGTAATTTCAACCGCTCTTTTTGATCAACCACCCTTCAAAAATGTGATCGTTAACGGTATGGTTTTGGCCTCTGATGGCTCAAAAATGAGCAAATCCAAGAAAAATTTCCCCGACCCAGAACAAGTGCTCAATGACTACGGTTCAGATGCCCTACGGGTTTATTTGGTGAGCTCACCGGTTGTGCGTGCTGAGCCTCTGCAGTTTAATGAACAGGGGGTTAAAGAGGTCATTCGCTCAGTCATGCTGCCACTTTATAACTCATGGTCGTTTTTTAATCAGTATGCTAATATTGATAACTATAACCCAAAAACTGCTGATATTATCAGTTTAAGTGAACGGCCTGAAATAGATCGTTGGATAATTTCAGAGTTGCAGATTTTAATAGCCACGGTTAATCAGGAAATGACTGGCTATTATTTATATAAAACTATTCCACCCATGCTGGCTTTTATCGATGATTTAACCAACTGGTATATTCGTCGTAATCGTCGCCGATTCTGGAAGAATGCTGAAAATCCTGGTGAGCAGCGTGATAAGCTAGCAGCTTATGCGACACTCTATGAAGTGCTGACCACGCTCACTAAAATTTTAGCCCCTCTGCTGCCCTTCATGAGTGAGATGCTCTATCAAAACTTAGTAGTCGGTGCTGGCATGCATCAGCATGGTGAAGACTCGGTTCATTTGGCTACTTACCCTGAGCTTAATCTTGCTAAAATCGATCAAGAGCTGGCAGCTAGTGTGGCGGTTGTGCGCCAAGTAGTAGTGATGGGTCGGGCTTTAAGAGAAAAATATAAACTTAAAACGCGTCAGCCTTTGGCGAAAATCACCGTAGTTAGCCATGTAGAATCAGCCAAAAAATCCTTGTTATCACATGAAGAGCTCATCTGTTCTGAGCTTAACGTGCAAAAACTGCTGGTACTTAGTGAGGATGAAAGCTTATGTAAAATTAGCGGCAAGCCCAATTTTAAAAATCTCGGTCCTCGCTTGGGCAAAGATATGGCTTTGGTTGGTCAAGAGATTGCTAAACTATCGAGAGCACAGCTTAGAGTCTTAGAAGATGGTGGCGAGCTAATTATTTTAGGCCATAAGATCACCGAGTCAGATATTAGTGTAGCTCGTGAAGCGCTTGCTGAGTTAGTAGTTATGACTGAAGGCCATCTTACGGTAGCTCTTGATACTGAGCTGAGCCCTGCCCTCAAAGATGAGGGTTTGATGCGTGAGGCTGTGAGTTTGCTTCAGCGTTTAAGAAAGTCGAGCGGCTTTGAAGTGACCGATCGAATCAAGCTCACGCTTGCTGCTGAGAGCCCCGATTTATGGCGAGCACTTAAGCATTATCAGACTTATATGGCAGCGGAGTTATTAGCCAGTGATTTAGAACTCAACTCCGCACGCTTAGAGCAGGCTGAGTTATTAGAGATCGATGGCGAGCATCTATGGGTCTTAATCGCTATTGCCAAAACAGTCTAGTTTAAATGAGCTATCAATAGCACAGCTGTGAAACATACCACTGGCGATACTTAAGAGTTTTTTACCAGCCCAAGCCGCACTTGCTATCTTGGCTGAAGCGCCAAAACAGATTGCACTCTGGTCTTTTTTGATGGCACAGGTGAGAAAGCCACCTGCGCTCAGGCTCTGATATTGGTTGTTGTCATCTTTAGGTATGCGTTCCAAAGAGCTTTCACCAAAACAAACAATTTTATCTTCAAGGCTAAGACCACATGTGTGGTCAAATCCGGCTGAAATTGATTTGAAGAGTATATCGGGGGGGCTAGATTGTTGCCGGCTATTATCACCAAAGCATTGGACGTGGCCTGACTCAAGCAAAGCACAGGTATGAAAACCGCCAGCAGAGACTGATACGAAGTTGGCTCCTGCTGGAGGACTGGCTTGTTTAAACATATTGGAGCCAACACAAACTATTTCATGTTTTTGGTTAAGGCCGCAGGTGTGAAAACCGCCAGCACTGAGCGAAGTAAGCCCTTCAGGCATGAGAGCAGGGGCCTGGCCCGCCGCATTTTCTCCCACACATATGCTAGTATTATCAGTCGTTGTAGCACAGGTATGCAATCCACCTGCACTTATCTCAAGATATTTTTTATCATGAGGAAGATCGAGCTGTTTGAATATATTATTACCTACACAGATAGCCTCACCAAGAGCATTAAGATAGCAGGTATGCCCACCACCTGAGCTTATTTGAATAATACTTTTACTGTCGATAGTTGCTGATAAATTACTAATTAAATCATGAATGCTGCTATCATGATTTAAGGCAGGTTGGCTGCAGCTAGCTGACAGGAGAGCATTAATTAAGAGCACTAAGAGTCGTTTACCCACTAAGCACCCCACCCACTAATCTTTTAGGTTGGGACTTAGTATTTTTATATGTAGTTATGCCAGGGTTTTAGATCTCTCAAAGATGATATTTTTTAGGCCATCTGTTTTTGCTGTCTGTAGGTGATTACCGCATCAGCTTGGCCTAGGATTACTTCTTTGCTGATCGTGCAGCTCTCTACGTCATCAATAAAAGGCACAGCGTACATGATCTCAAGCATGGCGTGCTCAAGCACTGAGCGCAGTCCACGGGCACCGCTTCTGCGCTCAAGGGCGATTTTTGCCACTGCTTCTAGAGCATCTTTAGTGAAAATAAGCTCAACATTTTCTAGAGCAAAAAGCTTTTGGTATTGCTTAATCAAAGCATTTTTAGGCTCAGATAAAATGGTAATTAAGCCGTTCTCGTTAAGATCTTCGAGAGTAGCAATAATCGGCAATCTGCCAACAAACTCAGGTATAAAACCGTAGTTAATAATATCAGCGGGTTCAACTTCTAGGCTCAGCAGCGAAGGTTTAGTTTCTCGCTCTTGGTTGAAGCCCAGCGATTTTTTACCTTTTTTCTTGAGCATCATGTCTTCAAGACCAACAAAAGCACCGCCACAGATAAATAAAATATCTTTGGTGTCGAGGTGAATTACTTGCTCTGGTTGGCCATATTTTTTGGCGCCGCGCGGTGAAACCGCCACTACGCTACCTTCTATCAACTTGAGTAAAGATTGTTGCACGCCTTCACCCGAGACGTCGCGGCTTGAGTTTAGGCTATCGCCTTTTTTAGCAATCTTATCTATTTCATCTAAATAAACGATGCCTTTAGCCGCTTTAGAAATATTATTATCAGCTGCTGACAATAAGTTTTGTAGGATACTCTCAGAGTCCTCACCTACATAGCCTGCTTCAGTGAGTGAAGTTGCATCTACTACGCAAAAAGGAACTTTAAGCAGACGGGCTAGGCTCTGGGCTAACAGGGTTTTGCCGGTACCGGTGGGGCCGATCAGTAAAATATTGCTTTTTTGGATTTGGACATCGTTACGGTCACCAATAGCGTTAATGCGTTTATAATGGTTGTATACGGCTACTGCGAGGACTTTTTTGGCTTCGTCCTGAGATATGACATATTGGTCGAGAAAATCTTTGATGGCATGAGGGGTTGGTAGCTGAATACTTTCGACCGGTGTTTTGGCGGCTTTGTCCTCTTCGATAATACGGTTACAAAGTTTGATACACTCGTTGCAAACATACACGCTTGGTCCAGCTACCAGTTTTTTTACTTCATGTTGGCTCTTCTTGCAAAAAGAGCAATGAAGCACCACGCTGTTATCTCGTTTGGCCATTTATCTGAACCTCCAAAACTAATGTATCAGACCTAAGCCAAAGCAAAATAGGTGCCCAAAATATTTATTATTGCTTTACAAGCTAAGTACTTATATTTATTGCTTTTTTAGATTGAAGCTGCTGTGAGCAGGGCTAGCTTTATGTGAGCAAATCACTAGGCTTAGTGCCATGCGCCGCCTATATTTAGATGCCAATGGTAGTAGTCCACTGCTTGGGCCTGCCCAACTGAAAATAAACCAGCTCTTAGGGCTCGTAGGTAATCCATCCTCTTTTCATGAGCAGGGGCGCAGATTACGAGCCCTGATCGATGATGCGCGCGACTTCATTGCGGCAAGTTTACAGGCCAAAGCTCGTGAGGTCGTATTTACTTCAGGGGCTTCAGAGGCTAACCGCATGATTGTTGATGTCATGGCATTAGAAGCACGCCGTGTGAATCGTGTACTCAAGGTTAAGATGTCGCCCTTTGAGCATCCCTCACTGCTTAAACCGGTAATAGCCTTAGCCGACCAAGGTTTGCTAAACTTAGATATTTTTGAGGTGAGCCCAGATGGTGATTTGGATTGGGGTGATATTAATAAGGCTGACCTGGTAATTTGCTGCCAAGCTCACAATGAGACGGGTATAGTTCCAGACCTGTCAGCGCTGAGCTCTCAGCTCAGTGAGCATACTATTCTAATCAGTGACATCTCCCAAGGCTGGTCACGCTTGCCGGTCGTTAGTGCTCGGGTGGATGTGATGAGCTTTTCAGCACAAAAAATGGGTGGATTAGCCGGATGTGGTGGTTTAGTAATGCGCTCTCGAGCCGCAGGTTGGTTGCCGCCTTGGTTGGGTGGTGGTCAAGAACGAGGCTTCAGGCCTGGCACTGAAAGTTGGCTTTTGATTGCCGCCATGGGTGAGGCTGCTCGTTTTATTGATGAACAGCGGCAAAAAAATGCTCAACTAGCTCCTATCCGCGATTATTTTGAGCGTGAACTTCTAGCGCGAGTAAAGTTAAAAATCATTGGCAACCTAAGGCCGCGTCTACCTAATACTTCAGCGCTTTGTTTTGCTAATCAAGATCCTGATGCTTTAAGGATAGCCTGCGATATGGCTGGTTTGAGTGTGGGGTTTGGTGCCGCTTGTTCAGGCGCTGCCCCTGATGGCAGCTTTGCGCTTAAACGTTTAGGTTTGAGTTTGAGCGAAGAAAAAAGTACCATTCGTTTTTCTCTGCCCACTGACACTAGCTATGACGATCTCGATGAGACCTGCCGACGACTCATGTCAGGGGTCTTACAGTTTTAAGTAAATAGATTTAAATTACTTGTTAGCCATAAATTTCGCGCTTGAAGTTTTTCTTTTCAATGCCAATTTGTTCAATAACTTCTTGGACCCATTCCATGAAGCGGGGTTTGATGATTTCGTTGTTGGCAAGGGCTTGTTTTTTTTGCCATTTAGTGACCGCAGGTCCACAGGCGAAAACCAGGCTCGAGGAGGGATTTTTGATGAGCTGAGCAATATGGTTAATACTAGGACGGCCAGATCGATAAGCAGGGCCCAGATCTTTATGCTCTTGGCTTAGCCAATAATAAACGCTGAATAGCTCAGGATAACGGCAGGCCAGTTTGTTGAGTTCATTATGGAAAATAATGTCTTCCAGCTTTTTATTAACAAATACTAAGCTGTGCTTAAGACTTTTAGCTTTATCAAGCTCGTTTTTGATAATCGAAAAACTTGGCACGATTCCAGAGCCTGCCACGAGGTGAACAATGTGATCAATATGATCAAGCTGATCAGGCATAACGTAAGCGCCGGAATAACCACTAAACTCAATTTCTCGTCCTAAAAAAATATCACTGGCTAGCATGGGTGAAAGCAGCGGAGGGAAGGCTTCTTCGGCCGGGTGATAGCTTTCAGGTTTAATAGTGATCGAAAGATATTTCTCATGAGGGGCAGAGGCGATTGAATAAGCACGAATTGGCTCTTTCTTGCCTTTAAGATGCTCAAAATACTTGATGAGATCACTAAGCTCAGGAAATTGGTGGGGGCTGATACTGATAAACTGCCCAGCCTGATAATTGCGATCACGCTCGTTAATAAAAATATCTAAAGTCCAGGTGTCAGGTGTTTCTTGATGGGCTTTGACTATAACACCCTTAATCGATTGAATTTTTTTGCTGTCGCTCATACTTATGGTTTAGTTCTACCTAAACCAGCCGTCAACATAGAGCACTTTAACTCTAAATTACCTCACTTAGTTAACTAAAGTGTCGGCTATAATTAGAGGCTAAACCAATATTTGCTAAGGCTTGATATTATGACAAAACTCATTTTGGTTCGGATCTTTTTGGAAAACTCTGTATTTGGCAAAATCGATATAGTTAGTAATCGGGTATTTTGATAATTTAGTTAAATTAATTTACTTTATTAATTCATCATAGATAAGGATATTTACAGGCTACAGGACAAAAATTTCCTCTAGCCTGAAAACCTTATCATTGTATGGTTCTTCTGTGCCGTATTTATAGGTGTGAAATATCAATTCAAACAAGGCATCAAGCCCCAATCTGCTGATGCTCTTTGCCATGTAGCCATTGTTCTTTAGTTTGGATTTGCTTTTATCAGCAACCAATCTGCATTGTCAGCGATTTTGGTTTTTTTTTCGCTCAATCGCATGACAAAAGGAATCTTCTTTTTTCGCAGCCAGAGGATCCTGATCTATTTATTGACGACTCCATCTAGTCACATTTTCCACGGCTGAGGCCTTTTATGCTTCACCGAGGCAGCTAAAGATTTATCAAATATCTGCCCCCAGCGCCCCTAAAGGCCTTAGAAGCGGGCCCTACTCATATTCAACCAGTATTCTCTTGCTTAACTACTGATGATAGGGCCCAGTTAGCCGTAAAAATAGCCACTTTGGAGGTAACGATTTACCTGGGGTAGATTAGGAATTGATAAAAAGGGCTTTTATATTGCTTAGACTCATATATGATTTTATGGATCATAATGATATTGACAATATTTTAATATTATTTTAATAATATCATTAAATTTTTTAGGTTTTATTGGTTCAGTATAATAAAAATAATTACTATTTTTTTAGCTGTTTTAGTATATTCTAGTTCTGCTCTTTCTATGGAAAAAGCTGGGTCCTTTACAGTAGGGAACAAGCTGTCTGATAATTTCTGGGATGAATCGATTTGGAAATCAAGAGATAAACGCCCATTTGTTGAACCTATGGAATTAACTGATTTTTATGTTGATGCATGGTCAAAAACAAAGATGACAGGAACTTACTTATCTGCAGAAATTACTGGTGCGTGTTATACGATTGATTACTATCCTTCTCTTAAACAGCTACACTTGCTTGCAACATACAAACAGAATTCAAAAATTCCACCATTTAAAATACAATATCTTTTACTCGAAAATTTAGCTAAAAAAAGTGAATCACCAGTTATCATAAATAAAATCGTACGAAAAAATATTGTAAATCAACATGCTCTAGAAGCTTTATCGTTAGACTTTCCAGAGTCAGATGACGTTGAAGATCATTGGATTGGCGATTTTAATAAAATGAAATTTTTCACTAGTCCTAATGGGCTTAATACCCTTGATTTGATAAAAAAATTGAGCCCACATAGTAATCCCTTTTCATTGATCGAACAAGTAACAAAATCCCCAGGGCCAGATGTCGCAATCACTTTGAAAGAAGAACTTCAAGTCCCTTCAAAATATAATTTGAAACTTGATTACCATCATGGAGTTGTGCGTTTTGAGTCGATAGATAACTCAAACATTCCGTCATCTCAGATACAGTATCTGATGCTCAAACGCTTTGCAGAAGAAAAAGAATCTTCATTTATGATAATAAATGAAATCATACTTGATTCAATTGGCTATGATACTAAAACAGCTTTACAAATTGATTTTCCAGAAATCAGTTACATACCAGATCAAAAGAGTTGGACAGGTGATTTTCAGAAAATGGAATTTTTTAAAACTCCTAACGGTAAAAATATACTTGATCTGATAAAAAAATTAAGCTCCAACAATGATCCATATCTACTGATTGACCAAATCAGACTGGTGGCGAAACCTTGGTCTTATCCAGGAGACATTGAAATTTATTTTAATCAAGGGCTTAAAATTGAAAGTGCTGCAGAGGGATATATTTTTGATAATCTGAACAAATCGGATCAAAAATTTCAAAATGAACTTTTATTTAATCCAAAAGAATTATTAGACTATATTTTTTTCGATCCCTATGCACATTCTACTGATTCATATGAGATAAAGTATGATCGTTTGCTTCATAATTTCATTCCATATTCATATGAACAATATAGGGTTAGATACAATCCTGCTTCTCGTGAAATAGTGCTAAATTACAACCCTAGAGGATATTTTAAAACGGTATTATTTCAAGTACAGCTACAGCACTTTTTACTTAAGCGCCTCGCAGAAAAAGCAGGTATGCCTATTTTAGTAAATAAAATAAGAAATCAGATTACACCAGATTTGAATAATAGCGATGCAAGAGCAGCTTTACGGTTAGATTTTTCAGAAATTAACTATATGCCTGGTAAAGATAGTTGGATCGGGGCTTGTTGGAAAGGGGATTTTCAAAAAATGGAATATTTCAAAAGTCATAGTGGGATGAGCGTACTAAATTTAATAAAAAAGATAAACCCTAACACTGATCCATTTTCATTGATTGACCGTGTGACAATGACAACGTCTTGGGGTTACGACATTGCAATCGATTTGAATCAAAGCCTTAAATTAGACAATGCTAGTGATAATTTAAAAGAATAATTATGCTTTAATTAAGCTTGATTTAGATTCAACTCACTCGAATAAACTCGATTAAGTAGTTCAGATTCTGAAGCATTAAAGTGATTTAACGCAGTAGAACGCTTCGAGACAGCCATTTCTAAAGGCCTGACATCGCTTGAGGCCGCCAATGTGGTGGGAGTTCCTCGCTCTACGCTTTATCGGTGCACAAAAAAATTCAGGGGCTTGATAGTCTAGTATCTGGAAGTAGTTATTATAGATTTTTCTCGTGCTAACTGTGCGCCATACCACCTTCATGTGGCTAAAGACTTTGGTTGTGGTTTATTTATAGGTACTACGGGCCATCCTTTTGAGCATAGGGATTATTATAAGATAATTTTTCTACTTAAGAGAAGTTGTCAAATATAAAAAAGTACATTATCTTTTTTTCATGAAAGTTAAAAAAATAATGTATTTTTTATTTATAATAGCAATCAGCAATAATATTCTTTCCGCTAATTTTGATTCATGGAATCACGAAGTCGTAGCTCATGTGGGATTGTTTGATGGCGGTGCAATGACCTATAATATGCTGCATTGGATAGTCGGTGACAACAAGCATGCACTTATTAGTGAATTCACCATAATAAATGACATGAAAAATGAAGATGATAAAACTTTATTCCAGCGTACTATCCCTTACGAATATTGGAAATACGATGTGTTTGCAATTGATAATAGCAATTATTTTTTAATAACTAAAAATATAAATGACAATAAATATGAGATATTACAAAATATGGGTTATCGTTCTTCTCGTTTAAAGTATGTATCTTCATTGTATGAACTAATTAAAAATATGGTGATTAAATCGACTAATTTATTGGAATCTGAAGAGAACGAAGCGTTACTTTCCAAAGAAGAAGTCTTTGCCATATTTGAAAGCGCTCCTATTACGCGTAGCTTCACCTTTAGGGGGCATTCCAGTCGGGATAGTCATACAATTACCGGTTTTTCAATGGACGCTTTTAAAAAGTGTATGCGGCAAATTCATAGCCTTAATCCAGCATTTATCCTGATTGGAACTTGTTATATTGGAGGAGAAAATGCCTATATTTTTTCCAATATAGAAATGTATGGTGAAAAAAGTTTTCCTAATTATCCAATTTTTCTAATTGGTTTTGGTGATAATACTATCGATGACCGAAGCGATTATGGTGATATTGTTAAAAATATCTATGAGGCTGCTTTAAGTGATATATCTCTTAGTTCGATCAATTCAGCGCTAAGTGAATATTTAGAGGATAAATTAAAAGTTCCGTCTTCTTGTAAAGTTATGCTGCCAAATTTTTATGAGGATGGACCCCGATTTATTCATCGGAAAAACATATTTGTTTTAGAAAAGACCTCTAAAAAAAATGAAACTGCACAAAAAGAAAAGGAAATTATTGTTATTGCCCCCGTTATTTATAAATTTTCTTTGACGGTACTACATCAAAGCCCTTTATTTCATTCTGCTGTTGGTGGAGAATCAAGGCATGTGATACAACAATTAAATTTACTTAATACGTCAATAACACGCTTGAGAGAAATAGTGAAATCACAGGTAGGGCTTAAGCAAAAGCGATCAACTGCATGGTTTTTTGGACGTATTAGGTTTTATGATGGTTTCATAAGAAATTGCTGCTTATTTTTAGAGGGGGCGGATCAAGTTTCTATGTTATGCGAAAAACAATGTATTAATAAATGTTATATGTATATTAATTTTGGTTCCTCGTATAATGAAAGCACCTTAGATGTAAGCGAATATCAGAACCTGATACGCCAAATATTGGCAAAAACTAACCCCAGTGAATTTGCCACTGAAAATAGTTTAGCTGTAAAAGAACTAGCATCGATTACTGAAGAAGCTATCGATTTTAA
>Ga0209174_10002629_pt1 | contig 11744 bp, 9 predicted proteins | sample JI91814BDNA_FD_187505 | JGI IMG/M metagenome (GOLD analysis project Ga0209174, IMG submission 187505) | Wastewater effluent complex algal communities from Wisconsin, to seasonally profile nutrient transformation and Carbon sequestration -... | ecosystem: Engineered > WWTP > Effluent > Algae...
GTGGTGGGCTGGAGCGATTCGAATGACGGTGATGTGACCGGCGATCATGGAGCACTGGACATCCTCGTCACCAAGCTCGATGCCAACGGATCCGCAGAATGGAGCCGTGCCCTGGGTGGTTCAGAGGCCGAGTTCGGTGTTTCCTGTATCGAAGCTTCCGATGGTTCCCTGTATGTGATGGGCAATACCGGTTCGGCGGATGGAGATGTGACCGGGACCCTCGGGCTGAAGGACATTTGGGTGGTGAAGCTCAGTGCACAAGGCACCCTTCTTTGGCAACGCACCTATGGCGGCTCCGGTAGTGAGAACGCGGTACCGCAACTCCGGCAAACCCCCGATGGCGGGTTCATGCTTCACGGGTTGACCACCTCCGATGACGGTGACATCACGGACCTCAATGGTCCAGGTGAGCAGGACCATTGGATCGTGAAGCTCGATGCGGCCGGTGATATCGAATGGAACAGGACATTGGGTGGAAGTGAAGCCGAATACGGCATCAACGTGATACCTACTGCTGATGAGGGCTACATCGTGAACTTCGCTTATGTACGATCGAACGATGGTGATGTGGTGAACAACCACGGCGAGGATGACCTCTGGCTGGTGAAGTTGAACGCTACCGGTGCCATCGTCTGGTCGCTCACCATAGGTGGGAGCGACTTCGAGCTAGGCATGGATGCGGTCGTTCTGCCCGATGGGGATATCATGATCCTAGGCCACACGAAGTCAACGGACGGTGACGTCCAGGAGAACCAGGGCAACTACGACGTCCTCCTGGCGAGAGTGAGCAGCGGCGGCACCTTGTTGTGGACACGCACGTACGGTGGTTCCCAGAATGAAACGGCGAGCGACCTGTTGACTACGGCGGATGGAGGCTTCCTGGTGATGGCATCAGCGAACTCGAACGATGGTGATGTAACTGGCGCGCATGGCGGCCAGGATATGTGGGTGCTCAAGATGAACGCCAACGGCGACCTGCTCTGGCAGCGGACGTTCGGCGGTAGTGCATTCGAATTGGGCATTCTAGCGCTAACGACCGATGCCGGCTACCTGCTGTGCGGTTCCACCTTCTCCGGCGACGGAAACATCGAAGGTCATCATGGCCAGCGGGACCTGTGGTTGGCGATGATCAACGAGCAAGGCGACCTCGTTTGGCAACGATGCCTAGGTGGATCATCAGAGGACCAGGGCTGGCTGCGCGCCGAACTGGAGGATGGTTCCTTGGTGGCGTTCGGCTACACCGAGTCCAATGACGGCGATGTCTCTGGTAACCACGGTGGGCGCGACCTGTGGGTGGTGAAGCTCCGGGTGGACGGTCCGGAGCAACCCGCCGAGCCCTTGGATTGCGCGATATTCGTTCCCAATGCCTTCAGCCCCGATGCAAGCAGCAAGAACGACCGGCACTGCGTCAATGGGACCGAGTGTATGAGTACGATGACCTTGAGCATCTACGACCGTTGGGGTAACAGGGTGTTCGAAAGCACCGATCCCAGGACGTGTTGGGATGGACAATACAAGGGCCAATTGCTCGACCCCGCTGTCTTCGTGTACCGCCTGAGCGCCATACTCACCAATGGGGAGACGGTGGAGAAGCAGGGAAATATCACTTTGGTGAGATAACGCTGAGGAGCGACAGCATCCATCCATGAATTTCCCCTCATACCCAACCTTCGCTCCGAAATCCGGGTTATACACTTGAAGGTCACCCACCTTTGCCTGAACCCAACACCGAACGCCAGCGCCATGCGTAAACTGCTACCCTTGTTGTCCCTGTCCGGTCTGCTGATCGCCACTGGGGCCACCGCCCAAGACATCCACTTCACGCAGTACCAGATGCAGCCCCTACTGCAAAGCCCGGCCATGGCGGGGATCGGGCATGACTTGCGTGCCGTATTACAGCACCGTAACCAGTGGGCGAGCGTCACCACCCCGTTCAAAACGACCGCCTTCAACTTTGACATGCAGCTGAAGCAGAAAAGGGGCAAAGCGGGTTACTTGGCGGTCGGGGTCAACTTCTTCAGCGACAATGCGGGCGATGCGAAGCTGAAGTCGTCCCAAGGCGGTTTAAGCATGGCCTACCACATCAAGACCGGGCAGAACAGCACGATAGGCGCAGGCCTGTTCGGTGGCTTCGGGCAGCGCAGCATCGATCCCAGTGGATTGCAGTGGGGTGAACAGTATGACGGTAGTGCTTATGATGCTGCCCTGCCAACCGGCGAATCCCTGACAGCCTCCTCCATCACCTTCCTGGACCTGGGCCTTGGAGGTACTTGGCACTACAACAGCGGGGCTGGTGCGAATGATGTGGTGGCCAATCAAAGTACGCAGGCCACCATCGGCTTCGGGTACTTCCATGTGACACGTCCCGCATACACCTTCTTGGGTGCTGAGGAACAACTCTACGCCAAGATGGTACTTCACGGTAACGCGCGCTTCTCGTTGGGCGAAGGCAATTCGGCGATCGTCCCGAGCTTTCAATACACCAAACAGGGTCCTTCCGCTGAGTTCGTTGTAAGTGCCATGTTCCGCTATGTCCTCACACCCACCTCAAAGGTCACGGGCATCAACAAAGGTTCAGCGCTTTCCCTGGGTCCGGTCATCCGTGCCAAGGATGCCATAGCTATCGCAGCCATGTTGGAGCAGGGACGGTTCGCATTTGGACTTAGCTATGACCTGAACACCTCGGGCTTGAAGCAAGCCAGCAATGGTCTTGGGGCCTTTGAACTGGCCATTCGCTTCGTGAATCCAAACCCGTTCTCCAACAAGGCGAAATCGCGTGATTGACACAAGGTACTTCGGGGTCTTCTTCATCGTCCGGAGTTTGGTTGCGGTGTTGATCGGATGCTGGGCCTTCCCAGCATCCGGTCAGCCTGCGGTGAAGAACGACACGGCCAAAGTGGCCATCAAGAAATTGATGCCACCCTTGAACACGCCGTTCAACGACTTCGCCCCGGTGATCAGCGCGGACGGGTCCACGATGATGTTCACCAGCAACCGGCCTTCCACTGAACGAGAATTGGCGAAGAGAAAAGCAGGCCGGGAGAACATCTACGAGGTCACCGTGGATCCCAAGAAGAAGAAATGGGGCGCACCGAAACTCCTGGGTCCTGCCGTGAACGCGCCCGGCAGGAACAACAGTGCGATAGCCCTTTCTCCCGATGGCCAACGGATGCTGGTCTATCGCGACAACAACGATGGTAACGGCAACGTGTTCGAGTCCGTGCTGAACGGCACCGAATGGTCGGAGCTTACCGAGTTCCCGGAACCGATCAATAGCGACGAGCACGAATCATCAGCCTGCTACTCGCCTGACGGCCGCATGATCTACTTCGTGAGCGATCGGGAAGGTGGGGAAGGAGGAAAGGACATCTGGTGCGTAACGCGTGACAAGTCCGATACCTGGGGCGCGCTCAAGAACATGGGCCCGGTGATCAATACGAAGGAGGATGAACAAGGCATTTTCCTGCATGCCGACGGCCGCACACTCTACTTCAGCAGCAGGGGCCATGGTAGTGGTGGAGGCTATGATCTCTTCCGAAGCGCGCAGGAGGGAGACGCGTGGAGCGTACCGAAACCCCTCGGTGCTCCATTGAACACGCCGGGGGACGATCTCTATTTAGTATTTCTTGCAGATGGCAAGACCGCGTACATGAGCAGCGAGCGCAGTGGCGGTATGGGCGAGAAGGACCTGTACGAAGTGAAGTTCACACCGCTGCCTGGACGCAAGGCGCAGGACCCCTTGCTCACCGTGCTAAAGGGCCAGGTGATCGATGAGGAGACCAAGCAGCCGGTTGAAGGGGATATCGAGATCACCGATAACGCGAAGAATGTCTCGATCTCCAAACAGCGATCCAACAGCAGTACGGGCAACTTCCTGCTCTCGTTACCCTCTGGGAAGAACTACGGCATCAGCGTCTCCGCACCAGGCTACCTCTTCCATTCGGAGAACTTCGATCTGCAGGATACAGCCAGCTACAAGGAGGTGGTGAAGGTGATCGAATTGAAGAAAGTGAAGGTGGGCAAGACGATCGTGCTCAACAACGTGTTCTACGACTTCGACAAAGCCACGCTGCGTCCAGAGAGCTCCACTGAGCTCGATGCATTGGTGCAGCTGTTGAAGGACAATGGGAAGCTCCGTATCGAACTCGGCAGCCATACCGACGACAAAGGCGCCGATGACTACAATCAGAAGTTATCGGATGCCCGCGCAGCCTCTGTGGTGACCTACCTCGCCTACAAGGGCGTCGCCCAGGATCGTTTGGTGGCCAAGGGTTACGGCGAGACCAGTCCTATCGCGCCGAACGATACGGAAGTTGGGCGCCAACAGAACCGACGCACGGAGTTCAAGGTGTTGGAGTAGGTTCGTGCTGGAACATCACCGGAACTCATAGTCATACCCCTCCAACTGGCTCAGCAAAGTCTGCTTTGCGTCGGTGGCCGTGATGCGACCTTCGACCTTCGGAGCAACAGGAGAGAACTCAGCGAAGTATTCGCGTAGGATGTTGTGCATCGTGGCGTTCGCGAGGCGCGGGTTCTTCACCTTCTCCAGGCGACATAGGGTGTCATCGGGATCCCCTTCGCGCTCGCACGCGGCGATCAGGTAGGACTTCTGCAGGTCGATGGGCTTCTTGCCCACCTTGATCCAGTTCACCCGCTTGCCCATTTCATTGTGCATGGTGAAGTTGGCGGTCATGCCTTTGAAACGCACCACCCAGCCGCCAAAGCGTTTCGCCGGGTCCTTCGCGAAGACGTTGTGCAGTTCCTTTTCCAGCCAATCCCACAGTTGTTGACCGGTCGCCTCGCCGTACTTGGCGTCGCTGTCCACGGGGATCATGCTCCAGAGGTGGTCGTTGGTGATCGGGGTGGGGGTCTTTCCGTCGGCCACGATGGGCGGGCAGAATCGGAAGCCGTTGCTGATGGCCACATCGGGCTTCAGCTTCCACATGATCGCGTCCGTGATCAGATTGTCCATCGGGTTCTCGATCACGTAGTAGCGCACTAAGGTGTTCTTGGTGCTGCCGACCACTTTGGTCAACTCCTCCTTGTAAGGCGCGCTCACCTCTTCCACCAGGGCGAGCATGCTCTTGTCCGCCGGATAGCGCTCGGGATCCACATCAAGTAGTTCGTAGTGGCTGTCCTTCACCTTGCCATCTTCCACCAACACATCCAAGCGCGCAACGAACGAACCGAACGCTCCTGGCTCCGTCACCTTGCTGTACTTGCCCTCGATGGGTTTACGCACGCGTTCATGCGTATCAGCGCCGAGAATGAGGTCCGCGCCTTCCACTTCGGGTTTGTTGGCGAGGTCCACTTGCTGGGCCAGGCCCATGTGTGTGACGAGGAAGATCATGGCACACTGCTCATAATCGCGCAGGATGCGGATATACTTCGCCACATTGGTCTCCGGCTTGGTGAACTTGATGCCACAGCTGTAAGCCGGCGATTGACGCTTCGGTGTCAACGGGTCATTGTACCCGATGAAACCGATCTTGATGCCAGCGATGTTGCGTGTCCAATAGGGCTGGAAGATCATCTCCCCGGCCAGGTCGGCGTTGGGGTCCACGCTGTCACCGCAGAAGTCCGCGAGTTTCTCGTGGTACATGTTCGCACAGATCTTCACTGCACGGTATCCGCCGAGGTCCTTCAACATGTTCTCTTTGCCGTACACCACTTCCCAATTGCCGGGCAGGATCAGATCATATCCTACAGCGTTCATCAACGGCACGATAGCGCGGCCTTCGCTCTTTGCTGCCACGCCGCCCCCTTGAAAACAATCGCCGCCATCCATGACGATGGTGTTGTCTGGATCCTCGTTCCGCAGTGTGTCGATCATCGTCTTCAGCACACCGTAGCCACCGCGCTTCTTGTACACGGGCTTGCCGTTCTCCAGGAAGAACTCATCGTGGGTGTGCAGCTGCGCGTGGATGTCGCTCGTATGCAGGATGGTGAACTTCTGCGCCTTGCCTTGCGCGACAGCACGACTGCCGACGAGTTCGTGCCGACGTTGTGCATCACCCAGTGCACCCATGGCCAAGGTGGGTCCGAGCGTGAGACCGGCGCCGAGCGCCCCCAATGAACGCAGCATCTGCCTGCGCGAGACACCATTCACTTCTTCACCATGTGCACCGCACATGCAGCCTTCGGGATGGAGCATCTCACTCATGTCTTCTTCTTTTTGGCTGCGGCTTTGATCTCAGCGATAGGACCGAAAGGACCGAATTTGTGCTGTGTTTCAGGTAGCGAATCGATGAACGGACCGAAAGGATGATCCACCGGTTTGCCAGCCACGTTGGGCCAATCCTTGGAAAGGTCCAGCACGGGCCGCTGCCGCGAGTTCACATACGCAGCCACATCCCAGGCCTCTTCATCGGAGAGCTGTGGGCTTTCCCAGGTGACTCCTTGTGGCATGTTGTTCTTCACGTAACCAGCGAATCGCGAGAGACGGTACAAACCTGCTCCGATGTTGTAGCTGTGCTCTCCCCACAAGGGGGGGTACTGGTAGGTATTGCCATCGGTGGAAAAGACTCCCTCACCGTTCTTCTGGTGACAGCTCTCGCACTTCGCTGTGTAGATCGCCTCGCCCTTCACTGGATCCGCCGGTCGATCGAGGAAAGCAAGTTCGGCGAGTCCTGAGCCTTTCGGCTTCGTACCCGTGTTGATGCCCGTGCCGAGCCACTCCATGTATGCCACCAGCGCGCGCATCTCACGGCTGTTGCTGTCCAGTGCTGTTCCGTTCAGGCTGCGCTCGAAACAATCGTTGATACGCTTCACCACGCTTTCCGTGGCCCCGCTCCGCTCCCGGAATTTCGGGTACGTGCTCCAGACCGCGCCATAGTTGTTGCCCCAAGGACGAGTCCCTGCGTCCAGGTGGCAGTTCTGGCAGTTCATCCCATTGGTGCGCTGGCGCACCGTTCCTTTCGGACCCAGGTAGGCCGATGTGTTCGCGATCAGCTCCCGACCATATCGAACGAGGTCGCGTTGTTCCTCATCCAAATGGATCAAGCGCGCAGTGTCCGCACCGGTCCATAGACTGTCCGGGCCGTACGTGGCCAGTTGGGGTGGCGGTGGTTCGAACAGGTCGCGCGGTACGACGAACTGAAGCACCACGAGCACCAGCACCGCCCACACCACGCGCTTGGACCAACGCATGCCGCTCCCGTAAGGCAGACCTGCCCGTTCGTTCATCAAGCGCAGCGCATCGTCCAGAACGTATACGACCACCAGGACCAGCAAGGTGGCGATGAGGATGATGATCGGGATGAGCATGGCCTTGGTGGTGCGGCATCAGTGGGGTAGCTTCTCACGCAGCAACCCGTACACATAGGTGCCCATCCATGCGCTGAGGAAGGTGACGATGACCACCGAATAGCCCGCGCCGATCTGGGCGAACAACGGACCGGGACAAGCTCCCGTGACAGCCCAACCGAGGCCGAACATCAAACCGCCATACACCTGGCCCTTGTTGAACGTCTTGTCCGCGATGTGCACCGTTTCCCCATGGACCGTCCGGATGTGGTAGCGCTTGATCAGTTGCACACTGATCAGGCCAACGACCACCGCGGTCCCGATGACACCGTACATGTGGAAGCTCTCGAAGCGGAACATCTCCTGGATGCGGAACCAACTGATGATCTCCGCTTTCACGAATACGATACCGAAGAGCACTCCCCATGCGCTGTACTTCAGGTTGTGCCACCAAGGATGCTTCAGTTCGCTTTCGTTCACGCACATGGCGTCCAGTTCGCGCGTGGCCAGGTCGTTCGTGCCGCTGGCAGCAGGGAGGGGTTGGATGATCTTCTCCATGGATGAAGCGGTCAGAGGGTGAGTAGATAGGGTAGGATGAACCACGTCATCACGATGCCGCCGATCATGAACATGATGGTGGCCACCAAGCTCGGCCATTGCAGTGCGCTGAGCCCCATGATCGCATGGCCACTGGTGCATCCGCCCGCATAGCGCGTACCGAAACCGACCAGGAAACCGCCCACCACGAAGAAGATGAACCCACGCAAGGTGAAGAGCTGTTCCCAACTGAAGATCTCCGACGGTTGTAACGAACTGGTGTCCGTGATCCCTTTCGTGGCCAAGTAGGCCTGGGTCGGTTCAGCCAGTACGATCGGGTCAGGGTTGCTGAGGAAGTGCCCTGCTATGAAGGCCCCCACGGTGATCCCCCCTACAAAAAAGAGGTTCCAGACCTCCTTCTTCCAATCGTACTTGAAGAACTTCACATCGCCCGGAATGCAAGCGGCACACAAGTGGCGCAGTGAACTACTGATACCGAAGGTCTTGTTACCGACCAGCAACAGGTAGGGGACAGTGAGCCCGATGAGCGCACCGGCCACATACCATGGCCAGGGTTGTTTGATGGCTTCCAACATGGGTTTGGTGATCGGAGGGTCAGTACTACTTCTTGAGGGTCGAAGGACAGACGTGGTCGGTCACCTTCACATCCGTGTTCTTGATCGCATTGAACCCACCGCGGATCTCCACGAGGTTATGGTAGCCGCGTGATTTCAAGAGGCTCGCTGCGATCATGCTACGGTACCCGCCTGCGCAATGCACGTAGTTGGTCTCGTCCTTGCTGAAGGCCGCCATTTCCTGATTGATGAATTGCAGCGAAGCATGCCACGCACCATCCACATGTTCGGCAACGTATTCGCCATCCTTGCGGACATCCACCACACGCAACTTGTTCGTAGCGAAACGTTTCGCGAACTCGGTCGCATCGATGCGCTCGATCGTGTCGACCTCCTTACCTGAATTCTTCCAGGCAGCAATACCACCTCGGAGGTGACCGAACACATTGTCGTAGCCCACACGGGCAAGACGGGTCACCACTTCATCCTCGGCATCTTCGTCGGTCACGATCAGGAGCGGATGCTTCACGTCCGGGATCATCGCACCCACCCAGGGAGCGAAATCGCCTTTGATGCCGATGTTGATGCTGCGCGGGATGAAGCCGTCCTTGAACAGCTCCGCAGAGCGGGTATCCAACACCAAGGCACCTTCCGTTTCCGCGACGAGCTCGAACTGGTCTGGTGTCAATGCACGAAGTCCTTTCTCTTTCACGGTATCCACGCTGGCTATCACGCCTTTATTGAGCGCCACGTTCTGTGGGAAATAGGCGGGTGGCGGCAACAGGCCATCGGTCACTTCCTGTATGAACTGCTCCTTGCTGGCGGCCTTCAACGCGTAGTTGGTCCGCTTCTGGTTGCCCAGTGTATCGAAGGTCTCCTTGCTCATGTTCTTGCCACAGGCACTTCCTGCACCATGTGCCGGATACACGATGACATCATCGGGCAGGGGCATGATCTTGTTGTGCAGGCTCTCGTACAGGAAGCCGGCAAGGTCCTCCTGCGTCAACGAACCCATCTTCTGCGCCAGGTCAGGACGGCCCACATCGCCGATGAAGAGCGTGTCGCCCGTGTAGATGCTGTGCGGCTTACCGTGCTCATCGATGAGCAAGTAACATGTGCTCTCCATGGTATGCCCGGGCGTATGCAGCACCTTGATGGTCACCTTGCCGAGCTTCAACTCCTCCCCATCCTTCGCTATATGCGCTTCGAATGAAGGGTTCGCGTTCGGTCCATACACGATGGGCGCACCGGTCTTTTTGCTCAGGTCCAGGTGACCGCTCACGAAGTCCGCGTGGAAGTGGGTCTCGAGCACGTACTTGATGGTGGCGCCGTTCTGCTCCGCGCGCTCCATGTAAGGCTGGGTCTCGCGCAACGGATCGATGATCGCCGCTTCGCCATTGCTTTCGATGTAATAGGCGCCTTGTGCCAGGCAACCTGTATAGATCTGTTCGATCTTCATGCTGGGGGGGAATTGTTGGGGCGCGCAAAGGCAGGCCCGTGCGGTTAGCTAAGGTGGGAGATCTCCCTTCCGATGATGTAGATGCCCATGATGAGCACGAACCATCCGAAGGCGGGTTTGAGTTTCTCGTTGGGGATGCGTTTGCTGAGGATGCTGCCAGCGATGATGCCACCGATGGCGATCGCCGAGAAGACGAGGAGGAATTTCCAGTCGATCACCTCACCACCCTTGAGATCACCGGTGAAGCCGATGAGCGATTTGGCGGCGATGATGATGAGCGATGTGCCCACCGCTTGTTTCATGGGAAGTTTCGCCAATAGGACCAGGGCGGGAATGATCAAGAATCCACCTCCGGCGCCCACGATACCGGTGATCGTGCCCACCACGATGCCTTCAACGAAGATCAGAGGATAGTTGAACGTCAACGCGATCTCGCTTGGAGCATCCGGCCCTTTCGGTACTTTTTGGTTGCGGATCATACTGTAGGCCGCTGCGACCATGATCAATGCGAACAACATCAGGATGCCGATGGGCTTGCTCACCATGGTGCTTCCGAAGGTGACGATGGGGTCGGGGATCGCCGGGACCAACCACGATCGCGTGGCATAGACCGCGAGTATGCTTGGGACGCCGAAGACGATGGCCGTGCGCCAGTGGATGTTGCCCAAGCGCATATGGCTTACACTACCCACAAGGCTCGTCAGACCGACGATGAACAAGGAATAGGCCGTGGCCAGTACGGCATCCACGCTGAACAGGTACACCAGGATGGGTACCGTGAGGATACTCCCTCCACCTCCGATCAGGCCGAGGGACAAGCCCATGAGGATGGCACCGATGTAACCGAGGATCTCCATGTCGATCAAAGGGTATCGCAGCAGTTCTCCAAACAGTGCACGATCTTCAAGAACTCCGGTCGCTTCAGGTGCCAGAAGGTGTACTTGCCCTCTTTCTCACAATCAAGTAGGCCCTTGTCGCGCATGAGCGTGAGGTGCTGGCTCAGAATGGCCTGTTCAAGGTCCAATAGCTCCTGTAGTTCGCTATTGCACAGCCGTGCGTGGTGGCCCAAGGCATCAAGAATGGCCAAGCGCTGCGGATGTGCCGCGGCGCGGAGCAGTTCGCTCACCTTGTTCAGCTTGTCCGTGCCTACACGCTCATCCAAGGTGGTGGTCGACATGACGTTCATCATTGACCACAAAAGTATAGTGGGATCACTATGTGAATATGTGACGTGGGTCACATAGCCGCAGGACAGCCAGTAGGGGTCACAGGGCAGTGAGCAGGTCCGCACCGAAGTGGGCCACCTGATAGCGACGTATGCCCGGGATCGCCGACAGGGCGATGAGGTCACCGGGAAGGCTACGCGCGATCTCCGTGAGCAGGTTGTTCGACGCCACGATGCCTGCACGGAGGTCATGCTTGGCCGTGATCTCGTCGCGCTTCACCTTCAAGCGCTTGAAGCGCTCCTCATAGTCATCGTCCCGAGGCCAACGCTTCGGCTTGGGCACGCGGGGCCACGCCTCCTTTGGCATATCCAGGCCGCGCCGAACAGCGGCCATGATATCGTTCCCATAGCGTTCGATGATCCGCTCTCCGACACCTTTACGAAGTGCCAGATCGGTAAGGCCCTTCGGTGGGTCGGTGGCGATGGAGAGAAGGACATCATTACCCAACACCATGAATGCCGCACGGTCCTGCTTCTCTGCAATGGGTTCCCGCCAAGCGAACACCTCTTGGAGTATGGCGAGTTCGTGCGGCTTCAACATTTTCGCACCCTTCATCCGAAGGAATAAGGGCTCATCGTTGGTCGGCAAGTTGAACGGTGCATCCGTAAGCAAGGAGAACTCCTCCAATGCCCAATCCCACCGACCGATGGTATGTAGTTTCTCCCTGAGGATGTCGCGGAGTGCGATAAGATGACTGGTGTC
>Ga0209174_10002645_pt1 | contig 11717 bp, 9 predicted proteins | sample JI91814BDNA_FD_187505 | JGI IMG/M metagenome (GOLD analysis project Ga0209174, IMG submission 187505) | Wastewater effluent complex algal communities from Wisconsin, to seasonally profile nutrient transformation and Carbon sequestration -... | ecosystem: Engineered > WWTP > Effluent > Algae...
ACGCCGGACAGTTCACCAGCCCCAGCAATGCGGCCTTCGACGCCCAACTCAAGGCCGACGATCCGAAGCGCGGCATCCGCGATTTCGAAGCCGTGGACGCCCTCGCCCGCGCCATCGGCTTTCGTTTCGACGAAGACGTCGCCCTACCGGCCAACAACCGCTGCATCAGCTGGCACAGATAGCCAGCCGGACGCATCGCTCAGGCCCGGTTGAGGCCCAGCAGACTCATCGGTCCGTTGGAGGTGTTCAACACCACCGAGCCGATTCCGCCGCCTTGTTGCTGCTGCACGCCGTAGATCGACAGGTTGCCGGTGTCGAACGAGAAGACATCGCCGGACAGCTTGACCAGCAGCTTGCCCGCATTGGGGAACCAGGCGTAGGCCATATCGTTCTGGCTGCCGGAACTGGACGGCGAACCGAGTTCGTCCGGCCACCAGTTGGCCGACTGGCTGAAGCCCCAGGTGTTGCCCTGCGGCGCAAATGCCGGCTGCGGCTCACGATGCTGGGAAAGCTCGGTAAGCAGCGCACCGACCCGCCACTTGAGCCCTTCGTTGAACATGTCGCCGATCATCATCATGCCGCCGCTCATCCACTGCCCCATGCCGCCCAGTTCCGGGTGGCTGAACTGGGCCTGGCTGAAACCGCCGGCTTGAAGGGCTGCGTAAGCAGCACGGCCGGCGTCGGCGCTGAAGCCGTGCCGGGCAGCAATATTCTCGATGGTGCTCATGGGAATCTCCTGATGAAATGGTTCAAAGTCTGGATACGGGCGTTCAGGCAAGTGGCGCCAGGCGCGCACCGATGAGCACCGCCGAGCCGTCGTCGGTGGAAAGAGCGTCCGGTCGGCGACGCGGCAATTCGGCGCCCGAAAAAGCGTCGGCTGCCGCTTCGATCACGATCTTCGGCGGCTCGGCCCGCACGCTGCCGAAGATCGTCGCAAAAGACACGTCGGCAGCGTCCCGCCCCACGCCGAAACGCATCAATCCCATCGGAATCGCAGTGGCCGACGGATCGAAGAGATACCAACGGTCGCCGAGGAATGCCTCGACGTAAGCATGGAAATCGCTCGGACCGAGGGCCGGATCGGCACCATAGTCGATGCCGGTTACAAAACGCGCCGGAATGTTCAGCGCCCGGCAAAGGGCGATCATCAGGTGGGCGAAATCGCGGCACACACCGACTCTCTCGGTGAGCGTGTCGAGCGCCGACGTACTGGCGTTGGTCGTTGCCGACTTGAACTGGACATGATTCGCGACCCAGTCGCAGACCGCCAGCACGCGGCCGTAGCCATGCGGCAGGTGGCCGAATTCCTTGTTGGCGACGTCGTAGAGCCGGTCGGACTGACAGTAGCGGCTCGGGTAGAGATAAGTCAGGACATCGGCCGGCAAACGGGCCACCGGCACTTCGGGAATGAACGCCGGAGCACCAATATAGTGCATCAACTCGACCGTCGCGCTGTAACGCAGCCGCAGCCGGCCGGGCTCGGCCTTGAGACGCATGTAGCGGTTGCCGGTAGCTGCGTCGGTATGAACCTGCGGCATGAGGAACTGCCCCAGCTCCATCATTTCGGTCACCACCCGCTGATGACGAGTGTGGGCAGCGTGGATGTTGAAGATGAAGTCGCAGCCCGGCGGCGCCACGTCATAATTCAATTCGACGGAAAACCTTAGCCTGACCATGGACGCCCCTGAAAGCACTGCTTTGAAATGAAAATGGAATTGCGGGCCATCCGGCGACGGATGACCGTTTCGTGAAAGCTGACATCGAACCGGGCATGCAGCGCCTTTACAATCGTACTATGCGGCAATGCAGCACCGCCAGTTTTCTGTTAGGCGGATTTCTAGAAGCAACAATCAAGCCCGGTAAATATTGACCTCGTTCCGGGTCGCCAACGCCACTTCGCGGGCCTTGGCGGCGAAGTCTTCGCCCTTGCCGGCATAAAGAATGGCACGGGACGACGAGATCATCAGACCGCTGCCCGCCGCAGTGCGGCCGGCCTTCACCGTAGCCTCCACGTCGCCGCCTTGGGCGCCGATCCCCGGCACCAGCAAGGGCAGATCGCCGACGATGGCCCGCACATCGGCGAGTTCTTGCGGGAAGGTTGCTCCCACCACCAAGGCATTCTGTCCGTGGATGTTCCACTTCCCGGCAACCAGTTCGGCCACATGCTGGTAGAGCTTGCGACCGCCTTCGACGGTGAGGTTCTGAAGGTCGGAGCCGCCGGGATTGGAAGTGCGGCACAGCACGATCAGACCCCGGTCGGAAAACTCCAGATAAGGCTCGACCGAATCGAAACCCATGTAGGGATTCACCGTCAGCGCGTCGGCCCCGTAACGCTCGAAGGCCTCGCGCGCGTACTGCTGGGCGGTCGCGCCGATGTCGCCGCGCTTCGCGTCGAGCACCACCGGCACCGTCCGGTAGTTCTCATGAATATAGACGATGAGATCCTGCAGTTGGTCTTCGGCGCGGGCCGCGGCGAAATAGGCAATCTGCGGCTTGAAGGCGCAGGCGAGATCGGCGGTGGCATCGACGATGCCCTTGCAGAACGCTAGTACCGCATCGGGCCGGGTCTTCAGATGGGCCGGAATACGCGCGACGTCCGGGTCCAGCCCGACGCACAGCAGAGAATCGTGACGCTGCCAGGCGGCAGCCAGTTTGGAGCGGAAATCCATGGCTTGAAGGGCGCAGTCGGCCCGAAGAAATAAATGCTGGAACGGGATTTTACCAGCCCCGGAGGCCAAGCCATGCTGTGTCGCAGCATGCTCCACGTCCTGCTACGAACTGCATCAGCCCACGAGTCGCGGCAGAAGCACCTGTCCATTTTGTAGACAGTTCCATCGCTTCGAAAAACCTCCCGCGAAATTCGTCAAAAAGAATAACACCCATACAAAACAGCCACTTAATTAGACCGAACGGGCCTTCGAAGCCGTTCCGGCAGGCCTGGCACAGCCCTCGCAGAAGGATGTTTGCTCCGTAACGGCGTGTTTCAAGAAGCGGTTCTCTGCAGAACGACGCGCAAGAACGCGACCACGGGAGGAGCGAAGCAGCGTGCCGGAGTGCGCGCGCATCGCTGGTGACATCAATCAAAAAATACCGGAGACAATCATCATGAAGAAATCCCTGCTGGCCCAATCCGTTGCCCTCGCCTGCCTCGCCGCTGCCACCGGCGGTGCCGAAGCCGTGAGCTTCACCCAGAACGACGTCACCCTCGACATCAACGGCACGATCAACGGTTTCTATGTGAACCGCGAATCGGAAACCAAGACCACCACCGGCGGCGTCCAGAGCACGACCAAGACCCAGAACAGCGCGCTGACCAACGGTCTCCTGCCGGGCTGGATCAACTTCGTCGTCACCACCAAGCAGGCCGACCAGGACATCAAGGCCCACTTCAGCTTCGCCCCCGGCATCAACGATTCGTCCTCGGTGGTCGGCCTGCCCTCCACCGTCGGCACCGGCGCCGGCGCCGTTCCGGGCGCCACCAGCCCCTACAGCCAGATCGACGTGCGCAACGTGTACTTCCAGTTCGGCAACAACGACTGGGGCACCATCAAGTTCGGTCGCGACATCGGCCTGTTCGGCCAGAACATAATCCTTTCCGACATGACGCTGCTGGGCGTCGGCGGCACCAGCAACGCCGGCATCCCCTTCAACACCACCTTCGGCATGATCGGCCACGGCTACATGTACACCGGCTTCCAGGCCCAGATCACCTACACCACGCCGAACTTCAACGGCCTGCAGGCCGCGGCCGGCATCTTCCAGCCGAGCTCCTTCGCCGGCGACCAGACCAAGACCCCCGGCTTCCAGGCCAAGGTGGATTACGACTGGAAGGGCGCCCTCCCCGGCAAGGTCTGGGGCGGCCTGGTGAGCCAGAGCACCAGCTGCTCGAAGGGCTCCACCTGCGACGGCACCGGCACCAACCCGGACAAGACCTTCACCGCCAACGGCTATGAAATCGGCGCCAAGGCCGGTGCCAACGGCTTCGACGGCGTGCTCTACGCCTTCACCGCCAAGGGTCTCGGCCTATCCACGGTGGGCGCCCAGTTCTTCGGCGGCAGCGACGGCCTCGGCAACAAGACCTCGTCCAGCGGCTACTTCATGCAGGGCACCTACACCTACAACAAGACCAAGTTCGGCATCAACTTCGGTCAGAACAAGGACAAGGACGGCGTGCTCGGCATCGGCGAAGACCGCAAGAACAGGGCCTACACCCTCGGCGTCTATCACAGCCTCAACAAGTTCGTGACCCTCGTCGGCGAATTCAACCAGGAAAAGATCACCGCTTCCATGTCCGATCTCGAACAGAAGAACCGCACCATCTCGGGCGGCGCGATCCTGTTCTTCTGATCGCCTCCGGCGGCCGGTCCCGACCGGTCGCGGCAACCGCGTTCCACTGTGTTTCTCCCTCCTTCCGGCGCCTTGTTTTTTGGGCGCCGATTTTTTGTCCACCGCATCCCCGCCGCCGTCCGGTGCTATCGTCCGCACCTCTAGCCCCTGTCCGGAGTTTCCGATGCTGCGCCGTGTCGTCCTTGCCGTCGCCCTCCTGGCGAACCTTGCCCCGGCCCAGGCCGACGACATCCGTCAGATCGCCATCGCCCCCGGCCGCTATGCCGACGCCCGCGAAGCCCTGGTGGACGCCATCGAGGGCGAAGGCCTGATCCCTGCGCCGCCCAGCCGCTTCGGCGACATGCTCGCCCGCACCGGCCCGGCCCTCGACCAGCCCGCTCCGATCTACGCCGAAGCCGAAGTGCTGCACTTCTGCAGCGCCCGCATCGCCTGGCAGCTGGCCCGCGAAAACCCGCTCAACATCGCCCAATGCCCGCTGGCGATGGCCATCTTCACACTGCCCGGCGAGCCGGCCACCGTGCATCTGGCCTGGCGCCGCCCAGTGGGCGACAGCCTCGGCAGCCGGGCCGCCGACCAACTCCTCGAACGCATTGCCCGCCACACCGCCGACAATGCCGGCCGCAGCAGCCTGCTCCACTGAGTCCGCCCTCCGGAGCCTCAAGCTTCTCGCCCCAAGCCGGCCCAAGCGGTATAGTCCGCAGCGCTTCAAAACCCACTCGGATTCCAGCTTCAAGCAATGTCGCAAAAAACCTACAACGCCGACTCCATCACCGTCCTCAAAGGCCTCGAACCGGTCAAGCAGCGGCCGGGGATGTACACCCGCACCGAACACCCGCTTCACGTCATCCAGGAAGTCATCGACAACGCCGCCGACGAAGCGATGGCCGGCTTCTGCAAGAAGATCGGCGTCACCCTGCACCTGGACGGCTCGGTCAGCGTCACCGACGACGGGCGCGGCATTCCGGTGGAAATCCACCCCGTCGAAGGTGTCTCGACGGTGGAGGTGGTCTTCACCCGTCTCCACGCCGGCGGCAAGTTCAACAAGACCGATGAAGACTCCGCCTACCGCTTCTCCGGCGGCCTGCACGGGGTGGGCGTCTCGGTCACCAACGCCCTGTCGCACCGCCTCGAAGTGGAAGTCGTGCGCGACGGCAGCCGGCACAAGCTGGTGTTTTCCGGCGGCGACGTGATCGAGCCCCTCACCCGCATCGGCGACGCCCCCAAAAAAGCCAGCGGCACCAGCGTGCGCGCCTGGCCCGACGCCAAATACTTCGACGCCCCCGACCTGCCCCGCGCCGAACTCGAACGCCTGCTCCGTTCCAAGGCCGTGCTGATGCCCGGCCTCGAAGTCAGCCTCGCCGTCGAAGGCGGCGAAACGCGCACCTGGCATTTCGAGCACGGCATGCGCGGCTACCTCTCCGAAGCCCTCAACGACGAACCGCTGATTCCGCTCTTCGCCGGCGAAAAATTCGCCCCCAAGGGCGACGACACGTTCGCCGCCGGCGAAGGCGCCGCGTGGGCCGTGGCGTGGACCGTCGAAGGCGCGCCGGTGCGCGAATCCTATGTCAACCTGATTCCCACCCCGGCCGGCGGCACCCACGAAGCCGGCCTGCGCGACGGCATCTTCACCGCCATCAAGAACTTCATCGACCACCACGCGCTGCTGCCCAAGGGCGTCAAGCTCACCGCCGACGACGCCTTCGGGCGGGCCTCCTTCCTGCTCTCGGCGCGGGTGCTCGACCCCAGCTTCCAGGGCCAGACCAAGGAGCGCCTCAACAGCCGCGACGCCGTGCAGCTCGTCTCGCGGATGGTCCGCGACCCCTTCGAGCTGTGGCTCAACGAACACGTGGACTACGGCAAGAAGCTCGCCGAGCTCGCCATCAAGGCCGCCCAGGCCCGCGCCCGCGCCGCCCAGAAGGTCGAAAAGCGCAAGTCCTCCGGCGTCGCGGTGCTGCCCGGCAAGCTCTCCGATTGCGAATCGGAAGACATCGCCCGCAACGAACTCTTCCTCGTCGAGGGCGATTCCGCCGGCGGCAGCGCCAAAATGGCCCGCGACAAGGACACCCAGGCCATCCTCCCGCTGCGCGGCAAAGTCCAGAACGCCTGGGAAGTGGACCGCGAGCGGCTGTTCGCCAACGCCGAAATCCACGACATCGCCGTCGCCCTGGGCGTCGACGCCCATGCCGCGGGCTCCAGCCCGGATTTATCCGAGCTGCGCTACGGCAAGGTCATCATCATGTCCGACGCCGACGTGGACGGCTCCCACATCCAGACCCTGCTGCTCACCCTGTTCTTCCGGCACTTTCCCAAGCTCATCGAAGAGGGCCACATCTACGTCGCCCAGCCGCCGCTCTACCGCATCGACGTGCCGGCCCTGGGCAAAAAGCGCCCGCCGCGCCGGCTCTACGCCCTCGACGACCAGGAGCTCGCCACCCTGCGCGACCGCCTCGGGCACGAAGGCGTCAAGCCCGAGCACATCGAAGTCGGCCGCTTCAAAGGCCTCGGCGAAATGAACCCCGACCAGCTCCGCGAAACCACCATGGACCCGGCCACCCGCCGGGTGCTGCCGGTGCATGTGCGCGCCGAAGCCTTCGACGAAACCCTGCGCATGTTCACCCTGCTGATGGGCAAGGGCGAAGCCTCCGGCCGCCGCGCCTGGATGGAAGAAAAGGGCGATTCGGTCGAAGCCGACGTCTGAGCCGCCCACCGCGGGTGCCCGCCCACCGACGGCGGGTGATTTTTCGTCGAAATCGGCATCTCGCCACCCTCGCCTGCCTCATTTTTAGGCGGCAGAGGGTCGGCGAGAGGCGCCGTCGCCTAAAAATGAGGCAGGATCGACGAACGACAACCCTCAATCGACTCATTATCGGGCGACGCTGCCTCATCGTTAGGCAGCGTCGCCTCATTATTAGGCAATGCCGCCTCAAAATTAGGCAGCACCGCCTCAGGATTAGGCAATGTCGGGTCCGCCAGACCCGACATCGCCCAATTTTGAGGCGATGTCGGGGAACCGGGAGCCTCAACGGTCTCCCCATCTGTCAAGCCCGCCTGAAGTTCTTCTGATGCCGGGAGCCTGTCAGAATTTTTGTGTTTGAGGCATAACGTAGTCCCGGAAAGGAATGGTTATGCCAAGGAAGAAACAGAAGGCGCCACTGCCGCCCGTAGCGGAGTTGCCGGAAGAGGCCAAGCGATGGCTGGAGCAGATGGTGACAGGACCGATGACGGCAGAAGCGCTCGAGGACGTGATGCGCGGTTTCAAGAAGGCGCTGATCGAGCGGGCGTTGCAGGCCGAGCTGAGCCATCACCTGGGCTACGCCGCGGGCGAGGAGAAGCCCGAATCGAGCGCCAATCAACGTAATGGCACAAGCGGCAAGACGGTGCTGACCGACGACGGGCCGCTACGCATCGACGTGCCGCGGGACCGGGCCGGACAGTTCGAGCCGAAGCTGATCGGCAAGCACGAACGGCGCTTCACGGGCTTCGACGACAAGATCATCGCGATGTACGCCCGCGGGATGAGCGTGCGCGAGATCCAGGCATTTCTGGTACAGATGTACAACACGGAGGTGTCGCCGGACTTCATCAGCCAGGTCACGGACGCGGTGATGGAGGAGGTGCGGGAGTGGCAGAGCCGGCCGCTCGAGGCGATGTACCCGGTGGTGTTCTTCGATGCCTTGCGGGTCAAGATCCGCGAGGACGCGGTGGTGCGCAGCAAGGCGGTGTTCCTGGCGCTGGGCGTGCGCTCGGACGGGAGTCGGGACATCCTGGGCCTGTGGATCGAGCAGACCGAAGGGGCGAAGTTCTGGCTGAAGGTCTTCAACGACCTGAAGCTGCGCGGCTGTGAGGACATCCTGATTGCCGTCACCGACGGTCTGAAAGGCATGGCCGAGGCGCTCGAAGCGGTATATCCGCACACGACGCTGCAGACCTGCATCGTGCATCTGCTGCGCAACAGCCTGGGCTACGCGAGCGCCAGGGACCGCAAGGGGCTCGCCGATGCCCTCAAGCCGATCTACCAGGCGGTCAGCGCCGAGGCGGCCGAGGCGGCGCTGGAGGCGTTTGCAGAAGGGGAATGGGGGCAGCGCTTCCCGACCATCACGCTATCGTGGCGACGGGCGTGGGCGCAGGTGATCCCGTTCTTTGCCTTCCCGCCGGAGGTGCGCCGGGTGATCTACACGACCAATGCCATCGAGAGTCTGAACGCGCGGGTACGCAAAATCATCAAGACGCGGGGCCACTTCCCGACGGATGAGGCGGCAACCAAACTGATCTGGCTGGCGCTGCGCAACATCACGGCCGAATGGAAGAAACCAATGCTGAACTGGAAGCCGGCGATGAACCAATTTGCCATCCTCTACACCGATCGCTTCATCCCCGCGATGGCACGATGAGACGATGTTTCCTGTCCTGCCGCGGCAGGACAGGAAACATCAAACCGCCTTGAACACAAAATTACTGACACTCCCGATGCCGGTCAAACGCAGGTCAAGGATGTGTAAAACCCTGATTGACCCTACCCCCGCGGTATGGAAGAATGCGCCTGCGGACGGCCCGCCCGAACACATGCCCTCCCAGGGCACCGGCGGCTTGCAGTCCGGCTCCGCGGCAGATCCGGCGCGGCATCTCGCCCAACACCTTGACTGCATCCATCGCGCGGACCGGGTCCGCTTCCCTGATCTCAAACCGGAAACGAGGAAAACCATGAACTCCATCCAGCGTCACCTGGGATGGGCTGCCGTTGCCATCCTGGGGGCCATCGCCGCCGGCATCGTCGCCCTGAACCGCGGAGAGACCATCAACGCCCTGTGGCTGGTCATCGCCGCGGTATGCACCTATCTCATCGCCTACCGCTACTACAGCCTTTTCATCGCCGAAAAGGTCATGGAGCTGGACCCCAAGCGCATGACTCCGGCCGTCCGCCACAACGACGGCCTCGACTACGTGCCCACCGACAAATACGTGCTGTTCGGCCACCACTTCGCCGCCATTGCCGGCGCCGGCCCGCTGGTCGGCCCGGTGCTCGCCGCCCAGATGGGCTATCTGCCGGGCATGCTGTGGATTCTGGCCGGCGTGGTGTTCGCTGGCGCGGTGCAGGATTTCATGGTCCTGTTCATCTCCACCCGCCGCGACGGCCGCTCCCTCGGCGATCTGGTCAAATCCGAACTCGGCCCCGTGCCGGGCGTGATCGCCCTCTTCGGCACCTTCATGATCATGGTCATCATCCTCGCGGTGCTGGCGCTGATCGTCGTCAAGGCGCTGGCCGAATCCCCGTGGGGCATGTTCACCGTGGCCGCCACCATCCCCATCGCCCTCTTCATGGGCGTGTATAGCCGCTACATCCGCCCCGGCCGCATCGGCGAAATGTCGATCATCGGCTTCGTGCTGCTGATGGCCGCGATCATCTACGGCGGCGACATCGCCGCCAGCGAAACCTGGGGGCCGCTGTTCACCTTCGACGGCAAGCAGCTCACCTGGATCCTGATCGGCTACGGCTTCATCGCCTCGGTACTGCCCGTATGGCTGCTGCTGGCGCCGCGGGACTACCTCTCCACCTTCCTCAAGATCGGCACCATCGTCGGTCTGGCGATCGGCATCGCCGTGGTGGCGCCCAACCTGCAGATGCCGGCGTTCACCAAATTCATCGACGGTACCGGCCCGGTATGGTCGGGCAGCCTGTTCCCCTTCCTCTTCATCACCATTGCCTGCGGCGCCGTGTCCGGCTTCCACGCGCTGATCTCCTCGGGCACCACCCCCAAGCTCCTCGACAACGAGAAGAATGCCCGCATGATCGGCTACGGCGGCATGCTGATGGAGTCCTTCGTGGCGATGATGGCGCTGGTGGCCGCCTCGGTGATCGAACCGGGCGTCTATTTCGCGATGAACAGCCCGGCCGCCGTCATCGGCAAGACCGCCGAAAGCGCCGCGCTGGCGATCAGCCAGTGGGGCTTCGTGGTCACCCCCGAAATGCTGCTCCAGACCGCCCAGGATGTGGGCGAGAAGACCATCATCTCCCGCGCCGGCGGCGCCCCGACCCTGGCCGTCGGCATGGCCCACATCCTCTCCAACGCCCTCGGCGGCAAGGCGATGATGGCCTTCTGGTATCACTTCGCGATCCTCTTCGAAGCCCTGTTCATCCTCACCGCGGTCGATGCCGGCACCCGCGCCGGGCGCTTCATGCTGCAGGATCTGATGGGCACCTTCGTGCCGTCCATGCGCAAGATGGACTCCATCTTCGCCAGCCTCGTCGCCACCGCCCTGTGCGTCGCCGCCTGGGGCTACTTCCTCTACCAGGGCGTGGTCGATCCGCTCGGCGGCATCAACACCCTGTGGCCGCTGTTCGGCATCGCCAACCAGATGCTCGCCGGCGTCGCGCTCACGCTCGCCACCGTGGTGCTGTTCAAGATGAAGCGCCAGCGCTACGCCTGGGTCACCGTTGCGCCGACCGTCTGGCTGCTGATCTGCACCCTCACCGCCGGCTGGCAGAAGATGTTCCACGAGAACCCGAAGATCGGCTTCCTCGCCAACGCCAACAAGTATCAGGCGGCCCTCGACAAAGGCGAAGTGCTGGCTCCGGCCAAGTCCCTCGAGCAGATGCACCAGATCATCACCAACAACTACGTCGACGCCGCCCTCTCCGGCCTCTTCATCCTGCTGGTGGTGAGCATCCTGGTGTACGCGGTTCCGGCCTGCCTGCGCGCCCTGCGCAGCAACAAGCCGACCACCGTCGAAACCCCCTTCGAGCCGATGCCGGCCGCCCGCTGAACGAGGCGCCGCGTGTTCTCCGATCTCGCCCGTGTCGGCAAGTATCTCGGTCAGGCCGCCCGCCTCATGGTGGGCATGCCCGACTACGACACCTATGTTCAGCACATGCGCCTGACCCACCCGGAGCAGCCGGTGATGAGCTACGAAGCCTTCTTCCGGGAGCGCCAGGAAGCCCGCTACGGCGGCGCCGACGGCCGCCCCGGACGCTGCTGCTGACCCGGCCCGGCCCCACTGAAGCCCGCGAGACGCCCCGGCGCCCGCGGGCTTTTTTCATTCCGCCGCGACGCCACCGGCGCCGGACTTCGCCGGGCTACGCCAAAGCAAGCGGCCGGAAGGTAGCAACTGCCGGCGCGTCCCAACGTACCCCACCGGCAAGGCCATCCGCCTGCAATGGCCGGGAATTCGAGCGAAGCCCGGGCTTGCCTGGACGTGTAGCGTGCGCTGTTCAATCGGTGCCAATTGGATTTGTTTTCTGGATTATTCATCCAGGAAATGGCGGTTTATCTCCTGTCGCCCGCCGCCTAAGCTGAGTCCTCATCGACTCGCAAAGGAAGGATTTCCATGACCAGCCATTCCATCGAAGGCAAAGTCGTCCTGATCGCCGGCGG
>Ga0209174_10002647_pt1 | contig 11713 bp, 12 predicted proteins | sample JI91814BDNA_FD_187505 | JGI IMG/M metagenome (GOLD analysis project Ga0209174, IMG submission 187505) | Wastewater effluent complex algal communities from Wisconsin, to seasonally profile nutrient transformation and Carbon sequestration -... | ecosystem: Engineered > WWTP > Effluent > Algae...
AGATGGAAGGAACAAAAGGCCGTGGCATAACAAAGGCTATGTGCAACGCCTTCCAACGCGATAAGGCCCGCCCACAAAGGCGCTGCACATAGCCTCGAACGTTAGCGGTCAGGCTATGACGACACAAACCGACATAAAAATGAAAAAATTATTTTTAGCAATATTGACAATTTCGCTCTTGACAAACTGCAATAATTCGCAGACAAAATCTGTGGACAAAAGCGACAGACTTGAACTTGTTCCTGAGCCGGACAAAGAATTGCGAGAAGAATATGAAAAACAACAAGAATTAAACAAATCGAAATGTGGCTTTATTGACCCAGACACTTCAGTTGTTGGGATTAAAATTAGAAATGTCGAAAGCACTTTAAATATTCTAGGAAAACAAACGAAATTAGAAGGTGACTCAACTCACATATTTTATTCTAGTGACAAAAAACAAAAACTCGGACTGACCGTGCATCCGGGCGACTACTACAGTCAAGTGAGTATTTTCAATATTTCGTATTCGGACAACTTAAAGCAGAACTTCCGACAAATAAATTCAAAAGAATTTAAGACCGAAAAGGGAATTAAACTTGGAATAAGCAAAAAGGAAATTCTTGAAAAACTCGGAACTTGCTACACAGCCAAAGACAGCACAGGGAATAGTATTGTACTTAACTACAGAATTGAACTTCCAAATGACAGCAAAACAAAATTATTGACGAGCAACAATATGCCTATTTATTATGCAACATATAGACTGACGAATGACAAACTCGAAAAAATTGAATTTGGTTTTGAATATCCATAGACCGAAAGAAGCCCGAACCGCTAACAGCCGTTTTGCAAAAGCGGGGGGTTCGTGCTTCTATGAAAGTGAAGTGCTAAATTCAGGCTTTGTGCATCTAATGAAGTTTAGTGTTGAAAATCGCCACCTTCGCCAAGCCGCAAACCGTTGAACGTCATTGCGCGCAGAGCCGCTCAACAGCGTTCAACTCGAAATGCGAACGCCTTTCAGGATCACGCTCTCCTCCTTGACGGTAAGAACCTGCCGCTTCACGCGAACTGCCGCACGCTCAACGCGATGATCCGGCAACATTCCATCAGCTGCTCCTCGGTGATCACCAAGGGCGGTGCGAAGCGGATGATGTCGCCGTGGGTGGGTTTGGCCAGCAAGCCATTGTCGCGCAGCAGGAGGCAGAGTTCCCATGCGGTCCTGGGTGAACCATCCACGGCGGTACGCGACTCGATCACCACGGCGTTGAGCAGGCCCTTACCACGGACCAGTTTCACGTAGGCGAACTCGTCCACCAGCTTCTGCATCTCGGCTCGGAAGAGGTGGCCCAAGCGCTCGGCGTTCTCGGTGAGGCCCTCGTCCTTCACGATGGCCAGGGCCTCCATGGCCAGCTGGGCGCCCATAGGGTTCCCACCATAGGTACTGCCGTGGGTGCCGGGGGTGAAGACCTCCATCACCGCATCACTGGCCAGCACGGCACTCACGGGGTACATGCCCCCGCTGAGGGCTTTTGCGAGGATCACCACATCCGGCCGTGAAACGCCGGCGCGCTGTTCGCACTGGCCGGTGGGGCAGCTGCAGCCGTTGTTGTGGCAGGAGGCCAGTAGTCGCCCCGTGCGTGCGATGCCCGTCTGGATCTCGTCCGCGATGAAAAGCACGTTGCGGGCCTTGCAGACGGCGATGGCGCGGGTGATGTAATCATCGGCAGGCACGTACACGCCCTTCTCGCCCTGGATGGGCTCCACGAGGAAGGCGCATACGTTCGGATCCTCCAAGGCCTTCTCCAGCGCGGGAAGATCGTCGTAGGGGATCACCTCGAAGCCCGGTGTGAAGGGCCCGAAACCGCCCTGGCTATCGGGGTCGGTGCTCATGCTCACGATGGTGATTGTGCGGCCGTGGAAGTTGCCTTCACACACAATGACCTTCGCTTGCCCGGCCGGGATGCCCTTCTTCTCGTAGCCCCACTTGCGCGCCATCTTGATGGCGGTCTCCACCGCCTCGGCGCCGGTGTTCATGGGGAGCATCTTGTCGTAGCCGAAGGTCTCGCACACGGTACGCTCGTACTCGCCCAGCACACTGTTGTAGAAGGCACGGCTGGTGAGCGTCATACGTGTGGCCTGCTCCTGCATCACCTTCACCAGGCGCGGGTGGCAGTGACCCTGGTTCACGGCGCTGTAAGCGCTAAGGAAGTCGTAGTAGCGTTTGCCCTCCACGTCCCATACAAAGACGCCCAGGCCAAGGTCCAGCACCACCGGCAGGGGGTGGTAGTTGTGGGCGCCGTAGCGCTCCTCGAGGGCGATGGCTTTCTGGGACTTGCTCTGGGCGGTGGAAGTGTGCTGCATAGCTTGGCAGGCGCGGGGTCGGCGATGAATGAGCCTGCAAAACTAGGGTATCTTCGCCGCCTTCGCGGTCCGTATGATAGGCCCGTGCCATTGACCACGCAGAGACCCATGCGCCGCAGCAAGTACAAAGAGCCCCTGTTCATCGAAAACCTCGCCGTGACCAGCGCGGGTGCCCAAGGCAAGGCCATCGCCAAACAGGACGGCCTGGTGGTGTTCGTGACCGGTGCCGTGCCGGGTGATGTGGTGGATGTGCGTGTGACGAAGAAGAAGAGCAACTATGCAGAGGCGATCACCACTCGCATCGTGTCTCCTTCACCGGACCGGATCGCTCCGTTCTGCAAACACTTCGGAACCTGTGGTGGCTGCAAGTGGCAGGACCTCTCCTACCCCAAACAACTCGAGTACAAGCAGCAGCAGGTGATCGACAACCTGGAGCGGCTGGGTGGGCTGGAGTTGCCGTCGGTCACACCGATCATGGCCTCACCGGGTCTGACGCACTACCGGAACAAGCTGGAGTATTCGTTCTGCAATGCGCGTTGGTTCACGAAAGATGAGATGGAAGTGTCAGGTGGGAATGCGCCTGAGCATTTGGGCGACTCCGGCTCGGTGTCCGGAGTGACTATGCAAGACTCCGGGTCGGAGGCCGGCGTCACAAATGCGGTGCCGGACAAGAACGCGCTCGGCTTCCACATCCCGATGCGCTTCGATCGGGTGTTGGACATCAGCGAATGCTTCTTACAGCCTGCGCCGAGCGATGCCATCCGCAACTTCTTCCGCGCCCATGCACGGGTACATGGCCTCAGCTTCTACGACCAGCGCGCACATGTGGGCTTCCTGCGCACGCTGTTGATCCGCACCACGACCACCGGGGAATGCATGGTGCTCCTGTCTGTGGGCCACGAGAACGTGGAAGCCCGGGAGCGCATCCTGAGCGAACTGGTGCAGGCCTTCCCGCAGCTCACCAGCGTATTGTGGACGGTGAACACGAAGAAGAACGACACCATCTTCGATCTGGACATCCACGTGTTCCATGGGCGTGATCACCTGGTGGAGGAATTACCCGATGGTCCAGGTGGCAAGCCACTTCGTTTCCGCATCGGACCGAAGACCTTCTTCCAGACCAACCCGGAGCAGACCATCGCCATGTACCGCTTGACGCGCGACCTGGCGGGCCTCACCGGCGCGGAGAACGTATACGACCTGTACTGCGGAGCGGGCAGCATCACGCTCTACCTCGCCGCGGCCGCCAAACATGTGGCCGGTGTGGAACTCGTGCCCGAGAGCGTGGCCGATGCGCGTGTGAACGCTGAATTCAACGGCATAACCAATGTGAGCTTCGCGGCGGGCGACATGAAGAAAGTGCTCGATCCCGTGTTCGTGGCGAAACACGGCAAGCCCGATGTGGTGGTGACCGATCCGCCGCGCGCCGGCATGGACGAACCCGTGGTACGCCACCTCTTGGAACTGGCACCGCCCCGGATCGTGTACCTGAGCTGCAACCCGGCCACGCAAGCCCGCGACCTCGCGATCCTCAACGAGCAGTACCGCATCGACTTCGTGCAGCCCATCGACATGTTCCCGCATACGTACCATGTTGAGAATGTGGTGAGGTTGGTGAAGCGGTGAGGATGTAGAACCGGGAATGGACGGGGATGAACGAGAATAAAGTGCAACGAGTGGGCAAGCTCATTTCGTGAGCGCTTGGGTTCAAAGTGGCCTTTGTAGGAAAACACCAAGGCCTCTTCACTGTCGAGAGGTAACGAACTCCCTTGATCTGTATTCATTAACGTTCATTCCTGTCCATTCACGGTTGGAACTATATTGAGCTGCCACCTTTACTTTGAGAGACCGAGGCAATAGGCAAGGCCATGAGCAACTTGAACTCTGACGATCAGGTCATCACACGTCCGATCATCGGTTGCGCTATGCGTGTGATCAACACGTTAGGGCACGGACTCCATGAGAAACCATACGAGAACGCACTCTGTGTGGAGCTGAAGACCCAAGGGATACCATTCGAACAACAACCACGCTTCCCGATCTACTACAGAACGGTCCAAGTGGGGGAATATGTGCCTGACCTGATCGTCGAACGTTCCGTTGTTGTCGATACGAAGACGATCGAAGCCATAGGGGATGTTGAGTTAGGCCGCATGTTGAACTACTTGCGGATCACCGGTCTGACCGTGGGACTCATCATCAATTTCAAGCGACCCAAGCTGGAATGGAGACATGTGTGGCTTCGTGACCACCACAGGTGAGGACAAACAACAGTTTATGGGATCCGATCTCGCGTCCTGTTAGGCATTCATTCACGTACATCACCGTCCATTTCCGGTTCCTTGCTCATGAGGTCGCCATTGCACGAATCGGCCCAAGTCGGCAAGGCGTTTTGACCAGGACGTAGTGCCCCATCCCGAGTATTCGTGATGGCTTGCGCGGTGTGACACCTCGGGTGCTGAGCTAGTTTCGGCGCTCCACCAGCTACCCATGAGAACCTTGACCATCGCGGTGATCACCGCATTCTTGTCCTGCACTTCAGCCCCTTCCCAGAACATGAACGGCGAGGACCTCCATGGAACTGAAGTGGAACAAGGAGGTTCCAGTAACTACAAGGAAGGCACCGACTACCACATCCTGCAGCGGGTGCGGGTGATGGACCAGAACGGATTCGGAAGGCCTGCGGAAGCGGCGAGTTTCTTGTTGCCGAAAGGGTGGAAGCTCTCCGGTGGCATCCAATGGCTCGTAGGGCATCCCTGTATGAACGAGAGCGTGGCCTCCCAGTGGTCGGCCACCTCGCCCGATGGGACGATGGAACTGCGCGGCTTTCCCGTGCGGAGTTGGCAATGGCACGATGACCAGCAGGTGGTGCAGGACATGATGCGCAACCAACAAGGTGTCATGAAGTCCTGCGACATCATGCCGCCGTACGATGCGGAAGCGTTCGTGCGTGAACAGGTGCTGCCTGAGTTGGGCGGAGCCAGCATCGTTTCTGCGGAGCCCGCAGTGGCCTTGGTGCGCACGATGGAAGAACAGGCACAGCGCAACAACGCAGCAGTTCTCCAAGCAGGCATCACCAACGCGGCGTTCCGGCCGAGCGCTGCGAAGGTGCATCTGCGTTGGCCCGATGGAATGGAAGGCACCTTGCTTTGCAGCGTGGACCAGACCATCTTCATGATGCCGAACTACCTGCACGGTGGCATGAGCGGCAGCTATCAATGCCAGTCGAACTTCCGGTTGTTGGTCCGCTATCCCGCAGGCAAGCAGGAAGAGGCCGAACGCATCATGGGCACGGCCATCGCGAGCACGCGTTTCAACCCGGCCTGGCAGCAAGCCGTGGCGCAGGTCTTCAGCAACGTGGCCGCGGTGGAACGTACCGAAGCCGCCAAGCGCGCCGGTCTCTGGCGCGACGCGCAGAACTACACGAGCGACCTGCAACGGCGCACGTGGGAGGAGGGTCAGGCGAGTCGCGACCGCATCAACACCGAATGGGGCCAAGTGATCCGCGGGGTGGATGAATGGAAGGACCCCAGCGGTAGCAGCATCGAACTCAGCGCAGGGTACAATGATGCCTGGAGCCGTCCGGACGGCACGTACATCCTGAGCAACGACCCGAACTTCGATCCACGGGTGGTCTTGCAGGAGGATTGGCAGCGCATGGAGAAGAAGTAGGGCCCACCACTTCCTTTGTGGCATGATCGATCTCGACCACGCCTATTGGGAACAGCGTTACCTCCAGGACCTTACCGGCTGGGACATCGGTGGCCCGTCCACCCCCTTGAAGGAGTACATCGACCAGCTCACCGATAAGGACCTGCGCATCCTCATTCCTGGTGGAGGACGAGCCTGGGAGGCGGAATACGCGCACCGGCAGGGGTTCCGGAACGTGTTCGTCATCGACCTCACCGAGTTGCCTTTCAAGGACCTCCTGGAACGCTGTCCGGAATTCCCGCAGGAGCACCTGATCATTGGCGACTTCTTCGCTCACGCGGGTTCCTATGACCGCATCATCGAGCAAACATTCTTCTGTGCGCTGGACCCTGCACTGCGCCCGAAGTACGTGGATCACATGCACACCTTGCTGAGTCCTGGTGGCAAGGTGGTCGGTGTACTGTTCAACGATACACTGAATAGCGACAAGCCTCCCTTCGGCGGCTCCCGATCGGAGTACCTACCCTTGTTCACGCGCCATTTCCAGCACCTATCACTGGAGCCTTGCTACAACTCCATTTCGCCCCGTGCCGGACGTGAATTATGGCTGTCTGCAGCAAAGGAGGGCTATTACGTGCCCGTCGACTGCTCCTTGTACGATCACTTCGAGGCTGCGGCTACGCTGAAGGAGCACGTCCGTTTGGAATTGACGGATGGCAAAGTCCAGGAAGGGATCATCGTGGACCTCTTCCAGCGCGAAGGTGCCGAATGGCTGCGTCTTTCCGATGGCACGGAACACCGGTTGGACCGCATCCAAGCCCTCAGAAGGCCTTGACCATTGCTACAGTTGATCAGGACTACCGAACTTCCCGGCGTGATCATCAACAAACGCTTGAAACGGTCCACCCCGTCGTTGGAGGTTTATTGGAGCGCGATCCAAGAGGTTCGCCGCAACGAGCTCTCAGTGGTAAGGAACCTCATCCTGGATGTGTGGCCGCAAGCGCAACTGGATATGGCACTGAACATGCCCACGTTCCACTTGGAAGGAGAACCGTTCTGTGCATTGGCCGATCAGAAGAACTTCATGGTACTCTATGTGATGCCCTATGATCTTTTGAACGCGTTCCGGAACGAACTGATCGTACAGAACCATGGTCGCAGCTGCATCCGTTTCAAGCGATTGACGCCTGAACTGCTGGACCTTTTCGATCGTATCATCAAGTATACGGGGTCACGTTTCACTGAGAGCACGTACTACGGGAAAGCCTCGAACGCGCACACCTTCCTGCGCCACGTCCCGCTCACGTGAACCAAGCAGCCCAAAGGGTTTGCAGTCCGACCACGAGCACCAGGATCAATACGATTCGCTTGAACTGCCGCTCAGGTATGTACGCGAGGGCCTTCTTGCCGATCCATGTGCCCAAGATGCTCAGGATGGCCAATGCTGGTAGGTAGACCAGAACTGTGCTGTTGAAATAGCCTTGACCGCCATAGATAACGGCGCGCCCCAGGTCCACGCCCAGATCGATCCACGCCGAGGTCGCCACGAATGCCGCTTTCTCCAGTCCGAACGCAGCAAGCACCACACCACGCACGGCGCCCCCCGTTCCCACCAGACCGGCGAGGAAGCCTGACACACCACCCCCAACGACCGCGTTCCGCGTTGTGGGCCGGATGACCACGTCGGGCATCACCAACATCCAAATGGCAATGAGGACCAGCACCACGCCCAACGTTACCCGCAACCAAACACCGCCCAACACACCGGTAAGCAGTGCACCGATGACCACCCCTACCACGGCAGGCACACCCAAGCGCAACACCAAGGACTTGTCCGATCCGATCCTGAAGAGGAGGATCTTCACCGTATTGCTGAAGACATGGAACAAGGCAGTGATGCCCAGGGCCTGTTCAAAGGCCATGAAGTGTCCCGCCAAAGGCATTACGAACAACGAGGATCCGAATCCACCGATGGTGCCCAGGACTTCAGCCGCCAACAGTAACACGTAGAACCAAAGATCATCCATACCCCACCAAGGTAACCACTCCTTGAACGGTCCTAATTTTGGGGCATGCGCATCATCACTCTTCTTCTGCTTTGGACCGTCTCCCCGCTCTCCGCACAGGTGACCCGCGTGCTCTTCATCGGCAATAGCTATACCTATTCGAACGATCTGCCCGGCCTATTCACGCAATTGGCCGGATCCTTGGGGAACACCGTGGAGACCGCCATGGTCGCTCCCGGAGGCTTCACCTTTGAAGGCCATACGACGAACCCGGCCTCTCAGAATGCCATCGCACAAGGCGATTGGGACGTGGTGGTCCTACAGGAACAGAGCCAACGTCCCTCCTTCCCGCCAGCGCAAGTGGCCCAAGAGGTCTATCCATTCGCCGAACAACTCGTACAGCAGATCGCAGCGGCCAACCCCTGTGCGCGGTCCGTGTTCCTGATGACCTGGGGCCGGGAGAACGGTGACCAGCAGAATTGCGCGTCCTATCCTCCGCTATGCACCTATACCGGTATGCAGCAACGCTTGTGGGAGAGCTATGTGGCCATGGCCCAGGACAATGCAGCGATCGTCGCACCGGCTGGATCGGTCTGGCGAGCTTACCGCAGCGCCCACCCCAGCGCACAACTCTACACGGATGGCAGTCATCCGAACCTGCTCGGCTCGTTCATTGTCGCCACCACCCTGTACAGCAGCATCTTCGCTGAACCGAGCACGGCTTCCACCCTGGTTCCTGGGGCGCTGGTCCCAGCGGATGCAGCCGAGGTGCGTGATCTGGCAAGCTCAATCGTATCGGACAGCGCAGCCACGTGGAACCTGGACGTGTACGATCCAGTGGCAGAGGCCGATCTGGCTTACGTGGGCGGAACGAACATCCTGTTCAGTAACAATACCAACGGGGCGGTCCAGCAGGAATGGCACTTCGGGGATGGGACGACCGGCACCGATGTGGATCCATTGCACACCTATGCCACAGCCGGCGACTATACCGTCACCTTGATCGTGAGCGACGCTTGTGGCCGCAGCGACAGCACACAACTAGTGGTCGATCTGCTGGGTGCTGGACTTTCGGATGGCGCTTTGCCACGCACCGTGCGCGTCAGTTGGATGAACGATCGCCTGGTGGTCCACCATCAGCCCGAAAGGGGAATGCTCCGGCTGACCGATCCTCGGGGGCGCTTATTACTGGAACGCACTGTACAAGCAGCAGACCGACAGGAGGTGCCATTGCCCATACCACATCGAGGTCCCATGGTGTGGCACCTGTCGGGTGAGGCAGGAGCAACGCATACAGGGCTCGTGATACCGACCCCATAAGCCGACTCCTGCCGAGCTTGTACTTTCGTGCACCATGAGCGAACGCACGGTAGTCCTTGACCATGAGCGTGTGCAGCGCAAGCTGGAACGCATCGCACATCAGCTCCATGAGGAGAACCACTTGGAGTCCCGGGTGGTCCTGGTGGGCATAGCTCCTCGTGGACTGGCCTTGGCCAAGCGTTTGCAGTCCCGGTTGCAGGTCATTGCCCCGTTCACGGTGGAACTCGTGACCCTTCAGTTGGACAAAGACGCTCCCTTGGAGGCACCCGTCAAGCTTTCGATCCCCATCCAAGAGCTTAGGGATGGTACGGTGGTGCTGGTGGATGACGTGCTGATGAGCGGTCGCACCCTCATGCATGCGGCAGCGCATCTCGTCTCTGTACCGTTGAAACGCTTGATCACCGTGGTATTGGTGGATCGACGCCAGCGCTCCTACCCTATTCGCGCCGATATCGTGGGTCTCACCTTGAGCACCACGGCACAGGAACACATCAGCGTGGAACTGGGTCTTAAGGATACCGTCTATTTGGCCTGAAAGTCGAGTACCTGCTGGATACGCGAAGCTACTTCGCTCACTGGAGCACCGGCTTGCACGATGATATCGGCTTGCGCATAACAGTCGGAACGAGCGTGCATCAGCTCGGTCACACGACGTTCCAACGCTTCACCTCGTAGGCCCAATAACAATGGACGATCACCGCCCGCGCGAACGATACGGGGCATGAGCGCGGGCATCGGCACATCGAGCCAGATGACCACACCTGCGGCCTTCATAGCCGCGAGGTTATCACCTTCGCAGGGGGTTCCTCCACCCGTGGCGATCACGGACCGAGGAGCAGCAAGTTGTTCGAGAAGGACCTGTCGTTCCAGCGACCGGAAGGCCTCCTCACCGTGCTCATTGAAGAAGGGTACGAGCGGTCCCACACGCTGTTCCACCATACGGTCGATATCCGAGAATGGCACCGAGAGCAATGGGGCCAAGACCTTGCCAACCGTGGACTTACCGCTGCACATGAAGCCGATGAGCACGATGTGTTTGCGGTCCCAGCCAGAGGTGGTCGTAGGTGTGCGCTGGTCCATCATCGGGGGAAAGATCGCACCTTCGCGGGTATCCTATGGAACTGATCGACGTTACCGACCCGAAGACCGAACGTGAATGGATGCAGCTCCCTTGGCGCATCTATGCACAGGACACGAATTGGATCCCACACCTGAAGCAGGATGTGGCCAAGGTGTTCGACCCCGAGAAGAACAAACTGCTGAAGGAGGGCAAGGCCAAGCGCTGGGTGCTGCGCAATGCGAAAGGTGCCACCATCGGTCGCATCGCTGCGTTCGTCAACCCGAAGACCGCATACACGGAGAAACAACCCACTGGCGGCGTTGGTTTCTTCGAGTGCATCGATGACCAGGCCGCAGCGAACGTGATGTTCGATGCCGCGCGCGATTGGTTGAAGGAACAAGGTATGCAAGCCATGGATGGCCCCATCAACTTGGGGGACCGCAACATGTTCTGGGGCTTGCTGATCGACAATTTCACCGACCCACCGCTCTACGGGACCAGTTACAATCCGCCGTATTACAGGAAACTGCTGGAGCATTACGGCTTCGCGCTCTACTTCAATCAACTGTTCTTCAAGCGCTCGGTGGAGGTACCAGCCCAACCCATCTTCCACCGCAAGTACAACCAACTGAAGGCCGACCCGGACATTCACATGCACGACGCACGTGGGCGCAGCATGCAACAGCTCGCCGAGGATTTCTGCACCGTGTACAACGATGCCTGGGTGGACCACGAGAACCACAAGCCCATGGAGGTGGCCACGGCGATGAAGATCGTGAAGGCCATGAAGCCCGTGATGGACCCCCGGCTGCTGATCTTCATCCGATACAAGGACCGCCCGATCGCCATGTACATCAGCCTGCCTGAGCTGAACGAGATCTTCCGGCACGTGAACGGCGACCTCAACTGGATCGGCAAGCTCAAGTTCCTGTGGCACAAGTGGCGCGGGACCGTGAAGAACATGACCGGCATCGTGTTCGGTGTGGCCAAGGAATTCCAAGGCAAGGGGATGGAAGGCGCGCTGATCGGCTACGCGGAGAAGAACATCGTGGAGCCGGGACTTTATCAGGACACCGTGCTGACCTGGATCGGCGATTTCAACCCGCGCATGATCAAGGTCTGCCAGAACCTGGAAGCCGTGAATTACAGGACATTGGCCACGTTCCGCTACCTCTTCGACCGCAACGCACCATACGAGCGCTTGCCCATCATCGAGAAGAAGTAAGTGCTCCGCGTTTTGTCGTTCGCCATGGATCGTTACTTTTGCGCTCCCATTGCAGCGACCCTGGTCGACGGAATGGGCTGAAGATCCTGTAGCTCAGCTGGTAGAGCA
>Ga0209174_10002648_pt1 | contig 11712 bp, 11 predicted proteins | sample JI91814BDNA_FD_187505 | JGI IMG/M metagenome (GOLD analysis project Ga0209174, IMG submission 187505) | Wastewater effluent complex algal communities from Wisconsin, to seasonally profile nutrient transformation and Carbon sequestration -... | ecosystem: Engineered > WWTP > Effluent > Algae...
GGGCACCCACACGACGGTGAGGCGGGTGCAGGGCGGCAAGCTCAAGGCCAAGCGCGAGATCCGCATCGCCACGCTGTTTCGCGAGGCGCCGCCGGAGTTCCTGCGCATGATCGTCGTGCACGAGCTTTCGCACATGAAAGAGCCGGATCACGACAAGGCTTTTTACCAGCTCTGCTGCCGCATCGAGCCCCAGTATCACCAGCTGGAATTCGATGTGCGCGCGTGGCTGAGCTTGATTGAGGTGACCGGCGCAACGCTGTGGGCACCGCCGCCGGCAGCCTGAAGGGCTTTGTTTCTGCTGGTCCACGGAAAAGCCCCGGAGCGGCGTGCGGCCGGTTCCGGGGCTTTTTGCGTGTCTTTCGGGGCTTACAGGCTGAGGTTGGCTTTGAGCTTGTCGAGCAGTTTGATGCCGATTCCCTTGAGCGTGAGCAGCTCGTCGAGACTGCTAAAGGGGCGGGCCGCGACGATGGCGGCGGCGACAGCCTTGGGCAGACCCTTGATGGCGGCCAGTTGGGCGGCGCTGGCGGTGTTTACCGATACGCCGACGGGCGCCGCTTTGGCCGTTTTGGCCGCATTCGGGGCGGTTTTGGGGGCTGCCTTGGGTTCAGCCTTGGGTGCAGCCTTCGGGGCGGCGCTCGGGGTGGCCGTGGCGGCGGGGCTGGCTTCGGCTTTCACCTCGGCCACGGCCTTGGTTTCAGCTTCCGGCCAGCTGACCGGCAGCGGGAAGTTGACGTAGTCGCGGGTCACGAAGCCCGTCGAAGCCCATTCGCGCAGCAGCAGGGCGATGTGCCAGGTGCCGGCCGGGGTGGCGGCGAGGGGGTGTTCGGCGTTGATGTTGTGCCAGGCCTGCTGGCCGCCGAGGTTGCCGAGCTGGCTGGCGGCGAGCTGGACACCTGCCGGCGTGCCGCCGGTGTAGGGGCTGGTGAGGGCCCACAGTTCGAGGGACAGGGTGCCGCTCAGGTTGTCGGCAGCGCGGGGGTTGGTGATGCCATCGGCGCTGACGGTGACGGTCTTGTCGCCCAGCTCGAAACGGGCGCTGCCGTTGATTTCGGGCTGGGTGAAGCTTTCGGCGAGCGGATAGTTGGCGTAGTCGTGGACTTCGTCGAAGCAGCCGTCGTGGCCGGCGGCGAGCACCAGCACCATGGCGTGGCTGCCGTGGCCGGCCGGCGGGAAGCCGGGTGTTTCGGCGCCGACATACTGCAGCGACTCGGCCGTGAGCGTATCGAGGGGAATCTGGGCGACCAGCGTGCCTGCGGTCGGGTGGCCGACGAAGGGGGCCGCGCAGGCCCACAGCTGAAGGGCCCAGTCGCGTCCCGAGAGGCTGGCAGGGGCATCGGCCAGCAGCTCGGCATCGAGGCGAACCTGATCACCGTTGAAGCTGTAGGCGTGGGTGGAACCGATCCGGACGTTGCCGGTACGAAGGCCGGGAGTGGCCCGGAGAAGTTTGGGTGTTTGCATCGTGCGCGCGCCTGGCAGTGGTGGTTGCGGGCGATTTTGCGGGTGTCGGGAAGGCAGCGTCAATCGAATGGTGATCGATTTTTCCGGATGCACCGAGTGGGGGCAAAAACCGGCCAAAAAGCGCACCAATACCGGGATTTCACCAAAATGGTGCGCCCCTTCAAGGGGCGTTTACGGTGTCGCCGCCCGGTGGTTTTTTGATGGCAGGGCGGCGATTTTTTTCAAGCGTTTTTTAAAGCAGCACGATGTCGAACTGCTCCTGCCCGTAGCTGGCTTCGGGGTGCAGGGATACGGTCTTGTCGATGAAGTCGGAGAGCATCGCCAACGACTGGGATTCTTCTTCGAGGAAGAGGTCGATGACATTGGGGGCAGCGAGCACGCGGAATTCGCGGGCGTTGAACTGGCGCGCCTCGCGCAGCAGCTCACGCAGGATTTCGTAGGCGACGGTGCGGGCAGTCTTCACTTCGCCGCGGCCGGTGCAGGTGGGACAGGATTCGCAGAGCAGGTGGGCGAGGGATTCGCGGGTGCGCTTGCGGGTCATTTCCACGAGGCCGAGGCTGGTGAAGCCGTTGACCGTCATCTTGGTGTGGTCGCGGGAGAGCGCCTTGCGGAATTCGTCGAGCACGGCGCTGCGGTGTTCGGCGCTTTCCATGTCGATGAAGTCGACGATGATGATGCCGCCGAGGTTGCGTACGCGCAGCTGGCGGGCGATGGCCTGGGCGGCTTCGAGGTTGGTCTTGAAGATGGTGTCGTCGAAGTTGCGGGCGCCGACGAAGCCGCCGGTGTTCACGTCGACGGTGGTCATCGCCTCGGTCTGGTCGATGATCAGGTAGCCGCCGGACTTGAGATCGACGCGCCGGGCCAGGGCCTTTTCGATTTCGGCTTCGACGCCGTGCAGGTCGAACAGCGGGCGCTCGCCCGTGTAGTGCTCGAGCAGCGGGGCGACCTGGGGCATGTACTCGCCGGCGAAGGCCGCGAGTTTCTGGTAGTTCTCGCGGGAGTCGGCAACGATGCGCGTGGTGGCGTCGGTGACGAGGTCGCGCAGCACGCGCTGGGCGAGGTTCAGATCCTGGTAGAGCACATAGGGCGGGCGGGCGCCCACGGCGCGGTTCTTGATCTCGGCCCACAGTTTGCGCAGGTAGGCGATGTCGGCGGCGAGTTCTTCGTCGGAGGCGTTCTCGGCCATCGTGCGGACGATGTAGCCGCCGCTTTCTTCGGCCGGCAGCAGGTGGCTGACCCGCTCGCGCAGGGCTTCGCGGCCGGCTTCGTCACCGATGCGCTGGGAGATGCCGATGTGCTTGTCCTGGGGCAGGTAGACGAGCATGCGGCCGGCGATGGAGATCTGCGTGGACAGCCGTGCTCCCTTGGTGCCGATGGGGTCCTTGAGTACCTGGACGATGAGATTCTGGCCTTCGGCGAGGATGCGCTCGATGGGGCGCAGGGCGTCGCCGGCGTGGCGGTCGCTCCAGATGTCGGCCACGTGCAGGAAGGCGGTGCGCTCGAGGCCGACGTCCATGAAGGCGGACTGCATGCCGGGCAGCACGCGCACGACGCGCCCTAGGTAGATGTTGCCGACGATGCCGCGACTGGCGCTGCGTTCGACATGCACTTCCTGGACGACGCCTTGCTGCATGAGGGCGACGCGGGTTTCCTGGGGGGTGAAATTGATGAGGTATTCGTCGGACATGGTGCGGATGGAAAACGGAGATGGGTGATGGCCCGGCCGTTTGCGGCAGCCCCGCCATCACCGATCGCCGCTCGTCCGGCAGCGCCGACGCGGGTTCAGCCCGCGCCTTGTTCTGAATCGTGTCTCCTCACCCGGGCGCCGGAGCTGCTCCGGCGGCCAGGTCAGAGAGAATAGCCGAATTCCTGCAGCAAGGCGCCGGTCTCGAACAGGGGGAGGCCCATTATGCCGGTGTAGCTGCCGCGGATTTCGTCGATGAAAAGGGCGGCACGGCCCTGGATGCCGTAGGCGCCGGCCTTGTCGGCCGCTTCGCCGGTGGCGACGTAGTGGCGGATCTCGGTGTCTGACAGCGGACGGAAGCGCACTTCGCTGGTGGACAGGCGCTGCTCGAAGCGCTGCCCGTCGGTGACGACCACGGCGGTCAGCACGCGGTGGGTGCGCCCGGAGAGACGCCGCAGGATCGCGATGGCGTGCTCGCCGTCGTCGGGTTTGCCGATGATCTCGTCGTCCAGCTCAAGCGTGGTGTCGGCCGAGAGCAGCAGGCGCTGGGGCAGCTTGCGCATGTGCATGCGCTGGATGCCGCCCTCGGCCTTGGCCAGGGCCACCCGGCGTACGTAGGTCACCACGTCTTCGCCGGGCTCGACGTTTTCCGAGATGTCATGGTCGCCGCGACTGGGGCCACGGAACAGCAGCGGCTCGAAGCGGACGTGGATCTGTTGCAGCAGTTCGCGTCGGCGGGGGCTGTTGGAGGCGAGATAGATCATTTCGGCGAGCGGTGGGGAGAAAGGGGTCTTGGTCGGCTTGGGACGTTGCACGTATCCGGCGCAGGCCCGTTACTCGCGGTGGTAGGGGTGATTCTTCAGGACGCTCCAGGCGCGGTAGATCGCTTCGGCGAGCATGACGCGGACGAGGGCGTGGGGAAGGGTGAGGCTGGAGAGGCGCATCGTTTCGTGGGCGGTGGCCTTGAGGGCGGGGTCGAGGCCGTCCGGGCCGCCGATGATGATGGCGATGTCGTCGCCGCCGTCCTGCCAGTGTTCGAGGCGTTTGGCGAGGGCCCTGGTGCTGAGGTCTGCGCCGCGTTCGTCGAGGATGAGGCGGCGGCAGCGCGGTGGCAGCGCGGCTTCGATGCGGGCGGCTTCGAGGGCCATCATGGCGTCGACCGTCTTGCCGGTGGTGCGCGGCTCGGCCTTCACTTCGACCAGTTGCAGCGGCAGTTCGCGCGGCATGCGCTTGGCGAAGTCGTCCAAGGCGGTATCGACCCATGCCGGCATGCGGGTGCCGACGGCGACGAGAATGAGTTTCATGGGGTGGTCAGGCCCGTCCGGGGGCGGACGGGCAGGCGACGGCTCAGGCTGCGTGGGTGGCGATGGCGCCCGGACGGGAGGGGCGGGCCGGAACCGCGCCCCACAGTTCTTCGAGGTTGTAATAGCTGCGCGTGGCCGGCTGCATGATGTGGACGACGATGGCGCCGAGGTCGACCAGCACCCATTCGCCGGTGCCTTCGCCTTCGATGCCGACGACGTCGAGGCCGGCTTCGCGGGCCTTGTCGGCGACGTGGCGGGCCAGGGCGCGGGTTTGCCGGTTGGAGTCGCCGCTGGCGACGATGGCCCGGTCAAAGAGCGAGGTGAGGCGCGTGGTGTTGATGACCTGGATGTCCTTGGCCTTGACGTCTTCAAGGGCGGATACGACGAGCTGTTCGAATTGGGTGATGTCCATTGATTCAGAGATAGAGTCGGTGCGTGGAAATATAGTCAATAACCGGCGCCGGGAGCAAATAGCGCAGGCTCAGGCCGGCGGCGCGGCGGGTGCGGATGTCGGTGGCGGAAATCGCCAGCGGGGTCATGTCGAATTGTACGAGGCTGCCGCCGGGCGCACCGTGCAGTATGTGGGCAGGTGCCTGCCGGGCGGCGCAGAGGCGGGCCAGTGCGGGCGGCATCTGCGCCGTGTCGAGGCTGTAGCCGGGGCGGTTGGCGACGGCGATGTGGGCGAAATCGAAAAGTTCGGCCCAGCGCCGCCAGGTGGGCAGGCCGAGGAAGGCATCCACGCCCAGCAGCAGCACCAGCGGCCGGGTCGGGCCGAGTTCGGCGCGCAGGCGTTCGAGGGTGACGATGGTGAAGCTGGCCTGGAGGGCTTCGACTTCGGCCGGGTCGACTTCGAAGGCCGGGTTGTCGGCGGTGGCGAGGCGGGCCATGGCCAGGCGGTCGGGGCCGCTGGCGCCGGGCGCGGCCCGGTGGGGCGGCTGGCCGGCGGGAATGATGCGTACGCGATCGAGGGTCAGGGCTTCACGCGCGGTTTCGGCCAGACGCAGGTGGCCGTGGTGGATCGGGTCGAAGGTGCCGCCGAACAGGCCGAGCGGGCCGTGACCCGGCTCAGGCGGATTCATCGGGCCCGATCTGGCCGAACACGTCTGAAGCGTTGGCGTAGAAGCTGGCGAACACCACCGGGATGAAGATTGCCGGAAGCGCAATGGCCGGCAGGGTGCCGAGGATGGGCGAGATGAGGCCCAGCAGGCCGATCAGCAGGCCGGGTATCAGCACGGCCAGCATCAGGCCGATGCCGTAAGCGAGGAAGGCGCGCCAGTTGCGCCAGCAGGCGACGAGGCTGAAGAACATGGCCTTGACAGCCGACAGGCGGCCCCAGCCGGCCAGGAGCGGGGCGAACCAGTAGGCCATCATCAACGGCGTGGAGCACATGGTGCCGACAATGAGTGACACCGACAGCATCGGGTCTTCGGCGGTGGCTTCGTCGAGCTTGCGCTGGCCGAGCATCAGTTCGGCCAGGACGCCGCCGTCGACCAGCGCCGTGAGGCCCAGCACCACGAAGGTGCCGGCAAGGTAGATGCCGCCGATCTTGATTTGCTCGGGCAGGTTCTGCTTGAAGCCGGAGATGAGGATTTCGGGCCCGGCCTTGCGTTTTTCGGCTACCGCCTTGCAGCCGTTGTAGATGCCCAGCGACAGGGCCGGCATGGCCAGCGACATCAGGATCTGGCCGATGAACGGCACGGCGGCGAGCACCAGCAGGCACAGCCAGTAGCCGAAGACGAGGAAGGTGATCAGGGCCGGGTTGCGTTTCCACAGCGCGAACCCCTCGATAATCCATGCCCAGCCGCGGGAGGCGGGCAGCGTGCGTGCGTGCATCGGCTTACTCCCCGGCCGTTTCAGGGGTGGCCGGCGGCAGCGCCGGCATTGCACCGAAGACGTCCTGGTAGGACGCGTAGAGGGTACCGGCGAGTACCGGGATCAGCACCAGCACGCCCAGCCCGGCGGGCAGCATGGCAACCCAGATCAGCACGTAGATCAGCACGCCGAGCACGACGAAGGCGCCGAAGTTGTTGAAGCATGCCGACAGGGACATCTTCATCGCGTCGAGGGGCGGGGTGTTGCGCAGCACCACCAGCGGGGCGGCAAACCACAGGGCCGTGATGAGCAGCACCCACAGCACCGAGAACACCACGCTGCCCAGCACCACGCCGCTGACCAGCCCGAGCCCGAGCCCGGCCAGCGCACCGAGGATGTAGCCGGTGAGGGCTGCGCCGCCACCGATGACCACCGACACGAAGCCGGCAATCAGGCCGCCGAGCAGGTAGAACACGCCCACCAGCGCCAGGTTGCCGGCATGCACCTTGAGCCCCGCAAACAGGTGGTCGACCCGCAGCGGGCGGCCGTTGGCCTGGGCGTCGCAGCCGAGCACCATGCCGGACACCATGATGGGAAAGCCGATCAGCACCACTGCCCAGCCGAGCAGGGGCACCAGCCCGAGCACGAACAGCATGATGAAGAAGATCATGCTGATGGCCAGCCACACGCCCGGATTGCGGATGAAATAGGACCAGCCCGCCTTCAGCCACACCAGGCTCTCGGCGGGGGACACGTGGCGCGGCTGCGGGTGGCGCGCGGCACTGTAGGGATGGGTTGCCGGGGTGGCCGGTTCAGTCATGGCAGGGCGGGTCGGGGCTTGGGGTGAACAGGCAGAGAACAGGAAGAAAAATCAGCATGTTGCGCTGCGGTGGGATGCTAGCCCAAATCGATGGCCAAGTTCAAACCGGCTATCGGAATGGGCGCGTGCCCTGCGCGCGAAACCTTAGCCCGGCAGTACCGGCAGGGCGCTGTCGAGGGCGCGCTGGTGGAGGATTCGCCGGTATTCGCCCGGGTCTTTCACCAGCACCATCTCGCCGGCCCGCGGCAAGTGGAAGTCTTCGAGCCGAGACAGCCAGAAGCGCAATGCGGCGGCGCGCAGCATGGCCGGCCAGGCGGCCCGTTCGGTGGCGGTGAAGGGGCGCGCTTCGGCGTAGCTGGCGAGCAATGCGCGGGTGCGGGCCGGGTCGAGCCGGCCTTCGGAATCGGCGCACCAGTCGTTGGCGGTGACGGCCACGTCGAACAGCAGCGCGTCGACGCCGGCGAAGTAGAAGTCGATCACGCCGCCGACGAAGTCACCGTCCCACAGCACGTTGTCGCGGAAAAGATCGGCGTGGATCACGCCCTGGGGCAGGGCCTTGATGTCGAAGCCGGCCTGGAAGGTGAGCTCGGCGTCGAGTTCGGCTTGCTCGTCGGCGGGCAGGTGGGCGTGCACGCGGGCGGCGCAATCCCGCCGCCAGTCGGCATCGCGGGGGTTGGCCTGCTTGCGGCCGAAGGACATGCCGGCCAGGTGCAGCCCGGCCAGCATGGCGCCGATGCGCGCGCAGTGGGGCACGCCTGGCGCCATCTCGGATTTGCCGGCCAGCCGGGTGACCAGCACCGCGGGTTTGCCCGACAGGCTGCCGAGGTATTCGTTGTCGCGGTTGGCGATGGGCGCCGGCACCGGCAGCCCGTGGCGCGCCAGGTGGGCCATGAGGTGCAGGTAGAAGGGCAGCTCGGCGCGGGGCATCGTCTCGAACAGCGTCAGCACATAGCGGCCGAGGCTGGTGGTGACGAAGAAGTTGCTGTTCTGCACGCCGGCCGAGATGCCTTGCAGGGCATCAAGGCGGCCAATGGCGTAGTTTTTCAGCCAGGCAGCGAGATCGGGTTCGGTGACGGGGGTAAAGACGGACATGGTGGCGGGAGATTACATCAAGGCCGGGCGGAGGGGGACGCATGATGCCCATGCCGGCCGATCTCAACCCGGCGGGCGATGTGTTTGGCGGCTGGATCATGGTGATGGTCGACATCGCCGGCGCAATCCCGAGAACCCGGAGGTCGTGAAGGTGACCGAGGCACGCCTGACTTTCGTCGCCATCGACGAATTCCAGGCCAAGCGCCACATCGCGGCGGTTTAAGCGCCGGAAGGCGGCTGGCCGGCCGGTCCAAGCAGGGGCCGGCTTGGAGTAGACTCGTCCCCCCGCTTCACCCGATGCACCTCTGCCATGTCCGCCCCCCAGCTCAACGCCCCGCAACGCGAAGCCATCCACTACCTGGACGGACCCTGCCTCGTGCTGGCCGGCGCGGGCTCCGGCAAGACCCGGGTGATCACCCAGAAGATCGCCTACCTGGTGGGCGAATGCGGCTTCAACCCCCACAACATCGCGGCGATCACCTTTACCAACAAGGCCGCCAAGGAAATGCTGGAGCGCATTTCCAAGCTGATGGGCGGGCGCGCCGCCAAGGGGCTCACGGTATGCACCTTTCACGCGATGGGCGTGCGCATCGTGCGCCAGGAGGCCAAGTACCTCGGCCTCAAGCCGCAGTTCTCCATCCTCGATTCGACGGACACCACGCAGATCATCGCGGAGATGACCGGCAACACCGACAAGAACCGCGCCAAGGCGCTGCAATGGCAGATTTCCAGCTGGAAGAACGCGCTCATCGAACCCGACGAAGCGGCCCAGCTGGCTTCCGACGAAATCTCATCGTCGGCGGCGCTGCTCTACCGCGACTACGACAAGACCCTGCGCGCCTACCAGGGCGTTGATTTCGACGACCTGATCCGCCTGCCGGTCAAACTCTTCGACGAGCACCCGGACGTGCGCGAGCGCTGGCAAAACAAGCTGCGCTACCTGCTGGTGGACGAATACCAGGACACCAACCGCGCCCAGTACCGCCTGCTCAAGCTGCTCACCGGCGTGCGCGGCGCCTTTACCGCAGTGGGCGACGACGACCAGGCCATCTACGCCTGGCGCGGCGCCGACGTGGAAAACCTGCGCCAGCTGCCGGTGGATTTCCCCAGCCTGCGGGTCATCAAGCTGGAGCAGAACTACCGCTCCACCACGCGCATCCTCAACGCCGCCAACACGGTGATCGCCAACAACGAAAAGCTCTTCGAGAAAAAACTGTGGTCCGAGCACGGCGCCGGCGAGCCGGTGAGCGTGGTGGCCTGCCAGACGCCCGAGCACGAAGCCGAATCGGTGGTGATGAAGCTCTCCGCCCATAAGTTCGAGCACCGCACCCACTTCAAGGATTACGCGATCCTCTACCGCGGCAACCACCAGGCGCGTTTGTTCGAGCAGCAACTGCGCAACCACAAGATCCCCTACGCCATCTCCGGCGGGCGCAGTTTCTTCGAGAACGCCGAGATCAAGGATCTGTGCTCCTACCTGCGCCTGATCGCCAACGAGGACGACGATCTGTCCTTCATCCGCTCGATCACCATCCCGCGGCGGGGCATCGGGCCGGCCACCATCGAGGCCCTGGGCAGCTACGCCTCCAACCGCAAGCTCAGCCTGTTTGCCGCGGCCTTCGAAGAAGGGGCGGCCCAGCACGTGAATGCGCGCCAGCTCGACACCGTGCGCGAGTTCTGCCACTTCATCAACCGCATGGCCCACCGCGCCCCGCGCGAGCCCGCCGGGCAAGTCATCAACGACATGCTCAAGGCCATCAACTACGAAGCCTGGCTGTACGAAAGCTGCGAACCGCGGGAAGCCGAAACCAAGTGGAGCAACGTGGGCGATTTCACCGGCTGGCTGGGCAGAAAAGGCGAGGAGGACGGCAAGACGCTGATGGACATGATCCAGACCATCAGCCTGATCACCATGCTCGACAAGGACGACGCCGAACTCGACCAGGTTCAGCTGGCCACCCTGCACGCCTCAAAAGGCCTGGAGTTCAAGCATGTCTTCCTCGTCGGCGTCGAAGAAGGCCTGCTGCCCCACCAAAGCTCGATCGACGAAGACAAGATCGAGGAAGAACGCCGCCTGATGTACGTCGGCATCACCCGCGCCCAGCGCAGCCTCAGCATCAGCTACTGCGAGCGCCGCAAGGCCGGCCGCGAAGTGCGCACCTGCGACCCGTCGCGCTTCATCGACGAAATGGGCGAGGAAGGCATCAAACGCAACGACCGCAAATCCCAGGAGCCGGTGAGCAAGGAAGATGCGAAGGCGCGGATTGCGAATTTAAGGGCGATGCTGGGGAATAAGCCGGGGACGATTGGATAGGGGTGAAGTAGAGAGTGTTTTTGGCTGAGCCATCTTCTAATGGCTAGGCGTGCGCGGCTACTCAGGGTTATGCAGCAGGTTACTGGGGGCGGTTTCAACTCTGAAGTGCAACACCGGGTTGAAAGTTCATGATTTCCCTGGCAAAGACCTCTGCGGGTGTTTCAAAGCCGAGGCATTTGCGGGGGCGGTTGTTTAATTGTCGGGCAATGGCGTTGAGGTAGCCTTGGGAGATCGGCGCCAAATCCAGGGCCTTGTTGCATAACTCTGACTCAAGCAAAGTAGCCCCCACCCCAGGCGGATTTCAGGCATGAGCGACCGTCACCGGCATGCCAAGCCGGTTGAACGTATTCAGAATCGCGCAACGCACATGCACCTCGGCAGCCTGCCGCTCCGGCTCTCGAGCGGCCAGTCGCTCCCCCAATAACTTGAAGCGCAACATGGTCGTCTCGACCAGACTTCGCCGATGGTAGCCACTCCATGTCTTCCAGAGCGGCCATCCCAGGTACCGGGCCGCCGCCAGCGTTTCATTGCGGGCATGAACGAAAGCCGCCTTGTCATTCCAGGGCTTGCCGTTGCGGCGCGGCGGCACAATGACCTCCGCGCCCCGGGCGTGAGCCGCCTGATAGACGCCCCGCGTATCGTAAGCGCCGTCACCGCTGAAGCTCCCCAACTGCTCGTCAGGGCCGAGTTGAGCGAGCAGTCCTTCGGTCTGGGCGGCATCACCTTGACGGTGGTCGGTCATTTCCACCGCCCGCACATCCAGGGTCTCGGCATCGATGGCCAAATGGACCTTGCGCCAGGAACGACGGTATTCGGCGCCGTGTTTTTTGACTTTCCACTCGCCCTCACCGCAGATTTTGATGCCCGTGCTGTCGACCAGCAGGTGCAGCGGACCGGTCTGGCGACGAACGGGAATCTTGACCGTCAAAGTGGCTTGCCGGCGGCTCACCGTGCTGAAACAAGGCACCGGCCAGTCCAGCTTCAGGAGTTTCAACAGACTGCTGACCAGTCCGCGGGCCTGCCGCAACGCGAGCTTGAACAAGACCTTCAGCGTCAGGATGGCCTGAATGGCTGCATCGGAGTAGACCTTCGGGCGGCCATTCGCTCCGCTCCGAACGCTGTCGAGCCAGAGGATGTCCGGTGACATCCAGACCGTCAGGCTGCCCCGGCTCTGCAGGCTGCGGTTGTACTCGGGCCAATTGGTTGTGCGGTAGCGGGTCTTGTTCGG
>Ga0209174_10002650_pt1 | contig 11709 bp, 9 predicted proteins | sample JI91814BDNA_FD_187505 | JGI IMG/M metagenome (GOLD analysis project Ga0209174, IMG submission 187505) | Wastewater effluent complex algal communities from Wisconsin, to seasonally profile nutrient transformation and Carbon sequestration -... | ecosystem: Engineered > WWTP > Effluent > Algae...
CCGTTTGTAAATCGCACCGAGCGCATTGACCCCAAAGATGCGCCCAAAAACTCTAACGAGACGCTCTATCGAAGCGTCTGGGTGTTCCGTGTGGACTGCGACACTTAACTTCATTCTGTCTATGTCTCTGCTGGCTCCGTGTCTCGATGTCGGAGTGACACTGGAAAATCTCAAGACGGAAAGGACGGTGCTGAATCGTCCACTGCCGATTCGGAAGTTGTCGAGATTCGATCCTCATGATCAGTCGTGGAGAGAGCAGTCCTTCGAGATCCGTCCCGGGCAGATTGTACTTCTGCACCTGTGGGCGGTGGAGTGCAAGCCATGCCTCGATGAGCTGAAGACGCTGACGCCGCTGCTCAATGGACTACGCGAGGATCGACGACTGCAAATTCTCTTTGTCACAGAGACCCAGGACCGACAGGTGCTGACGAACTTCCTGCAAAACAATCAAAGGGCACTTCCTGCGGTCCCGCACTATCAGATCAATCCGACCGAGCTGCGGCGTACCTTGGGTATCAGCGCGATGCCAATTACGTTGCTACTGGACTCTGACCTGACGGTTCGGCAGGCATTCCTGGGCCCACTGCACGGACGCCGCGAAGAGCTCCTTCATGCGATTGACCGGCTGGAAGCTCTGCGGCCTATGGCTCGCCGCGATCGACAGCGCGAGTCTCACTGAAACAGAAACCGTGGTGTGCATTGTGTGCGCGGATGGATGAGGGATGAGCACGCCCATGGGCACTGCTCAAGCAGACACCTTGCGCAGCATCGAGAGCATCGCTTGGACTGCAACTTGCTTGGGGGGATATTCATGGGGACAACTGCCGCACCAATTCTTGGCCTTCAGGTTGTGATTCACGTTGAAACCGGCGCACTCGAGGGGATGGCGCGGACTTTCTGCGGACCTCGCGATGTCTTGCTGGGTCGGCATCGCGATGCCGACATCCGGTTTCCCGAACAAGATGGATTCGTATCCCAGCGACATCTGGGAATCAAGATTGCCCGCAACGAGTGTGTGGTCACCGACGTCGGGAGCACCAACGGAACCTTTGGACTTCCCAATCGGGAGCAGATTCGCTCCCTGCGACTCATTCCTTCTGCGGCGCCTTATCGGATCACCCTTGGCGCGGGTGGACCCACCATTCGCATCCAGGTCAGCAATACCATTCCGTTCGGCTCGTATCGAGTGATCGGTCAGCTTGGGAATGGCGGAATGGCGACCGTCTTTGTTGCGACAGAGTCTTCTGATCTCAATCGCCTGGTGGTTCTCAAGTTGATCCATCCCAATCTGCTGTACTCGTTTGACAAGAAGTCAGCAGGAGAGATGCTGATTGAAGAAGCGCGGATTGTTTCGCAGATCAGTCATCCCAACGTCGTCGGGATTCATGATGTTGGGGTCATCGGCGGCGTTCACTACATCGCGATGGAATATCTACGAGGCGTCAATCTTGCTCACATTGTCGAGTCACTCCGTAAGCACGAACTTCGGCTTCCGTTCGAACTAGCAGCGGCTCTGATCGCGCAAGCGTGTTGGGGGCTTCATGCCGCACATGAAGCGCAAGATGCAAGCGGACGCCCGCTGTCGATCGTGCATCGAGACTTTACGCCGTCCAACTTGGTGGTGTCCCCAGAAGGAGACGTGAAGCTCATCGATTTCGGTGTCGCACGTGCGGTGGGCAGACAGCACCTCAACGAAGCCGGTCAGTTTGTGGGTAAACCAGCGTACGCCTCACCAGAACAGATACAAGCGACCACTGAGATCGCGCGCCCTTCCGATTTGTTCTCTGCGGCCATCGTTTTATACGAGCTCTGCGCGATGCAGCCACTGTTTCTTCGTAACAACGATGCCGCAACGATGTTTTCGGTTCTGCACGATCCCGTTCCCTCGATCAAAGGACTTCCCTCGGAGCTTGCAGAAGTGCTTGCACGGGGACTTGCGAAAGACCCCGCGCAGCGCATCCAGACCGCAGCAGAATTGGCGACACTTCTCGAGAAGTTTGTCATGAATCAGGGAGGTCGTTATCTGACGCACCGTGCGATTTCTGAGATGCTTACCCAAAGTGGAGTTTCGCTGCGTGCGGCACCCCCAAAGCCGCTTCTGGGCTGGCCAGATATTTTCCCGATTCCGTCTGCAGAGCCGCCGATGGTGAGGGGTGGGAGAGCCAAGGTATCGCTGCTGGCCCCGCCGAGCATCGAGCCTCCTTGTCAGTTGGTGGTCGCAGGTCAGGAGTATCAAGTCGAGAGTCTGCTTTCGGAGCAGCGTGCAGTTCTGGGCGAAGGACTGGTTACCCGAACACTGCTTGCGCAGCCGATTGTTTCTCGGGAGAGCTCGTCTGTTCCTCAGCGTCATGCGCTTCGTTTATTTGGAACGGAACGGGCGCTCGCCGCCCCCCCTTCCGCAATCGAACGACGGCTCGCAACCTTCGCAGCCAAGTGGCAAGTCTTGAGCCAGGGAAATGGTGGTGCCCTGGGGGCTCTCATTGGTTATGGACAGGCATGGTCCGGTGGCCCGTGGTTCACGGCAACGCCTTACTACAGTCATACGCTACAGAGCCTGAAGTCCGGCAAATATCTCCGGGAGGAAGAGCGTAGGCTGCTGGCTCAAAGGCTGTGTGGCGCTCTGGTGGCGCTGAATCAGCAGTGGCCCGGATTTGTGCATGGACAGCTATCTCCATCGAGAATTGCGCTTCCCTACTTTGACTCTGCGGTCCGTCCAGCCGGCTGCGATCGACTGACCGTGGCGCTGCTCGGAATCCACCCCTCATGGCTCTGCGGTGGCGGGCAGCCAGAGGATGTTTGTCTTGCCCCGGCTCAACAAGACAAATACACACCGCTGGAGCGCGTCGCCGCAGTGCCGCCCAGTCAGGCTGGTGACGTCTATTCTGCTGCGGCGATCCTCTATGAACTCTACGGTGGGGACATTCAACAGGCAGTAAAAGCGCTTGTGCGTGGACTTCCGATGGTCACAACCGATGGTGTGATGGTGATTCCTTCGCTCGTTGGGGAAGCGCTCGCCGCCGCACTATCACCGAATCCCAACTGGCGACCCAGTGCAGTGGAACTCTTGCGTCGACTGACTCGTGAACAGAGTGCGGATGCAGGGGCCGTTCCCATCGAAGTTCCGCGCCAAGGGCAGACTGTCAAGTTAGGAGACAAGAGCGGGATCACCCTATATGGAATGGAGCTTAGCCGTCGGGATTGTCGATCTCCAGTGACCATCCCACTGAGCGCCGTACCAGGACTGCTTCCGGTCGGAATCGACGTTTCGATTTTTGAGTCTGGTGTGGCCGTTGATATTCGTGAGTCTGTCGATTCTCACGGTCAGCGCGTCCGACTGTATGAGGGGGACGATCACATCGGTCGCTCGCGAGTGTTCCTGTCCGGTGACCGTGGTCGCTTCGAGATAGGAAACCGCAAGCAGAGCTGGCTACAGAGCATTGACTACCAGCGGCTACCCAACCAAGAACTTCAACTCAGCGATGGACCATCGCTTCACTTGGTCCGCCAACCGGAACACAAAGAGGCAGAACATCTTGTGCTCCACACCCGTGATACCCGTAGCGGAGTCACGCACCTGGTTTCGATCAGCATCAACAAGTGAACTCAGGGTGGCCCATTGAATTCCCAACAGAGTGAGCCAAGAGAGTGACATGGACAACGTAAAGGCTCTGCCCGTGATGAATGCCAATCTGGCGATCCGCTTTGAGTCCAACATTACCTACGAATTGGAACAGGCGCAGGATCCCCATCAGGGATACATTGTGCCGAATCTCCTTGGACAGGGACGTTTTGCCAAGGTCTTTGGTGCCTGGCAGCGCAGCTCGGATCGCAACGTGCGTCGCGTTGCCATCAAGATTCTGCATGAGCATGTCGACTTGCGAGCAGAGGAACTCTCCCTTCAGGAAATCAAGCTGCTGAAGGAATTAAGTGCCACGGGCAATGAGAGCGTGATCTCTACCATCGATATCATTCGGCTCGGACCGAGCGTGATGTGTGGCGGCTGTGGAAAACTCTACCATCCACTGTGCCCGTCGTGCGGAAGCGGCAAGCTGATTCGCCATCAGCTTCGCAATCACGCCTATCCTGCGCTCAAATGTGAAAGTGAGCGCTGTAGCTTTACGCTGTCCGCGGAGCACATAGCTACGCGCTACACCGAGCTGCTGCGCGCTCCATCGAAGACCTGCTGCGCCAAGGGTCCGCATGCGCAACACGGAACACTGGTCAACTTCGTGGATCGTGAAGCCGTGGTGATGGAACTGCTGAACACCAAGCTGACCCAGTTTCATAGCCAGCGCAAGCGGGTCTTTGCTCGGTTGTGTGAACGGCACGGTCTGGTCGACCCCAGGATGTCATCGTTCCAGCCAGCGGTCGCTATGACGCCTGGCGACTCTCGTTCGGATTCAAAGGCCAGCAATCCACAACTTGACCTACTGCACCGCGTGGTACTTCTTGAAAAGATACGGGTGATCTGTCAGCTCGCGGAAGCAATTGCCTGGCTGCACGGTGAGAAGGGAATCGTTCACAAAGACCTCGCTCCTGACAACATCATGGTGTCCTCGCGTACCGCAGAAATGGACGAACATAGGGTCGGAGAGGAGGCCCATCAGGAGCCGCTGATGGATTCCCTTAACAACTATGCCACCCAGACGTCGTTTACGACCAAGGTGATCGACTTTGGCTTGGCAGATCAACATCAACTTTCGCGCAACTGGTACGAGGAACCGGCATCGTTTCTGTTTGCGGCGAATGAGAAGCTTCCGTATCTGTCCAGCGAGTCGCGCAATCGCAAGATCAAGCTCAACCAGCGGATCGAATTTGAGCCCAATGGATCGCGATTCCGCGTACCGGATAACCTAATTCCCTCGAAAGCCGGCGAGCTGGCCATGATGAAGGGAGATATCCTCGCTGACGAACGCGATCCCCATCATCACTACTATGTGATGGTGCAGGAAGTCATGGAAGAGCCTGTCGGCAGCGGACAGTTCTGGGCCAGGTTCGAAGACAGCCCACCACCGCACGCACATACCCGTCAGTATGATCTGACTCGGCCACTTGGAGAGGCGCATGATATCTATGCGCTCGGCGCGATTTTCTATTTCATCCTCACTGGTGAACACACCGAGGTAGAGAAGATCGGCCACCTCGCTGGATCGCTTCAGTACACCCCCCAGCGACTCGATGCTGAATCATTGCTTGTGAGTCAACCTCTTTACAAGATTTGTCGCGACAGAATGCCCGAACCATTCTACCGCGATGAGCTCTTGATCCTCATTCTGCGAACCATGGTACGTGGGCTCGACGATTCTTTTGTGAGCAGCCGGATCGAGCGCGGGCCCGAACCCTCCAAGCGACTCCTTCAAGAAGCACGGCGGATCTATAATCAACTGCTAGCCGATATCCTGTCGGACCCGGTCTTGACCAGAGAGCGCGAGACCAGGAACCAGCTCGTTCAGCTACAGGACGTGCTTCGCCGCACCAGTGACTACCAGCGCATCGCATGGGGCGTCATCTGCGCAGGGATTCCTTTCTCTGCGGCAGCGGGCTGGATCCTCTCGCACTTCGGTCACTGATCTGTTTGTCAACTTCCCTATCTGTTTGTCAACCTCCCTATCTGTTTGTCAACCTCTCTACGATTCGCAGTCCCTCCCAGGTGGACTCCCTTGTTGACAATCGGCACGATGAAGCCCATGGGCAGCCCGGTGCAGAGGCCGATTCCTTCCCGATTCCGGTTCTTGAATCCCGTTTTCGATCCGCTGTCTTTGCAAGCACTTGGTGGTTTGTGGAATCTGGCGCAGCACTTGCAGTGGCCCTTTTCCAAAGCGAACAGAGGCTCAGGTCACCGAGTGGTCTCTTGGGTGGTTCGCTTCTATGTGAAATGGGGGGATCTACATGTTTCGCCGCTTTCATCTGTTTGACGCGTCAGGAATGCAACGTGCGGGCGCGTTTTGGGCTGTGCTCGTCGGTGTATCGTTCTGTACTGGCTCGCTTGATGCGAAGCCGCACCGCAGGCTGACTTCGTTCCGAGCCGGGAGTGCTTACAAAGAGGTGAGCTCAGCACAGAATGTCGTGACAGCTTCGCCACCTGCTGACAGTCTGCAAGATTCCGCGCTGAGCAGACAGCTCCAGCAGCACGCGATGGGTCATGGCGGATCCGGTGACGCCGTGGGAACGCCAATGACGGGCTTCGCCCAGGAAGCAGAAGGACACGCTTCCTCTGTACGTCTGCGAGCGGGAGAATGCTACCTGGTTGTCGCGATTGGTGAGTCATCGATGCGCTCTTTGACCACGTCGCTGTGGAGCCCGTTTGCCGAACGTCAGATCACCATCATTGGGCAACAAGCGCCATGGACCGCGATACGTGCCCGCTTTAGCGGCGAACACAAGCTGATTGTGCGTCCGGCCGGTGGTCCTGGGCAGTACGCTGCTGGGCTGTACCCCTATCCATGTCCGGCAGAGTAAATGCCCGGTGCTGAGCTTTGATGGGAGTCTGCAACCGATGGCGATAACACTAGGGAGAACTGGCCGCAGAGTTTGGGCCCGGCAGATGACGGTAGGAATCTGCGGAGAGTTTGTGTAGCGCTAGGTAGCGTCGAACCGAGCGGCGATCGCAGCCAAGGAGCTGCGCGACCCGCGAGATGTTTCCCTGGTGCGTAGTCATGTGGTTGTGAAGCTGTTCCTTCGATGGAACGACATGCGGACGCGACTCACTGCTGGCGGGCCGTTCGGAGGATGAGGACTTCGACTTTGCCAGATCGCGCATCATCGCCTCCTCCTCTGCATCAAAGTCCAGGTCAGTCTCTAGCTGCTTGAGGAGCTGAATGACGTTGGTCGTGGACCGATCGATCCGAAGTTGCTGCGAGACGTTGAATAGCTGTCGGACGTTGAGCGGCCAGTCATGCCGCAACAGCACATGCACGAAGTCCGCATCCAGAAGATTCGCCGCCTCTGGATAGAAATGGAGTAGCAGCGGAACGATGTCTTCTCGTCGGTCCCGTAGCGGAGGAATCTGGATTTGAAACTGCGCGATGCGACTAAACAGTTCCTTCCGAAACGTACCGTTTGGGTGGTCATTCCAGAGCGACTGGTTCGTGGCCGCGATCAAGCGAAAATCGCAAGCGATCGGAGAATCGGAACCGAGCGGTGTCACTTCTCGCTCGGATAGCACGCGAAACAGTCTTGGCTGGAGGCTCACGGCCATGTCGCCGATCTCATCCAAGAAGAGGGATCCAGCATCGGCGGCCCGAAAGCATCCCTTGCGCGCAGCAGCACCGGTAAAGGCGGACTTGGTGTTTCCGAAAAACTCAGACTCGGCGAGCGTTTCAGGCACAGCGGCACAGTTTACGGCCACAAACGGTCCGTCTTTCCGCTCGCTCAGTGCATGGATCGCACGTGCTACCACTTCCTTGCCTGTTCCTGTTTCGCCGAGTAGCAGGATGCTGACGGAGTCCTGTGACGCAGCGCGAACAATTTTCGCCCGAAGATCCTTCATTACCAGGGAAATGCCCACAAGACTCTTGATGTCGGCATCATCGGGTTTGACTGGTTCGTAACGCACCATCGCCAGCGTGTCTCCGATTCGGATCACATCGCCGTCTTCCACCCGGTGGAGGTGCTCATTTTTGTGAAGATGGGTTTCACGGACAGTCGTACCGTTCTTGCTGTGATCCCGCAGGAAAACGATCCCATCTGTTTCGCTTACCTTGATGCTTGCGTGCGATTTCGATAGCCCACTGTCGTGTGGGATCGAGATCCTTGCGTCCCCCTCCGCACGACCGATCTCTGTTGTCCCCTTGAGCAATGAGAAGATCGTGCGTCCCCGATACGAAGGCGAGTAGAGGATGCGAAGCTGCGGAGCACCACGTCGCGAACTCTTTTGCTGTCCGTTTTTGGGCAGCGTCTTGGTCTCTGTGTCCTTCATGAAACCAGTATCGCCAACGTGATAGGGCCGAAACAAGTGGGCACTTCGGCCTGTCTGCTGCCCATGGGCACCCATGGGCGCGTTCGACACTCGTCAACCATCGATTCGCGGTCAGCGACGAAGAACCCTTGGTGATGATTGGCATGGGGCGTGCAACCCGACGAGTTAAAGAAGGACTCATGCCGATGCCAGTGCCGACCCCAAGTCTACCCAACTCGCCAACACCGCGATGGATCGGAGCGATGATTGTGTGTTGGGTGGTGTTCATCTCGTGGGTGGGGGGGCCATCGCGTACCGCCGAATCAATCGAGCGATGGCGATGGCTTTTGGCGGGTCGTCCCATGCTTCATGTGCAGCTTGGCGAACATGCTCCCAATCCCAGGATTAGAAAGTACGAAGTGAGCGTTCGTTTTCCCGATAGCGAACCCGTGCTGATGGAGTTTGGTGCAAGTGACCAGCTCATCGGTGCCCTTTCGATGGCAGTTCCCGCTGGGATTCTTGAAGGCGCACGCCAGGTCGAGGTACAAATTGCTGGTCTCGACGACAAGGGATGTATTCTCGAAGGAGGTGAGCAGCACCTCGGACGGAGCGCTCAATCGCCGTTCGCTACTGCGGAGCCGGTGATTCAAGTGAATATGAAGACGCTTCCTCGCGCTCTGTGCGTGCTATAGAAAGACCCCATGGAAGTACCGTCGAAGCCCGCCGAAATGACAGACTCTACTGCTCATCTTGTGCAGGATCCGCGTGTAGGAATCCTGGTTGGGAACTACCAACTGGTTCGCCGCATCGGCGAAGGCGGAATGGGAACCGTCTACGAAGCTGTTCATCACGAAAACGAAAATCGGATTGCGGTGAAGTTCCTCCGCCCAGATGCCGATGTGGACGCAGACAGTGAGGCCATTCGTCGCAAGCGATTCCACGATGAGGCCAGCGCGCTCGCCGAGGCTCGACACCCAAACCTCGTAACCTTCTTTGATGCGGGTGAGCTTCCTGATGGCCAGCTCTACATGATGATGGAGCTTGTGGATGGCACGACCTTGCGAGAGTTCGTTGCACAGCAAGGCGGAAGGCTGTCGGTCCCACTTGCCAGCGGGTTGATACGGCAGACCGCGTCAGCGCTTGCGTACATTCACAGCCGGGGCATCGTCCACCGCGATCTGAATCTGCGTAACTTGATGGTTGTGAAAGACGAAGCCGTACGGGAAGGCTGGCGTATCAAGATATTAGACTTTGGAATTGCCAAATTCCTCAATCATCAAGAACCCAGGACTCGCAGTCAGTCCCAGCTCGGCACGGTTCGTTATATGTCTCCGGAGCAGTGCGAATCGGCCAAATCCGTCGACTCAAGCACCGACATCTATTCGCTGGGGCTGATCCTGTTTGAGCTGTTGACTGGTCAACCACCGTATCAAGTGGCGGAAGATAGCGCCGCCAAGTGGATTGACGCACACATCAACAGGCCACCCCGATCACTCAAAAAGTTATGGACTGATGCACCGTCCCAGCTTGCCAAGCTGGTGGCCGAGATGCTCGACAAGCATCCGGACTTTCGACCCAAAGCCGATGAGATCGTGGCTCACCTCGAATCGGGTATCAGGCTTCCGGTTCGACGAGGATTTATCGGACCAGACCAGACCCTGGCGTTTCTGCTTGCCAGTGTGCTGATTCCCAATGGCGGAGCGGTGAGTTATGAGCTGCTGTCGCGATACCGAAAGCCCATGGATGAGCTGAGCGCGGCGCAGCTTGCGGTTCTGGCGAGAAATGCACCGGACGGCACGGTTCTGATTCCTCCCACCTCTCTGTTCAAAGGTTCCTATCCTGAGGAACTGGCGGCTGCCCAGAATGACTGCGAACAAAGAAACACCAGAGACAACTGCGACCCTACGCTGATCCAGCGAGAAGCCCAACCGCAGTTGGTATCGGCAGGCGCTCTTTACCTCGACAAGACAGAGGTTACCAACGAGCTGTTTCTGCGTACCCTACTTAGCATGCAGGAATCCGTCGATCTGCGACCAGTGAACGGAAAGCCACCACGCCAGATTCGCCTGATTGAAGTCGATGGGAAACGGATCCTGATGTTTGATCTGTGGCACGACCAAGGGAAGGGCAGCGGCCTTGAGTTGGTTGACGGCCAGCTACGCGTTCGATCAGGATTTGAGTTGCTACCCATGGTTCAGGTCACGCACATGGCTGCGCAGCGGATCTGTGAGAAGCGGGGAGGCACACTTCCCTCGGAAATTCAGTGGGAGGCGGCAGCACGCGGACGCGAACGTCGCGTCTATCCTTGGGGTGCCAAACTTCCGGACTGCGCGGGGGTCGTCTTTGATCGTGGATCCGGGGGATTATGCAACGGGTTTGCGCCGCACCCAATGGCGGTCGGAACAGCATCTCAGGATCTGACCCCAGAGGGCGTGTATGACCTGGGTGGCAATGTGATGGAGTGGGTGCGAGATTCGTTTATGAATCCATTTCCGCGCTGTGGCGGGTGCAAAGGATTCTTCGCAGAGGTGGCCCCTGTCGCCGTCTCTCCAACCACCGGCTACTCGATCAAAGGGGGGAGCTACGTCATGAGCCGCGATGTCGCACGGGGAGCGAGTCGCTCGACAGCAGTAGCGCAACAGATGACACCGAACCTCGGGTTCCGATGTGCATTTCCAGTCGCATCGAAATAGAGGATGAATCAACGGAGCACGGAGATTCCTTTGCTGAACAAAAAGCGTTCCATACCAGAACCTACCCGCGATGAACCGATCCGTCGTGATCACGCCCCTCCGACCCCAACTCCCATTGTGGGAACCAAGCGCGGGGGGGGCGATGAATCGAGCGATGACGAAGAGCCACCTCCTCCGCGAGAGATCACGGGCCCCAAGCGCGGCGGCTAGCGATCCTCGCCTAGGCTCCGTGGTTCATTCCCTTCCCGCCAAGTGTTCCTCCTGACCTGCGCGGGTTCCTGCCTGCGTTGTTCATACCGACCGCCAAGAGATCCTGCCCAGCCGAAGGGTCCAAGATCGCAGACACCGCCCATGGGCATGTCCAGTCCTTGCGGCCTCTGCGCGCTTGGCATCGAAACAGATCGCTTTCACTTTACCCTTTCTTTTCAACGACTTACGCACGGATGGCGTTCCATTTCCGTCCATGGCACAGGACTTGGAATGGGAACCGGTCAACGCTGACAGCGTAAGGAGTTCCACCCATGATGAGTTCGTTTCCCTCGATTGCTCCAACATCCAACGAGCGCCGTGACCGCTCGGAGAGCGAGCGAGCGACGCTGAGTCTGGATTGCAGCAAGCTGGCAGAGCAGTGTCGTCGCGAACATGAAGAGGCAAAGGAAGAAGATACTTCGAGTCCGGTTCCGACGCCGGTTGTCAACGAGCCAACGACCCAGCCCTACCCAAGTGAGATCTACGTCCGGATGATGATGCAGGCCAACCAGAGCGGTCCGCCGCCAAGGCCCGCAGCCCAGCCGCTCCCACCGAGGCCGCTGAGCCTTCCTGGTGTTCGCAGCTCGCGAAGCAGCAAGCTGGAGGCAGTTCTGGTGCTACTTGGCGCAGTGGGACTGCCAGCCGCCACCATTGGCAGCCTCCAGGCCATTGGGAATCCTTCGCAGTCGTCCGTGATCGTCGGGAAGGAGCACAACACCATGCCAGATGTGGTGAGCCACAAAGACCGCTCGGAGATTCCGCGTATTCGCGAGGAGCCGGACGTGTTGACAGAGAAAGGCCCAGTACGTGGCCTACCAAATGAAACACCACCGTCTGTCTCTAAGCTGGCAAAGGATGTCGCCGCAGTGA
>Ga0209174_10002658_pt1 | contig 11691 bp, 6 predicted proteins | sample JI91814BDNA_FD_187505 | JGI IMG/M metagenome (GOLD analysis project Ga0209174, IMG submission 187505) | Wastewater effluent complex algal communities from Wisconsin, to seasonally profile nutrient transformation and Carbon sequestration -... | ecosystem: Engineered > WWTP > Effluent > Algae...
CATGATGTCGATCACAAATGGCAAAAACTACCTAAACTTGATCGACATCTACGCTATTTTTTGATCTACATCATGCAATTGCGGATCGACTTAGGAGAATCGTTGATCGACATGGTGAGAATATGCATTATAAGACACTGCTCTGTAATAGCAAGTTGTTGGGGGTTAACATTAAAATTACTAATAGCACTATTAACACTGCCGTAACCACGTCTGAATACTGGGTTTAAACTTAACTGAACAATGCTCAACGCATCTTGATTGTTAGACAATGCATCGATGAGCTCCATTGTTGCATCAGCCCTGTAGGTAAAGCATGAAAATATTTGGTCGCGAAATTTTTTAAATTTGGTTACTATAGCTTGTTGCATAGAATCGTGTTCTTCCACATGGATTTAAGAACCCGTGAATTTACACTTTTCTATGCACATTATCAATTTTTGTAAGCTTTATATCTTAAAGTTGTTCAAAGTTCAATGGCCCTGTAGTTTTGACGGAACCCTCCTTATTGACCTTCAAACAATCATCAATCTCGTATGATTATTACTAATCATCTCACAACATACTTCATCGTATTTTTTTAGCGGCCCATCCGGCGCGCTCCAGTCATGATTTTTTGCCTCGTCCATGAGACGAAGATGAACTTTACTTTTTTGGTCTTGATCAAAATTACTCCAAATTAGTAGTGATTGCTTAACGTTTTTTGTTAAAGAAATATTATTAGAATCTTCATATATAAAACTATTGCCACTAGTATGATTTGGATCTGTACAGTCGAACGGAACAGCAGAATCTATAAGGCCCCCAATTCCTGAAGTTATAGCAATACAACCATTTGCAAAACCTTCTTTAATTACTAAGCCATCAGCTTCTCTGTGCGATGGTATAAACATGAATTCAGCGCCAGCACGAGCTAATGGGAGATATTCTTTTTGCTCCAACTCACTGAATGTAACATATACATTTTTCATTTGTCTGCTGTATTCGTTGATCACATCAAAAACATGTTTTTCAAAACCTCTGCCAAACGCCATGAAAACAGCTTGGGTATTTATGGTATCAATAAGCAATTTAAAGGTTTCAACTCCTTTTTCCGGAGAGTACCTTCCAATATACAGTATTAAAGGTAAATTAGGATCTATTTTCCATACACTTCTAGACCCATTTAAAAGTTTTGCAAGCTCAGTTTTTATTCTAAGTTTATCCCTAAAAATATTTGATTTATCGGCAATTAGCACACCTATTGGGCAATATTTTATATAAGTAAAGCCATTGGCAATACCAATGATTTTATTTTTTGCATTGGCAATTACAAATAATCTTCTTAAGATTTCAGCGTTATGATTTTGACTTTCAATTTTTAAACATTCTTGTAGAAAACTAGGGGATACAGTCACTATCATATCAGAATTTCTCACGCCAATTGCTTTTAATATATGGGTGCCAGTTATGAACTTAAGCCCGATACCACGCAAAGCATCATGTCCATATGCGCCATGGTCTAAATTATCAATATGTACAATAAACAAAATTCTGCTCTTGTTGTATTTATGAATTTTGTTTAATAATTCAGAAACAAGAGCTACTGTCCAGTCGTGTAATTGTATTATTTGTGGTCTTGGATGAGATTCTACTGTTGCGTCTAGAGCTATATATGCAGACACTGCACTATTGAAATATAACAATTTATTTATAAAACTTGAGTGAGCATCATTATTATAAATACCATGCACTGTGCTTATATTGAACATGTTCACATGGTTGCCTGCGGGCTCGACCATATAATGTTTGTGGATTGAACAAAATAAAATATTACTTATTTCTAGATTGTCACCAAATAGATGTTTAACAGTTGCTACTTTTGTAAATTTGCTTTCTGTATACAGTTTAGGATAGAAAGGGGTTATTATTCCAACGTCTGATCGATCACCATTACTATTTATAAAGACATTTTGAGCTTTTACCATCTGTGTTGTTACCATGCCCAGGCCACCAAGTACAGCCTGCCCATATTCCAATGCAACATGTAAGATGCGCATCGGATTATTAGATCCAGGAAAACCAAGTATTCTATTGCAAATATCCCGTATGCTCTGATCTACTATTCTAGAGATTATTTGCTGCATATTCTTACTAAAGTCTTTTAATCCTTTGGTTTTTGCTTCATCTCCCAACAGCAGGCGTTTAAAATCATTGATTTTCTTAAATTCGAAATCTTTCATGCCACGATCAGTCCTCGTGCTAAGTGTAGCAAGGTCTATAAAGGTAACCGTGTCAGTTGAAATATTATAAAGAGCATTTCCAGGCAACGCATCTTTATGTACACAATCCTTATCGACATGCAACTTATTTAATGCTGTAATTGCAATACCAATAACTCTGTCAATTTCTTCTTGATTGCTAATATTTTGAATAAAATAATCATCGAGATTTACTCCAGGAACCAGTGGTTGTAAAAGTCCTTGTACATTACTTCTAGTATTACTATCATCTTGGATAAAAATACCAATGCTTAATAAGTCTGTAAACAAGTCAAGTAGGATATGATTTCTAATTTCTAAACCACCAATCCTTGAATTTATTTTTAAAATATACTGCTTTTTAGACAATTGGCACGTCAGCACTAATACGCTTATTGAACAAGAGCCATTTTTTATTATTTTTTCTACCTTATACCAACGGTCTCTAATTTCTATTATTTGATTATTCTCTTCCCTAAGTTCTGGAATAGTAAAAAATTTAATGGCATTCGACAATATATTTATAAAAGGGCTACCACTAAACAGTTCTGGCTTATTATCTATAAAATACATAGGTGTGTTGCCGTGACAATTAGCTACTATTGGATTTGCACCTAAAATTATCAATTCTTTAGCTATATCCAACATATTTTGACTTATAGCCACAGTCAAAGGCGTCGATCCATGTTCATTAACCATGTTAAAATTGCCCAGGTCAAAGCTATATTTACTTAAGAATTCATATAGTGCAGCGCTAGGTTTTGGTGGTCCATGAGATTGTATGCTCTCGTAACTAGTAAATATTTTCTTGCAAACAAACTGTATATTCTGATCTTCTATTCTAAAGATTATCCAATGTATATTTTTACTAAAGTCTTTTAATCCTTTAGTTTTTGCTTCATTTCCCAACAGCAAACGTTTAAAATCATTGATTTTCTCAAGTTCAAAATCTTTCATGCCACGATCAGTTTTCATGCTAAGTGTAGCAAGGTCTATAAAAGTAACCGTGTTAGTTGAAATATTATAAAGAGCATTTCTTGGCAGTGCATCTTTATGTACACTATCTTTATCGACATGCAATTTATTTAATGCTGTAATTGCAATACCAATAACCCTGTCAATTTCTTCTTGATTGTTAATATTTTGAATAAAATAGTCATCGAGATTTACTCCAGGAACCAGTGGTTGTAAAAGCCCCTGAACATTTTTTCTAATCTTACGCTCGTTGTTGATGAAAATGTCAATATTTAATAAGTCTGTAAACAAGTTAAGTAGGATATGATTTCTAATTTCTAAACCACCAAGCCTTGAATTTATTTTTAAAATATATTGCTTTTTAGACAATTGGCACGTCAGCACTAATACGCTTATTGAACAAGAACCATCTTTTATTATTTTTTCTATCTTATACCAATTACCCCTGATTTTTATTATTTGATTATTTTTTTCTCTAAGTTCTGGGATAGTAAAAAACTTAATGGAGTTCGACAAGATGTTTATAAAAGAACTACTACTAAACAATCCTAACTTACTATCCATTAATGACATAGGTGTATTGCCGTGACAATTAGCTACTATTGGGTTTGCACCTAAAATTATCAATTCTTTAGCTATATCCAATATATTTTGACTTATAGCCACAGTCAAAGGCGTCGATCCATGTTCATTAACCATGTTAAAATTGCCCAGGTCAAAGCCATATTTACTTAAGAATTCATATAGTGCAATGCTAGGTTTTGGGGGTTCTTTTGGTTGCATTCTTTCGTAACTAGTAAGTATTTCATTACAAATAGCTTGTATGTTTTGATCTACTATTCTAGAGATTATTTGCTGCATATTCTTACTAAAGTCTTTTAATCCTTTGGTTTTTGCTTCATCTCCCAACAGCAGGCGTTTAAAATCATTGATTTTCTTAAATTCGAAATCTTTCATGCCACGATCAGTCCTCGTGCTAAGTGTAGCAAGGTCTATAAAGGTAACCGTGTCAGTTGAAATATTATAAAGAGCATTTCCAGGCAACGCATCTTTATGTACACAATCCTTATCGACATGCAACTTATTTAATGCTGTAATTGCAATACCAATAACTCTGTCAATTTCTTCTTGATTGCTAATATTTTGAATAAAATAATCATCGAGATTTACTCCAGGAACCAGTGGTTGTAAAAGTCCTTGTACATTACTTCTAGTATTACTATCATCTTGGATAAAAATACCAATGCTTAATAAGTCTGTAAACAAGTCAAGTAGGATATGATTTCTAATTTCTAAACCACCAATCCTTGAATTTATTTTTAAAATATACTGCTTTTTAGACAATTGGCACGTCAGCACTAATACGCTTATTGAACAAGAGCCATTTTTTATTATTTTTTCTACCTTATACCAACGGTCTCTAATTTCTATTATTTGATTATTCTCTTCCCTAAGTTCTGGAATAGTAAAAAATTTAATGGCATTCGACAATATATTTATAAAAGGGCTACCACTAAACAGTTCTGGCTTATTATCTATAAAATACATAGGTGTGTTGCCGTGACAATTAGCTACTATTGGATTTGCACCTAAAATTATCAATTCTTTAGCTATATCCAACATATTTTGACTTATAGCCACAGTCAAAGGCGTCGATCCATGTTCATTAACCATGTTAAAATTGCCCAGGTCAAAGCTATATTTACTTAAGAATTCATATAGTGTAGCGCTAGGTTTTGGTGGTCCATGAGATTGTATGCTCTCGTAACTGGGTTGAAGTAGCTGCTGGCTTGATATCTTTTTGTATAGCGATATATAATTATCAGCTACGGATTGCTTCCAATCAAAATTTTTAGAGTGCTCTAATATTCGCGATAATAATCTATCAATCTCGCTTTTAGCTAGCAAGTCGTTATAGATATCGTTGGCCAGAATAATTGCATTTTTTATCCCTTCATTTCTTGTTTTTGCATCGTCGCTATAAATAAAACCTGTTCCTGTTGCAATATTTTCATTTAATTGCAGTACACAATCAGGTAAGCCCTGTACATTAGACGTAATTGGGATCGAGCCACACGCCATTGCTTCCATTGGCACTAACCCACAAGCCTCTATATGGGATGGTACAACTGTAAAATCACTAGCAGCACGTATCTGCATACCAAAGTCATTTTGCGTTTGTTCACTATCTATCAGCAAAACATTTTCTCTATTTTTAAATGAACTGATCATTTGTTTTATAACATTTGCGCCAAAACCATTACCTACTACTGTGTAAATTCCCATAATAATAAAATTTGCTTTGATTTGTTGTATCGCCTTTAAAGCATGTTGCAGCATATCAACACCTTTTTCTTCAGAAAACCGGCCAACAAACAAAAACCACTTCTTATCCGCACTTAGCTCTGTAAAAGTTTTGATAAGCTCACGTTTTAGATATAACTTGCCTTCTAACGGTTTATCTAGTTTAAGAAATTTTCCACTTAATATTTTACAACTAGTTGCATCCCAACGTTCAAAAATAATCCCATTGTTGATTCCTAACAATCGATCTTCTGTTTTTAGTTTTTTAAATATATCATCAATACCACAACCTCTCCCATTTAATACATCTTTGGCTAATCCTCTTGATACAATTGTCACTTGATCACAATACAGCAATCCAAGAACCAACTGTTTAGTAGCTTTGGCATTTATATGTTGACTAAATTGCTTAAATTTATATTCAAAGTTTATCGGCAATCCGACAGACCTAAACAATAAATCGAGGTGATCATCATGTAACAATCCGCATTCATTTTCAGATAATATATGTATAGTGTTAACAACATAGGGGATTTTCTTTAACGATGTACAGGAAGTAACAGCACGTATTTCTTCAACCAATGATAACGATTCATATTCTTTTATTAGACAAGCCCCCAATGCAGTGTGCCATGCATGGGTATGGACAATATGAAATTCAGGAATATTATGATCTTGTGCCAGCCGCACCAATGAAGCAATGGCACCATTAAAATACGAAAGTCTATATAGAGGCTCAGAGTGTTCGTAACCCTGATAAATATTCTTTTCATCATCTATATCAAAAATCATTCCAACTGGAGAACCAGCTTCGGGTTTAATTAGATAGTGCTTGACAGTTCCATTTTCTGTTGAATCAATACATAAATATACATCGGAAGTACATATTTGTTTTTGATGTATATGCTTTATATTTCCAATAAGTGAGATGTTTTTAAGATCGTCTGCTGTAAAAAATTTAAAATACGGGGTTACAATAGAAATGTTGTATTTATTCTTGGCAGCTAGTGATGGCAGCAATCCATTAATAACAGATTTTAACCCACCAACCCCTTTTTTGTATTCAAATGCCACATGTAAAATTTCTTGCATAGCATAACACCATTATTACCTATTACCACATTAGATTATAAAATATACCAACGCTATAAATTTGAGTGTTTTTCAACTTAGCTATTACGGACCTTGGCGGCGAGATATTTTCCCTGATCGTAGAAAGTTTAATAGCAGATGTATGTTCCCAAACGTACGACACCCTGGTGCCGAAATTCTTAGTAAATAAATATTCCCCTCTGACACCTACACGAGGAATAATTTTAGATTTTGCACATTCGAAATTTAGCATTTTTTTATCTCCTGCTGTAGCATATTCACCATCTCTTAATAATATATCTACTGAAATTCTAGCCTTTAAATGCGCAAGCCCGACAATAGGTGCAATACTGGCCTGTTGATTTATATTGAATTTTGGTGCCCAATTTATATTTATATTACGCATCGAAGTTTTCGTATTATATACGTCGTCACTAATGCCAGAAAAGTCCTCTATACCAAATTGTTCTTCATCCAATAAAACCTCAGATACTTTAAATTTAGTTAAAAACTGTTGGTAACCTAGTTCAAAGACCAGCCATTGGGAAAAATAATGTCCTACAAAAGCATTCTTACCTGAAGTCCAAGTGTCATCTAGTATCTCCCCACCAAACTTATTCTTATAACCATTTACCCCGTAAATATAATCTAGCCCAAAATAAGTGGTTTGATTACTAGCAAAAACCTTAGGAAAAAATATAACCATATAAATCAGAGAGCTAAAAACTACAAACCTTTTCATATTGAACTCATATTTATTATGGTACATCTAATTTTATTAAAATAATTAAAATTAATTCTACGTGCCAAGTGACATTTCGGTGAATTTATTTTGTCACTACCTTGACATGCATGATCTGTTTTACATGCAATATTTAGTATTGCTTAACTGGCACAAGATTAATATTAACTTGGTTCAAATTGCTTGCATCAAAAACATACAATTCAAGAAAATTTAGCTGATATAATCTTTACGATAACCTTCAGTTTTATTACATAGTTAACCGTTCAAAGTCACTCCTCCGTAAAGTCGTCGATGTTAGAAGAGTATTTAATGCGCCAAACAGCCTAACATCATTATCCCCCGATCGAATTTTCGCTTCCGCCAAAACCCTATCGGTATTTGCTAAATCTAAGCTCTTCACCTCATTTTTAAATCTAAAAGTGATGCCACGCTTGTTACTGATCCCAGACCGCAACGTTTGATTTAATCTTATACGTTGATTAATAAGTTCTAATTCTTCCTGGGTTTCATGACCATAAACATGGTCACCCCACAAATGGGCATAAATATTTTCTGGTGAAAGCTCATGTTCACTTGTGGCAGCATGTGTATCAAGACTATTAGCCTTACGAATTAGCTGTGCAAGATGAACTTCTATAAAAGAGATACACGAATCTTTTGCAAAAGCACCAATAGTGATAGCGCTGTAATCCAAAAGAAAGTAAAGCCGAGCTATAAATTTAGAATTAAAAGCTATCAGAGTCTCCATTAAATCAGGAACCATAGAAATATACTCGACAGGAAGTGCTAACGCTTTTTTACTATATTTTTCAAGATCATCTCTATCTGGTTCGCTAAGTGCAGCAACCAGGGCGCTTTTAAAAGATGCAAACCCAGGCTCTCTAAGCACATCGATTATATAGTATATCAAAGTCTCCCTAGAAATTATGCCTATTCGTCTGTCACCCATGATTTGGTGCGGCACATTAGATTCTAATATCTTAATTACGCCTTCTGAGGATAAAAGCACATTTAAACAGACGCATGCACTAGACATTATATGTATAATGGCCTCTGAATTACCCGGATTAATTTCAATTATCATAATATAAATACCATATAGTTAAGTATTGTAGTTAACTTACAGAGATCAAGATCTAGCAGTAATGCAACGCACTGTACAGATTTATTTTAGATAATGCAACACGTGATTTGTAACAATAATATCATGTACATATGAGCCGCATGTGTAGTTGTAATTTATTTTGTAGCAATCATTTGTCAAGCAGGCATACACATAAGCAAAAATATATAATTTTAGCGTCTTTAAAATTTTGTACTGACGACAAAATATGGTACAATTATGCCACAAAAGCGACGCGTTAGAAAAATTTGACGTTGGCGATATTAAAATAAAATGGGGGTTAAATGCCATTAACAAATGAAGACTTAGATAGTATCATAATTAGAATTGATTCTGATGAAAACTATCTTTACGACGTAGATCTAGGAATGATCATTGCGCTTGGGAGGGAATATGAGTTTGATGTTGAGAAAATGTGCGAGAGGTATAAGTCTATTTTTGTCAAAAATCTCAAAAAAAATAACAAATCAATAACTGTAGAGCAAGTTGCACTTCTAATGCAACGCATGCATAATTTTTTTGCTGGGGTGATGGAATATTATGATAAGCCTAAAATCATTCGGATTGTAGATGAAGTTAACGAGACTGTTTGCAGATCTTTATTGAACGATGGGGCAGATGTAAATGCAGAAAATGGTGTTGATAATACCCCGTTACACATGTTATTTCATGCCGCATTGACTAAAGGTGCTTCAATTGATAGTATTCTATGTTTGTCTGATATGTCCTTATCTGGAGGTGGGGGCTTGTCAAGAAAAAACAAGGGAAATAAAACTCCTATAGATACAGCTACTAACCCATTACTTGAAACAAGCTTTAAACAATTTTCATCACAATCAAAGCTGGGGTTAGACGTGTAGTATAATTTAGTTGTCACCAATATAAATAAATATTAAATAATGAGTATCAACCTCAAGTGATTGATACTCTAACATAATGAGAATACGTAAAAATTAGATGGCCACATGAGTAACGATTATATATATGATATTTAAGAATGGTAGTAAAAATGAATAATTCCCCTATAAAAGCACAGACGCCAGTTAAGGCCGATGCCAAGAATAAATCTCCCCATAAATCCAGTGGCAAAAAGTATTCTCCACATAAATTGTTTGGTAAAAAGAGACCCCCCCATAAATTTTCCGGTTTAAAATCAACTGCTTATAAAGCCACTGTCAAAATGGAATCTCCTTTAAAACATCAGAAGTTACATATTTTAAGAAATTTTAGGGATCTATTATCTAATCAAAAATTAGAGCTAGAAAATGATAGTTTTATTGAAAAAGTTAATAATTTTCAAATATTACTGTATAACGTAGTTCAGAAGACCACTCATTATAATGTGATTGCAAAGAAAAAAATCACCCTTCTTCCATTGCCTGATAATAAAACAGATGCTAACTTGCCTGCTGAAGATAAACTTATTGCGCAGATTGAACAATTGCAAGCCGAAATTTATTTTCTACGTTCAAATCAATTGCCTGAGGAAATAAACAAAGAATATGACTTTTTCATTACAACCGCAAATGAATTACGAAAGCTAGGCGTATCTGCAGATGAAAAAAATAATATTTTGTCGGATTTAAAGAAAGAGCAAGAGCGCTTGATTCAAGAAGAGGCAGATAGATTTAGGAAAGAAGCTCTTTATAAACAATCAAAGAAAGCTGAAGGGTTAACGTCTACTGATCAGATGCCAAAACGACCAGTGCTCTTGTTTAATGTTAGTGATCTCCAAAAAAAATTAGCGCCGTCAAAAAAAACCACCGAAGTTGTAAAACAGGGTCTACTACAAGAAAAAGCTGATCACAAGACCCTAATTGAAGAAAGCGGATCTAAAAGTTCTTTATTGCGCCAATATAATGGATATATGGATATACCATCAGATACACAACTAAGATCCGCTATAGATCTTATTCTAGATGGTAAAGATATTAATATTGCTTTAGAAGATCCAACGCTAAGCGTTGCTGTATTAGCTGTATTTAAGCAACATCAAGAAAATAGACATAAAAAAGTAGTAACTCCCAACAAGACTGCAACAAAAGCTATTGGTATCTCCACTAAACTGGCTGAATGTTCTGCTTCTTTAGAAAAACTCGGCATTGTTTTTGAATCAGGCCCAAATGAGGTAATAATAGAAAAGATGGTGTATCATTTGCTGGAACAAACAAAAATTATTAAAGAGGATACTATGTACAGACAAAAACAAATAAACGACGTTTTATCCAAACTTGAAGAAGAGATAGAAACCGAGAAAGAAAATCTTCTAAAGATAAAAAATTCTTTAAGCAGACAGCGACTTGCTGTAGCTAAAGCTGAAGGGTTACCAAGCAGTTCTGCTGAATTAACATCTGAACTATCCGTTGTAAAAACTGAATTAGCTGCCAAATTTGCCGCCGAGATAATTGCTATGAAAACCGAATTAAAGGCTCAACTTAGCGCTGCGTTGGAAACTCCAGTAACTGAAGCAGGCTCAGATAAACAACAACTATCAACCGTTTCTACACCAAAACCACTTACACTAGCTTTTTCTGCTTCTCAATCGAAAACTACTAGCAACTTATCTACAGTAACAACTGACTTTCTACAAGCTCATGAATTTATCTGCACCAACAGTGGCGACCTAGACAAATGTACAAGTAAAAATAAGCAATTTACACGCCATACGCCTTTAACCTTGGCTACGCTACAAATAAACGAGGCTGTTTGTAGATCATTATTGGGCGATGGGGCAGATGTAAATGCAAAAAATGGTGTTGGTAATACCCCGTTACACATGTTATGCCATGCCGCATCGACTAAAGGTGCCTCAATTGATAGTGTTTTACGTTTAGCTGACATGTTTTTATCTAACGATGGAGACTTGACAACAAAAAACAAGGAGAACAAAAACCCTATAGATATAGCTATTAATCCATCACTTGCAACAAAGTTTAAACAATTTTTATCACAATCAAAGCCGGGGTTAGTTGTGTAGCGATGAGATCCGAGAAGGTTCATAGAACTGTGTCACCCTAAATTGTAACAGATCAGCCCCCTAGGCCATAAGAGCAAGAGCTGATGTACTAATTCCAGAAAAATGGTTTTGCAGTAACGTACACATGAAATTAAAAGAACTTTTTTTCTGCAGTTTACAAGTTAGGTTAATTGAAGCACTCCTCGCAACAAATTGTGTCCCATAATCAGATCTAGTACAAAAATATTTCTTTCGC
>Ga0209174_10002659_pt1 | contig 11688 bp, 13 predicted proteins | sample JI91814BDNA_FD_187505 | JGI IMG/M metagenome (GOLD analysis project Ga0209174, IMG submission 187505) | Wastewater effluent complex algal communities from Wisconsin, to seasonally profile nutrient transformation and Carbon sequestration -... | ecosystem: Engineered > WWTP > Effluent > Algae...
GCCAGCCGCTCGCGGATGAGGATGCCTTCCGTGGCGCACAGCTCGTCGAAGTCGGCGATGGTGAAAAAGCGTACGTTGGGGGTGTTGTACCACTGGTAAGGCAGGTTCTTCGACACCGGCATGTGGCCGTTGAGGATGGCCTGGCGGTGGCGCCAGTAGGCAAAGTTGGGAAAGCTGACGACGGCTTCGCGGCCGACGCGCAGCATCTCGGCGAGGATGCCCTGGGTGTTGCGCATGGCCTGCAGCGAGAGGCTCATGATCTCATGATGACGTGGTCGAAAAAGCCGTCGTCGAAGCCGGCGAGGCCCTGTTCCATGTCGATCTGGATGACGTTGATGCCGTTCTTGGCGCAGGCCAGCAGGCGCTCGGGGTCGTTCTCGACGCCGTAGCCGCGCACCTGGCGCACGTCGCTGAGATAGCGCAGCAGGCTGCCGTCGCCGCAGCCGAGGTCGAGCACCCGTTCGCCGGGCTCGATCCAGTTGGCGATCACGTCGTAGTCGTAGCGTTGGAAACTCATGGCGCGGTCCTCACACCCGGATATTGTCGATGTAGGCCTGCAGCACCGCGTGGTACTGGGGCTCGTCGAGCAGGAAGGAGTCGTGGCCGGCGGCACAGTCGATTTCGGCGTAGCTGACGCGGCGGTCGCTGTGCATCAGCGCATAGACGATCTCGCGGCTGCGGGACGGGGCGAAGCGCCAGTCGGTGCTGAAGGAGACCACGAGGTAGTCGGCCTTGGCGCGGCCCAGCGCGGCCACCAGGTCGCCGGCGTAGTCGAAGGCCGGATCGTAGTAGTCGAGGGCCTTGGTGGTGAGCAGGTAGGTGTTGGCGTCGAAGAAGCCGGCGAATTTGTCGCCCTGGTAGCGCAGGTAGGATTCGATCTCGAATTCCACGTCGTAGCTGAACACGGGCTTGTCGTGGCGTAGGTTGCGGCCGAATTTCTGGCCCATGGCGTCGTCCGACAGGTAGGTGATGTGGCCGATCATGCGCGCCAGCGCGAGGCCGCGGGTGGGCACCACGCCGTGCTCGTAATAGTGGCCGCCGTGGAAGTCCGGATCCTTGAGAATCGCCTGGCGGGCGACTTCATTGAAGGCGATGTTCTGGGCGGTGAGCTTGGGCGCCGAGGCGATGACCAGTGCGTGGGCAACCCGGTCGGGGTATTGCAGCGTCCACGACAGGGCCTGCATGCCGCCAAGGCTGCCGCCGACCACTGCGGCAAAGCGTTCGATGCCGAGCCGGTCGGCCAGCCGGGCCTGGGCGTCGACCCAGTCTTCGACGGTGACGAAGGGAAAGTCGGCGCCCCACGGCTTGCCGGTGGCCGGGTTGATGGCGTTGGGGCCGGAGCTGCCGTAGCAGCCGCCCAGGTTGTTCACGCCGATGACGAAGAACTTGCCGGTGTCGAGGGGTTTGCCGGGGCCGACGAGGTTGTCCCACCAGCCTTCGGAGCCGGGTTTGCCGGCGTAGGTGCCGGCCACGTGGTGGGAGCCCGACAGGGCGTGGCACACCAGCACCGCGTTGCTGCGGGCGGCGTTGAGGGTGCCGTAGGTTTCATAGACCAGGTCGTATTCAGGCAGGACGCCACCGCTTTTAAGGGGGAGCGCTGTGCTGAAATGTGCCCGCTGGGGCACGACGTTGCCGACGGATTGTGCTTGCATTCCTGTTTCGTCCCAAAAAACGAAAACCCAGTCTGCGAACGGTCGCGGACTGGGCTGCCGTCGCTTTAGCCGTATTTTTAAAGCGCCCGCAAGCTGGAGGGTTCAAATCGGCGCTGGAGGCGAAGATTAGCGCGCGGCAGAGCCCCGAGTCAAACCCGCCCTACAATTTTTCGACCGCTTCGCGCACCCGGTCGGGTTCGTCGAGCTTGAGCAGGCGCTGCACCTTGGGGGTGAGGTCTACGGCATCGGCACGCAGAATCTCCTGCTTCACTTCCAGGATTTGTGCCGGGTGCATCGAGAACTGGCGCAGGCCCATGCCGATCAGGAGCCGTGCGCAGTCGGGGTCGCCGGCCATTTCGCCGCACACCGATACCGGGATGCCGGCCTTGGCGCCGGCCTGGATCGTCATGTGGATGAGGCGCAGCACGGCCGGGTGGAGCGGGTTGTACATGTGGGCGACGGCCTCGTTGCCCCGGTCGATGGCCAGCGTGTATTGGATCAGGTCGTTGGTGCCGATCGACAGGAAGTCGAGCTTGCGGGTGAACGCGCCCAGGCACAGGGCCGCGGCGGGCACTTCGATCATGCCGCCCACCTGCACGGCTTCGTCGAACTTGATCTTGCGTTCGCGCAGCTGGGCCCTGGCCTTGTCGAGCAGGATCAGGGTCTGGTCGATCTCGTGGCTGCTCGCCAGCATGGGGATGAGGATTTTCAGCTTGCCGAAGTGGCTGGCCCGGAGCAGCGCGCGCAGCTGGATCAGGAACATCTTCGGCTCGGACAGGCAGAAGCGGATGGCCCTGAGGCCGAGGGCCGGATTGTCCTCGGCGCGGGTGGCGCCTTCGAGTTCCTTGTCGGCGCCCACGTCGAGGGTGCGCACGGTAACCGGCTTGCCGGCCATGGTCTTGACGACGGACTTGTAGGCCTCGAACTGTTCGTCTTCGTCCGGCCAGGTGTCGCGGCTCATGAACAAAAACTCGGTGCGGAACAGGCCGACGCCATCGGCCTCGACCGCCTTGGCCTGCACGGCGTCGGGGGGAAGTTCGATGTTGGCGAGGATTTGCACCTCTTCGCCGTCGAGGGTGGCGGCGCGCATCGACTTGAGGCGCTTGAGCTTGGAGCGTTCGAGCTCGACCGCGGCCTTGCGCAGGCGGTATTCCTCGAGCACCCGTTCGTCGGGGGACACGATGACGACGCCGCGGGTGCCGTCGATGATGATCAGCTCGTCGTCCTTGATCACATGGCGGATGTGGCGCAGCGCCACCACGGCCGGAATCGACAGGCTGCGGGCGACGATGGCGGTGTGCCCGGTGGGGCCGCCGACGTCGGTGATGAAGCCGGCGACGGCGTGCTCCTTGAAGCCGATGGTGTCGGTGGGCGAAAGATCGTGGGCGACGACGATGGTGCCCAGCCCGTCCTTGCGCTTGGGCGGCAGGTGGCCGGGGTGGCCGAGCAGCACCTTGACGATGCGCTCGACGACCTGCACCACGTCGGCCTTGCGCTCGCGCAGGTAGGCGTCCTCGATGATCTCGAACTGTTCGACCAGTTGCTCCATTTGCTGCACCAGCGCCCATTCGGCGTTGGCCCGGCGGGAGCGGATCAGGGCTTCGGCCGCGTCGACCAGCATCGGGTCTTCGAGGAACATGATGTGCATGCCGAGAAAGGCATCCACTTCGGACGGTGCCGAGCCGGAGCCCGACGCGGCCTTGAGGCCGGCGAGTTCGGCCTTGACGGCGGCGACGGCCTTTTGCAGGCGCAGGACTTCCGCTTCGACGTGCTTGGGGGCCACCGTGAAGTGGGCGACTTCGAGCAGGGCGTGCGAAACCAGGTGGGCATGGCCGATGGCGATGCCCTGGGAGACGGCGAGGCCGTGGACGGTGAAACTCATTGGCACGCCCCTTTTGCCGGACGGGTGCTCATTCGCCTTCCCCGAACTTGTCGGCGATGAGGGCCTGGAGGGCGGCCATGGCCTGGTCGGCGTCGCTGCCCTCGGTGTCGATGAGGATGGTGCTGCCCTTGGCGGCGGCCAGCATCATGACGCCCATGATGCTTTTGGCGTTGACCCGCCGGCCATTGCGCTCCAGCCACACATCGCAGGCGTAGGCGCTGGCGGTCTGGGTGAGCTTGGCGGAGGCGCGGGCGTGAAGGCCCAGCTTGTTGATGATGTTTGCGTCCTGGCGTGGCATCGGTGTCGTTCCTGTCTTCCTCGATGTGGTATCGGGTTTCTTGTTTTTACTTCATGTGCGCGACGCCTTCGCAGGCGCCGGCCACTGCTTTCTTGACCAGCACGTCCATGCTGCGTTCCCGGTAGGTGATTACGCGCAGCAGCATCGGCAGATTGACGCCCGCCACGCCTTCGATCCGGCCGGGTTCGAGGAGCTTGGCCGCGGTGTTGGCGGGGGTGGCGCCGAGGATGTCGGTGAGGATCAGCACGCCGTCGCCGGTGTCGGTGATTTCGAGCAGGCGGCGGGCGAGGGGGAGTGCGTCGAGGGGATCATCCTGCCCGGCCATGCCCAGTTGCATCAGCTGCAGCGGGCGACGGTTCATCACGTGGCAGGCGCACTGGATGAGCGCTTCGCCAAGGGCGCCGTGGGTTATGAGGAGGATGCCGATCATTCGTTCAATTCTATCCGAAGGGGCCCGGCCGGCAAGTCGGAATAACACCGACGCGTGCGGTGCATCAAGCGGAAGCTGCCGCCAGCTTCAGTCGAGGATGGCGGCCGGCTTGAGGCCTTCGCCATACTGCAGGCGGTCGTTGAGGGCGCGGGTGACTTCGATGCGGCCGGCAGCGTCGACCCGCAGGGCGTGGTCGATGCCGAAGCGTTTTGCGTAGTCGCGCCAGCGCTCGCCGCCGAGGTAGGCCGGTTTGCTGGCGGCATCCGACAGGGTGCCGGCGTGGGCGCGCGGCGTGATGAGCAGGGTGACGGCCTGCGTTCCCTTTGCCGGGTGGCCGGTGCGCGGGTCAAGGAGGTGGCAGTAGCGCTCGCCGTCGAGCTCGAAGAAGCGCTGGTAGTCGCCCGAGGTGCCGATCGCTTCGCCGTCGCGCAGGGGCAGGGTGGCCAGCGGGCGTGGTTCGCGGGGGTGCTGGATGCCCACCCGCCAGGGCGTATCGCCTTTGCTGCCCAGCGCCAGCACGTTGCCGCCGATGTTGATCAGGGCGTTGCTCACGCCGCGGGCCTTGAGAATGGCGGCGGCGCGGTCGAGCGCGTAGCCCTTGGCGTAGCCGCCGAGGTCGAGCTGCACCGCCGGGTTGCGGCTGGTGACCCGGTTGTCGGCGATGTTGAGGTCGGCCATTTGCGGGCGGGCGGAAATGGCCGCGGCAAGCTCGGCCGGGTCGGGCCTGAGCGGCTTGAAGGTGTCGGAGTGGAAGCCCCACAGGGCGATGAGATGGCCGAGGGCCGGGTTGAAGAGTTCGTCGCCGGTGGCGGCGATGGCCTTGGCGTCGGTGAGCATGGCGGCCAGCTCGGGCGACACCGGAATGCTGGCCTGCCCGGCGGCGATGGCGCTGTTGAGGGTGGTCAGCTCGGAGGGCTCCCAGGCGTGGTAGGCCCGGTGCAGGCGGTCGAATTCGTGCAGCACTTCGGCTACGGCGGCCCGGGCTGTGTCTTCGGAGGCTTCCCAGGTGAGCACTTCGACCCGGGTGCCGAAGACGTAGGCTTCCTGCTGGTGGAGGCGTTCGCGGGCGCAGCCGCCGAGCATGCCGGCAAGCAGGCTGGCCGCGCAGAGGAGCGCGGCCAGCCTGGTGCCGATGCGAAGGTTTGGACGCAGGATCAGGCGCACGCTTTCTCGAGGGCGTCGATGACTGCGCCGGGTACGTCGAAGCCGGTTTGCGCGGTGATTTCGACCATGCAGGTGGGGCTGGTGACGTTGATTTCGGTGAGCCGGTCGCCGATCACGTCGAGGCCGACGATGAGCAGGCCCCGCGCCCACAGGATGGGGGCGAGGTATTCGGCGATGGCGCGTTCGCCCTCGGTGAGCGGCATGGCTACGCCGCGGCCGCCGGCGGCAAGATTGCCACGGGTTTCGCCGGCCTTGGGAATGCGCGCCAGCGAGTAGGGAATGACCTGTCCGCCGATGATCAGCACCCGCTTGTCGCCGCCCGAGATGGCCGGCAGGTAGGCCTGGGCCATGATCGTCCGGCGGCCCTCGTGGGTGAGGGTTTCGATGATCACGTTGCGGTTGGGGTCGTCGGCGCGCACGCGGAAGATCTGGCTGCCGCCCATGCCGTCGAGGGGCTTGAGGATGGTGTCGCCGTGGGTGGGTGTCGATGAAGGCGTTGATGTCGTCTGCGGCGCGGGCTACGCGGGTGGGCGGAATGAACTGCGGAAACTCGGTGATGGCGATTTTCTCGGAGTGATCGCGGATCGAGCGGGGGTGGTTGAAGATGCGCGCGCCGGCCTGGGCGGCCCTCTCGAGCAGCCAGGTGGCGGTGATGTACTCGAAGTCGAAGGGCGGGTCCTGGCGCATCAGCACCGCGTTGAAGGCGGTGAGCGGCTGGCTGGACGTGGCTCCGGGCACGTACCAGGCGTCGTCCACGTCGGTGGGCGTGATGGCCAGTGCCTGGGCGGACACGGTGCCGCCGTCCCATACCAGGGCGTCGCGCTGGATGGCGAAGACTGCGTGGCCGCGGCGGGCGGCGGCACGCATCATGGCGATGCTCGAATCCTTGTAGGCCTTGAGTTGATCGAGGGGGTCGAGGATGAAGGCAAGTTTCATCGGTAGCTCCGGGGGCAGACGGTGGTTTCGGCGGTAATGGCGGGCCGGCTTTCTGCGCTCCAGATGGAGGCGGTGAGCCGGGCCGGCACGCCGCAGGTGCAGAAGCGGTTGCGGGCGTTGAGGTTTGCGGAGGTGGGCACGCTTTCCGGGCCGTCCTTAGGTGCAGAAGCGGTTGCGGGCGTTGAGGGTTGCGGAGGTGGGCACGCTTTCCGGGCCGTCCTTGCGTATTCGTTGTAATGGACCCGCAGGGCACGTCGGTTCGTTCGATTTTACACCATCCGTTTGTGCGGCCCTTTGACGCGGCGCGGCCTGCAGCGCCGGGTTTTCGTCGTCAGGTTTACGGGGTGGAGGCGGGCAGGAAGGCGCGGAAACTGTTGGGCAGCGGCGCGTTTTCGAGGCTGCGCTGGGTGAAGAGGTAGCGGTTGTCGCACACGAAGCCCAGGTCGGCCCAATCGACGGCGTTGAGGGCATCGCGGAAGGCATCGAGATCCACATCCCGGCTATGGGGGAAGACGCCCATCACCGCGCCGTCGAAGTGCGGGCAGGCGTGCAGGAAGAAGGGGTTCGGCCGACGGGTCTTGGTGTTGACGTAAACCCGCGGCGCATCGGTTTGCGGGTATCCGCGGCCCCACTGCCACCAGTTGCTCTCGTCGAAGGCACGGATACGCCGGGCGATCAGGGTGTCGTGGTGGGGGAGCAGCACCTCCGGCGGGGGGGCGCCCGCATCGCACCAGATCATGCGGCGGGTCTGGCCGCTGCGTGCCGTGGATGAGGTGACGAAATCCCGGTTGCCGGCGGTTTCGCTGGCGTAGATGGCGTCGAGCCCGGATACCGCGCCAACCCGTACGCTGGCCACGTCGGCCAGGCTGAGGCTGTATTCGCCGTGGCAGAACAGCAGGTGGCCGGCGCATTCGGAGAAATGCCGGTACTGCCAGGGCGGGGATTCGAGGCTGGCGGCGAGGTCGTCGCCCTGGCCGATGCGTGCCCAGGCCGTGTTGTGGCTGAGGTTGCCCAGTTCGTAGCGCCAGATCAGGCAATTGGGCAGGGCGTCGGCAAACACGCGGGCGTCGCCCAGTTCGATGGCGTGGGTGATGGTGCCGCGTTCGTGCAGCCAGATATTGAGCTGGCGGGCGCTGGTGGATTTGAGAAAATCCCGCGGGGTGATGAAGATCAGCTCACCGCCCGGCGCGAGGTGGTGCACGCACTTTTCGATGAAGAACAGGTAGAGGTTGCTGCGCCCGTCGAAACCGTCCTGGCGGAGCAGGGCGCGGGTGGCCGGCGAGATGTCCTGGTAGCGCACATAAGGCGGGTTGCCGATCACCGAGTCGAATTTCTCGCTTTCGGGGTAGGCGAAGAAATCCATGTTGAGGGCACCCGGCGGGGACTGGCGGGCATCGAGTTCGATGCCGACCGCGTTGTGCAGGTGCGTCAGGAAGGCGCCGTCGCCGCAGGAGGGCTCCAGCGCGCGTCCGGCGTTCTGGCGCAGGCGCAGCATGCAGCGAACGACCGGCTCGGGCGTGAACACCTGGCCGAGAGTCGAGATGTCCGGAATCGGAGCGGGAGTGGGAGTGGGGATGGATTGCATCAGGGGTTGCATCGGGGCGGCAAATGCGAGGGCTGGCGAATTGTGCAGGAAGCGGGGCAGGCAGGCCAGTGTTGCCCGTCGTGGGTAAAAACTCACAGGTTTGTCATGCGGGCCGCCAAGTAATTAACGAATTTGCGCAAATATGCTCGCGGGTTCGGTTTGCCGGTGGATGCCTCTGTAGTATTCGCCGGAATGTTAAATAATTATTCGCCGAGGCGTACCGGATGTCCCGCTGGGCGATCTGCCGGTGACTCCGGTGTTTTCGAAAGCGCTGCATGACTCACCTTCCGCACAGGATTTTTCCGCTTCCTTTCATCGTTCGCGGCAAGCATCTTTTTTCCGTTCCCCTGCGCCTGGCCGTGAGTGAAGCGTCGCTCCCCGACGTGCTTGGCGGCCGGGCCGCCCGCGAGCTGGCTGAGCAAAGCCTCCCGTCGGGCGTCGATGGCATGCTCCTGCGCTGTGTCGCCGATCCGGGGTGGCGCACCCATACCGTCCACGACAATCGCATCGCCTACGTGCTGACTCGCGACGTGTGGCATTACCTGGCCTGGGCGGGCTGCTACGAGCGCTTTCTTGAGGGGCGGTTTTCGGCCAAGACCCGCGAGTCCTTCGAGCGGGACGAGGCGCGCTTCATCGACCAGTTCGGCCGCGCCGGTACGGGGGCCGGCGGGCTTGACCTGCGGGAATACAGTACGTCCGGGGAGATCGCCGAGTTCCGCCGGCACGCCGCAGCGATCAGTGCCGCGGATGGCGTCGCCGGCATTCCGGGGACGGACATCGATCCCGGCCCGGCGGCGGAACGGGGCGAGCTGAAGGGTTTTGTGCTGTTTGCCGATTCGATGCCGGTGGCCTGCGTGTGCCTGCTGGCGTCGGGCGAGACGCTGCGGTATGTCTGCTCCGGCGAGCGGGATGATTTTCGCCAGTGGTCGGCCGGCACCATCACTCACTTGCAGGCCTTTCAGCGCCTGTTTGCCGATCCGCGCTACCGCTACGTGGATTTTCGCCCCGGCGAGAGCGAATTGAAGCGCCAGTTTGCCAACGGCGCGCTACGCAGCGCGGTGGTGCTGAACCTCCGCCCCACCTTGCGCAACCGGCTGTTGCTCGCGGCCTACGGCCTGTCCTCGCGCTCGTCGGGTGCCGGTGGCGCCGGCCCGGCGTCGGATTTGATCCGCGCCCAGCTGGCGCTGCTGGACTGATTCCGGGTGGGGCGCTTCAGGCGGTGAGAAACAGCATCAGCAATTCGTTGAGAAAGTGGCGGCCGCGGGTTGTCGGACGGAGGGTGTCGCCATCGACCGTGATGAAACCCTGCTGGCGAGCCTTGAGCAGCCCTTCCTCGGCGGCCTCGAAGGGTAGGCCGGTGCGCTCGGCAAACAGCCGCCGGGGAAAGCCCTGGTTGAGGCGCAGGGCGTTCATCATGAATTCGAAAGGCAGCTCGGCGGCGGTGATGTCGCGCCGCTCCTGCACGAATCCGCCCGATTGCCGGGCGGCCAGGTAGGCTGCCGGGCTCTTGGGGCGGGTTTCGCGCACGATGCCGGCGTGGGACGAGAGCTTGCCGTGGGCGCCGGCGCCAATGCCCAGGTAATCACCGAAAGTCCAGTAGTTGAGGTTGTGCCGGCACTCGCGATTTGGCTTGGCGAAGGCCGAGGTTTCGTAGTGGCCGTAGCCGGCGGCGCCGAGGCGCGCCTCGATGTGGTCCTGCATGTCGGCCGAGGCGTCCGGGTCGGGCACGACTGGCGGATTGGCGGCGAAGGCGGTGTTGGGTTCCAGCGTGAGGTGGTAGCACGACAGGTGCGCCGGGCCGAGGGCCAGTGCGGTGGCCAGGTCGGCCTCGGCCTCGGCGAGGCTTTGGCCCGGCAGCGCATACATCAGGTCGAGGTTGACCGCTTCGAAGTGGGTGAGCGCGGCTTCGGCGGCGGCGATGGCGTCGGCACGGCCGTGGATGCGCCCGAGAGCTTGCAGGTGGCCTTCGTTGAAACTCTGGATGCCCACCGACAGGCGATTGACGCCAGCCTGGCGAAAGGCCTTGAAGCGGCCCGAATCAACGGTGCCGGGGTTGGCTTCGAGGGTGATTTCGGCCAGCGGATCCAGTTGCACGCGCATGCGGATGGCGGTGAGGAGTTCGTCCAGGCCGTCGGGGCTGATCAGGCTGGGTGTGCCGCCTCCGATGAAGACGCTGTGCACGCGCCGGCCCCAGATCTGCGGCAGGGCGCCTTCGAGATCCGCCACCAGGGCTTCGATGTAGGCGACCTCGGGGATGCCTTCGTCGCGCACGGCGTGGGAGTTGAAGTCGCAGTAAGGGCATTTCTTGACGCACCACGGGTAGTGCACGTAAAGCGACAGCGGCGGCGAGGCGGTGAGCTTGGCTTCCCAGGGGCTGGCGCCGACGGCAGGCTTCGGCGCAGTTTTTGGGGTGATCGGAATGATCCGGGGTTCGGTCATGAATGGATTCGGGCGGTGAGGCGGGGCTGAAAGTCAGGCGGCTTCGGCGCGCAGCTTGTCGAGCAGCTGGCGGAAGGCCGAGCCCCGGTGGGATAGCACGTTTTTCAGCTCGGGGGCGATCTGGGCGGCGGTCTGTTCGAGATCGGGGACGAGGAACAGCGGGTCGTAGCCAAAGCCTTCCTGGCCTTGCGGGGTTTCGAGGATCTGGCCGTGCCATTCGCCGCAGGCGATGAGCGGCTGCGGGTCTTCGGCGTGGCGGACCAGCGCGAGGGCGCAGTAGAAACGGGCGCCCCGGTTGGTTTCACCGGCGAGGCGTTCGAGGAGCAGGGCGTTGTTGCGCTGGTCGGATTTGGGCTCGCCGGCAAAGCGGGCCGACAGCACACCGGGGGCGCCGCCAAGCACGTCGACGCACAGCCCGGAATCGTCGGCCAGCGCCGGCAGGCCGGTGGCGCTGGCGGCGTGGCGGGCCTTGGCGATGGCGTTTTCGACGAAGCTGGGGTGCGGCTCTTCGGCCTCGGAGACATTGAAGGCCGACTGGGGCAGCACTTCGATGCCCAGCGGGGCGAGCAGGGCGGCGAGTTCCTTGAGCTTGCCGGCGTTACCGCTGGCGAGGACGAGTTGTTTCATGGCGCAGCTCCGGTTGGGGCTCAGGCGATGCCGAGCGCTTTTTTCTGTTCGCTGACGAGCCGGGCGATGCCGTCGCCGGCAAGTTCCAGCAGGGCGTCGAGTTCGGTGCGGGAGAACGGCGAGCCTTCGGCGGTGCCCTGCACTTCGACGAAGCCGCCGGAGCCGGTCATCACGACGTTCATGTCGGTTTCGCAGTCGGAGTCTTCCGGGTAATCCAGATCGAGCACCGGCACGCCCTTATAGACGCCCACCGACACGGCGGCGACGAAATCGCGCATCGGATTGGCTGCCAGCCTGCCGGCGCTGACGAGGCCCTGGAGGGCTTCATGCACGGCCACGCAGGCGCCGGTGATGGCGGCGGTGCGGGTGCCGCCGTCGGCCTGCAGCACGTCGCAGTCGATGGTGATCTGGCGCTCGCCCAGGGCGTTCATGTCGACCACCGCGCGCAGGCTGCGTCATGTCGACCACCGCGCGCAGGCTGCGGCCGATCAGGCGCTGGATTTCCTGGGTACGGCCGCTCTGCTTGCCCTTGGCCGCTTCCCGCGGGCTGCGCGTGTGGGTGGCCCGGGGCAGCATGCCGTACTCGGCCGTCAGCCAGCCCTGGCCCTTGCCGCGCAGAAAGGGCGGCACCGATTCCTCGACGCTGGCGGTGCACAGCACACGGGTGTCGCCAAA
>Ga0209174_10002669_pt1 | contig 11658 bp, 13 predicted proteins | sample JI91814BDNA_FD_187505 | JGI IMG/M metagenome (GOLD analysis project Ga0209174, IMG submission 187505) | Wastewater effluent complex algal communities from Wisconsin, to seasonally profile nutrient transformation and Carbon sequestration -... | ecosystem: Engineered > WWTP > Effluent > Algae...
CCGCCAGGGCCAGGAGTCCGAAGCCTGTAATCCACAAGGTGTTCATGATGTGCCTCATCCAACGAGTAACGACGCCCGAAGGTTAAAAGGCAGCGAACATCCGCGGAGCCGACTACGTCACACTTGTCAGCCGACGTCCGGTCACGGCAGCCCCCGTTGCGTGGCATCGCGACTTCAGTCACGCCGCAACGGGTCAGGGCACGGCGTCAGCGAATGCTTACCAATCTTCACGCCACCCCCAGCCATCGTTCAGGACGCCCGGAGCGCATCGACGATCTTCATCCGCGCCGCCCTGGCCGCCGGCATGAATCCGCCCACCAGCCCCATGCCGAGCGCGAAGAGCAGCGTCTTCGCCGCAATCGCTGGCGTCAGCCGGAAGCTGAAGGCCAGCTCGGAAAACGACTGCCAGTTCATCGTGGAAATCGTGAAGGCCTGCATCAGCGAAGCGGCCGCCAGCCCGGCCACGCCGCCCAGAAGCGACAGCAGCAGGCTTTCCAGCATGAAAGCCGCCATCACGCTCGATCTGCGAAACCCCAGCGCCCGCAGCGTACCGATCTCGGCGGTGCGGCTGGCCACCGCGGCGTACATCGTGATGGCCCCGCCGATCACCGCACCCACCGAAAAAATCACCGACAGCGTCAAGCCGAGAATGTTGATGAAGTTGGACAGCATCGCCGACTGGTCGGCGTAGAAAGCACGCTCGAGCTTGGCCTCCAGCGTCAGGCGCGGGTCGGCGTCGAGGATCTGGCGCGCCGCCGGAAAATCCGCCGCATCCGACAAGCGGAAGACCATCGACGAGAAAGCATTGCGCCGGAAAGTTTGCAGCAGCGGGTCGGCGTCACCCCAGATCTCGGAATCAAAACCGCTACGCCCCGCCTCAAAAATGCCCACCACCTGCCACTCCCGCCCGCCGAAACGCACCGCATCGCCCAACCCCATGCCCCGGAAGCGCTGGGCGATGCTGCTGCCGACAAGGATCTCGCTGGAACCGGGGCGAAACATGCGCCCCTCCACCACCCGCAGCTGCGGGCGCAGCGCGGCACCGGCCGGCCCCACGCCACGGATGATCACGTTGGCCGGCTTGTCGCCGTCGCGCTTGGCGAGGGTGATGAGCACCACCGTCTCACGCGATACCAGCGGCAGCCCTCCGGCACCGCGGGCAATCTGCGGCAGGCTCTCGACCAGCGCCGCCTGGCTGCGCTCGATGACGCTCTGCACCTCGGTTTCCGAGCCCTTCCGGATCACCACCACGTTGTCCGGCTGACCGGTATCCACCAGGGCTTCCTTCAGGCCCTGGTCGAGCATCAACACGGCGGCAAACACGAACACCACCAGCGCCATGCCGCCGGCGGTAAGCGCCGTGGTGAGGCGCCGCGCCCAGAGGTTGCGCAGGCTGTAGGAAAGGGGAACCGGTTTCATCAGCCGACCGCCCGCAGACCATCGACGATGGACAGCCGCGCCACCCGCCGCATCGGCAGGATCGCCGCCACCACCCCCACCGTCAGCGCACAGCCGAACTGCAGCAGCACGGTGGATTCGGACACGTTGAACACCGGAAACAGCGTGCCCATCCTTGCCGCAAAGGCGGCTGCCACCGGAAAAGTCAGCGCGACGCCGATCAAGCCACCGCCCAGCGCCAGCATCAGGCTCTCGCCGCAAATCATCGCCGCGACGAAAGACGGCGAAAAACCCAGGGCCTTGAGGGTGGCGTACTCGGCGGTGCGCTCGCGGGCGGTCATCGCCATCGTGTTGGCCATGACCGCCATGATGATGAAGATCACCAGGTAGGAAACGATGCGGATCGCCACCACGATGGCCTCGGTCATTGCCACGAAGCCGAGCTGAAAGGCCTTTTCGGTTTCGGTGAGGGTTTCGGCCCGTGAATTGGCGAACTCCCGGTCGATCGCCCGCGACACCGCCGCCACCTGGTCGGCCCGCGCCACCTCGGCAATGAACACGCCCACGTTGTCAGCCCGGCCGGGCATGCGCGCCTTCACGGTTTCGTTGAGATAGGCCCAGTGCAGGAACATCTGCGACTGGTCGGTGCTCTTCTTCGCGCCGTCGTAGATACCGCGGATCACGAAATCCCAGTTGCCCGGATAAACCGTTCCCTTCAGCGTCAGGGTGTCGCCGACCTTGAAGCCATGAACATCCGCCAGCTTGCGGCCGACGATGCAGCCCTTGCGGTCACGCAGAAAATCACGCATCGCGTTCTCGCCCACGACAAACTCGGGATAGAGCCGAAAGTAGCTCTCGCCATCCACCGCAAACTGCGGAAAGAAATTTTTCGGTTCCTTGTAGATACCCCCAAACCAGTTTGCCCAGCTGATATCCCGCACGTCATCCACCGCGCGGATGCGCTCCTTGTAAGAGAGCGGCAGCGGAAACGCCAGCGAAATCGAGCTGCGGGTAACCAGGCGATTGGCCGCGGCGCCCTCGGCCCCCGCATACCACGCGTCCACCACCGTGCCGAGCAACCCGAAAGCCAGGATCGCCACCACCATTCCGAGCACCGTCAGCCCCGCCCGCAGGCGGTGGCGCCCGGCATTGAGCACAATCAGCTTGAAGAAACTGGCTGGCATCTCATCAACCCACCCGCCGGGCGTGCGAAAACCCGCGCAGGCCCTTGCGCTCTTGCCATACAGGCGCCAAGCTATACACTTCAAAAAGCCGGCGGCACGGCGCCGCCGCGCCCATTGGTACACACAAAAAGGAGGGATAAAAACTATGGCTGCGACGGTTCAACAGATTCTTCAGAGCAAAGGCAACGCGAACTTCTCCGTAACCCCCAGCACCACCGTGCTCCAGGCCCTCCTTCTCATGGCCGAACGCAACATCAGTGCCGTTCTTGTGATGGACGGCGCACGGCTGGCGGGCATCTTCACCGAGCGCGACTACGCCCGAAAGGTTGTGCTGAAGGGCCTCGCCTCGAAGGACACCAAGGTCGGCGATCTGATGACGCCCAACGTGCTCACCGTTTCCCCCACCCACACCATCGACGACTGTATGTGCATCATCACCAACAACCATGTGCGCCACCTGCCGGTGGTCGACCAGGGCGAGGTGGTGGGCATCATCAGTATTGGCGACGCGGTCAAGTCGGTCATGGAACAGCAGCAGGCCACCATCGACCAGCTTGCCGGCTACATCGCTGGTGGCATGACAACCTGAACGTTTCATGTCCGGCGCAGCGCCTCGCCCGTCGGACGCACTCCCGGCCGCAGCTCCGGCCACTCCGTCTTCAGCTCCCCTTTTTCAAGATGCATGATCGCGTGGGCCGCCTCGGCGGCCCGCTGGTCGTGGGTGACCATAACAATGGTCTTGCCGGCTTCGCGGTTGAGGCGCTGGAGCAGCCGCAGCACCTCGCCGGCCGACTCCCGGTCGAGATCGCCGGTGGGCTCGTCGGCCACGATCAGGGTCGGATCGCTGACCAGCGCACGGGCAATCGCCACCCGCTGCTGCTGGCCGCCGGAGAGTTCGCTCGGCGTGTGATCCATGCGGTCGGCAAGGCCAACCATGCCCAGCGCAAACTCGGCCCGCTGGCGCCGCTCCCGGCCTGAAAGATTGGTCAACAACAGCGGCAGTTCAACGTTCTCGCGCGCGTTGAGCACCGGCATCAGGTTGTAGAACTGGAAAATGAAGCCGATGTTGCGCGCCCGCCAGTCGGCCAGCGCCGCTTCATCGAGGGCCGCGATGTTTTCGCCCGCCACCACCAGTTCACCACTGTCGGCCCGGTCGATGCCGGCAATCAGGTTGAGCAGCGTGCTCTTGCCCGAACCCGACGGCCCCATCAGCGCCAGGAATTCTCCCGCCGCAATGTCAAGACTGATGCCGGCCAGCACCGGCACCACCTGTACACCGCGGCGATAGGTTTTGTGCACATTGCCAAGCTGCACGACGGGTTCGGTCGCGGCCATCACTTGCCGCCCGTTATTACCGCCACGCCATCGCGCAGCGATGCCGCCGGACGCAGCACCAGCGTATCGCCAGGCGCCACACCGCTCAGCTCGACAAGATCGCCGATCTTCGCGCCGGGCGTGACCGAGACCCGTTTTGCCACGCCGTTCGCAACCCGGAACACCGCACTCGCGCTGCCCTCGGCGACGATCGCCTCGCCATGGACGGCCACACGCGGCTGGCGCCGGGCGGCATCCAGCGCTTCGGACAAAAAGGCGATCTTGGCGCTCATTTCGGGCAGCACGCGCGGATCGGGATCGAGGAAGCGAATTTTGGTCAGCACGCTGGCCTTGGCCCGATCCACCGTCGGCACCAGGCGCGACACCTCACCGCGAAAACGCAACTCGGGAAACGCGTCGAGCTGGATTTCACAGGGCTGGCCGGGCTTGATCTTCGAGAGGCTGGATTCCGACACGTCGGCCTCCACTTCCAGCGTGCTCATGTCAGCCATGCTGACCACCGCGCCCTTGCTGTCGGCGGCGGCCGAAAAGTTGGTGATCAGATCGCCCACGTTGGCGTGCTTGGTCAGCACCACGCCATCGAAGGGCGCACGGATTTCGGTTTGCGCCACCGCCACCTGTGCCGCCTGACGGGCGGCCTCGGAGGCTCTTTCAGCCGCCCGCGCCGAAACCACGGCCGCACGCGCCTTGACCATCCGCGCCTCCGCCTGGTCCACCTGGGCCTGGGCCACGAAGTTGCGGGCGCGAAGATCGCGGGCCCGGCCGAAGGCCAGTTCGGCGTCACGCAGCTCGGCCTGCACCTGCCCGACGTTGGCCTCTGCCACGCCGACATTGGCCGCGGCCTGCTGCAACTGGGCCGCCACATCGCGCTGCTCGAGCCGGGCGATGAGCTCGCCGGCCTTCACCACGGAGCCCTCGCGCACACCCAGCCATTCAAGCCGTCCGGTTGCCTTGGAGGCGATGGCCGCCTTGCGCTGCGCGACCACGTAACCGGTAGCGTTGAGCACCGTAAGGCCCTGATAAGGCCAAGCCTGGCCTACCGTTACCGTTTCGACCCCGACCGGCGCCCTCAGCCCGGCAAAAATCGCCGACCCGCCCAGCACCAGCACGGCCAGCCCGCCAATCAGCCAAGCCTTGCGAGGGCGATTTTTTGGCGAGCGGGGGGCCTGACGGTCGATACGCAGCGGAGAAAGATCGGTTTCGCTCATGGCGACAGCCTGAAAATGCGGGATTGGCCCCGCATTCTACAGTGCCCGCGCCAGCCTCCACGACGTCGGCATTCGCGTCAAAACCGGAACAATCAATAAATTATTGTTTCAGTCTCAACAACAATTTTTCACGTTTCAGGAAAACGCACCACGACGGCCAACCCTGCCCCGCCGTCCGGCCGTGCCAGCCCATCCTCGAAACTCAGGCTTGCACCGCTGATCTCGGCGATCCGGGCGACGATGGAGAGGCCCAGCCCGCAACCATCGGCCTCGGTGTCGGCGCCGCGGGCAAAGCGGGTCAGCATTTTCTGGCGCAGCTCCCGAGCAATGCCGGGGCCGTCGTCGGCGACCCGCATGCTGCGTGTGTCGGCGTCGAGGCTGACGAGTACGTGGCCGCCAGCCGGCGTGTAGCGCAGCGCATTGTCCACGAGGTTGCGCAACATCACGTCAAGCCACCAGCGATTGCCGCAGAGCCGCAGGCCGGCTCCGGCCTCGAGCTCCAGCGTCTGCTCGCGGCGCAAGGCCTGGGGCGTGAGCACCGAGCAGACAGCTTCGGCAAGCTCGGTCAGTTCGATCAGCGCAACGCCTTCCGCCGTTGTGGCACCGGCGTCGGGGTCGAGCCGGGCCAGCGTAAGGAGCTGCGCGACCAGGTGCGTCATGCGGTCGACGCCCGACAAGACCTGGTCGAGGGCGTGGCCGCGCGCGCTGTCATCAAGGGTACGGCGCGCCACCTGGGCCTGGATCTTGAGCGCAGCCAGCGGCGTGCGCAGTTCGTGGGCCGCGTCGGCAGTAAAACGCCGCTCGTTGTCGAGCACCTCGGTCACCCGCCCGACCAGCGCATCCAGCGAACTCACCAGCGGCGCGATTTCGGCTGGCAGCGGGCCGGGCACGTCCACCGGTGCAAGGTGCCGGGCGTCGAGCCCACCTACGGCCCGCGCCACTGCATCCACCGGGCGCAGCGCCCGCCCGACCACGGCCCAGATGCCCAGCGCCATCAAGGGCAGGCCAATCAGAATGGGCAGCAGCAGGTGCAGGGCGATCTCGCCGGCGAGGCGATAACGGGCGCCGTGGTTGTGGCCGACGATGACCCGGTAGTCGCTATGGTCGTGATCGACCGTGAAGAATCGCCATAGCTCGCCGTGCAGATCGTGCTCGTCGAAACCGGGCCCGCCGGTGGCCGGCAGCGCCGGCATTTCGGACGAGCGCACCAGCAGGCGCCAGCGACCGTCCGTCTCCCGCTGCCAGGCCTGAAAGGCCATCGGCAACTGGTAGGCGTGCTGATGCTCGGCCATCTCGTCGGCTACGTGACCGTCCTCGCTGGCCGCCACGATGGCCAGCAGGGTTTCGGCAACCTGCACCAGCTGCGCATCGAAAAGTTCGTCGGCCTCGGCATGAGCGGTGCGAAACGCCACCAGTGCCGACACACTCCACAACAGCGCCACCACCCCGATGAGCAGCAGCACCAGCCGCCGGCGCAGGGAATAAACCGAGCGGACGACGCTCACTTGGGCGCCTCGTCCACCATGTAGCCAACCCCGCGCACGGTACGGATCAGCTCGCTGCCGAGCTTGCGGCGCAGATGATGGATGTGCACTTCGAGCGCATTGCTGCCAACGGCTTCGCCCCAGGCGTAGAGCTGCTCGTCAAGCATCCGGCGGGTCAGCACCCGGCCGGCGGCATCGAGCAGCATGCGTAAAAGGTCGAACTCGCGGCCGGTGAGCGCCACCGGCACCCCCTTCAAGGTGGCGCTACGGGCAGCCGGGTCGAGCACCAGATCGCCGTGTCGCAGGCTGGCATCGGCACGTCCCTGGGAGCGGCGCACCAGCGCACGCAGGCGGGCCGCCAGTTCATCGAGATCGAAGGGCTTGACGACGTAATCGTCGGCGCCGAGATCGAGGCAGCGAACCTTGTCGACCACCTGGTCGCGGGCCGTGAGCACCAATACCGGCACCGGGTTGCCGGCCCCGCGCAGCGCCGAGAGCACCGACAGCCCGTCCCGCCGGGGCAGGCCGAGGTCGAGCACGATGGCGGTGAAGCTCTCCGCCGCCAGTGCCGCCAGCGCCGCCTCGCCATCGCGCACCCAGTCAACCGCGAAACCGGCACCGGCCAGCCCGGCCTTCACCCCGTCGCCCAGCAGGCGATCATCCTCGACCAGCAGAATCCGCATCTTTTCACCTTGTTCCGGGCGCCCTGAAATCAGGGCTGTCGATCATCCTCATCCGCCGCCCGTCTGGCAAGACGGCGGTACTGGAAACCACTGACCATGCTCTGCGCCACCGGCTGCCCACTGCGCTCGTGAAACACCAGCGCAGCCACATGCACGACGACAAAACCGATCAGCACGAAGAAGCCCGCCTCGTGGGGTTCCTTGATGGCATGCCGGAAATCGTGGAGCACGCCCTCCCAGGGCGCAAGCGGGCCGGCTCCGAACTGGGCCGCAGCCAGCCCCAGCCCGGTTGCCACCATCAGCACCATCACGCCGAAGGCCACAATGTAAGCCAGGCTGGCCAGCGGGTCGTGGCCGAAACCGTGCCCGGCCGGCAGCCGGCGCTCCCGCAGCACGCGGAGCCAGACCTGCAGATGCCAGAAATCGGACCATCGCGCGCGGGCCGGCCCGAACACGCCCCACAGCACGCGTGTGGCAAGCCCGCCGGCCAGCATGTAGCCGGTGATCACATGCACCTGCCAGGCGCCATCCTCAAACGGGCCGTGCTCGAGGAACTCGGCGATCTGGCCGCTCGCGGCGAGCATCACGATGGCCGCCGCATTCCACCAGTGCAGGAGGCGCAGCAACGGGTCATACACCTTGATGCGCTCAAGGGTGAGGGTTTCGGTCTGGTGGGCATCCATGATGATTCCTAGTTGTTCGGATGTGCCCACTATCGTCGATGAGGCTTAGCGCAGCCTTAAGCAGACCGCCAGGCCATTGAAGCAATCGTCATGGCAGAACGTGAGAGATTGGCCAGTCTTGCCGGACAGAGCCTTGACCGGCGCCTGCGCGTCGGGCTGATGACCACGCGGCCGGGTGGCCGCCCAGGCCGACAGCCCCGTCGTGGCGACGCACATGCAAGCGCTGGCCTACGCAGGCTACGGCGATAGCTTCTGATCGCGGAGTGATCGTCAAGAAACGCCGGGCCGCCCGACCCAGCCCGGCCCTGGAGGCGCTCAGAGCGGGCGCTTGACGGTAAGCGCGCCGCGGATCATCCCCTTCTCGTAGCCAAAGGCCTGGTCGTGCGGGTAGCTTTTGGCGAGCTGGCTCTTGAGGCCAGCCTCGATCTTGTCCGCCGGGCCATGGCACTTCAGGCACACATCGCCCACCGGAATGGCGCGGATGTAGCGATAAACCTGCTTGCCGTTCTCGGTGACGAGCTCGCCGGTTTCAAGGGTCTCGACCTTCTCGCCGGCAGCCGCCCGGATGTTGAAGTCGGCCAGCTGGCGGGCTTCCCACACGTCGGGCGTGCCGCGCTCGGGGTTGCGTGTTTGAAGGCTGACGCGGCGCATGCCCCAGCCGGTCTTGGTGGCCTGCTCGCGGAGCAGCTGGGGCGCTTTATCCTTGCACACCGGAATTGCTTCGACCGGCCCTTTGGCGGCAACGGTCTCCTGCATCATGCCAACCACCTTGGGCAACACCGGCAGGGCGTTCTTGCGGGTATCGGCCTTCAAGGCATCGAGATCCTGGGCCTGGGCAGCACCGGCGAGAAGAGAAACGGTAATCAGGGCAAGACGAAGCATGGCCAATCCTTTCTTAATCAGAGTTTCCTAATATACAGGATGTCATGCCAGCGAGAACAGCAAGGCGAAACCAATCCGCAAAAAACCGGACCAACATCATGCGCAATCCGAAGCGCCATAACTTAGGGAGCCCCACCATGGAATCGCACACACACACCCTCGCCAACCTGTTCGCCCAGCTCGGCCTGCCGTGCGAGCAGGCCGCCATCGAAGCCTTCATCGAGCAGCACGCGCCCCTGCCCCACGACCTGCAGCTGGCCGACGCACCGTTCTGGACACCATCGCAGGCCGCCTTTCTGAAAGCCGATATTTCCGAAGACTCCGACTGGAGCGCGGTGGTCGACGGCCTCGACGTGCTGTTGCGCCGCGAAGGCTGAACCGGCTATTCGGCGATCAGAAAACGCGTCGGATCAACGCCCCACTTGTCCGGGGCCTCTGCCGATACAATGCGGTCGCCACCGCCGCTGCCAAGCTTGCGGCCGAGGTCCACGACTTCGGGCTTGATGTAGCCGTTGGATTTGGTGCTGAAAAACGTCCGCACGCGCGGCGTCAGAAGGCTGCTTTCGTTCTGCTCGGTAACCACGCCCAGGCGGCCCGACTCCAGCCGCACCAGGCTGCCCACCGGATAAATGCCGACGCAGCGCATGAAGGCCTGCAACAGTTTCTGGTCGAAGTGGGCGCTGCTCCATTCCCACATCTTGCGCAGCGCCTCGGCCGCCGGCATGCCCTTGTGATAGCAGCGGTCGGCGGTAATCGCGTCGTAAACATCGACGATGGCGGCCATCCGCGCCATCACTGAAATGGCGTCACCTGCCAGACGGTCGGGATAGCCGCTGCCATCAAGGCGTTCGTGGTGGTGGCGCGTGATGTCCAGTGGTACGGCGCCGATGCCTGCGGTTTCGAGCAGCACGGCATGGCCGTCGCCGGGATGCTTCTTGATCAGATCGAACTCCGCATCGGTCAGCCGGCCGGGCTTGTTGAGCACCTCGTCCGGCACCTTCATCTTGCCGATATCGTGCAAAAGCCCCCCGATGCCCCCCTGGCGCAACTCTTCGCCGGCAAGCCCGAGGGAGCGCCCGAAAGCGACCATCAACGTACACACGCTGACCGAGTGCAGAAAGGTGTAGTCGTCCTTGTTCTTGATGCCGATCAGCCCCATCAGCGCGTTGCTGTTGCGCAGTACGGACGAAGTGATCGCCTCGACCACCGGTTCGGCGTCCTCCAGCGACACCGCCTTGCCGAGTCGCACATCGCCCATCATCGAGCGCACAACCTTGTGGGCCTGCTCATGCACCTTGCGGGCGCGGGCCATTTCCTCGCGCACCGAAGCGCGCACCAGGCGGTCATCCGGGGCGCTCATCGCGGCGACGATTTCCTGCTCGACTGCCGCCTGAACCACATCGGCAGCCACCGCCTCCTTGTCATCGAGGCCACGGTCGGTGTCGATATACACATGCTGGATACCGGATTCGACGATGCGGCGCAGATCGCCGCCGCCGGTCAGCTTGAACTTTGCACGCCAGAAAGGGTGCGACATCCAGTCGCCGCAAAGTTCATGAACAAACATGCCCGGTTTGAGCCGGGAGACCGGAATTTTCTTGAGCATCGCGGAGATTTCGACGGATTGTTTTCTGTGAATATCGGCTTTAACGGCAGCCCGCCGCACTGCTTGAACATCTGTCCGTGACAGATTGCCTGCCCCCTGCAACCGGCCTGCAAATATACAACGGCTATAATGAGGCCTCTTTTTGCATCAGCTATTTAATCGTTCATGGACATCATCCTGCTCCTCAAGGCGCTGATTCTCGGCGTGGTCGAAGGCCTGACCGAATTCCTGCCCATCTCCAGCACCGGCCACCTGATCCTTGCCGGCGACCTGCTGAACTTCAACGACGACCGGGGCAAGCTCTTCGAGATCGTCATCCAGTCCGGTGCCATCCTCGCCGTGGTGTGGGAGTTCCGCGAGCGCATCAGAAGCACCTTCGCCGGCCTCGGTCGCCAGCGCGAAGCCAACCGGCTGGTGCTCAACCTGTTCATCGCCTTCCTGCCGCTGGCGGTGCTCGGGCTCGCCTTCGGCAAGGCCATCAAGGCCAACCTGTTCGCCCCGGTCCCGGTGGCTGCCGCCTTCATCATCGGCGCCTTCGTCATTTTGTGGGCCGAACGCAAGGACCATCGCATCCGCATCGAAAGCGTCGATGAGATGGGTCCGATGGACGCCCTCAAGATGGGCATTGCCCAGGCTTTCGCGCTGATCCCCGGCACCTCCCGCTCGGGCTCGACCATCATCGGCGGCATGCTGTTCGGGCTGTCACGCAAGGCGGCGACCGAATTCTCATTCTTCCTGGCCATCCCGACCCTCGGCGTAGCCACGGTCTATCAGATCTACAAGGAGCGCGCCCTCCTCAACGCCGACGACATCGGCATGTGGGTGGTCGGCTTCATCTCGGCCTTCGTGTCCGCCTTCCTGTGCGTGCGCTGGCTGCTGCGCTACATCTCCAGCCACGACTTCGTGCCCTTCGCCTGGTATCGCATCGTCTTCGGCATCGTGGTGCTGCTGACCTGGCACTTCGGCCTGGTGGAATGGGCGGCTCACTAAGCCCGGCAACCCAGGGCGAATCGCAGCCCGAGCCAGGGGTCACCGGCCCCTGGCCGGTAAGCACACAGCTCACCCGTCTCCACGACACCCGGCGCGCGCGCACGCTGCCGGTCAAGCTCTACCTTCCCGGGCAGCCCCGGCCCCATGGCCTGATCGTGTTTTCCCACGGTCTCGGCGGCTCCTGCGAAAGCGCCACCGCGTGGCT
>Ga0209174_10002671_pt1 | contig 11651 bp, 11 predicted proteins | sample JI91814BDNA_FD_187505 | JGI IMG/M metagenome (GOLD analysis project Ga0209174, IMG submission 187505) | Wastewater effluent complex algal communities from Wisconsin, to seasonally profile nutrient transformation and Carbon sequestration -... | ecosystem: Engineered > WWTP > Effluent > Algae...
AATGTGGCCGGACGTGCCTAGCGGCTCCTCCTGCAGCGCAACGAAGCCCACGTCGATCGGGCGGTTGCGCCCGGTGCACGCCAACCGGACAGCCTCGGCCAGGTCGGTCACGGGCAACTCGAGATTTCGCGCCAACAGATTGCCCGTCCCAGCCGGCAGCAGGCCCAACGGCGTGGACGTGCCCACCAGGGCGCTCGCCACCATCCGTGCCGTCCCGTCTCCGCCGAGCGGAGCGACCACGTCGACGCCCTCGGCCAGGGCGGCGCGGGCCTGACCAGAGCCCGGGTCCTCGATGGTCGTCTCCAGGATCAGCGGCGGATCCCAGTCCAGCGCGGCGGCCGCAGCCGCGAGGCGGTCACGCACAGCGGTCAGGTCGTCGAATTTGGTCGGGTTGACGATCACCGCCATCCGCTTGCGCTTCGGCGGTTCCGGTTCGCGGCGGAACCGGTCCCGGTGCGGACGCGCGGCGTGCCGCCCCGGGGCGGGTTGGAGGCCGAGCCACAGTGCGACGGCGAAGAGAGCGGCGAAGACCAGCAAAGCGGTCGCCAACCAGGCGGCAGGAGGCACGGAGGATGAAACTACCAGCGGGGCGCGCTGGCATACGTCAGCATGGTGCGTGTGAGCACTCCCATCACCCCGCCGCCGGACGAGAAGGACTGGACCTGGACCCTCGATCGCGTCTGTCCGGACTGCGGTTTCGATCCTTCGGCAATCGCGCCCGGTGACATCGCCGCGGCTGTGGCACAGGCGACCCGGCCCTGGCAGGCGGTGCTGTTGCGGCCGGACGTGCGCGAGCGCCCGGCCCCGACGACGTGGTCGGCGCTGGAATATGGCGCGCACGTGCGGGATGTCTGCCGGGTCTTCCTCGGCCGCGTCGATGCGATGCTCACGCAGGATGATCCGCACTTCGACAACTGGGACCAGGACCAAGCCGCCCTCGACGGGCGCTATTGGGAGCAGGAGCCCTCAACCGTCGCGGCGCAGATCGACGCCGCATCCGCTCCGCTGAGTGCCCGGTATGCCGGCGTCCCCGACGATGCGTGGTCGCGTCCCGGTCTGCGCAGCAATGGGTCCTCGTTCACGGTCGCGACCCTCGGGACCTACCTCGTCCACGACCTCGTGCATCACCTCTGGGACGTCCGTGCCTGACCCGTCGCGCTGGCTTGCGTTTCTCGTCGCGAGCATCGTCCTCGCCGCGATCCCGGGCCCCAGCCTGCTCTTCGTGATCGGCCGCGCCATCTCGGCCGGTCGCCGTGAGGCGCTGCTGAGTGTGCTCGGCAATGCCACCGGCATCCTGACGCAGATCCTGCTCATCGCCGCGGGCCTCGGGCCGGTGGTCGCATCGAGCGCCACGGCGTATGCGGTGGTCAAGGCGGTCGGCGCGCTCTATCTGGTTTATCTCGGGATCTCCACAATCCGGCACCGCGATGCCGCGTCAAAAGCCTTGCGAGAGATGGATACCCGGCCGCAGCGGCACGCCGCGCATGCTTTGCGGGACGGCTTCCTGGTGGGTGCGACCAACCCCAAGACGATCGTCTTCTTCGTTGCGCTCCTCCCGCAGTTCGTCACGACCGGCCATGGGCCGGTCTGGATGCAACTCGTGATCCTCGGGCTGACCTTCTTTGCCGTCGCGGTGACCAGCGACAGCATCGTGGCAGTGCTCGCCGGCCGGGCCCGCGACTGGCTGGCCAACTCGCCCGGCCGTCTGGCCCGGATGAACGCCGCCGGCGGCGTCATGATGATCATCCTCGCCTGCGCGCTGGCACTGACGGGCCGCCCGGCGCCCGCACCGACAAGGTGACCTTTTGTGCCTGGCTGCTGATCGACCGCACCGGGCTCAGTCAGCAGCGGCGGCCGAAGGCGCCAAACACGCCGGCGTCGTGGCCGCTCGCCGCAATCGCGGACGCGAGAGCGACATCCACGGTGGCACCAGCCGCCAGGCCACGGTGGAGGTGGCCCGCGACGTCGGTGGCCAGGTCGTCGGGGACCGGGGTGACCGCGGCCACCACGCTGCACGCGCCCAGGGCCAGCAGGGTGTTGGCGAACCCGATCGACCCCTCGCCCGGGCCGCGCGTCGATCCGCCGATCTCGCACGCGGACAACACGATCGATCGGGCGGCGATGCCGCCATCCTGGAGGTCGTAGGCGAAGATCGGGCCGTCGGCGAGATCGAGCCGGGAGAACAACGGGCTCTGGTCCTCGTGGCGGCCGTGGGCGCTGATGTGCACATGCGTGCCAGAACCGAGCGCGCGCCGAAGGGCGGCGCCGGACGCATTCGAGTCGACATGGACATCTCCTCGAGAGCGCCAGGCCCCGGCGACAGCCTCAGCCTCGCGCTCGCCGGTGCCCAGGCCGGGGCCGGTGAGGATCTGCACCGCGGGACGGGCCGGCGCCGGCGGCGCGGGCGTCAATGCCGCGGTGACGGATCCGGCGACCAGAACCGGCACCCCAGCCAAGCGGGGTAGGAGCGCCCAGGGGAGCCCGCTGACATACCGAGTGGGCAGGATCAGCAGCGGACGGTCACCGATGCGCAGCGTGCCGAGGAGCCCGGCATCGAGTTCGGCGAGTTCGGCGGCGAGGGCGGCACGGACCGAACCGAGGCGCCGGGCCGCGGCGGTCGTCGTCACCATTCGCAGGTCGGCCATCACCCGACGGCCGAGCTCTTCCGCACGTGCCACCGGCATTCCTGCCTCGATGCGCGGGCGTCCATCGCCGATCACCAGGGCATGGATCACGCCGTCGTGGGTGAACAGGCTCACCGCGACGCTGCCGTCCGCCGCCAGGCGCTCGCGTGCCAGAGACATAGTGATTTGATGCTCTGGCGCAAGGGAACTCGCGCTGGGTCGCGAACTCCAGTCGCGCATACGGACGGCTCGCTCGAGATCCCGTATGCCTGCGCGCAGTCCCGGCGCGGCATCCGGGGGAGCCTCGGCGAGCTGGGCGTGCGCGGCGCGTAAACGGGCCACCATCGCCGCGGTCTCGTCGTCCGCCGGCGGGCGGACAGCGGCCATCGGCGCCGTGGCGATGCGCCATCTCTCGGTTGCCGCGAAGACCGCGGCCGGTCCGGAACGCAACGCCAACTCGATGTCGAGAGTGACGAGGGGGACCGTATGCAGTGCCCTCGCCGCCCCGATGTCGAGGCTCGCCACCGTGCGTTGACCGGCTCGCAGGTCGGCCGCGGCGGCGCGCAACACCCGCCGGGCGGTGGGCTGGTCGCCTCGGGCGATGGCGCTGGTTGCCTTGACATGCCGCAGACGCAGCCGGTTGCTCAGCGAGACCACGAGCTCGGTCTGCCACCCCTCGATGACCGCCTGCGCGCGCGCCGGGTCGATGCGCAACCAGGCCTCGGCGGCCACCAGCTGGGCAGCCAGCACGTTGGCGCTTCCGGACTCCAGGGCTTGGGTGAGAATCGCCTCCGCACGACGCGCGATCGGCCGGGGGGCATCGCCACGGTCGAGTTGCGCCGATAGGGCGGTCAGTTGGGCTGCAGCTCGGGGCTCAACCGCCCCCTTGCCCCGAGGCAGCTGAGCAAGTGCCGCCGACGCTGCGGCGTAGGCGTCAGCGGGGCGGCCGAGCAGGAGAAATGCCCGGCTGCGCAAGGTATGCAGTTGAGCGACGAACAGGCGTTGGCCGTGGGCCGCCGCCTCGGTGACGGCACTGTCCGCCACACGGATCGCGTCGGCTGCCAGGCCCGCATCCAAAAGGACCGTCGCATGGTCGAGCCGGCCTGGGGCACGCGGCACCTCCACCGCCATGGTGTCGGCGCGGTGCATCGTCTCCAAGGCGCCAGGGAGGTCACCGGCGAGATAGGCGATCATCCCGGCGTTATAGGTGCCCATGAAGCGTTCGACCGGGAACCGCTCGGGATCGGCCAAGTCGAGCAGTCGGTCGGTGTCGGCAGCGGCCTGCGCCGCGTGTCCGAGATGGGCGTGACTGAGAGCGCGGTTCATCAGCAGGAGGATCACGTCCATGTCCGTGAGCGCGCCCTCGTCGCGCGCCGCCAGATCGAACTCGTGGAGGCTGTCGCGGACGCGGCCGAGGTTGGCCAGCACGACACCGCGTTGACGATGCACGATGGAGCGCAGGTCGCCTCGGTCGCCGGCGATGTTCTCTGCCTGGTCGAGCAGGGCGAGCGCGTCGACCGGGCGCGCGGACAGGGTCAACGTGAAAGACATCCCGATCAGGGCGCGGACGCGCAGCGTCCGGGCCCCAGGGTCCGGCATCACACCTGCGGCGGCGTCGTAACGGTCGAGTTGCCGCAGCAAGCGTCGATAGGTCGCCGCCGCCTCCCGGTGACGCCCACTGTTGTTCTGCCGCAACGCCTCTCGACGCAATCCCTCCAGGGATTCCAACGATGGCACGCCGAATCAGAATTCGACGACGGGCGTGATCGTCGGGGCCTGGTGCGGGTCGGCGAAGCGGACGACGAACATCAGTCGTCGCTCGGGCAGGCTGCTGAGGACGAACCTGCCGAGGTCATCGGCCTGGACACGCGCGACCGGGACGGCCCGGTCGATGCTCGGCCCGACGGCTCCGGCGTGGGCCTCGATGACGACCTGGGTCGGCGTGACCCACCCGTCGATCCGCAGCCTGCCGTCGGGCTCGTCGGAGGCGCTGACGAGCAACTCCACCGTGCGGCCGCTGAAAGCGATGGACGCGGTTGTCGAGGGGCCGGCGGTGCGGATGGCGAGGGCGGCGTCGTGGGTGATCGCGGCGGCCTCGGCCTGCAGCATACGGACCGCGAGGGCGAACTTGACGTTCTCGGGCAGCCCGGCCGGCATCGGATCGGCGGCCTCGGCGAGTTCGCGAAGGTCGGCGAGGAGGGCCTCGTCGGCGAGGTCGAGGGCGTCGTCATCGTTGACGATCATGGCTCAGCGCACCATTCGGGGTCGGTGGCCAAGGCATTGCGCAGTTTGGCCAGGCAGCGGCCGCGCGTCGGGCCGATGCTGCCGACGGGCCGGCCCAGGGCGCGGGCGACGGAGTCGTAGTCCGGGCGTTCGGCGAAGGCGATCACGCACAAGAGGTGGCGGCAGGTGGGCGAGAGACGCTGCACATGGTGCCAGAGCACACGCTGCCGCTCGGTGAGCACGGCTTGGTGTTCGGGCCCGGGGGTCGTCTCCGGCATCACGGCGTCGTGCAGGTCCGTGCTGACCTCGTGCGTGGCTCGTCCGCTGCGGCGCCAGGCCTCGCGCTTGACTGTCACGATCAGCCAGGTCAGCACCGCGGCCGGTTCGACGATGTCGTCGGCGTGATCGAGCAGGCGCAACCAGGCGACCTGGACGACCTCTTCCGCGTCGGCCGCGCAGACGTGTTGGGCCCGGGCGGCGCGCCACAGGATCGGGGACAGCAGGTCGACCAACTCGGCCAGGCGCCCGGTGTCGCCCTCGCGGTAGGCCGCGAAAGCGGTCCCGGCGCGCGTCGCCAAGGAGACGGCAATGGTCATGCGGACCTCCGAACTCGGGCGCGAAGCAGGAGTTGACGCCTCACAATATTGCCGTTGACGCGGTCATACCAGCACTTTGGGAGAATGCGTCAAGGACCGCGTGAGGCGTGAAAGGCGCGGGAGGACGATCCGGCCCCTCGATAGGCTGACCCGGTGATCGACATCAAACTCCTCGCCGACGACCCCGAGCGGGTCAAGGCCAGCCAGGTTGCGCGTGGCGACGATCCCGCGGCCGTTGACCAGGTCCTCGACGCCGATGCGCGGCGGCGCGCCGCCCTGACCGAGTTCGAGCAGGTGCGCGCGCGGCAGAAGTCTCTGGGCAAGCAGGTCGCCGCGGCCAGTGGCGAGGAGAAGCAGCGCCTGCTGCACGAGACCAAGGCCCTCGCTGCCCGCGTCAAGGACCTGCAGGCGAGCGCCGCGACGCTGTCGGCCGACCGGGATGAGTTGCTTGCCTCGATCGGCAATGTCGTGGTTGAGGGCGTCCCCGCCGGCGGTGAGGACGACTATGTGGTGCGCGAAATGGTCGGCACGCCAAGAGATTTCGCGGCCGAGGGGTTCGCGCCGAAGGATCACCTCGAACTCGCTGAGAGCCTCGGGGCTCTGGACATGGGTCGCGGCGCGAAGATCGCCGGGGCGCGCTTCTACTTCCTCACCGGTGTGGGCGCCCGTCTCGAACTTGGCCTGCTTAATGCCGGTATGGCATGTGCGATCGAGCACGGGTTCGTCCCGATGATCACGCCCACCCTCGTGCTCCCGGAGGTCATGCGCGGGGCCGGGTTCATCGACCGGCACGCGGACGAGGTCTACCGGCTCGAGGCCGACGACCTCTATCTGACCGGGACCTCCGAGGTCGCGCTCGCGGGCTATCACGCAGGGGAAGTGCTCGATTTGCGCGGCGGTCCGAAGCGGTATGCCGGCTGGTCGACGTGCTATCGCCGCGAGGCCGGCAGCTATGGCAAGGACACCCGAGGCATCATTCGGGTGCACCAGTTCAACAAGATCGAGATGTTCGTCTACTGCGACCCGGCCGAGGCGGAGACCGAGCACGAGCGCCTGCTGGACATGGAGCGCGAGATGCTCGCCAAGATCGAGGTGCCCTACCGCATCATCGACACCGCGGCGGGCGACCTGGGGCAGAGCGCGGCGCGCAAATTCGACTCTGAGGCCTGGGTGCCGAGCCAGGGGCGCTATCGCGAGCTGACGTCGACCTCGAACTGCACGACCTTCCAGGCGCGCCGGCTCGGCACACGCGTCAAGGGCGAGCACGGCAACCAGGTCGCCGCCACTCTCAACGGGACTCTCGCGACCACCCGCTGGTTGGTGGCGATCCTGGAGAACCACCAGCAGGCGGACGGGTCGGTCCGGGTGCCGGCGGCCCTGCAGCCCTATGTCGGCCTGGAGGTCTTGAGCGCCGACTGACCGGCTCGGGAGCCACGCGAGACCCTGATCGTGATGGCGGTCTTCGGGGCGACTGGACCTGAGGCAGGCGTGGCGGGCGCGGGACTGAGACCCGCTAGCGTTTCGGTCATGCACCCGCCGCACCTGGTCGCTCTCGACATCGACGGCACCTTGTTGACGCATGAAGGCGAGTTGCGGCCCGCCGTCCATGACGCGGTGGCCGCGACTGCGGCCGCCGGCCACCAGATCGTCATCGCCACCGGTCGCTCGGTGCTTGGCACGCTGCCGGTGTTGGCCCGCCTCGGCATCGAGCGCGGGTTTGCCGTGTGCTCCAATGGCGCGGTCACCATCGACCTCGATCCGGCGTTGCCGAGCGGCTACGAGGTTATCGAGGCCGTGACCTTCGACCCGGGCCCGGCGCTGACCCTGCTGCATGACGCCTGGCCGGATGCCGTTGTGGCCGTCGAGGATCTCGGCGTCGGGTTCAAGGTCAGTGCTCCCTTCCCCGACCCGCTCGAAGGCGTGGTCACGATCGTGCCGTGGGAAGAACTCCTGGCGGACCCGGTGACGCGCGTGACCTTCCGCAGCCCGACGGGGACCAGTGACGACTTCGTCGAGCTCACGCACCGGATCGGCCTGCACGGCGTCAACTACGCGGTGGGCTTCTCGGCCTGGCTCGACATCAACCCGGAGGGCGTCTCGAAAGGCAGTGCGCTGGAGCTGATCCGGCGACGATTGTCGATCCAACCCATGCACACGGTCGCGATCGGTGACCAGCGCAACGACCTGGAGATGCTCAGGTGGGCGGCCCGGGGGGTCGCGATGGGCAATGCGCCGGAGGAGGTCAGGGAGGTCGCCGACGAAGTCACCGCATCGGTCTATGACGACGGAGCGCCCGCCGTGCTGTTAACCCTGCCCGGTGTCGCCCGGGGAAGCGAGGTCGCGAGTTGCTGACCGATGTGCTGCTGACCTCGGCGGCCAACCCGCGGATCAAGAGCGTGCTGGCGCTGCGCAACCGCCGCGATCGCGAGGCTGCCGGCTGCACCCGCCTCGAAGGGGCTGAGGAGCTGGCCCTCGCGCTTGGCGCCGGAGTCGCGCCCACGACAATTTTCCACTCCCCGGAGCTGATGGGTGACCGGACGGCGGGGGCCGACCTGGTCGCGGTTGCCCGCGAGCGCGGTGCGCGGGTCTTCGAGTGCAGCCGAGCCGCCTTCGAGAAGGCGGCCTACCGCGAGGGGCCGGACGGGCTGCTGGCCATCGTGCCGCAGCCGGGCGTGGAGTTGGCTGCCCTGGACGTCCCGGCCGGCGCGCTCGTGCTGCTCGCTCAGCGGATCGAGAAGCCAGGCAATCTCGGCGCGATGCTCCGCACCGCCGATGCCGCCGGAGTGGCCGCCGTCATCGCGGCCGACCCGGTGACCGACTGGGGCAACCCCAATGTCATTCGGTCGAGCAAGGGCACTGTCTTCTCGGTGCCCGTCGCTTCGGCATCGACCGCTGAGGCCATCGGCTGGGTGCGCGAGCGGGGGCTCACGGTGGTGGCTACGACGCCCGACGCCGTGGACCGGCATACGGACGCGGATCTGACCGGCGGGATCGCCGTGGCGGTGGGTTCGGAGAAGTACGGCCTGGATGCGGAGTTGTTCGCCGCCTCGACCGTGCACGTGCGCATCCCGATGGCCGGCCAGGCCGATTCGCTCAACGCCTCCGTGGCCGCCGCGATCGTCCTCTTCGAGGCGGTGCGGCAGCGCGGCTGAAACGCACGGTCAGACGGTGACGTCGCCCTCGGCGGTGTTGAAGGTGACCGACATCAGGCCGGGGGTGCCGTGCGGCGCGACGAAGTGGAACTGGATCACCGAGCTGGTGGTCTCGGCGGGCAGACCGAGCCAGTCCTTGACGCGCTCGGGGTCGCCGCCAATCTCGAGGGAGTCGATGGTGACGTCGGTGTGCGCGTCATCGGAGGGGTGCGGAGAGCCGCTGTCCCACTGGACGAAGAAGGGCAGCTGCGGGTCGGACTGCAGGCCCCGGACGCCGAGCTGACGCCACTTGAACTCGCGACCGTCCGGCATGCGGCGGTTGCCGTCGACGGCGGCGCGGCCGAGGCGCTGCTCGATATCGGCGAGGTCCTCGACGCGCACGACCCAGCCCAGCCAGCCGCCGCCGAGTTCACTGCGCGCGCGCACGGCCTGGCCGAAGGGAGCCTTGTCGGCCGAGGGGTGATCCAGCACCTCGACGACCTCGACATAGCGCTCGTGGGCCAGCGGCAGGATCACATTCCGCGTGCCGAAACGCGGGTGCACGCCCCCCTCGACGGGTTCGACGTGCAACTTCGCAGCCAGCCGTTCGGCAGTGGCTTGCAAGCCGTCGGATTCAGCGGCATACGACACATGATCCACGCGCATTCCCTCATCGTTACACACGCGAAAGGGTGCTCTTGACCACGTCGAGACCGGCTGCGGCCGTGGCAGAGCCGCGCAATCGACGTTTGATCGGTCAAGGCCGCGGGGGCGACGGTGACGCGTCGGGGGGGCGTCAGCCGGTGGACGGCGGGACCACGCGGTCGACAAGTTGGGGTGCCAGACCGACGTAGGTCTGCGGGGTCAGCGTCGTCAACCGGGCCGCGACATCCGCGGGCAGGCCCAGCCCCTCGATGAATTCCCGCAACTCCGTCGCGCCGATGCGACGCCCGCGTGTGAGCTCCTTGAGGCGCTCATACGGGTTGGCCATGCCAGGCACGCCTTGGGCGGCGAGAGCACGCATCGCCGACTGGATGGGTTCGGCGAGCACCTCCCAGTTCGCGTCCAGGTCGGCGGCCATGGCGCCCGGGTCGGCGTCCAGGCCGGACAGGCCGCGGGCGACATTGTCGAGGGCGAGCAGCGAGTGACCGATCGCCGTGCCGACATTGCGCTGCATCGAGGAGTCGGTCAGATCGCGCTGCAGCCGCGAGGTGACCAAGGTGGCCGCGAGGACGTCGAGGAGGGCATTGCTGACTTCGAGATTCGCCTCGGCATTCTCGAAGCGGATCGGATTGACCTTGTGCGGCATGGTGCTGGACCCGATAGTGCCCTGGCCGCGGACCTGCGCGAAGTAGCCGAGCGAGATATAGGTCCAGACGTCGGTGCAGAGGTTGTGCAGGATGCGATTGAAGCGGGCGAGGTCGGCATAGAGCTCCGCCTGCCAGTCGTGGCTCTCGATCTGCGTGGTCAGCGGATTCCAGGTCAGGCCGAGCGAGCCGACAAACTCCGCGCTGATGCGCTGCCAGTCGGCATCGGGCACGGCAGCCAGGTGTGCGCCATACGTGCCGGTGGCGCCGTTGAACTTGCCGAGATATTCGGCGCGCTCGATGCGGGCGAGTTGCCGGCCCAGGCGCCAGGTGAGGACGGCGAGTTCCTTGCCCATGGTCGTGGGGGTGGCGGGTTGCCCGTGGGTATGCGCGAGTAACGGCACCGCGCGCAACGCGCCCGCCATCGCCTCTACCTGGGCGAGGAGCGCGCGGGCGGCCGGGAGCCAGACCTGGGTGATCGCGCCACGGATCATCAGGGCGTAGGAGAGGTTGTTGACGTCCTCGGAGGTCGCCCCGAAGTGGATGAGTTCGGTGAGCGGATCGTCCTCGCTGCGGCCGGGCAGGGCGGCGAAGCGCCGCTTCAGCAGGTATTCGACGGCCTTGACGTCGTGGTGGGTCTCGGCTTCGATCGCGGCGAGTTCGGCGATGTCGTCCGGGCCGAACCGGGCGGGGATCGCGCGCAGGGCGGATTGCTCGTCCGCGGTCAGGGTGCCGCACCCGGGGATCACCTGGTGCGCGGTCAGGTAGATCAGCCACTCGACCTCGACGCGCAGTCGCTCGCGGTTGAGGGCGGGCTCGGAGAGGTGGTCGACGAGGGGAGCGACGGCGCTGCGGTAACGACCGTCGAGCGCACCCAGGGCGACCTGCGCATCGGCGAGGCTCGGCATACGTCCATCCTGCCATCGGGGTGGCCGGCCGCTGGGCGGCCGTCCATGCGGGCCGCGGGCCGGTGACGGCGGGGCGGTGAGCGTGGTCGGTGGGGTGAACGCGATCGCCCACCCCACCGTGGATGCGGGCCGGCTAGACGGCGGCGTCGTCCATCGCGAGCGTGGTCGTGGGGTCGATGATCCCGAAGACCTCGCCCTCCGGCCCAGTGACGATGGCCATCCGGCCGAAGGGGCTGGTGTCGGCGGGCATGATCACGCTTGCGCCGAGCTGCTCGACCTTGGCGACCATGGCGTCGGCGTCCTCGGCCTGGAACCAGGTCAGCCAATAGGGACATCTCGGCGCCCGGGGTGTTGGCGTCGCCCGCGACGCCGCCGGTGGCCGACTCGGGGCCGCCGCCGCCGAGGTCGAAGACGGAATGGGTGAAGCCGTCGCCGCCGATGTCGGTGAAGGAGTAGCCGAAGGCTTGGCGTAGAAGTCGCGCGCCGCGTCGTAGTTCAGCGTGTGCAGCTCGTTCCAGCAGTAGGCGCCGTCCTCGTTGACGACGCCCGCGCCGGTGTGGGCCTTGGCCTCCCAGACGCCGAACACGGCGCCGGACGGGTCGACGGCGACGAACATGCGGCCCACATCGCCCACGTCGAAGGCCGGCATCATGAGCGTGCCGCCCGCCGCAGTGACGGCCCCGGCGCACGCGTCCGCGGAGTCGGCGGCGAGATAGGTGGTCCAGACCGACGGCATCGTTCATCTGGGGGAGGGCCGGGCGCGGGCTGGCCCGGCGGGCCCATCCTCGCACCTCGGCCTGCCCCCCGTCCGTCGAGTGGCCGGTTCAGCTACGTCGAGTGGCCGGTTCAGGTGCGTCGAGTG
>Ga0209174_10002673_pt1 | contig 11648 bp, 14 predicted proteins | sample JI91814BDNA_FD_187505 | JGI IMG/M metagenome (GOLD analysis project Ga0209174, IMG submission 187505) | Wastewater effluent complex algal communities from Wisconsin, to seasonally profile nutrient transformation and Carbon sequestration -... | ecosystem: Engineered > WWTP > Effluent > Algae...
TGCCAGCCAGGGGGTTGTACTGCCGCGCCCGTTGGGCCGTCGTCCATGACCGCGTGCTGAACACCCCGGAGCTGGATTGATGGACGAGAAAAAGCGCACCCGGCTGCTGAAGCGCAAGCAAGCCCTGTGGACTGAGCGCAGCGACTGGGACTCGCACTGCCGCGAGGTCAGCCGGTTCGTGCAGCCACGCCTCGGGCGCTTCACCACATCCGACGTGAACCGCGGCGGGCGCAAAGACCAGAACATCTACACGCTGGCGGCGATCTTCGCGCACCGCACGTTCGCCGCCGGCATGATGTCCGGCGCTACCTCGCCGGCCCGGCCGTGGTTCCGGCTCACGCTGTCCGACCGCGACCTGATGGAGTTCGGCCCGGTCAAGCTGTGGCTGCACCGCAAGACCGAGCTGATGCGCTCGGTGTTCTCGCAGAGCAACACCTACAACGCGCTGCACTCGGCCTACGAAGAACTGGGCCTGTTCGGCACCTGGGCCTGCCCGGTTGTGGACGACTTCGAGAACGTCATCCACCTGCACCCGCAGACCTTCGGCGAGTACGCCATCGCCACCGACGACAAGAACCACGTGGACACGTTCGTCCGCGAGTTCAAGATGACCGCAGGCCAGATGGTCAAGCAGTTCGGCCGGGAGGCGTGCAGCCAGTCCGTGCGCAACCTCTACGACCGTGGCGACTACGACACCTGGGTGGACACGGTGCACATGGTCCAGCCACGGACCGAGCGCGACTACGGCAAGCTCGATGCGCGCAGCATGCGCTGGTCGTCGTGCTACTTTGAGCCTGGCGCCGACGATGAGCGCTACCTGAGCGAATCCGGGTTCAAGCGCTTTCGCGTGCTGGCCCCGCGCTGGGCGCTCACGGGCAACGACGTGTACGGGCGCAGCCCAGGCATGGACGCGCTGGGCGCCGTCAAGGAACTGCAGCACAGCCGGCTGCGTCGCGCGCAGGCCGTGGACCTGAAGGTCAACCCGCCCCTGCAGCTGCCCGTCGCGCTCAAGGACAAGGCCAACGCACGCATACCCGGCGGCATCAGCTACTACGACGCCAGCGGCCCAGGCTCGGGCATCCGCACGGCCTACGAGGTCAACGTGGACCTGAGCCATCTGCGCGAGGACATGGCCGAGCTGAAGGGCGAAATCAACTCGGCGTTCTACGCTGACCTGTTCCTTATGCTGGCCAACGACACCCGCAGCAACGTCACGGCCACCGAGGTCGCGCAGCGCTACGAGGAAAAGCTGCTGCAGCTCGGCCCGCCGCTGGAGCGCCTGCACAACGAGCTGCTGGCGCCGCTCATCGACATCACCTGGGACCGACTGGACGAGACGGGCCTGCTGGCCGACGCGCCGCCCGAGCTGCAAGGCCAGGCGCTCGACATCGAGTTCGTCAGCACGCTGGCGCAGGCCCAGCGCGCGGTCGCTACGGTCGGCATGGAGCGCTTCGGCACTTTCGTGGGCCAGCTGGCCGCCGCCAAGGGCGATCCGAGCGTGTGGGACAAGGTGGACACTGACCAGATGGTGGACGACTACGCCGAGGCAATGGGCATCAACCCGGCGCTGGTGGTGCCCGACGACCAGGCCGCCGCGATGCGGGAGCAGCGCGCCCAGCAGATGGCCGCCCAGCAGGCCGCTGCTACCGCACCTGTGGCGGCCGACGCCGCGAAGACCGCGAGCGAAATCGACGCCAACAACCTGCGCGACATCTTCAGCAGCCTGCAGGGCTACTCGGCGCCGGTGCAGTAGACCGTACCCGTGCGCGCTGTCGTATTCGCTACAGTGTCCGCGTGGCTAGGTTGATCCCCGAAAAGCCGACTCATCCCCGGCCTGCCACGTTCTTCGGGGGTGGCTGGATTGATGACCCATGCAAAAGACCTGCAAGCAGTGTGGCGCCACCAAGAACGCGCCCGACGACTTTTACAGGGGCAAGAACCGCCCGGACGGGCTGTATACCTACTGCCGTGAGTGCGTGAAGGCAGCGCGAAAGCGGCACCAGATCGCAGCCCGCGACGCGATAGCCGCGCGTAAGCGAGAAACTCGAAGCACTGATTCCGGGCGCGCGAAGATCAGCGCCTACAACGCCGCCTACTACGCAGCCAACAAGCCGCTTAAACGCGCACTGGCGCGTAAGTGGATCAAGGCGAACCCTGCCTACAACACGCACACAAAACGTATGTACGCGTTGGCCGCGCGCCAAGCAGTGCCGCCGTGGGCTGACAGGAAGGCGACAGCGGAGGTGTACCGTAGGGCGCGTGAACTTCGCGACTTGGGGTTTGACGTTCACGTCGATCACGTTTTCCCGATCCGCGGCGAGGATGTGTGCGGCCTGCACTGGCGCGGTAACCTTGAAATCATTGACGGCCACGAGAACAAGCTGAAGGGAAACCGTACCCGTGCGGGGGTCGAGCCCCTTTACAGTCCGCCACAGGAACCACAAAAGGCATGAACGAACCCTTTGAACCGCACGAGCCCGATGAAGCCGAACAGGCTAAAACGGCTCGCCGAGTGCAACGGGAAATCGACGACCTGAAGTGGGTCATGGCGGACCCCCGTGGGCGCAGGTTTGTAACGCGAATCCTCGGGCACGCAGGTGTTTGGCGATCAACTTTCCACACGAGCGGCAGCATCATGTCGCACAGCGAGGGGAAACGCGATGTCGGCCTGTGGCTCGTGGGCGAGCTTAACGAGCATGCATTCAAGGGCTATCTGCAGCTCCTAACCGAGTACCGGAACAATGACGACTGACACCGCAACGGCCAGCACAGCGACCACCGACGCCGGCACGACGCAGGACACGACCGCTGCCGTCGATACGACTGCAGCAACGACCACGACGACCGAAGTGAAGGGCGACGCAAATGCGGGCACCAGCACCCAGGACGGCGTGGCAAAGGACGAGGGCGCGAAGGCTGATGAACCCATCGCCTACGACTTCAAGATGCCCGAGGGGGTGGAGCTTGATGTCGCTGCTGCAGATGAGTTCAAAGGCATCGCTGCTGAACTGAAGCTGCCGGCCGAGAGCGCGCAGAAGGTCGTGGACCTGTACGCGAAGCTGCAGGCCAAGCAGGCAGAGTCCTTTGCGAATCAGGTCCAGGCGTGGGGCGATGAGGTCAAGGCCGACAAAGAAATCGGCGGCGACAAGTTGGCCGAGAACCTGGCGGTTGCCAAGAAGGCGGTGGACGCCTTCGGAGGTGACGAGATTCGTTCGTTGCTGGGCAGCACCGGCATGGGCAACCACCCCGCGGTGGTTCGCATGATGGTGAAGATCGGCAAGGCGATCAGCGAAGACGGCTTTGTCAAGGGCGCGCCCAAGAACCCCGCGAAGTCGTTCTACGAAAACAGCAACATGAACTGAACCCGAAAGGACCACCGACATGACGACGCTGAGCGCGATTCACCCGACCCTGCTGGACTTCAAGAACCGGCTGGATCCCGACAACAAGATCGCCACCATCATCGAGATGCTGGCGCAGACCAACGAAATCATCGAGGACATGGTGTGGCTGGAGGGCAACCTGCCCACGGGCCATCGCACCACCGTCCGCACCGGCCTGCCCACCCCGACCTGGCGCAAGCTCTACGGCGGCGTGCAGCCGACCAAGAGCACGACCGCGCAGGTCACCGACAGCACCGGCATGCTGGAAGCCTACGCCGAGGTGGACAAGGCGCTGGCCGACCTGAACGGCAACACCGCCGCGTTCCGCATGAGCGAGGACCGCGCCCACATCGAGGGCATGAACCAGGAGTTCGCCAGCACGCTGTGGTACGGCAACGAGTCCACCGAGCCCGAGGCGTTCACTGGCTTCGCGCCGCGCTTCAACGACCAGGCCGCGCTGAACGGCGAGAACATCATCACCTCGGCCGCCACGCCGGACGGCACCGACAACACCTCGATGTACCTCATCGTGTGGGGCGAGAACACCGTGCACGGCATCTACCCGAAGGGCAGCACCGCCGGCCTGCAGATGACCGACAAGGGCCAGGTCACCGTCGAGAACATCGACGGCAACAACGGCCGGGCCGAGGCGTACCGCACGCACTACCGCTGGGACTGCGGCCTGACCGTCCGCGACTGGCGCTACGTCGTTCGCATCAACTTCGACTACGAAGACCTGGTGAAGGACGCCGCGACCGGCCCGGACCTGACCGATCTGATGGTCCAGGCCCTGGAAATCGTGCCGTCGCTGTCGATGGGCAAGCCGGCGTTCTACATGAACCGCTCGGTGCGCAGCTGGCTGCGCCGCCAGATGATCAACAAGACCAAGAACAGCACGCTGGCCTTCGACACCCACGCCGGCAAGCGCGTGCTGACGTTCGACGGCGTGCCCTGCCGCCGCAGCGACCCGCTGCTGCTGACCGAATCGGGCATCTGATCGGCGACACCCTGAACACGAAAGGAATCCCAAAATGATCCTCGACGAGCGCACTGAGTTCGCCGATGCCGTCGCCCTGAACACGGGCGCGGCCGGCACGTACAACATCGGCGACGTGATCGACACGCATGTCGGTTCGCTGAACACCCTCATCAACCAGGGCAACGGCCAGCCGCTGTATCTGGTCATCAGCGTGGACACCTCGATCATCACCGGCGGCACCGCCGGCACGGTCCAGTTCCGCCTGGTGTCCGACGCGGTGGCCACGCCCGACACGTCCACCGCCACGGTGCACTACACGTCCAAAGCGTTCGTCACTGACGACGACGCACTGAACGAGCTGGATGCCGGCGCTGCGGCTGTTGTGGTCGCACTGCCCCATGGCAACTATGAGCGCTACCTGGGCATCCAGCAGATCACCGGCACGACCGCGATCACCGCTGGCAAGGTCAACGCGTTCCTGACGCTGGACCCGTCCGCCTGGCGTGCCTACGCGGATAACGTGAGCTGATCGCCATGAACGAGAAGACCACGCAAGCGGTGGCCCTGCAGCTGGGCTTCTACAACGGCGTCCGCGTGAAGCCGGGGCAGGAGTTCAGCGTCAAGGGCAAGATGCCGAAATGGGCTGCACCCAAGGGTGAGGTCGCCATCCGCGCCACCGGCAAGCCGGTGCGCGTGGGCGACACCAAGCCTAAGGAAACCCAAGAGGCCGTGAAGCGCAAGACGGCCGGCATCAACGAGCAAGTCAGCGGCCTGGTCTGAGCGCCCCTGGCCGAAGGTGAGAGCAGAAGGGCGCCAATGTGCGCCCTTCCTTTTAGGAGCACGAGAACATGGACCTGCGACCCGGTGAACTTGCTTGGCTGACCGACCGCGACAGGGGGGGCCTGCCCTACGGCGTGCGCCTACCGGACGGCCGCGAGGTGCCGATGGTTCGCTACGACCTCGTTACGCAACAAATGTACGCAGGCGCGTCCTTGGTGTCAGGGGCTGGGAATCAGCAGTACCAGGTGACTGGCGCCAGCCTGGACCAGCCCAGCCGCATCGCCACCTCGGTCATCCGCAGGCAGGGCAAGCTGGCCTGTAATTTCACGTCGGGCCAGTGGTCGATCAACGGCGGCGCCCCCGTGCTGACCCAAGGATTCACGGGCTGGGACGGCGCCGGAAACCAGACTGGCGTCGTGTCTCGAACCGGCCAGCCGTCGATGCTCAAGGTCGTGCCGGCCGCGAACACAGCCGAAGACCTGACACTTGGCAGCTTCGCAACCAACATGCTGACGAAGGCCCTGGCTGGCAAGATCGGTCTGTGGGTATATGTCGAAAACCAGCCCGGCTATGGTCCGGGTGGTTCTGTCTCGGGCTCCATTGAAATCACCGTCAGCACGAACCCCGCAAACAACACCAACGCTTTGGTCGTCGGCTGGAGTTCGAATCAAATCCGTGAAGGCTGGAACTTTCTCAAGTTCGTCATGCGCAACCCGTTGGCCTACCAGTCCGGGTCTGGCGTAACCGAATACCACCCGTTCGGTGTGGCATGTACTGGCTTCGGCACGGGCGCGGATACGAACATTCTGTCTACCGACGCTGCGCGCTTGAAAGTCGGCTGGACCAACATGCTCGGCGCAACGCTCTACTTTGACAGCATCTGGACCGACTTCGACACGCTGACCCAAATTGTGCCGGGAAACGACGGCGGGGTGGGCCTGCTCGAATACGGGCTACCGGTCTTCCAGCAGTACGGCTGGGTAGGCTACGCCGCCTTCCCGTATCGCGTGTGGGCCTCGGGCTCCAAGATCATCCCCGATCTGAATTCCAATACCTACGACACCGGCAGGCAGCTCTACTCGCAGGGCTGGGACGTGACGAACCACACCGCCAACCACCTCGCCAACGGCTCGCTAACCACTGAGGGCGAACTGGCCTACGAGGTGGAGACGGCGAGGGCCTGGCAGCTCACATTCGGCATGCCTCGCGGCGCCGAGTTCTACTGCTCGCCCCAATCCAGTACCTCGCGGCTGTCCGAGGCTGTCATCAGCAAGCTGGGCTTTAAGCTCCAGCGCAATGGCCGCAAGTGGAACACCAGCATCACGCCGTTCGGGATCGACAACCCCAACAACATAGGCAGCATTGACATGGGCTCCGCATCCGGTTTCGGCGTCTCATCCATCACGGCGGGCACTGGCGGTAGCGTGGCCGGCTTCCAGACGGCCACCAAGATCAAGCGAGCCATTGACGTGGCGGTGGCTTACGGGGACGCGGTGTTTCCTTTCTGGCACGGGATCACGACCACGGGCGACACCGGTAGCGGCGACGACCTGACCGGCGACAACCTCCTGTTGACCAAAAGCGCCTTCGAAAAGTCAATGGCGCACATCCGAGCCTATGAAGTCGCTGGCAGCCTGCGCGTCTGTCGCGGCATCACCGGCTTTTACTATGGGGCCTGACGCCATGCTTGAACACCTGAAATGGACCGCAACCTGCTGCGCTTGGCACGGCGACTACACCGAGCACCCGACCAAAGACGGCGGCACGGCGCGTCTGAAGCGCGCACCGGGCGTGGACGGCGTGCTGGTGTGCCGTTTCGGCCCGGACAACAAGGCCGTTGACGCGGACGGCGACGGTATCCCGGACTACGTTCCGATGACCGAGGCCGAGGCCCTGGCCATCCTGGCCTGAAATCCCATCCCCTCCGCGAGCACCCATGACATCCGCCGTTGACATCTGCAACACCGCCCTGGCGCACATCGGCGCCGAGGGCGAAGTCACTGCCATCGACCCGCCGGACGGGTCGGTGGAAGCCGGGCGCTGCGCGCGGTTCTACCCCATCGCACGCCGCACGGCGCTGGGGTCGCACAACTGGACGTTCGCGCGCAAGCGCGCGGAACTCGCCGAGGTTCCCAACCCGAGCACGGTGTGGCTCTACGCCTACGCGATGCCGTCAAACTGCATCCACCCGCGGCGCGTCCTGTCGCTGCAGTCCATCGATGCCGCCGGACTCTACATGTCCGCCGACTCGCCGTTCTACGCGATGGGCCAGCTCGACGACCTGTTCAGTGAGCGCGGCAGCGCGGACTTCGAAATCGAGGGCGACGTGATCCTGACCAACGAGCCCGAGGCCGTGCTGCTCTACACCCAGGACGTGACCGACACCAGCAAGTTCCCGCCGCTGTTCGTGTCGGCGCTGGGCATGCTGCTGGCCGGCTACCTGGCCGGGCCTACGATCAAGGGTACCGCCGGCATGCAGGTCGGTCAGGCGTGGACGCAGAACGGCATGACCGCGCTGGGCGCTGCGGCAGCAGCTGACTCCAACGGCACGACCGAACGCGGTGACTTCACGGCGCAGTCGCTGCGCGCACGCGGATGAGCACCAAAACGCTTTGGCGGTCGTTCGCCGCCGGGGAGATTTCGCCCGAGCTGTACGGGCGCATCGACTTGGCCAAATTTCAAACTGGCTTGAAGAAGTGCCTTAACTTCACGGTACTGCCCCACGGCCCCGTGGACCGCCGGCCGGGCCTGCGCTTTTGCGTTGAGGCGCGCGACAGCACGAAGGCTGTGCGCCTGATCCCGTTCGCCTACAGCGCAGACCAGACGGTCATCCTGGAGTTCGGCCACCAGTACGTGCGCTTCCTGGTCGAGGGCGAGGCGCTGCTGGAGGCGAGCAAGGCCGTCGTGTCCATCGTCGGCAGCACCGTCACGGTGACGGGTCACGGTTGGTCCACGGGCGACGACGTGTTCATCGGCACGCGCTTCCACCGCATCACGTCCACCGGCGCCAACACGTTCACGACGGCCGACCGCGGGGGCAACGCGACGACCGCCAGCGGCACGACCGCGGCGCGCGTCTACACGCTGGCCACGCCTTACGTTGAGGCCGATCTGTTCGCCCTGCATTACGCGCAGAACAGCGACGTGCTGACCATCACGCACCCGAGCTATGCGGCGCGCGAGCTGGCACGCCTGGGCGCGACCAACTGGACGCTGACGGCCATCAGCTTCGCGCCCAGCGCGACGGTGCCCACCGGCGTGGGCGTGGTAGCCACCATCGGCACGCCCGGCAACCAGTCGCCGCAGAGCTACGTCGTGACGGCCATCGGCGCGGACGGCGTGACCGAGAGCCTGGCCAGCAGCGTCGCCGCCACGTCGAACAACCTGAGCGTGGCCGGAAACTACAACACCGTCAGCTGGTCGGCCGTGGTCGGCGCCACGCGCTACAACGCCTACAAGCAGCGCGGCGGCAGTTTCGGCTACATCGGGCAGACCACGGCGCTGTCCATCGTGGACGACAACGTGCTGGCCGACACGACCAAGACGCCGCCCGAGGACATCTACGAACTGAACACCGGCGCGGGCGACTTCCCCAGCGCCGTCACCTACTACGAGCAGCGCCGGTGGTTCGGCGGTACGACTGACGAGCCGCAGAACGTGTGGGCCACCCGCAACGGCACCGAGTCGAACCTGACCAGCAGCCTGCCCAGCCAGGAAGACGACGGCTTGGAGTTCCGCATCGCCGCGCGCCAGCAGAACGCTATCCGCCATCTGCTGCCGCTGGCCGACCTGATCGCGCTGACCGTTGGTGGGGAGTTCCGCATCTTCGCGGACAACGCGCCGAACATCACGCCGACCAGTCTGTCCATCAAGCCGCAGGGCTACAGCGGCGCCAGCAACGTGCAGCCGGCGCTGACCAGCAGCAGCATCTTGTATGTCCAGGCCCAGGGTTCGCGGGTGCGGGAGATGGCCTACAACTGGCAGAGCAACGCCTACACGTCCATCGACATCAGCATCATGGCGCCGCACCTGGTCAACGGCTACAGCGTCACGGACCTGGCCTATGTGCGCTCGCCCATCCCGACGCTGTGGGCAGTGCGCAGCGACGGCACGCTGCTGGGCATGACCTACGTACCGGAACAGCAGGTCTACGGCTGGCACCAGCACACCACGGCCGGCGCGTTCGAGTCGGTGGCTGTCGTCAGCGAGGGCAACGAGGACGTGCTGTACGTGCTGGTGCAGCGCGAGGTGGACGGGCGCGCCGTGCGCTACATCGAGCGCATGAGCACCCGCGTGTTCGTCGCGCAGGAGGACGCTTTCTACGTGGACAGCGGCCTGACCTACGACGGCGCGCCGACGACCACCCTGACGGGCCTGTGGCATCTGGAGGGCGAGACGGTGCAGGTGCTGCTGGACGGCGCCGTGCACCCTGAGCGCGTGGTCGAGAACGGCAGCATCACGCTGGAGGAAGAGGGCAGCGTGGCGCACGTCGGCCTGGGCTACACCAGCGACATGGAGACGCTGCCGCTGGCGTTCGAGGGCGCGCCGGCCGTGGGCCAGTACATGCGCAAAAACGTCAACGGCGTGGCGATCCGCTACACCAACAGCAACTTGCTGAAGGCCGGGCCCAGCTACGCGAAGCTGGTGGACTACCCTGAGCGCGACGTGTCGGACCCCTACGGCTCGCCGCCGGCGCTGCGCACCGGCGAGGCCCGCATGAGCATCCCGGCCGACTGGAACAGTGATGGGCGCGTGTGCATCCGGCAGGACAAGCCGGTGCCGTTGACGGTGCTCAGCCTGGCACTGGAGGTGGCGACGGGTGGGTGAGCGCCCTGAGGCTTAGGTACGGGATTTGAGACAACCTTGGACGTGCGCTTCGGCCTGCTTCTTGGCTTCTTTGAGGCAGGGTATGGGTGCGCCCGAGGTGTTGCGCCCCATACCGTACCAAAACCAGCCGCCGTCAATCGCTTGCACCTTGGCAAACCAGGGCCTTTCGCCATCTGTGAGCGAGTAGGTTTGCGCATACCATTGGTGTTCTTGCTTATCCTTGCGCCAGCGCAGGCGCGGCTTTGCAGCATTAACCACGGGTCAGTTCCAAGGGTTGGTTGAGCCTCAACTTTAGCGTAAAGTAAAGACCATGCCTAGCGTCACTTTCACGCCGCCCATCCCCGAGGACATCACCGAGCTGGTGGCGAACATGCGCCACCAGGACGTGGACGAGTGCTACGCCGCCGGCCACACCGACCTGCACGCGGTCGTGCGCGACGGCATCCGGCACAGCGTGGCGTGCTGGACGTGCCGCACGGATGGCCGGCTGGCCGCCATCTTCGGCGTGGCGCCGTTCGCGGGCGTGCTGGGCTCCACCGGCGTGCCGTGGCTGCTGGGAACGCCTGAGGTGCCGCGGCACCGGCGTACCCTTGCGCGGGTCGCAAAGCCCTACATTGCGCAAATGCTGGAGCTTTATCCGCACCTGATGAACGCCGTGCACGCCAAGAACACCGTGGCCGTGCACTGGTTGGAGCGCGTAGGCTTCACGATCCACCCCGCCGCGCCGTGCCCGCCGCACGGCGAGCTGTTCCACGTCTTCGAGTTGACGCGAGGAACCCAAAATTTGTGATCCCGTCACCATCGGCCTGACCGCCACCGCAATCGCCGGTGGCACGGCGGCTTACGGCCAATACCAGCAGGGCCAGGCCGCCAAGCAGGTCGGGCGCAACAACCAGATCATGGCCGAGTACGCCGCGAAGGACGCAGAGCGCCGCGGTGAAGAGCAGGCCATCAAGGTGCGCCAGCAGGCTCGCCAACTGAAGGGCGCGCAGCGCGCACGCCTGGCGGCCGCGGGCCTGGATCTGGGCGTCGGCACCGCTGCCGAGCTGCAGGACCAAACCGACTTCTTCAGCGAGCAGGACGTGGCGACGACGCGCAACAACGCGCGCCGCGCCGCCTGGAGCGCACGCGCGAGCGGCGACCAGGCTGCAGCGCAGGGTCGGTTTGACGCGCAGCAGGGCAACCTGGCCGCGTTCTCCACGCTACTGGGCACCGCCGGGTCGGTGTCCGGTAAGTGGAACAGCTACAAAGGCGGCTGACCGTGGCGCGCGTCCCCACCTACGACGGCGCCCAGGTCGCCACCGCGCCGCTGCAGCCGGTCATGCAGCGCACGCCGGACGTGTCCAGCGGGCTGATGGCCGCCAGCCGTGCGCTGGGCCAGGTAGCCGAGGCCGCCGACCGCCAGGTCATGCGCGACGCCGAGGCCGAGGCCAATGCGGTCGATGCCAAGATCACCTCCGACTGGCTGCAGTGGCAGGCCGACAACGGCAACAAGTACCAGGGCGCCAACGCCGGCCAGTACGAAACCGAGGCGAAAGCCTGGTGGGACAAGGCCAAGAGCCAGTACGCCGAGGGCGTCAGCCCGATGGTGCAGGGCCGCCTGTCGCGCGTGCTGCCGGCCAAGCAGAACCAGGCACTGGCCGGCGTGCTGTCGCGCGTGACCGCCGAGAAAGAGCGCC
>Ga0209174_10002675_pt1 | contig 11641 bp, 12 predicted proteins | sample JI91814BDNA_FD_187505 | JGI IMG/M metagenome (GOLD analysis project Ga0209174, IMG submission 187505) | Wastewater effluent complex algal communities from Wisconsin, to seasonally profile nutrient transformation and Carbon sequestration -... | ecosystem: Engineered > WWTP > Effluent > Algae...
AGCCTTGGTGATCTGGCCGACCGCCTTCTCCCCGAAGCGGGAAATCAGGCTGTCGAGTTCCCGACGGACGGTGATCCGGTGGGACTTGCGCCACTCCACCTCCTTCTCCAGATACCAAGTTTCCGCGAAGTCCTTGAAGAGGGGCGTCGGGGCGACCACGGGCGCGCTCGGCGTGGTAACAGTCACGGCAACGGTCACCGCTGGGGCGGCGTCGAAGCGTGCGGCATTCTTGCTGGCCGGGAAGTAGCGCCGGTAGTCGAAGGTGCCGGCGGCGATGTCGGCTTCGATGCGGTCGAGGAGCTTTTGGACTTTCTTCCTATTGGCGGCGGTATCGGGGAGAGCGGTTTGCTCACGGCACCGGAAGCCTCGGAAGTAGAAATCCATGATCAGGCAGCCTGTCTCCTTGCGGACTTGGATACTAGCCATGACACACATCTCCGTTTGCCATGGGGATGCCGAAGGCCGGGACAGCAAGCTGCATGTCGCGCTCGATCGTTTCCCAGATGTACAGAATCTTCCGGCCGCCGAAAGGACGAAAGTAGTGGATGCCTTCGAGCAGAACGCTGTCCTTCAAACGTTCTCTGATCGTGCGGGAGTCGTACTTGATGCGCTCCGACAACTCGTCGGTTGTCAGGTAGGTTTTGTTGTCCATGGCTTCACCTCATGTTGTTTGTTGAGTTCGTATGATGCGTACAAGCATCATACGAAGCTCATTGTAGGCATGCTGTGAAGCCTGTCAAGTTTTTTTGATACTCTTACGCATCACATGCAGCTATGGAGCCACAGTCATGCTCAGGTTCAGGCTCAAGGAGCTGATCGCAGAAAAAGAATTTCGGGAGAACAGGGTCGTTACGCTCGTCGAGATTGCTGCGGCAACCGGAGTGCACCGGATGACCCTCTCCAAGCTTGCCAACCATCGTGGATACAACCCGACGGGGGATGTGTTGGACAAGCTCTGTACCTACTTCCGTTGTCGTATCGAGCAATTGGTCGAGCACATCCCTGACGATCAGGTCGCGGGAAGCACAACTCAAAAGCAAGGGGAGCGGTGAGACCAGGGCGAGCGGCCAGTCACAGGCTGGTCGCACTTTGGTCACAGAATGGTCACGGCGGGAAATAGAAACAAAAATGGGCCAGATCTTTCGATCTAACCCATTGATTTGTTTGGCGCGCCCGACACGATTCGAACGTGTGACCCCTGCCTTCGGAGGGCAGTACTCTATCCAGCTGAGCTACGGGCGCGCGGTTGAATGCACGACTTTGCGTCATGCGGCGCGCAGGATAGCGCGAATCGGGGGCAGAGTCCATGCTTTGCCTGACAGAAAGGGAATAGCGTCGCTATAATCAACGCCTTAATCAATCTTGACCGTACTCGAGGAATTCAGCATGTCGGATTTTCATCGCTCTGCCCCCGCCCGTTCGTACGCGCGGATTGCCCTTTCCATCGGCATTGCCGCCCTGGCTACCCAGCTTGCGGGTTGTGGCAAGAAAGCAGCCGTCGATGAAGAACTCGCAGCTGCGCTGATCCAGCCGGTCGCCCGTATCGAACTGGCTGCCGCGCCGGCCGTGGCAGCGGGTGCCCGCAAGGGCGAGGATATCTACGCTTCCGTTTGCGGCGCCTGTCACGACAGCGGCGCGGCCGGCGCCCCGAAGGCGGGCGACAAGGCCGCCTGGGCACCCCGTCTGGCCCAGGGCTTCGATGGCTTGGTCAAGTCTGCGGCGGCGGGCAAGAATGCAATGCCTCCGAAGGGCGGCGCGGCCGACCTGACCGACGACGAACTGAAGCGCGTGGTGGCCTTCCTCGCCAACAAGGCGGGTGCCGGCTTCAAGGCTCCGGACTGAGTTCGAGCCTTTCCTTCCGGCCGGCATCGCTGAACGAAGGCGGCCGGAAGGAAGCAGCCATGGTCGGCGTAAAAACGCCGGGCATAAAAAAACGCAGACCGGTTGGTCTGCGTTTTTTTGTAGGGTCCCCCGCGAGTGCCGTCAGGCCGGCATCCTGAACCGGAGTTCAGGGAGGTCGCTTTCCTTTCGCCTCAGGCACACTCGACGAGGAGCGCACACACCGGCGATTTCTATGGGCGGCGACCCATGTCACAAGGACATTGGTTCAAGGAGTTTAAAGCCTTAACCAACACCGCAGGGGATTATCAAATCGAAGGTTGCTGGTGATTCGGGCGGGATCTAGGAGAGCTTTTCCTGCTCTGCCAGAACGCCATCCAGGCGACCGTTGATGCGTTCGATTCTACGCTTGAGCGTCGGGATGTCAAATCCGCCCGCACGCTGAAACTGCAAAAACTCGTGGGTGATGTTGAGGGCCGTCATGACGGCCAGGCGCTCGCCGGCAGAGTTGGTCTTGCCGGCCAGATCACGCATTTTTTCGTCGAGATAGGTGACGGCAGCCAGCAGGCCTTCCTTCTCTTCGGGCTTGCAGGCGACGCGGTATTCGCGCCCCAGCAGCTTGATGTCGAGGGGTTCCATGTCAGGCCTCCGGGATGCGTGCGAGCAGGGCTTCGAGGCGGGAGCCTACGAGACCGAGCTTGTCGGTGAGTTCGCGGTTGGCCGCTTCAAGGGCGTCTACACGCTCCTTGAGGCGGCTGTTTTCCGCTGCGGCATCGGCGTAGTGACTCATCAGCCGGGCCTGCTGCGTGGCGTGCTGGCTGATCAGTTGTTCGAGCTTGAGCTCGAGTGAAGCGAGTTCGGCGTCCATCGGCGGAATGTTAGAGAGGGGCGGATGAGCGGTCAAGCAAGCCCGGCACGAAGCGCAGTGGCGGCAGCGCCGTCGCCAAAGCAATCGGCGAGGCGGGCCAGGTCCATGTGCCCGGCCAGGCTGTCGGCAAGACGGTCGAGATCGGCCTCGCGGCGGGCGGCGAGATCGACCCGTTCGGCATCGGAAACTCCGGCCCAGGCGAGCAATGCGGCAAGGGCGTCCGGGTGGTCGAAGAGGCCGTGGAGGTAGGTTCCGAGGATTTGCCCGTCGTCCGACAGCACGCCATCGGGGCGGCCGCCGGAGAGGCGCACGGACGGCCGTGCCAACGCCGGGCCGCGGCTGACGCCCATGTGGATTTCGTAGCCCGAAACCGGGGCGTGGCCGGGCAGCGCGAGGGTGCCGGTGACGTTCTCGAGCTGCTTTTCGGCTTCAAGGGTGGTTTCCATGTCGAGCAGGCCAAGGCCGGCGATGCTGGCGGGAGCGCCTTCGAGGCCCAGCGGGTCATGGACCTGGCGACCGAGCATCTGGTAGCCACCGCAAATGGCCACCAGCTTGCCGCCGTAGCGCAGGTGGCGGCGCAGCGCGGGCTCCCAGCCCTGGGCACGCAGCCATGCAAGGTCGGCCTGCACGGCCTTGGAGCCGGGCAGCACGATCAGGTCGGCAGGCGGAATGGGCTGGCCGGGGCCGACCCACGAAAAATCGACCTGCGGATGCAGACGCAGGGCGTCGAGATCGGTGTGATTGGAAATACGCGGATAAACCGGGGCAACGACGCGCAGGCGGGCCGCAGCGTCGCCGCCGGATTTATCCACGCGGGCATCGGCGAGGCCGTCTTCGGCGTCGAGGAAGAGCCCGTGCAGGTAGGGCAGCACGCCAAGAACCGGGCGGGCGGTGCGTGCCTCCAGCCAGTCGAGGCCGGATTGCAGCAGGCCGATGTCGCCGCGGAAGCGGTTGATCACAAAGCCCTTTACCCGCGCCTGCTCGGTCGGCGAAAGTAGCTCCAGCGTGCCGACCAGATGCGCGAAAACGCCGCCCCGGTCGATGTCGGCGACGATGATCACCGGGCAGTCGACTTCTTCGGCGAAGCCCATGTTGGCAATGTCGCGGTCGCGCAGGTTGATTTCGGCGGGGCTGCCGGCGCCTTCAACGAGCACGGCGTCGTAGGCGGCGGTGAGGCGGCCGTAGCTTTCGAGCACGGCCGCCAGCGCACGGGGCTTGTAGTCGTGGTAGGCCCGGGCCGACAGGTTGGCCACCGCGCGGCCGTGGATGATGACCTGGGCGCCGATGTCGGACGAGGGTTTGAGGAGTACCGGGTTCATGTCGGTATGGGGCGCAAGGCCCGCAGCGATCGCCTGCAGGGCCTGGGCGCGGCCGATCTCGCCGCCATCGACGGTGACCGCCGAATTGAGCGCCATGTTCTGCGGCTTGAAGGGCACGACGCTGACGCCACGCCGGAAAAGCAGGCGGGCGAGGCCGGCGACGAGGGTGCTTTTGCCCGCGTCGGAGGTGGTGCCTTGAACCATCAGGGTGCGGGCTTGACGCATGACTTACAATCCAGGGCGCAAAAGCTTTCGATTATCCCATGCCCACCCCGCACCTCGCCGCCCTGCTCTCCGTAACCATTCCGATGGGCCTCGGCCTGCTCCTCGACCGCCTGCTCGGCGAGCCGCCGCATCATCATCCGCTGGTCGGTTTCGGGCGCTACGCGTCGGCGATCGAGCGGCTGTTCCGGCGCCTCGGCGTCAATCGGGGCATCGGCCTCCTGGCCTGGAGCGCCGCCATATTGCCGTGGGTGGCGCTGGCCGGTTCGCTGCGCGAGAGCAACATCTGGCTGGGCCTGCTGCTGGACGTGGGCCTGCTGTATTTTGCGATCGGCAGCCGCAGCCTGGCCGAACACGCCCGCGCGGTGGCCGCGCCGCTCATCGCGGGCGATCTGCCCGGCGCGCGCCAGCGCCTGTCGTGGATCGTCTCCCGCGACACCAGTCAGCTCGACGAATCCGGCGTCGCCAAGGCCACCGTCGAATCCGTGCTCGAAAACGGCAATGACGCGATCTTCGGCGCGCTGTTCTGGTTTGCGCTCTTGGGCGGCCCGGGCGCACTGATGTTCCGCCTCGCCAACACGCTGGACGCCATGTGGGGCTACCGCAACGAACGCTATCTGCGCTTCGGCTGGGCCGCGGCGCGCATCGACGACGTGCTCAACTACATTCCGGCCCGCCTCACCGCGCTGAGCTACGCCCTGCTCGGCAACACCGCCGACGCCTTGCGCTGCTGGCGCACCCAGGCCCCCGCCTGGGACAGCCCCAACGCCGGCCCGGTGATGGCCGCCGGCGCCGGCACACTGGGCGTTTCCCTGGGCGGCCCGGCGATCTACCACGGCCAGCTGGAAGACCGCCCGCGCCTGGGCACCGGCGACGCAGCCCGCGCCACCGACATCGACAAAGCCGTGGCGCTGGTTCACAACAGCATCTGGCTGTGGCTGCTGGCCGTGGCCGGCGTGAGCGTGTTTGCCCATGCTTGAGCACGGCGGACGCCTGCGCCTGGCCGCTCAGCACTACAGCATTCCCCTGGCCGACTGGGTGGACCTGTCCACCGGCATCAACCCGCAAGCCTGGCCGGTGCCGCCGCTGGCGCCGGAAGTGTGGCAACGCCTGCCCGAAACCGACGATGGCCTCGAAGCCGCCGCCGCGGCGTATTACGGCAGCACGCAGCTGCTGCCGGTGGCCGGCTCGCAGGCCGCCATCCAGGCCCTGCCCGCCTGCTTTGCCCCCGGCCGCGTGATCACCCTCGCGCCCACCTACGCCGAACATCCCCACGCCTGGCGCGGGCACGCGCTCAGCGCCCTGCCCGCCGCAGCAATCGATGCCGCGGTGGGCAGCGCCGACACCCTGCTCCTCGTCCAGCCCAACAACCCGGACGGGCAGCGTTTTTCCCGCGAACAACTGCTCGCCTGGCACGCCGATCTGGCCACCCGCGGCGGACGCCTGATCGTCGACGAAGCCTTTCTCGACGCCGAACCCATGGCCAGCCTTGTGCCCCTCGCCGGGCAGCCGGGGCTGGTGGTACTGCGTTCGGTGGGCAAGTTCTTCGGCCTCGCCGGGGCTCGGGTCGGCTTTGTGTTTGCCGAAACCGCGCTTCTTGAAAAACTGGCCGACCGGCTCGGGCCGTGGGCCGTGTCGGGCCCGGCGCGGGCGGTGACTGCCGCGGCGCTGGCCGACACCGCCTGGCAGGCCGCCGCCCGGGCGCAACTTGCCGCCGACAGCCAGCGCCTCGCCGCCCTGCTCGACCAGCACGGGCTTGGCGGCGGCGCCGGCACCGCGCTGTTCCAGTGGCGTCCCCGTCCCGACGCGGCCCGCATCCACGGCCAGCTTGCCCAACAGGGCATCCTCACCCGCCTGTTCGACACCCCGCCCGGCCTGCGCTTCGGCCTGCCCGGCAACGAAACCGAATGGGCACGCCTCGCCGCCGCCCTCATCTGCCTCCGGACTCTCTGAGAAAGCCCGCCCCATGCGCCGTTTGCTCCTCACCCTGCTGCTTGCCGCGGGCTCTGCCCAGGCCGCCATCGACATCGCCGACGATACCGGCCAGGCCCTGCACCTCGCGCAGCCGGCCAAGCGCATCGTCAGCCTCGCCCCGCACATCACCGAAATGCTGTTTGCCGCCGGCGCCGGCGACCGGGTGGTCGGCGCGGTGCAATACAGCGACTACCCCGAAGCCGCCAAAAAAATCGCCCGGGTAGGCGGCTACACCTCGGTGGACATGGAAAAGGTCGCCGCCCTCAAGCCCGACCTCGTCGTGGCCTGGAAGAGCGGCAACCGCGGCGCCCACCTGGACAAACTGCGCGCCCTCGGCATCCCGGTGTTCATCAACGAGCCGCGCCGCATCGACGACGTGGCCAGGAGCATCGCCCAGCTCGGCAAGCTTGCCGGCACCGACAGCGCTGGCGAAGCCGCCGCCCAGGCCTTCCGCAAGCGCCACGCGGCGCTGGCCGCCAAATACTCGGCGCGGCCGCCGGTACGCATCTTTTATGAAGCCTGGAACCGCCCGCTGATGACCATCAACGGCGAGCATCTCATTTCGGACGTGATCCGCCTGTGCGGCGGCGACAACGTGTTTGCCAAACTGCCCATGCTGGCTCCGACCATCGACGCCGAAGCCGTGCTGGCCGCCATGCCCGAAGTCATCGTCGCCAGCGGCATGGGCGAAGGCCGGCCGGAATGGCTGGACGACTGGCGCAAATGGACCAAACTGCCGGCCGTGGCGCAGGGCAATCTGTTCTTCATCCCGCCAGACCAAATCCAGCGCCACACGCCGCGCATCCTCGACGGCGCCGAACGCCTGTGCGGCCAGCTCGACGAAGCGCGGAGCCGTCGATGACGGCAAACGCACTTGTCGCCTTGCTGCTGACCTCGGCCGCCGGCCTGGCGATGGCAGCCGACAGCGGACCGCTGCCCGGCGAGCTCGTCACCACCATCGGCCAGGTTGCGGCAATTCCGGCCGACCAGCGCAAGGTGCCCGGTTTTGCCGGCGCCTGGCACACGGCGGCATCCCAGGACAAGGTGCTTGAACGCATCACGGCGCTGGAGGCGAAGTCGACGCCGCCCTGCACCGACGTGCGCATCACCAACACCGTGCAGGCTGCGCCGGATCTCATCGAAACCCGCCCCGCGCGGGTCCACCATGCGCTGGAACACTGGACGGTGCAGGCCTGCGGCGCCACCCGCCAGTACGACGTGTGGTATCGCTTCGAACGCGACGCCTCGCGCGTGGTGGTGGCCGAAAGCAAGGCCGCCGACTTCCAGGCCGAACTCGACCCGCCCTACCGGCGCCTGCGCGAACTGGCTGCCGAACGCCGCACCGAAGAGGCGGCCGGCGGCGCGCGCTGGCTCAACCTGCCCTTGCCGCCCGACACCCTTCCCGTTGCCAACGGCAATACCGGCAAAGCTGGAAGCTGGAGCGCCGATTTCGCCCCCCTCGGCGAGAGCATCCGCGAATGGACCCAGCTGATCTCGGTGCAGGGCCTGCCGCGCAGCAAGCGCCCCGGGCAGGCCCTCGCCCTGCTCGAAGGCATGCAGGCCGCGCGGGCCAGGCGCTGCGGCGTGCCCGCCGGCAGCATCGAAAGCGTGCGCCGGGATGACGGCCAATCGGGCCACGCCCTGCAAACCCTGCTCGTCTGCCCCCGCGTGCCCGACACCAATTTCGCCGAACTGGCCGTCGTCAAAGCCATCGAAGGGCCGGATTTTTTGTATCTGGTTCAGCGCAGCTGGCGCCTGCCGGCGGGCGACGACGCCAAGCTTCGCGCCGACAGCCGCGGCCCGCAGGCCGCCGCCGAAGCCTTTCTCGCCGATGTGCGCCTGTGCAATCCGGCCGGCGACACGTCGGGCTGTCCATCACCTTTTCCCCGCTGAGACAAGCATGGCCCGCCTGCCCCAACGCATCGTCTGCCTATCCACCGAAACCGTCGAAGTGCTCTATCTGCTCGGCGAGGAAGCCCGCATCGCCGGCATTTCGGGCTTCACCACCCACCCGCCCCGGGCGCGCAAGGAAAAACCCAAGGTCAGCGGTTTCAGCAGCGCCAGGATCGAACGCATCCTCGCCGTCGAACCCGACCTGGTGCTGGCATTTTCGGATTTACAGGGAGACATCGCCCGTGACCTGGTTAAAGCGGGCGTGGCCGTGCACGTCTTCAATCACCGCAGCGTGGACGGCATCCTGGCGATGATCGAAACCGTCGGCCGGCTGGTCGGCGCCGACGCCAGGGCGCTGGCACTCGTCGCCGAACTGGAGCAGACCATCGCCACCGAGCGCGCCGCCGGTGAAGCCCGCGCAACCCGTCTCGGGGGCCGGCCTAAAGTCTATTTTGAGGAATGGAACGAACCACTGATCACCGGCATCCGCTGGGTGTCGGAACTGATCGGCATTGCCGGCGGCGAAGACTGCTTCGGCGAACTCTCGGTGCACCCCAACGCCAAACAGCGCATTCTGGCCGACCCGGCGGTGGTCATCCCCCGCGCGCCGGACCTCATCATCGGTTCATGGTGCGGCAAGCACTTTCAGCCGGCGCATGTCACCAGCCGGCCGGGCTGGGAAGCCATCCCCGCGGTAAAAGACGGGCACGTCGTCGAGATCAAATCGGCCATCCTGCTGGCGCCCGGCCCCGCCGCCATCCGCGAAGGCCTGCCCGCCATCGGGCGCTGCCTCGACCGCCTCGGCTGAAGCAGGCAGCTGCAAAGGGCGGCGCTCAGGGCAATTGCGGCCTTAGCGCCGCACGCCCACCACCTTCTGGTAAAGCCCGCCGAAGAAGGTTTCCTTGGTCCACTCGAAACCGGCCGTCTCCGGCACCAGGCTGTCGATGGATTCGGCCAGCAGCGAATTGGCGAAGGGCTCCAGGTAGCGGAACACCAGCGCCATGATCGGCCGCATCGGATGCCAGCCGCGCGGCCGGTGGTAATCCACGAAAACGACCTTGCCACCCGGCTCGACCGCGTTAAGCAGGTTGCTCACAATCCGCCGCCGAGCGTGGGGCGGCACCTCGTGGAGCAGAAAAAAGCAGCACACCGCATCGAAAGTCGCCCCCACCGGCTCGGTCAGATCCGCCACGTGGGCCGACGAAGCCGGCCACGGCGCCAGCTTGCGCCGGGTGTTGGCAATCTGGATCGACGCCACATCGAGCACCGTCAATTGCCCCTCGCCCCCCAATCGCCGCGCCAGCCGCTGCGAAAAATCCCCGTACACCGCCGCCGCCTGCAACACCCGCTGACCGGCACTGAACTCGCGCACCGCAGCGTTCATCAGGCGGCTCGCGTTGCCCCACAGAATCGCCGAAACCACCACCGGCTGATCCAGCCAGGGAACGGTACGGTGATCGAGGTAAGCCCAGGTGTAGGTGTCGCGAAGGTAATCGGGGACGGGAGGTGTGGCAACGGACGTAGTGTTAGGCATGGGGGCGCTTCTCAAAGGCTGCAGCTTCGCGGACAACACGGCCAAATCGCCGGTAACCCGCGTCGAACTTGAATCTCGCCGAATCATACGGCGAAACGGCGGGTTCATGCAGAACTGCAGCACGGCTGATCGGTGACGCCCACCTGCCGTGGGAATGGCACCTCAAGGTCAGGACACGCCCGACTCAACAACCGTCTTCAGTCCCTGAAAAAGCATGGCTTCGGTGAAGTTCTGCTGAATTCGCTCTCGCTCATCCGCAGCCAACCTGACGCCTGGCGCACCCCCATCCTTCCCAGAAGAAAAAGAGGTTATTCAGTGATGGTTCTTGCGGTCGATCTTGACTGATTCAAGTAGGTGATAGAAGGCCGTTTTGAAACCTGGTCGGTCTTTTTCTGCTGGGTGCCGATCGTGATGCTGAAGCCGCCGCCCTATTTAATTCTTGGAAGTTGTCCAACTGACGAGTTGTCTGCCCCGGGGTCACAAATATGAATCCATAAATAGTAGTTCGCCGCGTCAAAGCTACTGGTAAAAATGGCTGGCCCTGATCTTTTGCCTCGCTCCGAGTGATAGACCAACCAAACGCCATCTTCCTCATGGATGCACCAGCCTCCATCAGAATAGGCATCGGGGACACCAAGCAAGTCAATATTGACATCTACTTTCAATCGCTTAATTTCAGTGGCTAATTCTTTGAGTGCCCAATTGGCTATAGGTGTGTGGGGGGTGTCGACAAATTCGTAACGTGAATCCCATTCTATTTTCATGGCCTAACCTTTGGATCTTTGAGATAGCGAAAGCGTATCAACTCATCAATATTCGCAAAACGATTTTGTACTTCGGGAATGATAGCGCGAACTTGCGTGCCGCCGCCTTTTTGGTCGAAGGCCGGTGCAATGGACTCCTGCGAGACCTTAAACGGTTTCAGGACCGTGTAAATCTCGTAAGGGTCCGCAATTTTTCCCGGTGGCAATGAGCGTTGGTCAAACGGTGTGCCAGCAGGGGACATGTATGCTCCTTGTCGTGACCCAAAGCGATCCAACATATCGCCCTCCCGCATCATAGCTGTAGTTGTTGTCCCCGGTACTACTCCATCATTTGGAGCGTATTTTGCCCAATCCCAACTCTCGCCGTCAGGCATTCGAAATTTGTCATACTGTTTTGTATCGTCGACACGAATATTGTTTTCGAGCTTTGTCTTTGCTATGGCTTCCGCTTCCGCCGCATCGATCGCGGCCGCGGCCCTGATTCCCGGTGCCACTGCACCAGCGACGCTGACTGCTGTCGCAACCACCGCTTGCGTATTCTGGGCGACTTGCGCTTCAATCCCGTTGCTATACGGAATAGTCGGTACTTTTGGAAGCGAACCTAGATCGACCCCTACAGCCTTCGGAAGGTTTTCTGCTACGGTCGCCAAGCCATTGATGGTGTCTGCCGGTAAATTAGCAACCCCCTTGGCGCTACCACTGAGGATGGTCTTGGCGGTTTCCCTATAGGCCGCTTTAAGTTTGTCCGACTGGCTGACAGCCGGGGCTTTGCCTTCGGCCGAGACGTAGTCTTTGGCATAGGCTTGTCGCGTCCAACCAAGGATGGTCGGGTCGTTGTACAAGGCCAGGCTACCGGGCGTGAACATCAGGACGTTTTTGCCGTTGATGCCCACAAAGGAAGTTGCGTTTTGCCGCAGGAATTGCTCGGCGCTGGGATCGTTAGTAGCGTGGTTTTCGGCGAATTGCTGGTCAACATCACGTAGCGCCTGCGCCATCAGTTTGCTTTGTGCATCTTGGACTGTTAGGCCCGAATTCTTGGCGGCATAGGCCGAAGCAAGATCTTTAATCCGCTGAATTTCCTCCGGATGCAACTGCCGGTTGTTCAAATCCTCATTGAACCCTGCCACCGCCCCGGCTGTACCACCGACGGAGGCGCCGATACCAGAGGCGACGACGGCGCCAAGGGCCTGTTTGACGCCTGCCGGCATGCTTTCTGTCAGCGTGTTGA
>Ga0209174_10002678_pt1 | contig 11637 bp, 7 predicted proteins | sample JI91814BDNA_FD_187505 | JGI IMG/M metagenome (GOLD analysis project Ga0209174, IMG submission 187505) | Wastewater effluent complex algal communities from Wisconsin, to seasonally profile nutrient transformation and Carbon sequestration -... | ecosystem: Engineered > WWTP > Effluent > Algae...
AAGCCATCGCCCCGGGGACCGGCAGCGTGGCGGCGGACGGAGAGGGCGTGGCGTCGCCGCCGTGGTGGACGTCGGCTACGGTCTATCAGATTTATCCGCGCAGCTTCGCCGACAGTGACGGCGACGGGCTGGGCGACCTCGGTGGCATCCTCGGCAAGCTCGACTATCTGGCGGACCTCGGGGTCGATGTCGTCTGGCTCTCGCCGGTCTATCGCTCGCCGCAGGACGACAATGGCTACGACATCAGCGACTACGAGCACGTCGACCCGATGTTCGGCACCGATGCGCAGTTGGACGCGATCATCGCTGGGCTGCACGAGCGCGGCATCCGGCTGGTCATGGACCTCGTGGTCAATCACACCAGTGACGAGCATCCGTGGTTCATGGAGTCGCGCAGCTCGCGCGAGAACCCCAAGCGCGACTGGTACTGGTGGCGCGACCAGCCGACCGACTGGGTCTCCTTCTTCTCCGGCTCCGCCTGGGAGTACGACCTAGCCACCGAGCAGTACTACCTGCACCTCTTCTCGCGCAAGCAACCCGACCTCAACTGGGAGAATCCCGAGGTCCGCCAGGCCGTCTACGCAATGATGCGCCGCTGGCTCGAGCGGGGCGTCGACGGCTTCCGGATGGACGTCATCAATCTGATCAGCAAGGTCACGCCCCTGCGCGACGCCCACGACGACCTGGTCGCGCAGACCTTCAACGGACCGCGCATCCATGAGTTCCTCCAGGAAATGCATCGGGAGGTCTTCGCCGGCCGCGAGGCCGCTCTTATCACTGTCGGTGAGACGCCGGGCGTGACCATCGAGGAGGCCCGTCTCTACACCGATCCCGCGCGCGCCGAGGTCGACATGGTCTTCCAGTTCGAGCATGTCGATCTCGACTCCGGGCCGAACGGCAAGTGGGACGTCATCCCGCTCGAACTACCCCGGCTCAAGGCGAATCTCGCTGCGTGGCAGGACGGTTTGGCCGACGTCGGCTGGAACTCCCTCTATTGGGACAACCACGACCAGCCGCGTGCGGTCTCGCGCTTCGGCGACGACGACCCGGCCTGGCGCGAGCGCTCGGCCAAGACCTTGGCCACGGTCCTGCACCTGCACCGGGGCACGCCCTACGTCTATCAGGGCGAAGAACTCGGGATGACCAATGCCCCGATCGCGAGCATCGACGATGTCCGCGACATCGAGTCGATCAACTACTACCGCGAGGCCGTCGACGACGGCGTGGATCCGCAGGCGGTGCTCGCCAGCATCCGGGTCAAGGGCCGCGACAATGCCCGCACCCCGGTGCAATGGGACGCCGGCCCGCACGCCGGGTTCACCACGGGCGAGCCGTGGATTGCGGGCAATCCCAATCATGTCGAGATCAATGCCGCCGCCCAGATCGACGACCCGGACTCGGTCTTCGCGCACTACCGGCGGCTGATCTCGCTGCGGCACGACAACCCCACCATTGCGCTCGGCCGCTTCGAGTTGGTCCTCGCCGACCACCCGGCCGTATGGGCATTCACGCGCACCCTCGGTGACGATCAGTTGCTCGTCCTGGCCAACCTCTCGCGCGAGCCGGTGGACCTCGCCGACTTCGGCGCGGCCGGGTCGATCGAGGAGTGGACGGGCGCGGTGGTCGTGTCGAATACCCGGACGACGGGCGGTATGCCCGACCGCACCCCTGAGGGTGCGCCCGGTCACCTCCCGCCGTGGTCGGCGCTCGTGCTCAACCGTCCGGGCCGCACCGAGCCGCGCGACAGCGACACCCTTTAGATCCAATCGCGTCGGGCCGGCGGATTACGGCCGATTCGACGGGGCGTGGTGCAGGGGCCGGGTCGGTGGTCAGTGCCCTTGCCCAGTGGTGCCGCCCGCGTTGCGGGCGCAGGTTGGAGGTCAGGCGAGCGTGCGGTCGAGCGCCGCGGCGAGCCGGCCCGGGTCGCGCTCGCGCAACGAATAGCGGGCCCGCACAAGGGGTTTGTCGACGGTCAACACTCGCGTCAAGTCGATCGGGGTGCCTGACACGATCGCCTCGACCGGCATGGCGGCGATCGTGGCCTGCAGGTCCGCGATCTGCTGCTCGCCATAACCCATGGCCGGGAGAATCCCCACGGCGTTGGGGTACTTGGCGTAGGTCTCGGCGATGGCGCCAACGGCATACGGCTCGGGGTCGACGATCTCGGCGACGCCTGCGGCCCGGGCGGCGACGACGCCGGCGCCGAAGCTCATCGACCCGTGTGTCAGCGTCGGCCCGTCCTCGACGACGACGACGCGCCGGCCAGCGATAAGTCCGGGGCCGGCCAGCGTCACGGGGGAGTCGCAGCGCACGATCTCGGCATCGGGGTTCAGCGACCGCGCGCCCGCCTCGACGGCACTGATCTGCTCCTCGCTCGCGGAGTCGCACTTGGCGACGATGACGACATCGGCCATCCGGACGTTGGCTTCGCCCGGGTGGTAGGCCGATTCGTGTCCGGCCCGCAGGGGGTCGACGAGCACGATGTGCAGATCGCTGACATAGAACGGGATGTCGTTGTTGCCGCCGTCCCAGAGGATGACATCGGCCTCCTCCTCGGCCGCGCGCAAGATGCGCTCGTAGTCGACGCCGGCATAGACGATGACCCCGCTGTCGATGTGCGGCTCGTACTCCTCCCGCTCCTCGATCGTGCACTGGTGACGGTCGAGATCGGCATAGGTGGCGAAGCGCTGGCAGGCCTGCGCGGCCAGGTCGCCATAGGGCATGGGGTGGCGAATGGCGACGACGCGCAGCCCTCGCTTTCGCAGCAGCTCGGCGACGAAGCGCGTGGTCTGCGATTTGCCGACGCCGGTGCGGACCGCGGTGATCGCGACGACCGGGCGGGTCGAGCGCACCATCGTCGCCTTCGAGCCGTGCAGGACGAAGTCGGCGCCTGCCGCGATCGCGCGCGAGGCCAGGTGCATGACCCCCGCGTGCGGCAGGTCAGAGTAGGCGAACGCCACGACATCGACGCGCTCGCGCGCGATCAATGCCTCCAGTTCCGTCTCGTCGACGATCGGTATGCCGGCGGGGTAGAGCTCGCCGGCCAACTCCGGCGGGTAGGTCCGCCCGTCGATATCGGGGATCTGCGTCGCCGTGAAGGCGACCACCTCCACGCTCGGGTCATCGCGGTAGACGACATTGAAGTCGTGGAAGTCGCGACCCGCGGCGCCCAGGATGACGACGCGCTGACGTTCTCCGGCAAGGGTTTTCGGTGTGCCGCTCATGGCGATCTCCGCGGGGCTGAGGTCGACCGCGGGACCGACTTACCCGACGCGGGCAGTCCTGGCTGCGGGGACCCGCCTCCACCGCGATGCTATCGCGAACCGCCGCACCGCCGACGCCTAGGCCGGCGGTCGCGACGGTTCAGACGGACAGCGGGACGACGCGGTCGGTGAATCCGGCGAGCACCTCGTTCAGCACGTCGACACCGATGCCCGGGCCGCCTGGGACGGCCATGCAGCCATCGGCGTCGAGTTCGAAGGGCGCGGTGATGTCCTGAGTGTAGTAGCGCGCGGACGCCGAGGTGTCGCCCGGCAGCACGAAGCCCGGCAATGCGGCGAGCGCCAGATTGGGTGCCCGGCCGATGCCCGTCTCCAGCATTCCGCCGCACCACACCGGTATGCCATTGGCCGCAGCCACATCGTGGATCCGGCGGGCCTCCAGGTAGCCGCCGACCCGCGAGGGTTTGATATTGATCACCGAGCAGGCGCGCATCGCGATCGCGGTCGCGGCGTCGCGCGCCGAGGTGATCGACTCATCCAGGCAGACCGGCGTCCGGATCAACCGGGCCAGCTCTGCGTGGCCGCGCAGGTCGTCCTCGCGCAGCGGTTGCTCGATCAGGAGCAGCCCGAACTCATCCAGTCGCGCCAGATGCTGCGCGTCCATCAGCGTGTAGGCGGTATTGGTGTCCACCTGCAACTGAATGTCGCCGAACTCCTTGCGCACCAGGCGAACCGGTTCGATATCCCAGCCCGGCTCGATCTTGAGTTTGATGCGCACATAGCCCGCGTCGAGATACCCGGCGACGGCGGCGAGCAGGTCGGCATGGGCGTCCATGATGCCCACCGACACACCCGCCGGCACGCGTTCGCGCACCGATCCGAGATAGGTCGCGAACGGCATACGGGCACTCTTGAGCTCCGCGTCGAGGACGGCGGTCTCCAGCAGGTGCTTGGCCATGAAGTGGCGCTTGACCGGCTCCAGCGCCGGCTTGACGCGAGCCGCCGTCACCTCATCGCCAAGGGCCACCAGCCGCGGCAGCAGATGATCGCGCAGGACGAGTTCGACCCCATCGAGCCACTCCTCGCTGTAGAGCGGGTCGATCTCGGCGCCGCACTCGGCCCACCCCTCGGCACCCTCGTCGGTCACCATGCGCAGCACGATGGTGTCCCGGTCGTAGGACGTGCCGAAGGAGGTGCGGAAGGGCGCCACCAGCGGCATCCGCACCCAGCGCAACTCGGCGTGCGCGATCCTCATGACGACTCCTTCACGGTCAGGTGATACCAGCCTCGACGGGTCACGCCGACCGCGACGTAGCCGGCGGCGAAGGCGTCGGTGAGCCACTCCCGGGTGGCCGACCGCCACGCGCTCGCCTGGGCCGGATCACTGCGGCGCAGGGCGACGATATCCGCCGGCACGCGCAGCCAGCGTGCGCCGTCCCCGAGGACATGGGCCGGATCGCCGTCCGGCCCGGCGACGCCGCCGACTGCCGGCGGCTCCGGTGGCTCGGCCCGCGGACCGGGATCGGTCAGCACCCACCGGGCCACCAGCCGGTCCGCCGGGTCACTGCCATTGATCCGGTCGGACATCACGCCATAGAACTCCGGCTCGTAACAGTCCACAGCAGCTCCGAGCTTGGTGAGATTGAAGCGCGCATTGCGGCCGACGAGGGGGTCGAAAGTCCAACTCATGCAATGGATTCCGCGCTCCAGGCACCACTGCCGCTGGTGCAGCTTCAGCAAGAGTCCCAGGCCCCGCAGCTCATGCCCGGGCGCGGTCGCCGCGATATAGCTGTATGCCGTTCCCGGCGCCCCGCGCCCCAGCGCGGCGGCACCCAGCAGGGCCCCAGCCCCATCGTGAAGGAGCGTGACCAGCCCGTCCGCGTGCGCCAGACTGCGCAGCATCTCGCTGCCGATCGGCAGGCCCTCGTCATTGCGTCCCCACACCGCGCCGAAGAGCTCGGCAGCGGCCCGCATCTGCGCCATCGTGTGCGCCGCGCGCGCCTGCGGCTCCGGCTCAGTCGTCATGACGTACAGCATGCCCGAGCGCGCCGGGGTGCGTTCGCGCGAGCGGCCTCGAGCCCCGGGACATAGGGTGCCGCCCATGCACACCGGCCGAATCACCGCCGGCCTGCTCGCGCCATTCGCCCTCCTCAGCGCCGGCGGTCCGGCCGGCGCGCAGGACGGGAACGCCGTCGAACTCGTCGGCGAGTTCGCCCGCTGGGAAGAGAAGCGGATCGCTGAGTCCAGCGGCCTGCTCTGGTGGCGCGATCGCCTGATCACGACGAACGACTCCGGCGACGAGGCGATGCTCTATGTCGCCGATCGCACCGGTCGCGAGACCGCGCGCCTGCGGTATGCCGATTCCGACCCCACCGATGTCGAAGCCCTCGCGCTGGGGCCGGACGGCACCATCTGGGTCGGTGACATCGGCGACAACGCCCAGCAGCGCAGCACCATCACGGTCGTCCGGGTGCCGTCCCCGCCCCTCGACCACGACGACCGTGTCTCTGGCACCCGCTACGACCTGCGCTATCCGGACGGCCCGCACAATGCCGAGGCGTTGCTCGTCCACCCCACGACGGGCGCGTTCTATGTCGTCACCAAGGCCCTCGTGGGCGCGATCTACCGGGCGCCGCAGCCGCTGCGCGCGGACGGGGTCAACGCGCTGGCATACGTCGGTCCGGCACCGGCGATCGTCACCGACGCGACCTTCGCGCCCGGGGGCGCGCAGGTCTACCTGCGTGGCTATGCGAGCTTGACCGTGCTCGACTATCCGGACTTCACGCTGCGGGCCACCTGGCCCACACCCGCGCAGCCGCAGGGCGAAGGGCTGGCCAATGGGCCCGATGGCACCCTCCTGGCCTCGACCGAGGGCTCACGCTCGGCGATCCAGCAGTGGCGGATGCCGCCGCTCCCCGCCCGGGTCGGGGCCACCGGCGCCTCGCCCACGTCGTCCTTTCCGGCGCCCACCGCATCGCCCGCGGCCGCACCGATCGCTCCCGAGTCATCCGCGCCCGAGTCATCCGCACCCGAGGCGCCCGGCTCCGCGGCAGAGGCTCGCCGGTGGCGCGTCGTCGCCCCCGCTCTCGCTCTCGCGGTCGCCGCGGCCGGGGCGCTGGGTGCGCTGCGGAACCGCCGGCGGCGCGGGCTGCTTCAAGCTGCGAGGGCACCCGGCCGGCGGTGCTGATTCACGAGGGAGTGGCATCATGCGTTGTCCCAAGTGCGGCAAGTCCGTCAGCGGCAAGAGCTATGGCACGCCGCTGGGCGAGCGGGTCTGCGGCCCGTGCAATGACAAGGTCAATGGCTTTGTCATCGGTGCTCTCGCCGGTGATGCCGGCGGTGCCGTCGCCGGCCCCGGCATCATGGCGTGGGTGCGCACGTCCCTCCGCGGCAAGGCCAAGCGCAGCACGATCTGACGAGGCCGCAGCGGCTCACAGCCGCGGATCGACCGGCTCGGATTCCAGGGCGAGCACGGCGAAGACCGCCTGGTGGACGCGCCACAGCGGCTCGCCGTCGACCAGGCGGCGCAGCGACTCCAGCCCCAGGGCATACTCCCGCAGGGCCAACGACCGCTTGTGGCCGAGGTTGCGGCCGCGCAGCCGCGGCAGGGCATCGACATAATCGGGGCCGTAGATCAGCCGTAGGTACTCGCGCCCGCGCACCTTCAGACCCGGTTGCACGAGGCGGTTCTTGCGATCGCGGACCAGCCCGGCCAGTGGCTTGACGACCATCCCCTCGCCGCCGGCAGCGGTCAGGCCGAGCCACCAGGCGGTGCCGGCAGCCCGCGAATCGCTGTCGGTGAGGTCGACGATCACCCGGCGCGTGGGCGTGACGACATCGGGATCGGCCGCCACGAGCGCGTCCGCGACGCGCAGGTGCCAATCGTGCGGCCGGCTCTCGTGGGTTGCCCCCTCGGATGCGAGGACCGCAAAGGGCGCCAGGCGAACGCCGTCCAACCCGTTGGTCAGCCAGCAATAGTGCCGGTATGCCGTGGTGAAGGCCTGCGCATTCGCCGCCCGGCGGGCGGTGCGGGCCCGCAGATCGGCCACGTCGATGCCGCGGGCGGCGGCCGCGTCCACGGCCCCGAGGACCGCGGGCAGGGCGGCCCGGGCGGCGGCGCCGGTCGCGGCATACTGCTCGCGAAGCAGCCCGTCCGCCTTGAGCGACCACGGGAGCAGTTCGCTGTCCAGGACGACCCAGTCGCTGTCCAGTTCATCCCAGAGCCCGGATCGGTCTGCGGCGCAGCGCAAGCGGTCGAGGAAGCGCTCGGTCGTCGCGGCGTCGAAGAAGGCACGGCCGGTGCGGGTGTAGACCGCCCCCGTGCCCGCCGAGGCCGCCGGGAAGCGCCGGCGCGCCGCGTCCTCGCCACGGCACAGGACGACGACCGCGCGGCTGCCCATGTGCTTCTCCTCCGCGATCACCGACTCGACACCGGCCTGGTCGTAGGCCGCCCAGGCCTGATCGGGATGCTCCAGATAGTCGCCAACCGGCATGGTCGGCGCCGGCGCCATCGTGGACGGCAGATAGGGCAGCCAGCCCGGCTCGGTGGCGAAGCGGCTCATGACCTCCAGGGCGCCGGCGGCATTCTCGGGCCGCACCGTGACCCGCCCCAGGACGCTGGTCTCGACCAGCCGATTGTGCACGACATCGGCGATATCGAGACCGGAGCCGTGGACCGAATCCGACGCTCCTGGCGCAGCAGCGCTCTCGGCGGTGGCGAAGGGGCGTGCGGGCTCGTACCACACCCGCTGGGCAGGGATCTGGACGCTCTCCTTCTCCGGATAGCGCAAGGCTGAGAGCCGGCCACCGAAGACGCAACCGGTGTCGAGGCAGAGGGTGTTGTTGACCCATTCCAGGGTGGGAGTGGGTGTGTGCCCGTACAGCACCATGGCCGCGCCCCGGTAGTCGGTCGCCCACGGATACCGCACCGGCAGACCGAACTCGTCGGTCTCGCCGGTGGTGTCGCCGTAGAGCGCGAAGGCGCGGACCCGCCCGCTCGCCCGGTTGTGATAGCTCTCCTTCAGGCCGGCGTGGGCGACGACGAGCCGTCCCTCGTCGAGCACCTGGTGCGAGACCAGGCCGCGCGCCCACTCCCGGACGGCGGCCCGGAACTCCGCCGGCTCCGCGGCGAGCTGGGCGAGGGTGGTCTCCAGGCCGTGACTGACGGTGACCTTCTGGCCGTCGAGGGCCCGGATGAGCTTGTTCTCGTGATTGCCCGGCACGGCGAGGGCGTGCCCGGCGGCCGTCATCCCCATCGCCAGCCGCAGGACGCCGGGCGAGTCCGGGCCGCGGTCGACGAGGTCACCGAGGAAGATCACGGTCCGGCCCTGCGGGTGCGCGGCGTCGACCGGGCGCCCCTGCGGGTCGCGGATCACGGCGTAGCCGAGGGCATCGAGCAGGCTGAGCAACTCCGGCAGGCAGCCGTGGACGTCACCGATGACATCGAAGGGCCCGTGCAGATCGCGCCGGTCGGTCAACAGCGGCACCCGCTCGATGACGGCCGCGTCCACCTCCTCCACCCCGCGCAGGATGTGGACGGCCCGGAAGCCCTCGCGGGCCAGGCCTTTGAGCCCGCGACGCAAGTCGCCGGCCTGGCGATGGATGACCCGGTCTCCGAAATCGCGGTCGGACCCGCTCCGGTTGCGTTCGCGGGCAACGGATTCCGGGATGTCCAGGACGATCGCCACGGGTAGCAGATCGTGGTCGCGGGCCAGGCGCACCAGGCCCTTGCGGGCGGCCGCGGTGACATTGGTGGCGTCGATGACGGTGAGCAGGCCGCGGGTCAGGCGGACGCCGGCGATGTGATCGAGCAAGGTGAAGGCGTCGGCGCTCGCCGCCTGGTCGTTGACGTCATTGCTGACCACGCCCCGGCAGAAGTCGCTGGAGACCACTTCGAAGGGGCCGAAATGCCGGGCCGCGAAGCTGCTCTTGCCGGAGCCACTGACCCCGACGAGCACGACCAGGCTGGGGTCGGGAAGCCGCAGGACCGTCATGGCGCCTCCCGCCGGAAGAGCGCAAGCTGGGTCGGCGACCCGAGTTGCGGATCGTCCGCGCCGACCGGGCGGAACTCGACGGCATACCCATGCCGCTCGGCGAGCGGTAGCGCCCAGGACCGGAACTCGGCGCGGGTCCACTCGAAGCGATGGTCCGGGTGGCGCATGGCGCCGGGGGGCAGGCCGGCATACCGCGGGTTGTACTCCCGGTTCGGGGTGGTGACGATGACCGCCCCCGGCCGGGCCTGGCCGAAGACGGCGATCTCCAGCGCCGCGAGGCGCGGCGGGTCGATGTGCTCGACCACCTCCATCAGGACGATCGCGTCGTATGCCGTGAGGCGGGTGTCGCGGTAGGTGGCCGACGTCTGGAGCAGCGTCAGCCGCTCGCGAGTGCGGTCGGGCAGTTGGTCCAGTCGTAGCCGGCGCTCTGCGCCGGCCAGGGCACGGGCCGACACATCGGCGCCGACGATCTCGTGGAAAGTGTTGTCGGCCAATAATTCTCGCAAGAGGGCACCCTCGCCGCATCCGAGGTCGACGACGCGGTGCGCGCCGGCATCGTGCAGGGCGGCAAGCACCGCGTCCATACGCTGCCGGCGCAAGGGCTGGGCCGGCTCGCTGCCCTCGCCGGGCGGTGGCGGCGCCACGTCCGTCGAGTCGTCCAAGGTGGCGAGCCGGGTGAGGGCGTCCGCGACATAGTCGCGGCGATGGGCGAGATAGCGTCGCGTGATCCATTCGCGCTCGGGATGGTTCGCCAGCCACGCACCACCGCGGCGCAGGAGTTTGTCGGCCTCGCTGGCGTCGACCCAGTAGTGCTTCTCGCCGTCTAGCACCGGCATCAGCAGGTAGAGCTGGGTCAGGGCGTCGGCCAGCCGCGCTGTCCCGGTCAGGGTCAGGTCGACCAGGCGCGCGTCGCCCCAGGCGGGTTGGGTGGGATCGAGCGGGATCTGCGCTGCCGCCACCGACCAGCCCAGCGGCTCGAAGAGCGCACGGACGCGACCCGGATCGCCATCGCAAGGCAGTGCGGGCAGGTGGATCGTCAGCGGCAGGGGCGTGGCGGCGAGGTCCTCGTGGCCCGCGCAGCTGCCGCGCATCGCGGAGCCGAAGACCCGGCCGAGGGCGACGGCGAGAAGGGAGCCCGCGGCATACGTCCGGTCGTTGACATAGGCAGCCAATGGGCCGTGCTCGCCGAAGCGGCGGCTGCGCACGATGTCAACGGGGTCGATCTCCAGGACGAGCGCGACGGTGCAGCGGGTGTCGCTGGCCTCGGGATAGAAGACGTGCGCCCGGCCCACGGGCAGGTCGAAGACCTGGTGCCGGCCGGGATGCTTGTGCAGCAGATAGCCCAGATCGCTCGCGGCGGGCGCGGTCGACGTCAGGCTCAGGAACACTGCTCCATCCTGCCGCCCTCGCCGCGTGCCGTCGCGGGAGTTTTCGCCGCGACACGGCCGACCAGTTCCGCGAGGTCCTGCCGGTAGCGCTCGACATTGGCCAGCTTGATCGCTTCGTAGCCGCGGACCTGGCCGGGCAGTTCGGCGAGCCGGGTGACGTCCGCGAGCGTGGCGTGGCTGAGGTGGGCCGTCGCGGCGGCCACCGCACGGACATACTCATCGGGGAGTTCGCGCTCGATGCGGCGAACGGCACTGTGCCCGAAGGGATCCAGCCGAGTGCCGCGCAGGCGCTTCATGGCGGCCAGGCCGCGCAGGGCCGGGATCGACTTCTCGCCGAGGGCGATCTTGGAGTCCATGCCCAGGGCCCGCAGGACCGGGGGATGCAGCCGGAAGGCGAAGGCGGCGTCCGGGCCGAACTGCGCCCGGATGCCTTCCGCCACCGCGGGATCGACGCTCAGGCGCGCGACTTCGTATTCGTCCTTGTAGGCCATGAGCTTGTGCAGATTGCGTGCAAAGGCGCTCGTCAGCCCGGCTGCCGCGGCGCCACCCACCGCGTCCGCGCGCCGGTGCACCTCGGCGATATGACGCAGATACGTGCGGGCATACCGTTCGTCCTGGTAGCCGATCAGGTCGTCGGCCAACCGGGTGATCAGCGGGCTCAGGTCCGGGTGGTCCGCGAGTCCGGCTCGCCGCACGAGCGCCTGCGCGGCCGCGCTCGGTCGGGCAGCGGCTGCCGCGTCGGCGGGGCCGGCGACAGCGAGGACGGCAGCGGGGTCCACGGCATACCGGCGGCCCCAGCGGAAGGCCTGGAGATTCGCCGTGACGGCAACGCCGTTCTGCGCCAACGCCTCCTCGACGGCGCCCGGTGAGACCGGGATGCCGGCCGACTGGATGGCGATGCCCAGCAGGAAGGTGTTGGCGAGCTGATCGCTGCCGAAGAGGCCCTCGGTGACGGCGCGCGCGTCGAGCAGCCACGGATCCGGGCCGGTGTGTGCGCGCACGACCTCGACCAGGGCAATCGTGTCAGTGGCGGGT
>Ga0209174_10002679_pt1 | contig 11635 bp, 9 predicted proteins | sample JI91814BDNA_FD_187505 | JGI IMG/M metagenome (GOLD analysis project Ga0209174, IMG submission 187505) | Wastewater effluent complex algal communities from Wisconsin, to seasonally profile nutrient transformation and Carbon sequestration -... | ecosystem: Engineered > WWTP > Effluent > Algae...
GAACTCGACCGTTCCGGCGTTCGTGTAGCCCGCCGTTTTCACCAAGCGAACTGCCGCTTCGCACAGCTCTTTGCGGGCCGACTCGGGAAGTCGCGGTGATGGACTTTCTTCGATGAGCTTTTGATGGCGACGTTGAACGGAGCAGTCACGTTCATGGAGATGACAAACGTTACCGAAATGGTCAGCTATGATTTGCACTTCAACGTGGCGAGGCTTTTCGATGTATCGCTCCAGATAAACACCGCCGTTGCCAAACGCTGCTTTAGCTTCGTTTTGCGCTTGTTCCAGGGCCGATTTGAGTGCGAGCTCATTGGCTGCAACTCGCATCCCTTTTCCACCACCCCCAGCGGTAGCTTTGATAAGAACCGGGTAACCGATCAGACGCGCTGTCTTTACTGCGTCTTCTTCGTTTTCAATCAAACCTTCGCTACCCGGAACCACAGGGACATTAGCCAATTTGGCCATTTGCCTTGCTTGGTTCTTGTCCCCAAGTTTCTCCATGGCTTCGGGAGTTGGGCCGATGAAGTCGATGTTGCACGAGCGGCAAACTTCGTTGAAGTGACTGTTCTCGCTCAAAAAACCATAGCCGGGGTGAATGGCATCGACATTCCCAATCTCCGCCGCGCTGATGATCTGGTCGATCTTCAAATAGCTGTCGATCGATCGGGGTGGGCCAATACAGATCGCTTGGTCGGCGAGCCGAACATAGGGAGCGTCTTTATCCGCTTCGCTGTAGACGACAACAGTTTCGATTCCCAGTTCACGACATGCGCGCTGAACGCGCAGCGCAATCTCGCCACGATTCGCAATAAGAATTCTGTTATACATGAATCTAAGGTTATCCGCGGGTGTCTACTTTGAACAACGGTCTACCAAAATCGACCGGCTCTTCGTTACCGCAAAGGATTTCAACCACTTTGCCTCGGACTTCAGCCGGAATTTCATTGAAGACTTTCATCGCTTCAATGATGCAAATGGTCGATTCTGGTGTGATGGATTGACCGACCTTAACGAAAGAATCGGCCTTTGGATTTGGGCGAAGATACAATGTGCCAACCATCGGCGATTTGATGGTTACGATATGTGGACCATCCACGGCAGCGGGTGCTGCTGACGCTGCTGCCACGGGCGCAGCTGTTGGAGCGGCAGCTGCGGGTACTGCAAATTGCGGTGCAGGCATCGCAGGTGCGGCCATCATGGCGACTTCTTGCGGTCCACGGCAAATACGAATGCGTTGACGAAAATGACGCAAATCGACTTCTCGCAGATCATGCTCCTTCATCAGTTCAACCAAGCTGCGAATTCTCTCGACGCTGAATACATCATCAGCCTGTGCTTCTTGCCCTTGGTTATCACCTGAGTCTGTCATCCGCAAGTACTCCCCGTATGAACCGGTTCGCGTAAGAAATGAATCATTTATTGTTTGTTCATAAACGAGATAAGTTGTCCTAACCCACTCGTCTCTTAAGACTGCCGATCACCAACACTTCGTTACCATGGATTCTAAATCCTTGGGAAGTGTGGACAAAACCCGACAACCATCTTTGGTGACCAACACATCATCCTCGATGCGGACGCCACCCCAACCAGGAATATAAATCCCCGGTTCGACGGTGACTACCATACCGGGCAGCAATGGTCGTCTTTGCTCTAACCCCATTCGAGGTGATTCGTGGACCTGCAAACCGATCCCGTGACCGAGTGCATGTCCGAAATGCTTCCCGAATCCCCCCTTTTCGATTACGTCACGTCCCGCTTTGTCCACATCACAGGCAGCGATTCCCGGCCGAATGGCTCGAATGGCAGCCTCGTTCGCTTCCAAAACAAGACGATAGACCTTCTCAAATTTGGGCGGGATTTTACTGGTCACCAATACCCTGGTCAAGTCGCTGATGTACTCCCCCTCCCTGGCCCCCCAGTCAATCAACACAAAGGGCTCGCTCCCAATTTTCACATCGGTGGGCGTCCCGTGCGGCAACGCGGCCCGCGGACCAACTCCAACGATTGGCGGGAAACTACACCCAATGCCTCCCAAGGCCCGAATTTCATTCTCTAGCTGATGGGCAACGTCCCGTTCGGTCTGGTCAGCCCGTAACCCCGCTCGGACGATCTGAAACGACCGCTCGGCCATCTCAATCGCTCGCTCAATTCGTGCGATTTCTTCTCTATCCTTAATTTCCCGTAAACTCTCGACATGACCCGCTGAGCCATGAAGTGAACAACTCGGCAATTTGCTTTTCAGGATTTCATAGCCAAATAACGCCATATAGTGGGATTCTACCCACAGTTCGTGGCATTTCGCTTTTGCCACTTGGGCGGCAGTGGCTTCCAGCAAGGTCGTGTCAGGTGTGCGAATGAAACATTCAAGTCCCGGGCACTCGCTTTGGATTTGCTCTTCATACCTCGGATCGCTAAGCAGCAAGAACTTTCCTTGATGAACCCAGAGATAGGTGCTGTCGCCAGTGAAACCGGTCAAATATGTCACATTAGGAGAATGAGAAACCAAGAAAGATGAGACGCCATTTTGTTTCAGATGGCGAACCAATTTTTGTCGGCGGCGTTCGAAATCAAAGGTCATTGGCACAACTCAAGATGTACGAAAGAGCAGAGTGTACGCATTCACTCACGATATGTTGTAGATCGGCAAGAGTCCCTACAATATACGGTGATCAAACATGTTGCATCCCCAATCACTGACCGTTGCGAACAAAAGTTCGCGCCGCTCGGCAATTGAAATGTGATAAGAACGAAGGTTGGGTGGCTGCAATCGTAGTCGCTCATTACAGGTGAGGTGAGAGAAACATGGCAGCAAAAACTTTCGGTACAGAAACCACCGTTGAGACATTTGATCGAGACGTGTTTGAAGCTAGTGAGCACAAGATTGTCATCTTGGACTTTTATGCCGATTGGTGCCAGCCGTGCCGCATGTTGGCCCCTGTCTTGAAAGATGTGGTTGAGGCCAGGCAAGAACAATTTGCGTTGGTCAAGGCGAATACAGAACAACTCCAGGATCAAGCCAGCGCGTTTTCCGTACAATCGATTCCTGTACTCTTCGCGATTTCAAACAAGTCTGTTATCGATCGCGTCGAAGGCCTGCTCACTCAAGCTCAACTGAATCAATGGCTCGATTCTTTGGTGATTCAACAACGGTTTGTGCAGGCCTATGCACTTGAAGATACAGATCCTCAAGCTGCACTTAAGGTCTATCAAGAAATTGCGGGGCTTGGCAATGTGGCAGATGAATTAAAGATCGCCATCATGAGAGCTGCCTACAAAGCGGGAGATCTGGAAACAACAACGCGTATCATGACCGAACTTGAACGCCGTGGATTCCTAGAACCCGAGGCAGAAAAAATCAAAGCCCAATTGAAGCTCGTGCATTCGAACTCAGCTGATATTGATTCGCTAAAAAAGACAGTCGAGCAATCACCTTCCGACTTTGGAACGCGACTCGAACTAGCCAAAGCGCTCGTCGCAACACGTGATTATGAAGGCGCACTCCAGCAGGCCTTGCATATTGTTCAGCTCGATCGCCAGCAGACTCGTAAAGCAGCTCAAGAGCTGATGGTGGACATCTTCCGAATTCTGCCCGAAGGGGATGAACTGATCGGAAACTACCGCCGAAAATTGGCGATGGCGATGTACTAATCGATGCTGCCGAGCAACCGTTTGGTGGCGACAACGACGTCGGGTTGACGCATCAAGGATTCGCCAACGAGCATGGCTGAAACTCCATGTTCGTACAACATTTTGGCTTCGTGCGCGTGGTAGATGCCACTCTCTGCCACAACAACGCGGTCTGGCGGAATCTGTTCCTTAACGCGAATTACGTGCATTAAATCCACTTCAAAAGTTCGCAAGTCGCGATTGTTTACTCCAATTAACTCGACTCCCGTTTCAAGCACGGCCGACAAGTTGGCTGGGTCGTATAATTCAATAAGGGCCTGCATGCCGAGCGAGCGAGTGTATTGATAGAGGGATTTAAGTTCTGAGGGTGACAGACATTCGGCAATCAACAATACGGCATCGGCCCCTACGGATCTCGCTTCGGCGATCTGAATCGGATCGAGGATAAAATCTTTGCGAAGCAGTGGAATGTTGACTGCTTTTCGGATTGCAGCGAGATACGCCAACTCGCCTTGGAAATAATGCCGATCGGTCAATACGCTTAAGCAGCTGGCACCGGCAGATTCATATTGTTGACCGATGGTTACTGGCTCAAAGTCGGATCGAATCAAGCCTTTGGATGGACTCGCTTTTTTGACTTCGGCAATCAAACGGATGTTGCCAGGGATTCGCAAAGGAGCGACGAAATCTAGCGACGGAGGCACAGCTTGGCCGCGGTGCTCCATTTCCGCAAGTGAGCACTGCGCGTACAACGCTGCTATTTCGCTGCGTTTGGTGGCGACAATTTTGTCGAGAATGGTATCTGACATAGATGAATTAGTGCTTGAAGTGGCGGCGGCCTGTAAAGATCATCGGAATTCGGTGCTGGTTGCAGGCTGCAATAACTTCATCATCGCGTTTCGATCCACCAGGTTGAATGATGGCCACAATCCCTGCCGAAGCGGCACGTTCAATGGAGTCAGGGAATGGGAAAAATGCATCGGAAGCGAGAATGCTGCCGCCGACTCGTTCCCCCGCTTTTTCAATCGCGATTTCAACGCTGTCCACACGGCTCATCTGCCCTGCTCCAACCCCGATCAACGCGGTGTCTTTCGCGAGCACAATGGCATTGGACTTCACATGCCGAACCATTTCCCAGCCAAACGCGATGTCATCCCAAAGTTCATCGGCAACATGCACATTGGTGACGGTATTCCATTGCAACGGCGATGGTGGCAAGACATCCGCCTCTTGTACAAGCACTCCACCGCTGATGAAACGGTAAGTCAATTCTCGCTCCAACGGTGCAATGTGTCCCACTTGCATAAGACGGATACTGTCGCGCCATTTGGGTTTCGAAGTCAGAATGCCTACCGCGCTCGCTTCGAAATCGGGAGCTACAATGGCTTCAATAAATCGACCTGGCTCAGCCAGAACTTCGGCGGTTTCTTCATCGACAGTGGTATTGAAACCAAGGACAGAACCAAATGCACTTACTGGATCGCCATCGAGTGCTTTGCGGGCTGCCAACGATTGTCGATGCGATGCGGCAGCGCCACATGGGTTATTATGTTTGATCACCGCACAAGCGGGTTGTGAAAAGGCCCGCACGATGGACAACGCTGCATCGAGATCCAAAAGATTGTTATACGACAGCTCTTTGCCGCTGACTTGTCGAGCGTTCACTAGGCCCGTGCCGCGTGTTTTCGAAAGTTGGTACACGGCCGCTTTCTGGTGTGGATTCTCCCCATAACGCAATGTTTGTTTCCGTTCCATCGAAACGGTCAACGAAGGGGGGAACTCGCCCGACAGAATATCTCCACGCATATATTCGGTGATGGCCGCATCGTATGAAGAGGTCATAGCGAAGGCTTCTGCAGCCAATCGTCTTCGGGTCGTTAATGTGGTAAAACCTTTCTCTTCGATCTCATGCAATACCACAGCATACTGCGTGGCGTTGGTCACAACGGTCACAAATTCGTGATTCTTAGCTGCCGCCCGAATAAGACTTGGACCACCGATATCAATTTGCTCAATTGCTTCTTGGCGAGTCACGCCACGCTTGGCAATGGTCGCTTCAAATGGATATAGGTTAACCACAACCAAGTCGATGCTAGAGATGTCAAGCGTCTGCATCGCTTGCAGATCTTCCAGTTCGTTACGACGAGCGAGGATACCGCCAAAAATTTTGGGGTGCAGCGTTTTAACCCGGCCATGCATGATTTCTGGGAAGCGGGTGTACTGCGAAACATCGGTCACTTCAACGCCATGGTTACGGAGAAACTCTGCCGTTCCGCCAGTGCTAAAGATGTGGACACCGGCTCGCTGCAAGCCTTGTCCGAGTTCTGCCAAACCCGTCTTGTCACTAACACTGATCAACGCACGGCGAACTGGCAAAGAATCACTCACTGGCAGACCTCATATCAAGGAGCGAACGAAAAACGTCTCGAGTCAAGATTGTAACAGGCTGGCGATATTCCGAAACGGCTGCTTGCAGATGGGACGTTATCTCTGCGGTACGAGTGGAAAATTTCGTGCCAAAACGCCAGAAATCGCGGAAAAACTGAGGCAAAACGAAGATTGCCACGCGAACGGGTGAGTTCTCGCGTGGCAATTTGGGGCTTTTGTTTCGAATTTTCACGAAAATCGGTGCGGATTTGGATTAGCCATTTCCGAATGGATCATCACCTGCTGGAGCTTCCATTCCCGCATCTCCATCGCCAAATGGATTGTCAGCTCCAGTGTCTCCGTCACGCTTGATTTCGGGCTTGGGCTTCTCCTTCGGTTCTTTTTCGGTCGCTGCCGCTTGAACGTTTTGATGAATCAGCGGAGACTCTGCCCCCTTTTGGGCCAAACATTGAATGGTGCCGTTGGCGGCAATCACATAGATGCGATCCGAGACTGGATTGGCCAAGCCGTGCACAAGTCCTGAACCAACCGTTCCGACAAGTCCGCCCGATGCGAAATCGTAGGCAGCGAGTTGACCTGATTTGTTGCGAACGAAAACTCGATCTTTGGTGACCGAAAGAACTTGCTTGATCCCCTTGATGCAGGTATCCCAGCCAGCTAACACCGCTCCGCTATTGGCATCATACGCCAATAATTCACCTGGATCTGACACGACAAAGATCCCGTTCTGAGCGACTAAAGGTGCAGAGTACAGCACCGAGCCGGTGCTTGTAACCCACTTGATATCGCCACCCGCCATTGGGTTGATACGGAAAATTTCGCCGCTGCGTGAACAGACAATGAAACTATCTTCGTAGGGAACTGGAGTGGCGAAAATCGGTGATTGGGCTTCCAAACGAGCCGTAGCCACAGGTGGGATCGGTTTTGAATTGGCTTTTTCCGACGGATCAATCGTGAAGAAAAACACGAATCTCGGTTCCACGGGAACTGCAACCACATTGAGATTTCGGTTGACACCGGAACGGACAATCGAGCGACCACCATACACAAATCGGCTCGGTTCCCGAGTGCGGTCTGCTGTTAGATAACCGATGAATTTACCCGTAATGGCTGGAATGAAAATTCGGCCGTTCAGTTCACCCGCCGCCGATCCGGGAGCATCTTCACAACGGAAAGAAAACAACGATTTGCCCGTTTCTGTTTCCAAGGCATAAATCGTCGATCCGTTAGTCACGATGACATGTTTATCATTCATCGTTGCAGGAAAAGTAGGCTGGCTAGTTTTGCCAACCTGAGTCATCCACAACGACTTGCCCGTCTCTGCATCCAACATTTCTAGCGAACCATCTGAAGCAGTTACCAACAAGAAAATGTTGGGGCTTGTTCGCTCGGTGATCACAGGTTTGAGACCAGCAAATCGCATTCGTTTTGCAAGAGTCTCGGCTTGGGCTTTGGCCCCGTCGATTCCAATCGGTTTGCCATCAGCTCCAAGGGTATTGGTATCCAGAACAATTTGTTTTCCTTCTGCGGCCAACTCGATGGAGGTCTTGGCGGGAGCAGAGGATTGCCAAATCATGACCGAAGTCTTGGAAGGTTCTTTGAGGCTGGTGTGCAATGCGGCGGTCCAGCGTGGCTCAAGTCCAAGTCGCCCCGCTTCTGCGGTGGTCAATTGACCATAGGCAGTGGTCGAAGAGAAAAGGGCGATCAACGTCCAGATCCAACCGAGCGTATTTCGAGTCATAATTGATTTGACCAACGAGAAAACTGCATAGGAAACGGGATACCGACTACCCTCCAGCAGGCCCACGATGTTGAGTAGGCCTGTGGATAAAACTGGGGTGGTCCAACCCTAATATAATTGGCCAGCACCCGTCCGGCGAGGTAAATTTTCCCTAGAAAGCTCATCTTTCGCAATGTGAATGAGCGTAAAAACCGGTTCGCAGTTTGCCCTAAAGGTCAGCCGGGGGCAAAATAGTTGCCTTTATTCGGCAGGAACGTTGAACAAAGTGGTTTACAAGGTTAACTTACCTACTTCCTACGGCCAGGGCGTGTTCCCTTTTGACACGATTCTCTCGCCTGCCTAGGGTCGGGACTTGCCCGATTGGTTCGTCATGTGCCTTTATTCCCTCCTCGCACTGGAAGTTTGTAGATAACCATGAGCACAACTCCTAAACCCCCATCCCAAATGGTGTTCATCGGGTGCTTTATCGCCCTGATCACCACTGCCTTTGCCTTTATTTCTCGTGCGTTCATGATCAACACGCCCGAGATGTGGCCGGCTGACTTTGGACTCGACAAGGTACAAGGCCAGACGTTGTTTGGACACGGTATTTGGCCGTTTGCGATCAGCATCATCCTCTTTAGTTTGGTGATTGATAAGATCGGTTATCGCGTCGCGATGATTTTCAGCTTCGTCTGTTATGCGGCATACGCAGCGCTTGCACTTCTGGCTTACAACGCAGTGAAGGTTCCTGGACTTGAGGGCGAAGCGTTGGCAGCAGCTCAGGCTCGTGGTTTACAACTCTTGACATTTGGATCGATCATTTTGGGATTGGGTAATGGAACGGTAGAAGCCTTCATTAACCCTGTGGTTGCCACCATGTTCAGCAACGAAAAAACCAAATGGTTGAACATTCTTCACGCAGGCTGGCCAGGTGGATTGGTCTTGGGTGGCTTGATCACCCTAGGGCTTGGTTCCGCCGCGACCGACGACTGGCGTTTGTTGATCTACATCATCGCAATTCCAGCAGTCGTGTACGTGGTCATCTTGATGGGAGCCCAATTCCCAGTGAGCGAACGCGTTTCGGCAGGGGCCAGCTATCGAGAAATGTTGGGCGAATTCGGCGTGATTGGCGCCGCTATCGCATCGTACTTGATCTTCAAGCAATTGGGTGACATCTTCAAGCTGCCTGACATGGTCGTATGGGCCGTTATCGCGATTGCGGTTATCGGCTATGGCATTTATTGCAAGTCGCTTGGCCGTCCGATGATGATTTTCCTCTGTCTCATTATGATGCCTTTGGCGACTACTGAACTCGGTACAGACGGTGCCATCACCGGCATTATGGAAGAACCGATGAAAGCTGCAGGCCGAAGCCCACTTTGGGTTCTGATTTACACCTCAGCCATCATGATGGTCTTACGATTCTTCGCTGGACCTGTCGTTAAAGCCCTCACTCCGCTCGGTCTTTTGGCAACCTGTGCCGCCTTGGCCATTGTGGGTCTGTATTGCTTGTCCTTCACACAGTCGTTCTTCGCGATCTTTGCAGCTGCAACTTTGTACGGTGTGGCTAAGACTTACTTCTGGCCAACCATGCTAGGTGTGGTGGCAGAACAATTTCCAAAGGGTGGCGCGTTGACCCTCAACGCTATTGCGGGCATCGGGATGTTGACCGTCGGTATCATCGGCGGACCACTCATCGGTTACATGCAAGAAGCCAATGCCAAGGTCGTGGTAGATGCCAAGTTGCCAAACACCTACGAGAAGGTTAAGAAAGACGACAAGTTCTTCTTGGGCGCGTATACTGCAATCGATGAAGCCAAGGTCAAGGATCAACCTAACGCTAAGGAAATCGATGAAATCGTAAAGACTGCGAAGCAAGGTGCTCTAGCGAACGTCACGATTTTCCCAATCATCATGCTGGTCAGCTACTTGGTTCTTATCGGCTACTTCAAATCCCGTGGCGGCTATAAACCAGTCGCTATTGATGGTCAGCCTGCCAGCTCAGGACACTAGATCCGGCTCTAACAACAAGCTTTAGATCGCTTCACTCAAACGCCCAGAATCGCTCAAGATTCTGGGCGTTTTTTGTTTCAGGGACCTGCGAGTATTTATTCGGGGCGTTGTACACCTCACAAGAATGGTGTATACAAAAATGCAGTCTGGTGAGTTTGGCGTACAAGCCCACCACGGATGGAGCATTTCAGGCTTGGAAACGGATTTACTTCAAAGCTAGCCGCTTTCTCAGGCCGAACATTTAGAATGCCTGACGCACTTTACCGTCGTCTGAAGTGCCGAGTTGTTTTCAGTTTTGCTAGAGTCAAAGCCATGGAAAAATTCTCACGCTACCAACAAGGTGTTATCAAGAACTATTATCGCAACCGTGAAGGGATTGCCATTCAACGTGTGCAAGAACTGGTCACGGAACTCTACCTTGCCGAAGGTAAAAAACGAAAGAAAATCTGGGAACAACTTCGCCCTCATTTGATTTCAATCGGCTTGACCGAGAAACAAGTAGAGCATCTCGAAAAGGAAGATAAGCCCGAAATGGTTGCCAATTTGATCAAAGAAAAGATCTAAGCCTATCTCACGTTGGACGTTGTTGCACGGACGCGCAGACTCCGCTCATTCCATTCAGAAGTCATTTGTCTCATGCAAGTCCGCCCCAACTATTGGAAGTTCTCGATCGCAAAGGAATTCGTTTTTGGTCGAGGCTGCGTGCAACATCTTGAAACCGTTTGCACCAAGCAACAACTGAAACATTTGCTAATCATCACGGACAAGAATCTGATCCAAGCGGGTTTATTGCAACGTGTTCTTCAAGTAGTACCGCAAAATATTACGACAGTCCATGTCTTCGATGGCGGACAGGCTGAACCCTCGTTGAACGTTCTGGCTGAGGCAGTGGAGATGGGGACTCAAGTCAAACCCGATGCCATCGTCGGGCTTGGCGGAGGGAGCAATATTGACGTTGCCAAAGCTACCGCTTTGTTGTTGACACACGGCGGCAAGTTAGCTGATTACTTTGGCTTTGACAAAGCTCCAGGGCCAGTACTCCCGTTAATCGCCATTCCAACAACGGCAGGCACTGGCAGCGAAGTATCTCACTCTGCTGTGCTTACCGATCCAGAAGCCCATATCAAAGTTTCCACGCTCAGTCCTCATTTACGGCCTGCTGTGGCGATTGTCGATCCAGCCTTGACCGATAGTTGTCCGCCGCATGTCACGGCTCACAGCGGTATTGATGCATTGGTGCATGCGATTGAAGGCTACACGGCCCGCCGTTGGTCAGACATGCACCTCGCGGATCCACAAGCTCGGGCTTACGAAGGCGCCCACCCACTTGGCAAGCTGTTGGGATTGGAAGCAATTCGTCTCATTGGACAGAATTTGGTTCGAGCTGTTCGCGAGCCGCATAACCAGGAAGCTCGGAATCACATGGCTTTGGCAGCCAGTTATGCGGGGATGTCATTTTCCAACTGTGGTGTCGCGTTGGTTCATGCTCTGGAGTATCCGCTGGGAGCAGCCGTTCATTGCAGTCATGGGGAAGGGAATGGATTGTTGTTGCCGCATGTAATGCGTTACAACTTGCCGACACGCGTGACCGAGTTCGCCGAAATAGGACTCGCCTTAGGTTATTCCCAGCCGCAAGCATCAGCCGACAAACAAGCGGAGCAGGCAATCGACGGCGTGGTGCGATTGCAGAGTGAAATCGGTATTCGCCCTACGCTTAGGCAACTTGGCGTCGAACGCTCGACATTGAGTTCGATGGCGAATAAGTCCTTTCAAATCAAACGCTTGATGGATCTGAATCCACGTACTCCGACCGAAGCAGATTTATTGGCGATCTTGGAAACTGCCTACTAATCGATTCGCGGAATCGTTTAACCCGTACGCCGC
>Ga0209174_10002680_pt1 | contig 11633 bp, 14 predicted proteins | sample JI91814BDNA_FD_187505 | JGI IMG/M metagenome (GOLD analysis project Ga0209174, IMG submission 187505) | Wastewater effluent complex algal communities from Wisconsin, to seasonally profile nutrient transformation and Carbon sequestration -... | ecosystem: Engineered > WWTP > Effluent > Algae...
CTATCTGATGTTTGTGCCAGTTTAACAGCTTCTCTTCTAAATTCCGAGGTGTAATGTGTAACCTTTGACATGTTTGTTCTCCAATAAGTAATTTAAGCTACTTGTCCGAAAAACTAGGGCAGGATCACTTCTGACTTGTTATTAATCAATTGCTCAATTAATTGTATATTATTTATCAATAGATATTTTACCAAGGTTGTCTTGCTATTAACTGATAGCCTTTCACTATGCATTATATTCATAATTTCTGGATTATTATTCACAATATCTGGCACAATTACTGAAAAAATTACATCAAGTTGTTGCGGTTTTGGGAATGAGCTAAAAAAGCCGTCAAGATTCTGCATTTTAACAGCAAAGTCATGCTCGTCGCTCCACTGTCGTTTTATTATATACATTAGATGATTTTTTATAGTCTGTTGAAGGTCGTGAGTACTGTTCAATTTTTTATACCTCAGTTTTTTGTAATGCCGCATAATCTCTCAAACCAGTTATAAAGTCAACTATCTGTTTGAGACTAAAAAAACCCACTCTTTTAACAGTGGGTAAGTTCTTCAAATCGAGGGACACGCAACTTGCAAAATTTGGCGTGCTTGTGCGTTTATTATCAGTTGTATTCCTATTCCCTCAAGCAGCAATTTAACAAAAGCATTGAACATGCACCATAAGTTATTTGTCCTAAGTTGGGATATTTATACCGATAATTTTGATATATAATTACTACATTACAGTGGCCAATTTAAAATTAGAGTACATGCATGTTAAGTAATAATTCAACTGAATTTCTGTCATATATCAATGAAAACCTATTAATTCCAGTATGGAAAGATAGAAATTTATTTGTGGTCGATAACTTTTGCATGCCAAATATAGATGTACATACAACATTTTTACATGGTACGGGGATACAAGCTGTACATGATAGTTTTGCAATGCTATTTAAGGCGTTTCCGGTTTTTAATTTAAAAATTGAAGAACTGCTTGAATATAATAAGCGTATTACATATAAATGGTCGGCATATGCAGAGCAAAAAGAACCGATTTTACATTTTCCCATCGCCACCCAGCCACTGTATTTTAATGGCATTGTATTTTTAGAGTTTAATGATCAAGGGCTAGCAACCAAATATCATAGTTTTTCTAATATCCCGCAGGTGTTACAAATCGCATTATCGGGCGAAACATCAGGTGATTATAATAAAACTATAGAAAATGTTGCCGTTGAATGGTCAGATCTTTTGTTTATAGTAGCCAAATATACTCATAAAAATTTAACCTACCGTGAAATTGAATGCTTATATTATTGGGTTTCTGGTTATTCAATTAAAGAAACTGCACGTAAACTTGGCGGTTTATCTGGCAAAACAGTCCAGGTATATCGTGATAATATCCGGAAAAAATTCAATATCATCAATTATCATGAATTGATAAGCTTATTGCACCAAACCGGGGTATTGGCACAATTTTTAGATAAGAAGATTTAGATAAATTTTCAATTAAAAATAGGGCAAATAGCCTATATCCAATTGATTGACAGTGCCCCTTGGACTACTATAAAATGCAGCAATAAAGATAACTTGACGTGGATGATTGCACTATGAGCGTAAAAACAGCAGAACAAGCATTGCTAATTAAGATGGCGTTACAAGAACATAAAAATGATTTAAATTTCGCTCGTATTGCTGGTTTTGCAAGCGCTGAGCATTTAGCACACACAATACCTTATGATTTAAGTGCTAATTTTGATCCTACTGTGCCATTACTCGCAGTTGATGACGATGGTGCATTACGTGAATATACAGTAACTCATATTGAAACAAAAAATCCAGCAATAGTGGGTTATATTTTAGCTGGTAAAGATAATAATCCTCGAGTACATATAGTTTTTCGTGGCACTGCAGACAAAGCTAGTATGATCCGTGATTTAGAGTACGGTGGCGCAGGTCAAAAAAGCTTTTATGCCGAAAAGGATCTGATTTTAAGTCAAATTGATGCGGTTATTAGACAGCGTGCAAATGAATGGACTAATCAAGAAGAATTAAAAATTAAATTGTCTATTTCTGGTCATAGCCTTGGTGGTGGCGATGCGCAAAATTGTTTTGCTGCAATTTCTGATGTCATGAGCAGATTACATGGTCATAAACGCTTTAAAGAGCGAATGTTAGATCGTATTAATGGAATGAAGAATGCTTTAGTTTCAAGAACAGCAGAACCAGTAGCTACTTCAATACATGCGCCATTAACTTTAATTGATAGCATCACTGTAAATCATGTGAATTCTGCTGGCGTAACGCATGCCACAGCTGAGCGTTGTAGCAAATCAGCAAAATATTTAGCTAAAAGCGGTGTTAAAATACATGTGCGTGCACTACGTGTTGCAGCCGATGGCATACAACAAACAGGGCAGACTAATATATTGTCAGACATAGATCCTGCAATTGCTAAAGTTGAAGTATTAAAAGTAAAAAGCAATGACGAAGGTTGGTTAAGTCCTAAAAGCGTTGTTGCCGCAGCAGGCGCGGCATATTTTAGTTCTCCTTTAATTATAGCCGGGGCGTTAGGTAGTCTAACTGCGTATGGTACTGTTAAGTCTCATACTGCAACACACTTTAATAAAGTGGTTGTGCAAGATCAATTTTTGCACTTTGATAATGCTACTCCAGAAGGGGCTACTGCTATTAAGCATAAACTATCACACTCTAGTAAATCGATTGTTGACAACAATCCTATTTCACATAGTCTTAAAAAAATCGCTCATGCTTTTAGCAGTGTGTTTGTTTCTAAGCGCAAGGTGTCACCTCAAGTTCTTAATCAATATGAAGAGTTTAAGAAGCATATCTCTGAGCACAGCCACCATGATGATGAAAGCTTAGAAGCTCTGTTTCATGAAGAAGTTTTGGAAACGACACGTAATGTGCTTACCTTTAACTAGTAAGAGGCTGCTACAGGCAGCTACCGCCAGTTGAAAAGGTGAGAATATGTTGGCAATTACAATTGGTTGGCATATAGCTAGTTGGGATGTCGCTGTTCAAGCTACCGTTCCATGTGCCGCAGCAGTAACCATAGAGCCACTACTTTCTTTTAAGCCGTAATGAATGTTGTTATAGCCGCCAGCGTTGGGCGGTGCTATATAGCCGGTGATGCCATCGAGGCCAGTAATCACATAAGCGATAGTTGCTATACTGCCACCTGCATTCCTAGAGTAGGAAATGCTATACAGATTGCCCATGTTTACAGCTTGTGCTCCGCCGCCATTGGTTATAGTAAGACCGTTAGTCACAAAGCTACTAGGGAACACCCCATTTTCTTCAAAACTAGATTTAACCTGGGTGTTTATGCCGTCAATTACCTTAATGGCATTGGAAATCTTAGACCGTATAGTGAAGTCTTGATATAAAGGCACCCCAGCTATGACTAAAATAGCTATTATTCCAATAACTACCATGAGCTCAATTGGTAATACAAGGAATGCCAGGGATGGTAAGTTTTAAGAGCCTGGATTGAACTCTGCCTTTAAGAGCGAATTAAGGCGAAATAAGGCTGGAAATAACAATGCCCAATTCAAGGCGAAAAACACGAAATCGGGTAAATGCCAAAAGTGGTAGTTAATTGCGCCAATTTTGCATCCAGCATAATAGCTGGTTGCGCCGCCAATAGCGCCGCCAAAGCTTAACAAAACCAAAGGCTTATTATTTAACCAAGACAAACAGCCATCAAAAGTCGAAGTAAATAGCAACCATAAACCTGCCAACCAAAAAGGGAAGCTGGAGATAGATCTAATGCTTATTACATCATGCCAGATAAGTAATGCATCGTTGAGCATTCCCAAACTAGCTATTAAGCAGCCAATTAGTAAATTGGGTACTGAATGTAAAAATAATAAGCGAAAATTAGTGATAGCAAATAACAGGCAGATTAATCCAGACCACCAGGTGTTAAAATATAAAGCAGTTACCCAGCCAATTTGGAATAAAATAAAATTAATAATTTTAATTAACAGCATCACGCTTCCCTTTTTTTTACCTCATCCCATAATTCTAACATAAATTCCATAGTTTGCCCTTTAAGGTTAGTTAAGCCGCGAGCCTGAGTGATTTTTTTTAATGCACTCATTCGGTTGGCAAATTTTGTGCTGATCTTTTCCAATGTTTGCTCAACATCGTAACCGGCAAATATACACAACGAGATTGCAGCGTGCAGTAGATCACCGATTTCTTCTTGAATTCGTGCATCGGTTTCTTGTTTATGTATAGCTTCGCGGATTTCCTCGCACTCACTTATAGCTTGATTAATGATCATTTCGCGATTTTGCCATTCAAAGCCAAAATCTCTGGCATTAGTTTCAACTGCGATTAAAGTTTCTAGTGAATTATTTGACATATAGATCCTTGTTAAGATTTGTAGCACTAAAAATTAAAGTATTAGCGCATGATGATGGCTGCTGGTGTTCAATTACGGCATAGAACTCTAATAAACGTTTAGTTATAGCGATTATATCTGTAAGCTGAGTGTAATTATCAAATAAATATGCCATGGAATTTCTAATGCGCGAAAAAGTAGATTTTGCTTGCATTAGCATACCTAGCGTCATCATGCCGGCAAAATAGTTGGAACCTAATAGCACAAAAGGGATTAAAAACGACAACTGATTATAAATTTGTTGCCACATGTTAAATAATTTATGTCTTTGGTACATGGCAGAATAATTATTTGCGATCGGCGTAAGTAAATTATTAAAAAACCCTAGTGATTTTTTTGCTCCGTCGCGAGCATGAACTAAGTTATATCTGAATTCAGCCTCTAATTTTTGATTGTCATATTCAGATTGTATTAATGGGTTGGCTATTTTAGATGCTACAAGTAAGCCTAACGCTGTATAAGTTATTGCGGACAATAACAACAACCAACATAAATTGTAACCAAATAAATATAAATTTTTAGTTTGAGTATACAGCATTGGCGTGAATACTATGATTAGAACAAAAGAATTAAAAAAATCTAGGACAAATTTTTCGAAGATCATGGTAAAACGCATCAAGTCTTCTTGAATTCTTTGATCCGAACCTTCAACCTGGTTACGCGTCTCTAATGGTAACCAATGGCCAAGGGCACGTTCGGTCATCCAAAGCCGCCATCTTAGCGCATAAGTTTGGCAATAATAACGTGATAAACTAGAAACAATGCCAAAACTAATAGCAAGTCCGGCAAATACAAACATTTCGTGTATAAACAAGTCATAACTTCTGGATTCTAGGGCATCATAGAAACGCCGATTCCATTGGATAAAAAAATACCCAAAAAAAGTCATTAGCTGAGTTAAAAGCAATAGTAATATTGCACCCCAGCGTGCATAGCTTTTATTGTCCCCATAGAAGTAGGGGGCGATTAGTCTATAAAATTGTTTCATATTCGCACTATATCAAGTTTCAATTCTGACTTCAAGGGGGCTTTACACATAGATGCCAGCTGCCTTTGCTATAGTACAGGCGCGGCTTAACTAACTACGTTTGCTGTTTGTTGATTTGGTGATGGGGGGATTCTTATTATCAGGATCGTAGTCTTCAGTAAAGTCTGTATAGGCTTGTATCGATAACTGTTCGTGCAGCGGTGGGCGAGCTGCTTTTATATTATCACGCTCTACTTCTAATTCGCGTATTTTATCTATGAGACTGTTTATACTCTCTTGTAAGCTTGAGATTTTATTTGCTGCGTTATTAGCACGGCCATGGGACATTTTGTCGATTTTCTTTTGCAACTTACGCAGTTCGTGTACATTGTTCACTATTTGAGTATTACACTTCAACTCGTGAGCTTGACATGACGGCTGTACTAGGCTGCTTCTTAGAGGTCGTAAATCATCCAGCAGTGGTTTAAGCTTTGCGAAAGAATCTAAGATGCATTGCTTTGCTTGAGCCATATTACGAAGAGCTGTGCGATCGTCCGATTCAAGAATGAGGCTAGGTATATCAGCACTTTCGTATAACTGATATATTTCATTTTCTATTTTCAGTATACTCTTTTCCAGCGCTGGCAGGATTTGGATGCCTGGAGTGTCGCTGCTTGCCGAGTCGATAGCATTTTTAATGCTGGATACAAGACGTTCTAGTGCATTACTGATGCCATCTACTTTATCTGAATCTAAATGAAGAGTGTTTAAACTTTTGTTAATATCTTTAATATGCCGGGTAATGGAACTTAACTTATGTTCGCATGTTGAATATACCATTTTTTTATGATTATTAGCGCGTGCGTATGCTGTCATATGCTTTAAAGAAATCATTTCGTTTGTATATTTTATACTGTAATCTATTAGAGTATCTTTTATGCTTTTGTTTTTAGTTGCCGATATAAAGCCAGCAGTCATACCAATGACTGGGATTTGTAAAGGTGTAGTCAATAAATCGACCAACAAAGGAGTTACGGTATAAGTAGAACCAGGGGTTGATTTTCTCAGACACTTGCCTTGTATAATTTTAGCTAAAGCAGATAGAGTTACAGCGTCAAAAGTTTTCAATGTGTTTCGCAAATCGTCCTCAGATTCTGCTGTCATTTCTCCCAGACAGATTGTATCTGTGTCACGATAAATTTTTTTTACTTCGGCCAGCGCCTCTAGTATCTTAGTCATCTTTATACCTGTTTTTGCTTGATATTACACGTAAAAACTAAAAAACCACACGTCTTATATTTATGCCCACATCACCTCAAGTATAGACAATCTTGTTCAATATCTTCAGGCGATTGAAATTTTTCAGTAATTACATTATAATTACATTGGTGGAGTCATTATAACCGGAGGGCAGTCAATGTCACATATTATACCTATAGGTAATTCGCATGGAATTAGAATTCCCAAGGCCATAATTCAACAAGCTGGGCTATTAAATACTGAATTGGAGCTAAGAGTAGTGCCTGAAGGGTTATTAATAACTCCTTTAGTTCAACCGCGACACGGCTGGTCTGAAGCCTTTAAATTAGCAGTTAAAGAAGACAAACAGCTACTATTAGGTGATAATCCTAACAATTTCGACAACGAAGAATGGGAATGGTAAAAAGATTCGAAGTTTATTTAATTTCACTTGATCCTACGCAAGGGCGAGAAATACAAAAAACCAGGCCGTGTGTTATCGTATCACCAGATGAAATCAACTTGTTAGAAACCTATATAGTGGCGCCCATGACCACCAAATCTCGTTTGTTTCCGACCCGTATTGCCGTGACTTTTGCTGGTAAAAAGGCGTATATAGTACTCGATCAAATTAGAACCATTGATAAGGCCCGCATGGTCAAACGGTTAGGCTCTATAGACCAAAAAGCTGCACTCAAATCTTTGCAAGTGCTAAGAGAAATGTTTGAACCATAAATTCTGTCTGGACATAGGTTGTATTTAGAGGTAGAATGCCCGCTCAAGGCGAGGTTTGGCCATAGAACCTAAAAATAAATTGTGGCTAGATTATATTCAATTTCAAGTTTCTTTACATTTTTAATTGCTCGCTTAACGCCCATATAGGGCTATTTTTACAGGAGCATTAAATATGTCATTCCAATCTTTGGGCTTGAGCCCAGAATTATTACGTGCAGTGGCCGAGTTAAATTATACTACGCCTACCCCAATCCAACGCCAAGCTATCCCCGTTATTTTGCAGGGTTCTGACGTTATGGCGTTAGCCCAAACCGGCACCGGCAAAACTGCAGGCTTTACTTTACCCTTATTACAGCGTTTAGCCGCGAATAATAACACCGATAAAAGCCATCGTGTGGTTCGTGCGTTAATACTCACCCCTACGCGCGAATTAGCCGCTCAAGTTGGCGCAAGCGTGCGTGATTACAGTAAATATCTAGCGTTACGTTCAGAAATTATTTTCGGTGGTGTCAGTATCAATCCGCAAATCACTAAAGTCCGTCGTGGCACAGATATTCTGATTGCCACTCCAGGGCGGTTATTAGATTTGATTAACCAAAACGTGGTAAATTTATCAAAAGTAGAAATATTAGTCTTAGACGAAGCCGATCGTATGTTAGATATGGGTTTTATTAAAGATGTGAAAAAAATATTGGCTTTTATTCCTAAGCAACGGCAAAATATGCTATTTTCTGCAACGCTGTCAAAAGATATTCAAGCATTGGCCGACAGCTTGTTACGTACGCCCAAGCTAATTGAAGTAGCTAGCCGCAACATTGCTACCGAACTTATTACCCAGGTTATGCACCCTGTAGATCGCAAACGTAAACGCGAATTGTTATCCTATATGATCGGCTTTCATAATTGGCAACAAGTTTTAGTATTTACGCGCACTAAACATGGTGCCAATCATTTGTGCGAGCAATTAGTCGAAGATGGTTTAGCGGCAGCGGCAATTCATGGCAATAAAAGCCAAGGTGCAAGAACGCGCGCTTTAGAAGATTTTAAGACTGGCAGAATCAAAATCTTAGTTGCTACTGATATAGCTGCGCGTGGCATTGATATCGACCATTTACCATACGTGGTAAATTTTGAGTTGCCAAATATTGCGGAAGATTATGTACATCGTATCGGTCGTACTGGACGCGCAGGAAAAACAGGTGCTGCCGTCTCGTTAGTTTGTATTGATGAACTACAGTTGCTGCGTGATATAGAAAAACTAATTAAACGATCGATTCCAAAAGAAATAATCCCTGGTTATGCGCCTGATGTATCGATCAAAGCTGAGCCAATTATGAAAGCCCGCAAAAATGCTAGTGGCAGAAATAACCAAGCTCCGCGTGTTGCGCACAAATCAAACCGTGGTACTTGGCAGCGAGATAATTCAAGGGCTTAACAAATTTGTAATATAGTTTGGTTTCGCAGTGACTTGCGAACTACTGATAACCCAGCGTTAGCTGCAAGCTTACAGAGCCAGCAGCTAACGCGCGCTGTATTTATTATAACTGAGAAACAATGGTTGCAACATGATTGGGGCAATAACAAAATTGCTTTTGTGTTACTGCATGTGTTGGCATTGCAAAAACAATTACTAGCCTTAAATATTCAACTAGATATTTTATATTGCGACTATTTTAAGCAAATCCCAGAAGTAATGCTTAAATATTTAAGCAAACATCAAGCTAGGACGTTATATTTTAATTGTGAATATGAACTAAACGAGTCTGAACGTGACAAAAAGCTATCTGGGGTTTTAGCAATGCAGAATATCGAAGTACTATACTTCCATTCTCAAACGCTAATAACTCCAGGGGTAATCTTAACTAAACAAAAGACAGCTTATACTGTTTTTACTCCATTTAAACGAGCTTGTTATCAGTATTTATATGATAATCCCATAAAATTAACCAGCAAAATCAAACCGCAAGCTAATAAACTGGAAAATATAAAGTTAGATGCGCTAGATGCTAGTTTACAACATTATCTGCGTGACCAAATTTTAAAATCATGGCCAGTTGGTGAAGTAGCCGCAGCTAAAATTTTATACAAATTTACGCAAGATAATTTAAAGCAGTATAAACAGCAACGAGATTTTCCAGCTATCGCTGGGACCAGCAATTTATCAGCATATTTAGCAGTTGGTGCTATATCGGTGCAACAATGCTTTATTGCCGCAATAAACGAAAATCAAAACGACTTTGCTAGTGGCGACTCTGGGGCTGTCTGCTGGGTTAGTGAATTATTATGGCGTGATTTCTATAAACAAATTATGTTTCATTACCCTGAATTAGCGAAAGGACATAATTTTAATCGTAAATATGATAAGTTGTGCTGGTTAGAACCAGGAGATAGTTTATTGCGTTGGCAAGCTGGGCAAACTGGGGTGCCAATAATAGACGCGGCTATGCGCCAGTTGGTTACAACTGGCTGGATGCATAATCGATTACGTATGTTGGTTGCAATGTTTCTAACTAAAAATTTACTGATAGATTGGCGCCATGGTGAAAAATTTTTTAGTCAACATTTAATCGATTTGGATTTTGCCTCTAATAATGGTGGTTGGCAATGGTCGGCATCAACTGGCACTGATGCAGTGCCGTATTTCAGGGTATTTAATCCAGTAACGCAAAGTGCTAAATTTGATCAAGAAGGCATCTTTATAAAAAAATACTGCCCAGAACTTATTAGTTTAAATAATAAGCAGATCCATGATCCCACTACTTATTTAACTAGTAATCAACTTGCAGACTTAAATTATCCGGCACGTATGCTAGATCTAAACACCTCTCGCACACGCGCCTTGGAGCATTTTAAAGCTTGCTACCGCTAGGGTAAAATTTAGCTAGAGTTAATTTGGCTATCAATGGTTGTTGATTATCTGCTAATAGCTCTTGTTTTACTTGTTGCATATTATCAGTAATTTTTACAATTTTGCTCTGATCAACGTTGGCCCAATCAAATTCTATATCACCTAAATATACTACCGAGTTAGGTTTGATTTCGAATGCACCATATTCGACTTGCTGTTGTGAGTTTAAGCCTGGTTGCTTTGTGGTATAAGTCGTCGAGCCGTCGTCATAATATGCATACGAAATATAATATATTCCTGGCTCTAGAGTATATATAGCGCTAGCATAGCCATATAAATTAAGCATACGATTATTTTTTAAAATTCTGTAGGTACCCTTAGGGAAATTTTCTGCATCATCCGCATCAGCTGGATCAGTTTTGCGTGCAAACAAATCTTTAAGTTTAAGCTTAGTTTTAGGATAACTTACATTATTTGGATCTGCGGAGACAATCTCTGGAGTTATAGGTTCCGGTTTAGTTTCTACTTTAGTTACTACGCTTGGCGCCTTGCTTACTATAGGTGCGGCAATTGGGTATTTTTCGTATTTAGTAAAATCAACAAGCGTTAGGTTTTTAGTGCCAACAATTATGATGGCTTTATCGTTTGCAGCCAAGAGAGGGTCATATTTATGCATACGTGCAACATTAGAACTACAACCAGATGTAATTACACTAAAAATCGTCAATAGCGAGGCTTTAAGCAGTTTTTTGATGATATGGCTAGGCATAATTGCTTCCTGGTTAACTGTGGAACTGAAGCCATTGTAAGGCAAAAGACCTGGGTACTCAAATTATTGCTCTTTGCCTGTAGGTATGGTATAAAGATGACTGATTTTTTTTGTAGTCATTAAACGTTAAGTAAGAGAGAAAAAATAATGTATAGTATAATAAAATTCTTAGAAAAAATTTCAAACCCGAATAATAACCCTCTTAAACAACAAGCTTTATATAGCCTAAGTGATACTTATGCAAATAAATTGTATCAAGAATTATTAGAACAGAATTTTGGCGTAGAGGGCGCTACTGCTACTACTATTACAGAAAACGAGGTTTTATCCTTAAGTGCAAGATCACTGTATTTAAAAATTGCAATCTTAGCTAGCCCGGCTGAATGTTACTATTTTTTAGACAAAATATATGCAGCTATAGTAAGTGAAAAACCAGGACATTATTGGGAGTTACTTGTGGCAATCAAAAAAATTAACGATCATTGCCATAATACCAAATTGTACCATACTACCGATTATTTAAATTTTAGTAACTACTCGCCCCCTAGCGCATGTTCGGATCGAAAATATTTTTCATAATCCTATTGACACGTATTTTTGGGTCTAATTTTGCTTATCCATAAATCCATTCCAAACATGCCGCTATAACGATCTCT
>Ga0209174_10002681_pt1 | contig 11632 bp, 12 predicted proteins | sample JI91814BDNA_FD_187505 | JGI IMG/M metagenome (GOLD analysis project Ga0209174, IMG submission 187505) | Wastewater effluent complex algal communities from Wisconsin, to seasonally profile nutrient transformation and Carbon sequestration -... | ecosystem: Engineered > WWTP > Effluent > Algae...
AGCCTGCCTACTTTATGCATCTTTGCTAATAAAAAATGAATTGGTCTATTCGGCGGCATAGTTGAAATTTGTCTCAGATGAAAAATCATGAGGTAATATTAATTCGCCTTAGCGGTCTTCTAAGTGAAAATAAGGCTTCTATTGTCTTCAATGCCATTCAAAATAATCTTGAAAGATTGAAAAACTCCTTCGTGGTAATCGATTACAATTTTGTCAGGATTAGAAAACCTTTTTAGTAACATCAGTTCTTCTTAACCCCGAACACAATCAGGTTTCCTTTTTCTTCTTTCAACTCGAGTGTGTAGTCCATCTCGAAACTTCTTTTGGAAATGCGTTTTACGAGTTCAAATCTTCCACAGTAGATGAAGTCGGCGTTTGGTGAGCGTTTAAGTGATGGGTGGAAAACATTGAGTTTAGGTACAAAGAACATGAAGCGATGCACTGAGCTTGGCAATGTAAAAGGACCAACTGATCCTCGACCAAATTTTAATTTAGAAACGGCCAAATTTCAAAGAGTTCCCGACCAAGTATCAAAGACACTATCAACAAGACTATCAAAGATACTCTTAGAACTTCACAAGTATCTTAGATAGTAACATTGACATTATCTTTGATAGTATCATAGATAAAACGAAACCTAAAATACAAAACTAACTACATTGACCGAAGCTTCCTAACTATTTTCGGAAAAAAGAATCAATAAAACATGCACTGAGTTTGTCGAATGTGCCAATACTCTCTTTGGCCTCTGTGCGCTCTGTGAGAGATATTTTCTTTGCTTTTACACAGCCTCTATACTTTCATCCCCAGGTATGCGTATTCCGTGACTGACTGAATTAACTCTTCCATTTCTTTTAGATTGTTTTTGGGTTTAATTCTGCCTTCTAGAAATAGCATTGCGATTCCGTGGATCATTGCCCAGGAGGCTAAGGTCTTGTCTCTTGCATTGCCCTCTCCGATTACACCGAGGCGTTGGCCCATGCGGATAATTTCATGTAGCTGCTTATAGGTGCGACGAGAGACTGCGGCTAACGTTGGATGGAGTTTTAAATCAACGCCTACCCCACCAAACATGATGCGGGCAAATTGCTGGTTGTTTAAAATAAATTGCACATACGTCCAGCCAAGAGCACGGTATCTTCCGAGGAAATCATTGTTAGTTCTTTTTAATTCTTCTTGATAGCTAGCAAAGTATTTTTGAAAACCAAATTCAGCAATGGCAGCAAGTAACGCATTTTTATTTTCAAAATGGTGATAGGTAGCAACGTGGCTGACTCCTGCTTTTGCAGCAACTTGTCTAAGAGAAAGTTTTTCTAAGGAAGTAGTCTTTAAAAGTTCTGTGCCTGCTAAAATTAAATCTTCCCGCACAGTCAGACCATTTTTCTTTAAGGGTCTACCTACTTTCAATTGCATCTTTTTAGATTTTTTCTTACTAGCTACCATTCCCCCAATGAAAATGATTTACGGTTTCTTTGCAAGCAGTATTTTACCAGTGGTAAATTAATACGTTGACAAAAAATAATTATATCTTACCAGTGGTAAATTATACAGTCACGACGGAGTTTAACTATGAGCACAGCTTTTGAATCAATTCAAATTGGAAATTATACACTGCCCAATCGTTTTATTATGGGTTCGATGCATTTAGGCGTTGAGGGAGAATTGGGAACTGCTGAGAGAATGGCAGCGTTTTACGGCAAACGATTCGAAGGTGGCGTTGGTCTTATCGTTACAGGTGGAATCAGTGTTAACGAAGAAGGAAAAGGTTCTAGGACTTTTTTTAATATTCAAATTCCTGAACATGCAGAAGAGCTTAAAAAAATGAATGAATTTTTAAAAGGAAAGGGAAATATGTGCGCTCAACTCTTTCATGCGGGACGTTATGCGTTCGATAGAGGCTGTGTTGCTCCTTCTGACATTCGTGCTCCGATTAATCGTTATATACCGCGTGCACTCACAGAAGAAGAATGCTGGAAGACAGTAGAAGACTTTGGAATCGCAGCAAAGCTTGCTAGAGAATCCGGATTTGGTTCAGTAGAGATTATGGGAAGTGAAGGCTATTTACTCAATCAGTTCTTTTCACCTGTGACGAATAAAAGAGACGACTACTTCGGTGGAGATGCAAAGCGCAGAATGAATATGTCGATAGAAGTTCTCCGCGCTGTAAGAAAAAATCTACCCGAAGGATTTCCAGTGATATTTCGTATGTCTGGAATTGATTTGATTCCAGGAAATCCAACCTTCGAAGATGTAATATTACTTGCAAATACTCTTAGAGATGAAAAAGTTTCTGCTTTAAATATTGGAATTGGATGGCATGAGTCGCGCATACCCACAATTAGCCAGTTAGTGCCGCGTGGTGCTTGGGCATCTACTGCTAGTCGTATTAAAGAAAGAACACCCGGAGTTCCAATCATTGCCTCCAACCGAGTAAACGATCCATCTACCATGCAGCGGATATTTGATAGTAACCAGGCTGATATTATTTCTATGGCTCGTCCATTTCTGGCTGATGCTACAATTGTAAATAAATTTAAAACAGGAATGTCCAATAGAATCAATACTTGCATTGCTTGTAACCAGGCTTGTCTCGATCATGCTTTCCAAGAAAAAACTGTGTCTTGTATTGTAAATCCAGAAGCAGTAAATGAACTTACTTACGAGCGTAAAACATCTATTACCCCGAAAAAAGTAGTAGTAATTGGAACAGGTCCTGCCGGCTTAGAAGCTGCCCGTGCAAGTGCTTCTTTAGGTCATAAAGTAATTTTATTAGAAAAAGCAAAGGAACTTGGCGGACAATTTCAATTAGCCTCTCATATCCCGGGAAAATCTGAATTCAAAGAAACAATTCGATTTTTTCAAAATGAACTTCCTGCTCTTGGAGTGGAAATTCGTTTTAATACTCCCGCAACTTTAGAATTACTAGAAGAATTAAATCCAGATGCAGTTATCTTTGCAACAGGTGTAAAACCGAGAGAAGCTAAAATTCCAGGACTAGAAAATCTTCCAACTGGGAATTACACTGATTATCTGACAGGAAAATTTAAACCCGGAATAAAAGTCGCAGTCATTGGAGGCGGTGGAATTGGAGTTGACGTTGCACATAAACTAACAGAAGATCACGATCCAACTTTCGAATCCTACGATAAAAAATACAATATCAATTCTTTTACTAATGTTGGAATTCAAGCACATAAGGCTAACAGAGATGTTGCGGTATTTAGAAGAAATGGAAAACACGGTGCAGGTCTTGGTCAGACAACGTTCTGGGCATTAAAACAAGAATTAGAATCAGCAGGAGTAGAATTTTTCCATGGACTAGACTACAAAGAAGTAACAAAAGACGGACTGAAAGTAGTTTTAAAAAGCGGAGAAGAGTTTACCTATACCTGTGACTCTATCATTTTATGTGTTGGACAAGAAAAAGAAATTTCTCTCTATGAAGAGTTTACTTCCAAGTATCCGCAAAAGAAAACTTTTCTAATCGGTGGAGCAAAAGACGCAAAAGGAATTGATGCAAAAAGGGCCTTCTTAGAAGGACTCGAAGCAGCTCATAAAATAATATGATTTCAAATAACTATTTCACTGATGATGAAGATTTACAGATTGTATTCAATCATTTAATTGATTGGAAGTCGATTGTGGAAGGATCTGAGGGAGATGATTTTTACGACCATAAATATTTCTTAAAAACAAAAAATCCTAGATACGAAATGGCTCCTTCTAATTTTGAAGAAGCTTTGGAGTTATATAAATCCTGCCTTGATTCACTGGGAGAATTTTTCGGAAAAGATGTTTCCCAGGTAGCACAGGCTATGGATAGAAATCATCTGAAATATGAAAATGGAAAAGTAATCTTTCCGAAAGAAACAATTGAGATTTATGAAAAATTTAGAGAAACGGGGCTAATGGCATACGCAATATCTAGAGAAGCCGGCGGTCTTGGTCTTCCTGCTACTGTAGGTGCCCTTTTTGCTATGATTATGACTAGAGGGGACGTGTCTCTTTGTATGACGACAACGCTTTTAAATCTAGCTCAAATTGTATCTCGCTTTGGAACAAGTGCGCAAAATGAAGAGTATGCGTCTAAGGCGGCGACAGGTGAATCTTTGTTTGCAATGGCATTGACTGAACCTGACTTTGGCTCTGATCTGAATAATGTGCGAACGGTGGCAACAAAACAAGAAGATGGAACTTACCGGATAACAGGAACTAAGCGCTTTATTTCGCAGGGGTGTGGTCTAGGAGATCACCCTTCTCTACTTCTTACTTTAGCTAGAGCCGGAAAACAAAATGGAGCGAGAGGTTTATCGGTTTTTCTAGTTAAGAGCACAGACATTGAAGTGGCCGGAATTGAAAAGAAGATGGGCATACACGCGTCACCCACTTGTGAAATTGTATACGACAATTCTTATGCAGAAATTTTAGGAGAAGAAGGCTTAGGTCTCACGCGTTATACGGCGGGGATGACTAACTTTATGCGTCTTGCGAGTGCCGCGGGTGGTCCCGGTGGTGGAGCGGGCGTATTGGCTGAATGTAAAAAATACGGTAGTGAAAGAATTCAATTTGGAAAACCAATCGGAGAAATTCCAGCAGTAGCCGAAATGATTCACAAAATTCAAAGAGAAACAAACGCAATGCGACTTCTCACCTTAGAAACATCGCGGGTAATCGATCTTTACCAGCACCATCAAATTCGTATGGAGAAAGAAGGAAAAGACGATAGGGAAATAAGAAAAGACGAACGAATTAAAAATTTTAGTAGCCTGGCTTCGCTTCTTACGCCTATCGCAAAATACTACTGCTCGGAAGAAGGTCATAAATGCGCAAACATCGCAGTGCAAATTCATGGAGGTGCTGGATACACAGAAGACTATGATGTGTCTAGATTTTTTAGAGACTCTAGAATCAATACTATCTATGAAGGCACAAGTCAAATCCATGTAAGAATTGCGACAGGTGCCATACTCGCCGGAATGAGTGATGAAGGCAATTTCAGAAAATATCTAAATTCAATCAAAAAAGAAATAACTCCTTCTAGATTTATTGATGAGCAATGGAAGATATTAGAAGCGGCTATTCAAAGTTTCCGCTTATTTGAATCTGATGAACTAAAAGAAAGACTCGCTGAAAATCTAATGATTATAACTGCTCGCTATCTTTCTGGCTTACTCTACGAACGGGCTTTAGTAAAATTGAAAGATACAAATGCATTGGAAAGATGGACGAAAGATTGTAAAGCGTATGTGATTGATAGCACCGCAATTGCAAAGGCTTGTATTTACAGGATTGAGAATTTTTGATTTTTCTCTTTTCAATTCAAGGGAATGTATTTTGATGGGATTGTGTTTGGTTTAGAGAAAGTCATTTTATACCTGAGTGTGTTCGCCTCTTCTAGTTTTTTACTCTGGGCGTTTTATCATTCCAAATTCTTTTCTCATCTCGATGTTCCCAATCATCGAAGCATGCATGAGTTTCCGACTAAGAAATCAGCCGGGCTCGTGTTTATGAGTGTATTTACCATTAGCCTCTTCTATCTAGTTTTTTATTCTGGAAAAGGTATGGGAGATATACAACTTTTATTTCGCACTGTGCCGGGACTTTTAGTTTTACTCTTGATAGGATTTTTAGATGATAGGTATAATTTTAGCTCTCGTAGAAAACTATTCTTTGAAATTGTGTTTTTTACTCCTTATTGTTACCTTTTTTTTCCAGACTTTCAAATTCTTGGAATTGCACCCGAGGTTCCGAAAGTTTTTTATAGTATTGTGCTTGCGGGATATATTATTTTTGTAACTAATCTTTGTAATTTTATGGATGGGCTTGATTTATATCTAACTTCTTCAACCTTTGCAGCGTTATTTATTTTTCTTTTTATCATCAGTGGAATTCCTGAAAACAATCAGACTACGGTTCTTCTTCTAGGTGTATCACTGGCTTCTTTTATTTTCTTTAATTTTCCCCCTGCAAGACTATTCATGGGGGATACTGGGTCTTTGCCGCTTGGGTATATGATTGCAATTCTTCCTTTTCTGGGAAATAAAGATCATTCAATTGACCTGGGTTATGGATTTTTATTCATTCCTGTTTTCTGGGTGGATGGTGTATTGACAATTATAAGACGACTTTTGAAAAAAGAAAATATCTTTCGTGCACATAGACATCATTTGTATCAAAAGATCACTTTACATACTTTAGACAAACGGCTAACGACCGTTCTCTTTAGTGTTTGGAATTTACAATCAATTCCAATTTATTTTTTACTTAAAGATTCCATTTCTTTATTTGCAATTGCATTTATCATTCTTTCATTCAACTCTCTTCTGTATTTATATTTAATGAAAAGAATGAATTAATTTTCTGCATAAGAAAAAGCAGAAAAAGAATTACATTCCCTACAGATAATTTCAAAATCATAATAAGCATCCCCGGAATGCATAGAAACGCACCCCTGTAGTGCAATTACTAAAATATTTTGGCTTTCACAATACAAACATTTTGCGGATAATAGCCCGTATTCTAATGGTCGAATAAGATTTTTCCCTGGATGCTCTTTCGGAGATACCCCTGTTCCCTGATACCAGTCTTGATTTTCATAGCTTTTCAACTCACAAGGTGATTTTGCAATATTAAAAAACTCCTGGGAAATTTTTAAGATTGGTCTTTTCGATCTTTTCTCAGAATTATTTAAGTATTCTAAGTCCATTCGTTTTTTTGCCTTTTTGGAAAATCATTTTATATATCTTTACATTCCTGAATACTTTGTCCAGTAAAGTTTTCCTCTTTAGCTCAACGAAAGACAAAATTAGTGGATTAATCACTCAACTTGCCTAAGATCAGTGAATCAATTCTATCTTGTACACAAAAGAATTAAAGTTGGAAAAAAAATCCATTTCCACTAATTGGTATTAGCATCTTAATTAAGTAATGCTTCAATCAATAACTAAGGAATTTCAATGTATAAAATTATATTCATTTTCATAACTGTATTATTCTTTAATGCGCTTAACGCACAGGAATCCAAATCCTCTAATGCAAGCTCCTTCGGTAGCGGCAAATTGGGATTAGGCTTAACACTTATAGGTCCATCAGGGATCACGGGAAAATATTTGATGAACGATAAAATGTCTATCGAAGGAAGTCTCGGTTTGGGTCTACTCGGCTATGGACGATTTCACTTACACGGAGTTCTTCTCTACAATTTCTACCAAATAAACGACTCTCTTTCCCTCTATGGTGGCGGAGGAGCTGTCTTACAAGAGCGAGGTGGTCATAGAGATCATGATAGAGATAGAGGTGACCACTGGAGAAATGGAAGACATTTCTTTCGCAATGAGAATGACAACTATGTAAACTCTCTCGGCATTCGCGCTCCGATTGGAATTTCCTGGAAGAATGCAGATAAGAAATTTGAATTGTCCGCTGAAGTTTATGTTAATATCTTTCTAATTGGCCGCGACGGAGTTAATGCCGGTTTAGCGCTTGCCGGTCGATATTACTTTTAATTTTTGTTAGCTTAATTTATTTTTTTAAAAACTATATTTTTTTCCGCACAGATTGTTTATTTTATTGCCTATTATAGTATGATTGTATTTCAAAATTCAAAAGAATTTGCGCGGGAAAAAATAAATGAAGAAGATGCAACTGTTTCTACTCTCTTAATTCCTGATCACCTCATGCCTGGTTTTCTCTCAAAAACAAAAAAATATAAGGGAAATGTTAGCCCCTATCTCCACAGCCTCCTTCGTAGGTTTCGAAGTGTTACCTACACTGGTATTCTGCCTGATCCGAAAAAAATTAAAACTGAATACCAGATTGGGAAACTAAATTTACGAAAGGTTAACTTTCGTCCGCGTAATTCGGAATGGGTCGAGCTCGGGGAGCTTGCTTTAGCTTTTGGTAAATCTCGCTGTTGGATGTTTGTCCATTTACTACAACTTGACCTACTTGGAATGTGGCGCATTTTAGTAGAATCTAAATTGCACAAAGTAGTTCCTACGCTCCCCAGTCTAGAACTTAAAGTTTCACTTAGTTTCCAAAAAATAAAGGATTATTTTTCACGACAATTTTACGTTAGAGTATAGAAAATTCATCTAATAATTACAAGTTTCGATTCATCTACTAAAAAAGCATCCTTAGCATCTTCCCATTTAGCAATACGCGTTACGACGTTAGACGGATTATACCCATTTACCTCAACAAGATGCAGGATTTCAGGAATCCATTCACGCGATTTAACGCGACCAATGTTAACAATAGCGCCATTGTTATACAAATCCAAATACGGAATAGGAAAATCATTTGACCAGAAAATGGAGGCAGATCCAAATTTGCCGTCGATATCTAAAGAACGAAGGCCGCACATCCAACCTTCTTTCGTTCCACTTGCTTCAGCAACGATGTCATAGCGTTTAGAAGTAGCTTTGGGAAATTCTTTTACTTGTTCGACATTAACGCCCATAGATTCAACTAACTGCAAGCGGCTAACGTCCGTATCCATGTATAAAATTTCAGGGGCCCCCATGAACTTTGTCAGAGAAGCGGTATATAGCGATATACTCGCAGCGGCACCACCAAGAATTAAGACAGACTGATTTTTATTAGCAGTCAGAAATATTCCTGACAGCTTCCAGGCTTCTACTAAGTTATCGCTGATGCTAGCAATAGAAACTAAATCAGTAGTGTCTTTGATAGGCACTAACATCTCTTTTGCGTAGGGAACTAAGACAGCATCGGTTAACGCACCTCCAAAGTCTTTTCCTGATTTTCCCATTCCATAAGCGGAAGCATGAGGGACTGAAGAACAACTTTTAGAGCGTTCTGTTTTGCAATAATGACAATGGCCGCATGAAATTTGAAATGGAATAGCGACTTTCATTCCGATTTTAAAAACATCTGCTAAGTCATCGCTTAATGCAGAGATTTCACCAACGAATTCATGCCCGATTGGAAAAGGAGCGCGAAATAGCGTTTGTCCCCTAAGAATGGGCAAATCCAAATCGCATCTAGAAACAGCAAGGGGTCTTACGATTGCTTGATTCATTCCTGAAATTATTGGAAAAGAAACTTCTCTCCACTCTAATTGATTTTTTTTAATAAATTCTAAACGTTGCATGGTAGGATCCTTTTATAAAAATTTATTCGTTATTTAATTGAATTGTAGATTTCGTTTTAATTTCACTTTCTTCTTTCCAAGCGGGTAATACTAATTCTGCGAGATTTGCCTCCTTCATAGAATTTTCATTTGTCCAGAGGGAAATAATTTCGATTTGCGAATTTTCACATCCAGCGATCCAAAGCGAAATATAGCCTTTTGATTTTTGAAGATTAGAAATTTTAGATTCAAAATGTTTTTGAATATTAGAAATGGAATCGGAAGGAATTGTATATCTCTTAATTAATATCCAGCGCTCTGCTACTTCTACTTTTTCTATTTTATCAATGCTATGAATAAATAAAGCTTGCTTAAGCGGAACTTTATTATCTCCTCCGTATCTTTTATTTACACGATCGAAGAAACTTTCGTTCCACCAGTCTCTAGCGGATTTTTCATTTACCCACAGATATACACCACCAAAGAGAGAGGAATCGGATTCTAGAGAATACATTTTTTTCTGTAGACCGTTTATCATTGAGTATTCAGAAATAGAATCCTTCATCTTACTTTCCACAAAGAATTTTGGAGCATACCAAGGAGCTTTCAAGCGAGTCATTCCAATCACCTGACCGTCCCAATTCTTTAGATTTTCTTCTGCATTCAATGGAAGAAAACTAATTTTGATAAGCACTATTAACAAGATAATATTGATTTTATTCATCGTAATCCCTCATATAGACCATATAGTCTATTAAATAAAAAACAAAGTAAAAGTAATAGACTATTTAGTCTATTACTTTTTAATAGTTACAGAAAAAAAATAAAGGGCAATCATGGAAGAAACAGGACCTAGAGAACGATTAGTCAAGACAGCAATCGATTTATTTTACAAACAGGGCTATGAAGCAACGAGCGTAAATCATATCATAGAAGCATCCGCCACTCATAAAGCCAGTTTTTATCGTTATTTCAAAAGTAAAGAAGAGTTAGGCGAAGAATACTTAAACCTACAGGGTAAAATTTTTAATGAAGGCTGGATATATCTAATGGCTAAGACTGATTCACCGCAAGGCTTTGTAAATACCTGGGTGAGTCTATTAAAACGACAAGTCAGAAGTGGAAATTTTTTTGGCTGTCCCGTTGCAAAATTTATGAGTAGTTCAGAAAAGCCAAATGAAAGTCATGCAAAAGCAAAAGAAATTTTAGCAAAATGGATTGAGACCTTAGCAAACTATTTTGATGAAAATAAAAAAGCAGGTAAGCTCACAAAAAATTTTAACTCACAAAAAAAAGCAGAGCGATTTCTAAAACTATTCCAGGGAAATTCTCAGTTCTATATCATAACAGGAGATGCAAAGTATTTTGATGAAATGAAACAAGAAATGTTGGATGAGTTGGAAGCATAAGCTGAATTGAATTGACAAATCGTTTTCAATTACTACAATCTAAACGGACAACTCCCATGAATAAAAAAATCCTCTTACTAGTAATCTTCCTCACAACCCTCACCTGCTCCGCGAAAACAGAGAAGTCTATTCCAGAACAAAGACTAGAAGGCTGGGCGGGTAATCCTGATAATCCGAATGAGAAGCCGTTTGAGTATTTTTATATGAGATCAAAAGGAAGAGGAAATGAAAAAGCTTTTAAAAAAAAGTATGGGGCGTTGCTATATAAAACTTGTATTGATTCTGCGACAGTAGCAGTAAAGGGAGATTTAATTGGGAAAATAATTGATGAGATTGTGCCAAGTAGATCCTCGCCAAGTGGCCAGCTTTATCCACCGTCCCAAATACAAAAATTGCAAAGCATTAATACGACTAAGGCAGATGTACAATCTCAAACTAAATTAGATTCATTCGATCTAATAAATCTAGTAGCCTTTTCAGGAACAAGTATATGCGCGAGAGCAACTTTTGTATGTGAATTAGCTGGTCTACAAGGCGTATGGACAAAGAATTGTATGCCTCTAGCAATTCCAGTTCCAGATTTTCCAAATTCTGAATGGAAAGAATGCGAATGTATAATTTATGTTCGTATAACAGGCGGAAAAGAAAAGGTAATCAAAGACCTTGAACAAATGGATAATATGAATTAACTGCTCATTACAAGGTTTGCATTATACACGTAGAGACAGGTCTCAGACCTGTCTCTACTACAATAAGATTAATCAAATTACTAATAAGGGCTAATTCCTCTTCACCGTTAAAGTCCTGCAACACCGCGCGAAAGGGATCGAACGGCGTCAATAATTTGTATAATTCAAAGCGTAGGGGTTGAATACATTCAACCCGCTTATAAAATAAAGCACAAATTATTGACGATAGAGAGAGCCCGGTCGGCGTTACTTCGTTGTAAAGACGCACGGCCGTGCGTCTCTACAACGAAGTAACGCCGATTCGCCCAAACGCTTACCATAAAGGCAAATCCCCATAACCCGCAGGACATAAAAAAACCGAGCTTTTTAGGGCTCGGCAAGAAACATCACGGAGATTTATAACGAGATAAACCTAGATTTTCTATCTTAGAAGTTGCAAA
>Ga0209174_10002684_pt1 | contig 11630 bp, 5 predicted proteins | sample JI91814BDNA_FD_187505 | JGI IMG/M metagenome (GOLD analysis project Ga0209174, IMG submission 187505) | Wastewater effluent complex algal communities from Wisconsin, to seasonally profile nutrient transformation and Carbon sequestration -... | ecosystem: Engineered > WWTP > Effluent > Algae...
GGTTATTGACATTACACCTGAAACAAAAGCAGGAGAAGGCGGCAAAAAAGAACCTCCAAAAGAACCAGGAGAGCCAGTAGGGGAAGATAAAGGCGGTGAAGATTGGACACACATAAATAAAAAGGATATTACTGATGCAGAAGATTTAGTAAGTAAGCATCCTTTTGGAGAATCTGAATCATGGAAAAATAGCGTTAAGAAAGGGCTTGAAAAATTAGCTAAGATTGCTAAAAAAGGTGAATCATTGTATGATGCTGCCAAAGCTAAGGTTAATGATTGGGCTGCAAAAGTTAAGCAGGAAATTTTAGACGATGGTAAATCTACTTTTAACCCAAGTGATGAAGAAATTGCACAGATGGCTTACCACCGTACAATGACTAATAAAAGGATTGCAGAACTTGAACCTGATTTAACTTCACCTATACAGGCAGTAAGGGATGCCGCAGAGATTGTATTAAGCGATTTGGAGGCTCAAAAAGAAATGGTAGACTATGTGCTGCATAATACAGCTACAACCGCAGGGCGGGCTTTTAATATCCGTCAAATGGTAAGCAAGATTGATGGAGAAAATGGATTGCAGGTAAAGCGTATGGATGTTATCCGTAAACAAAAAGGACAGCCATTATCTGAAAAGCAGGAACAGGAAATTAGAGATATTCACGATGAAGAAGTGGCTAATCAAAAAGCAAAAGATGAATACGCTAAAAAGAAAGCGGAACAAGATTTTGAAGAAGCGGTAAAACTGGAAGTTGATAGGAGAATGAAGGCTAAAAAGGATAAAGCCGCTTCCGATAAAACAAGTAAGCCACCAACTGAAAAAAGGGCTAAGATTGCAGATAAATTAAATGAGTGGGCTGATAAATTTGAGAAATTCGGTAGGGCTGACTTGCCAGACGGAACAGTTAAAAGTTCATTAGGGCCAGATGTGCAAAAAATGGTATCCAATGCAATGCGTTTTGTTGCAGAAGGGGTACGGGATGGTAAAAATATTCCTGAAATTTTAAAAGATGCCGTAAAGAAGTTTGGAGAAAATATATTAGACCATATAAAAGGTGGGTTACGTGAAAATGGATTTACTGATAGGGAAATTGAAGGAGATAGGCAGTATGCTTTAAATGAAATAAAGAAACTTGCTGATAAGGAAAAATCCGATATGCTTACTAAATCAGCAGTAGGTAAAGGATTGGTAAGAGAATTGGTAAACTCTCATATTGATAATGGGCTTACAGGTAAAGATGTATTTACCGAATTGAATAAAGACTTAAAAGAAATATTCCCTGAAATAACAGAACAGCAGGTACGGGATGCTTACTTGAAAGAAGGTGAATTTACTTTGGATAAAAAAGAAAACATTAATAAAGCCAAAGTTGATGCTAAGAATGAATTACGGTCTATTGCCAAAAATGAAACTGATATTGCTGACCTAAAAGCTGAAAGGGATTTACGTAAACGTGAAAGGGAAGAAAGGCAAAAGACTGATTACGAGAACAAGTTAATTGCAGAAAAAAAGAGTTTAACTGATAAAAAAGCACTTACTGAAAAACAGGAGAAAAGACTTGTTGAATTAAATAAAGAACTTGACAGGATTAAGCAGCGTAAAGAAAAGGATGCAAAAGTTTCTAATCCCAAAGACTTGAGCCGTAGCGACAAAGAAAAAGCCGTTTTGGATGAAATTAAAAAAGAAAAAGAAAATTGGGCAAAGGAGAAACAGGCGCAACGAGATTTGGAGGTCGCTGCAAAAAAAGCACAAACCGCAGCTAAAAATGAAGCAGACCGATTAAAAGCACTTACTGAAAAACGGGATAGGTTACAAAAAGGGCAGCGTGATATACCTACAACAAGTACACCTAAAGTTGAAAGCTATGCTATTGAGCAAGTAAAAGCCGAAATAAAAGAAGCTGATAAAAAATTACGTGAAGCAGAAACAGAAGCGAATAGGATTAATAAAGAAATGCAGGCTAAAAAAGACAAGTTAGCTGAACACGAAGCAAATATTAAGAGGGCTGAAAATGGATTAGAATCTATAAAAACTAATCGGAAAAAATCTGATGCAAAAATTGATACTGATATTGCAGATGCCGAAGCAAGGTTAAAAAAAGAACTGAATAAACAGGGTTTAAAATTAGAAAAAGGCAGTAAATCCGAAAAGGAGCAAAAGCAAAAAGTAGCAGATAAGCACAATGAACGGGCTGATAAAATAATTGAAGGTATTGATACAAAGTTGCAGGATGCCACTTTGACTGCACCTGAAAAGGCTGCATTGGAAAACGCTAAAAATATACTTGAAAAATCAAAGATTAACCCGGATTCCGCATTGGATATTTTTGATGCAGTTGATAAGGCTGAAAAAAACACAGAACTTGCAAGGGCTGAATTAGCCAATAGCGAAAAACTCGCAGACGTTAAACGTGAAATTGCAAATAGTCAAATTCAAATGGGTAGGGATAAACTGCAAACAGAACAGGATATTTTATTACAACGTCATAAGGATAGTTTGCAGAAAAAAATTGATGAAAATGAAAGAAAAATTGAAGCTGGTGAATTTGCAGAAAAAGAGCCTGCAAGATTAAAGACAAGTGATGCTGAATCAGTAAGGCTTGAAATTAAAGACAGGGAAACCCGAAATAAATTCAATGCGTTAGGTAAGAAGGCGCAACGTGAAGCAATGACCAAACGTGAAAAGGTAATTGACACTTTACAATCTTTATATGTTATAGGGTTGGTTGGTAGGTTATCAACACTTGCAAAGGTTGGGGTATCGGCAATAACTAAGCAGCCATTAAACACAATTACTTCTCAAACTTTTGGCAGGTTGGGTGGTGTGTTATTCCCTAAAATAGAAAATGCTTTGCGTGGGGAAGGTAATGAAGGATGGAGAAAAGAAAAGAACCGTTACATGGCTCATTACGGGGCATTGGGTAAAGAGGGTATGGCTAAGTTAATCAGTAGGGGAAAAGAAAATGCCCAAAAAGCAGATGAAGCGTATATTAATGCAAAAGAAAAACTGGAAGATATAGCTAATCAGCATGGTAAAGATTCTAAGCAGTATAAAGACTTTGAAAAAGGAGAATTTAAGAAAGCAGAAGATAAGCAAAAGCAAGCATTATTGGATAATGTAACCAATTCACTTTATGAATGGATAGGCGGTAATTCATGGGCAGATGCAGCCGAAGTGTTTTTACATTCATCAGCAAAACTTGAACAGCTTTTAGGCAAAGGTGAAAGGGAAATATGGAGCGACAAAACACGAAAGGAAAAAATAATGTTTGTATTAAGTACTTCCGCAGCTACTCATGGTGTTCTTAAAAACTTTTCTGCAAGGGCAGAATTTGCCGCAAGTTTTGTAGCAAGGTTAGAAAATAAAATGAAGCAGGGTATTGACATTTCAAAGGCAGATGAAATACTTAAAACTGTTAATGAATCATACATAGCATTTCAAAGAGGTAAATATCAAGAAGATAATGCCATTACTGGTGGGTTTAAAGCAGGATTAGAAGGATTACAAAGATGGGCTGAAAAGCATCCTGATTACAAGTATGCAGCAGATTTAATGGCAGGTGCATTGAAGTTTAAAAATCCTATTGTAAGAACTCCTTTAAACATAGCAAGGGAAGCTATTGTTGAATATACCATTGGTGTACCGTTGGCTATTGCTAAATATAGGAACTCATTAAAAGATGCGAAAGTAGATGCAAAACAATTTGACTTAGCTGGACAGGAAATGAAAGACCACATGAAAAAATTTATGGATAATATTCCAGCAGATAAAGCAGACTTCATTTACAGGGCATTTAGAAAAGGTGGATTTGGATTAGGAGTTATGGCTTTAACTGCAATGGGAGGGATTCAGTTTGGTGGCTTTTTTAACAGAGATGAAAGGCGCAGAAAAAAAGGAGATGAATTAGGGATAAACGAAGTCGCAATCGGTGGGCAAAAGTTAACACATTTACAAGCTAAAATATTTGAACACACATCAGCATTTTTCCCTGCATTACTTTGGAGTAACTATGATAGGGTAAGAGATGAAAATTTGAAAGCAGGGCATGGCGAACTTGGTGCAAATTTAGATGCAGCTATGAAAGATTTTCAAGGCATGATGGATCAGATTCCTATTGGTAACGAAATGCAGAACCCATTACAAGGCATACAGATTCCTTTAATCGGCCCGTTCTTAACAGAGTATGCAGAAGCATCCGATGTTGATGCAAATGGAGAACAAATAAAAAGAAACCCTAAAGGGAATCCATTAGAAAAAGTTTGGCAGAATATAGAAATGAAGATACCCGGACTTAGACAAAATGTACCAATAAGGGGCGGTGGTAGCGGTTGGGGTGAACAAGATTTAAAGAATCCATCCTTAAAAGCATTAAGTGATGCAGGTGCAACTAAGCCAGATTATACACCTGATAAAATTGCTACAAAATATATAAATGGTAAGCCAACGGAAAAGCTAAGTGATAAATCAAAACAGGTACAGGATGATTACATTAAAAAGCATACAGAAAATTACAACATTGAAGCAGATAAGTTAGTTAACGGAGTTTATAAGATTTATAAAAATAAAGATGGTGGCGTACATATCAAAGGTGAAAATACCAATGAGAAAGGAATGGTTTATACACAATTTAAAGACCTAACCAACGACCAAAAAAAGTACTTAGAAGGACAAATAACCCGTAGGGCAACAGTCAAAACAAAAAAGGCATTAAAATTTGAATTGGGCGAAATCGAAAAAGAAGAAGACTAATGAAAGTAATAAAACAAGCAGCCATTTGGCATAATGGAATAATATACAAGGGGGATAGGCATAAAAATATAAGAATGTCTATGCCAAAACATTTAGGATATAAAGGAGCAGTAGATGGATTTATAACCAATGCCGGAATTTTTTTAGATAGAAAAGAAGCGGCTGCATTGGCTTATCAAATGGGGCAAATTTCTGAACCTGTTGAATCATTAAAAAGTGAACATTTATATTAATATTTTATGGAAGATGTAGAAAAACTAAAAAAAGAATTAGAGTTCTATAAAAAGAAATTATCATTAGCCGAACATGACATTGCATTAGATGGGTATATGGCTTATGTAAACATAGTAAAACAGCAGGTAGATTACATAAAGGATTTTAATATTAAGAATAACATAGACGGTAAGAAAAGTGAAAGTGCTATGTACGACAGAAGTGAAGCCATGTGGAAAAATCTACCTGACATGATAACCAAAATGAACAATTTAAAAGATGAGTTGCAGATAGAATTTGATGATAAAGATGGGCAACCAAAACAAAAAGCAGTTTCGCCACAATCAATAGGATAAAAATGTTTCATCCAGTAGAAAACGGTTCGGTATATAAAATTGAAGACAACGCATTTGGGTTTGTTTATGAATGTCAGTTGCCACCCGTAGGCTATGGAATAAATAGTATAAATGGGAAACTACAAGAAACAGATATTATAAAGCGTGATGAAATCCCTGAAAATCAATTTTGGGAAAGATACCAATTACCTAAAGATTGGAAAGAAAGAACAAGAAAAGAAAAGGAAAGAAAAAAGTTTGATAAAGATTATTTTGACCCTTACTTAGAAAATATAAGGGTTCGTGAATGGAATAGGCGTTTATGTGGGGTATGGTTTTGGAACTACAATCCATTTAAAAAAGAAAGTGAATTGTTGTACATGACGGGTAATCATTACCTGTATTGCACTTACTGGATATTTCAGGGTAAATACATGGACTTCCGAATAACGGATATGGAAGTATGGTATATCCTAAAATACTGCGAAACTGACCCCGACTGTTTAGGATTAAACTTTTTAACAAGAAGGAAATTAGGTAAGACAGCTATTAGCGGATGTTGGGCATACGATAGGACAAGTAAAAAGCCAACGAATCAGCATTGTGGTATTCAAAGTAAAGATGATGATGGGGCAGAGGAAGTAATGAAAAAAGCTATTGTGCAGCCGTGGAAAAAGTTACCTGAATTTTTCAGACCTGTTTACGATTTAATGAAGGGTGACGACCCAAATGAACTAAGGTTTTTCAATACTTCACGTAGAGGTTCAACCGCAGAAACAGAAAGAGAAGAAGAAGATGCTTTGGAAAGTTGGATTGACTATGGCCCTGCTACCGAAGGTTATTATGATGGCCCTGAACTTGATACTTATATATCCGATGAAGCAGGGAAGGTAGAAAAGAAAATAAGCATCAAAACAAGGCAAGACACCGTTAGATATTGTTCGGAAATTGAGGGTAAAATGAAGGGTAAGCAGCTTTATACGACAACGGTTGAAGCCGATGACACAACAGCAGATGAGCATGAGTTTCAGGAATTGGTTTATGATAGCAACCCATTAAAAAGAAATAAAAACAATAGGACTACAACAGGGCTATATACTTATTTTTTACCAGCACATAAAGCGTATCACTTTGATAATGTATATGGTCATGCAAACGTAGAAACTGCTTTGGAATCATTGCTCAACACAAGGGAAAATTTACAAGAGCAAGGGAAACTTAGGGCGTTAGCATCTGCCAAAAGAAAGAACCCTATGACATTAAAGGAGGCTTTTAGTGTAGATGGGGAGCATAGTTTATTTAATCCAATATCAGTTCAAGAACAACTTGATAAAACATTGTGGGGGGATAAAAATGTAGAGAAAGGAAATTTTGAATGGAAGGATGGATATGCTTTTGAAAGACCAGTAGTTAAGCCGAATGGCGAAATAGAATATGTACTTAATGAAGTTGTTTGGACACCATGCGCTAATGGCAGATGGGAGAAATTGAAAAATTGGAATCCGAAGGAATCAAATAAGGTGTACAAAAATGGCAGCAAGTTTTTGCCTAATAATAATTACGGTATGCGTATCGGGTGTGACCCGTTCAAGTACGATAAAACAAAAGATAAAAGAAGGTCTAATTGTGCAGCATACGCATATCAGATTAAGGATGACTTATTCCCGAATGAATTTGATGATACGTCAGTTATAAGATATTCTTTCAGGCCGGAATCAACAAGGTCTTCAAATGAAGATATTTTAAAAATGTCATGGTATTGTGGATGTCAGGTATTATTTGAAAGAAATGTAAATCATTGGAAAAGAGATTTTCAGGATTGGAATTGTGATGGATTTTTAATGTGGATGCCCGGAGAAGTTGAACCGGGGATTGCAACAGATGGTAAGGGTACGGTAACACAAACAATTTGCAATTACACCGAAGCGTACATAAATGAACATATTGAAAAAGTGTGGTTTAGTGGACTTATGATGAAGGAATCAGGGTGGTTAGGTTTTAAAGTAGAAGATACGCAGAAATATGATGATGTAATGAGTTTTGGGTTTACACTTATTGCCGTAAAGGGCAAAAAATATGCAAAGCCACAGGACAGTAAAAGAAGTTTAGAAGACATCATGCCGTACAGACGGGCGGTATAACAATATAAAACAAGAAACATGAAGTACACAGACGTAACAAATGGAGCAGGGTATAATTACCCTGACCACAATGTTCCAGCAAATAAAAAAGATAATGAGTGGTGCAGAAAGTATGCCCAAGCAAGTTATTATGACTTTATGGTCGCATATCCCAAAGGTGTATTTTATAGTAATGGAGGAGATTACCAACAATGGAGAATGTACGCACTTGGTAAGCAACCAATAGACCAATATAAAAGTTTATTGGGAGTGGATATGACTACAATGAACACACAACTTGTGGTGGATTGGAGTGTACGTCCTGTTGTTAGTGGGTATAGGGATAAGGCTATAAGTCGTTTAATGAAAGAAGATTACAGTATTGTATGTACGCCAGTTGATAGCCAAAGTAAAACAGAAATTGATGCGTACTATGCTAAGTTAAGAACTAAGATATTAATGCGTGAAATATTACAGCAGCAGGGTTCAGAACTTGCAAACCATCCATTAATACAACTTGAAAGTAATGAGCCATTGGATATGGAAGAACTGGAAATGCGTATAATGAATGGGGAACAGTTTAATCGTTCAATGGATGCAGAACTTGCTATTGAATTAGGGTTTTACGAAAATAATTACAGGCAATCATTCAGAAGGGCTATCTATGAAGACTTGTTTGATTTTGGAGTAGCGGGTTATCGGGAATGGTTAGGAGATGATAATAAAGCAAAGTTTGAAAGGGTAAATCCCGAAAGCGTTGTTTGTAGTTATTCAAAAGATGGTACGTTTAGTGATTGCGTTCATGTTGGAACTGTTATTGATGTGCCACTTGTTGAACTTGCAACCTTAACAGATGATGAAGGGAATTTGGTTTTTGATGAAAAAGAATTACAGGAATTTGCAAGTAGCATAGCAGGGAAGTGGGGTAATCCAAACTTAGCAACACCCGGACGCAATTCAGGGTTTTTAAGACCATACGATAAGTTCAAATGTAAAGTACTGGATATTTATTTCTATACCTATGATGAAGAAACATTCACCAATACAAAAGATGCAAATGGGAATGTTAAATTCAGGATGGAAGTAAGTGGAAGGGGAGAGTTAACCAATACAAGGTACACCCGTAAAAAAGTTCAGTACGTTTACAAATGCAAGTGGATTATTGGTACTGATAAGTCCTACGACTATGGTAAATGCTATGACCAAAAAAGAAGTGTTGATATAAAGAAAAAAGCACTAACAAGATTACCTATACAGTTAGTGGCTTATAACTTCTTTGAAATGAGGGCGCAGGGAATGATGGAAAGATTAATACCTTACGCAGATGAATACCAGCTAACAGTTTTAAAAATACAGAACTGGAAAAATAGAAGTGTTCCTTCCGGTTGGTGGATTAATATGGATATGTTGGAAAACGTGGCAAAGAACAAAGGCGGTAAAAACATGACACCAAAAGAATTGCTGCAAATGTATTTCGATAGTGGTATTATGATAGGGCGTTCTTTAGATGATGCAGGAAATCCATTGCCCGGAAACGTACAACCAATCATAAGCATGGCTAATTCCATAATGGCAGAGTTAGCAGGGTTTCATCAGGACTTAATAGCAACAGTAATGGCTATTGAGAAAATGACAGGGTACAATGATGTTACAAGTGGAAACGTAAACCCTAAAACACTTGTGCCGGGAATTGAATCAGCGCAAGTTAGCACCAATGAATCCTTAGGCCCGCTATTTTGGGCCGAAGAAAATTTGACAACAAGATTGGCGGAAGATGTTTTTAGCCGCATACAGCAAGGTTTAAGACGTGGGAAGATTTCGGGACATTTGCCTTACAGTAACGCATTAGGTGAAAATACAATAAGGTTCATAGAATTAAATGAAAATCTTGCATTAAGAGATTACGGTATAATGCTACAAAAAAGTTCTACCGAGCAGGAAAAGCAGTGGGTATTTTCGTTAGTTCAAGATGATATAAGGTTGGGCTACTTAGACATAGCAGATGCCATAAGTGTGATATATACAAAAAATCCGAAACAAAGTATCAGCATCCTTGCATATAGAGTTAAGAAAGCTAAAGCCCAAATGCAGGCAAACGAAATGGCTAAAATAAAACTCAATAATGATGGTTCAAAAGAGGCGGCTATCGTAGCGGCACAACTGACATCTCAACAGAAACAAATGGACTATGCCCATGCACAAGAAATTGAAAAGATAATAGCCCAAAAAGAAATCGCAATAGCCCAAATGAAAATAGAATCAGCCGAAAGGATAGCAATGAGTAATGATTACGCTAAACAATCTGTGTCCGAAGTAACAGGGCAAGCAAAAATTGTATCAACTCATTTGGCGGGAGAAAGTGCTATCCAAAAACAATTAGTAGCAAATCAAAAACAAAAGGAAACCGCAAGTGCGGATTAATAATTAAAAAACAAAAATCATGGCAAAAGCAACAAAGCCCAAAGCGGCTGCAAAAAAAGTAGAAGAAGTAAAACCTGAAATAAGAGATGCTTCACCGGAATTTAATAATGAACTTGAAAGGTTGGGTATTACAGATGTAGTAAAAGAGGTCATACCTGAACCTGAAAAGGAAGTGGTAGTTACATTACAGCCGGAAGTTATCGAAGCAATATTAAAGGATGAGCCTGCACCAATTAAGTTAACGGATAATAGCCATTTGGGAGATTTACCAATGGATGAAAAAATAAAAAACTTCATGGAAAGCAGAGAAGTAGGAGAAATAAAGATGAATGACTTTTTAAAGTCTTTGTTTGGGGTGGCTAAGTTAGGTGAACCTCCATTATGGCAAAATCAGGGAGCAACTAAGCAGATAAAAGCAGTACTGGATAAACTGCATAATGCAGGGGAAATAGAAGTATGTGGTAATGCCTACATGAAATTAGGAATGACTTATTACCCCGATACAGAAACCATGAGGGCTGCACAATATGACTTAGGTAGTGTACCTATTTTTTGTAAAAAAGTGAATTAAAAAATGTTGTATAAATTTGAATCATCAAAATCAAAAATCAATAAAATATGTTCTTAACAAGAAAGTTTTATAATACCGATGCACCAGCAGATGCAGGTGGGGGAGCAGCAGAAACAGTAGTAGAGCAACCACCAATGAGTATTGCAGAAGCAATGGCAAAAAACGGTCGAAAAAGTGATGAAAACAGTACGGCTCCAAAGCCTATTGATATAGGAACTTTAACCGTTCCAAAAGCAGAAGAACCCACACCGGCTGCGACAGTCAAAGAGGAAGAACCTGCTAAAGCGGTTGAAGAACCGAAAACAGAGCCAGTAAAAGAAGAACCCAAAAAGGAAGAACCAACGCCAATAGCGAAGGTAGAGCCACAAAAGGAAGTCACACTGGACGAAGTTCTTAAAAAAAATCAACCTGATACTATTTTAAAAGCATTAGGGTTTGATGACAAAAAGGTAGCGTTTATTCAAGAACTTGGAGATATTGACGACAAAGTTGTTGGTATTGTTCAGGCTTGGAAAAACGGGCAGTTAGGGGATTATATCAATGCTTTAGGCACTGATTACACAAAGATGTCCGATGTAGATGTGATGCGAAATCAACTACGAAAGGAATATCCAAAAGTATCGGATGCAGCATTTGAAGCCCTTTTTGAAGATGAAGTACTTGATAAGTACAAACTTGATGATTCTGTTTATTCGGAAACCGAGGTTGCTAAAGGTAAATTACTTTTAGAAGCCAAAGCCGCAAGATACAGGGATGAGTTAGTTGCCAATCAAGAGAAGTTTTTAATGCCAAAACCACCTGAACCTAAAGCCCCCGCAGTTCCCGATAATACGGCAGAACTACAAGCGCAAAAGGCTAAAGAAGATGTTGAAGCATACGTTAAGGAGATTAAAGAAGACCCTTACACAAAAAATATTATCGCTGACAAAAAGATTACTCTTGGAGAAGGCGAAGAAAAATTTGGATTCCCTGTTGACCCTGAACTATTAATTGGGGTTATGACAGACCCGCAGAAGATAGCAGATGCCATGTTAAAAAAAGTTGTTGGGGCAGATGGCAAAGAAGCCCTTGTTCTCGATACAGAAAAACAAATGTTATCAGCAGCAATACAAGTTTACGGGAAACCATTTTTAGATGCGTATGCAGTTCACATCAAAGGTTTAGGAGGTAAAGCCGTCACAGACCTGTTAGAAAATGCCAAACCAAAAGACGGGACAGTTCCA
>Ga0209174_10002699_pt1 | contig 11568 bp, 8 predicted proteins | sample JI91814BDNA_FD_187505 | JGI IMG/M metagenome (GOLD analysis project Ga0209174, IMG submission 187505) | Wastewater effluent complex algal communities from Wisconsin, to seasonally profile nutrient transformation and Carbon sequestration -... | ecosystem: Engineered > WWTP > Effluent > Algae...
TGCGACCGCCCGGTCGAGGGTCCCGCTCACCCTCGATTGCCTGATCTTTAGGCGCTCGACCCTCCCGATCACCCTCTGCCGCCTAAAGCTTAGGCAATGCCGCCTCATTTTCAGGCAGCGCTGCCTAAAAATGAGGCGACGCCGCCTGAAAATAAGGCGGCCGGGGGTGCCCGTTACCCTCGGTCGCCTAAAGATCAGGCAGCGTCGCCTCAAAATCGGTCAAGAGAGGGTGGCCAGCACCCTCCGTCGATGAAAAACCACCCCCTATCCACACACCCCCCCGGCCGGACTCAGGCCGCGTTTCCGGGCTTGCCCGGCGAGGTGCGGCGCACGTTGGAACGCATGGCATCCTGCAGGGGCGTCACGTTGTCGGCCTTGCCGAAGGCCTTGAGCAGTTTGTAACCGTCGTAGCTCGCCGAGAGGATGTCGCTGCCCAGGGCCACCTGGGTATCGGCGCACTTGGCCGTCAGCGCCTGCAGACGGATCAGCCGCGGGCGCAGCACGTCGTAGGCGGCAAAGTCGCGCTTCAACTCGCCCAAATCGAAGCCCGGCGGCAGCGCCTGCTTGTTCTGGTCGAGGATCGCGACGGTCTGCCGGCAGAAAGTCTCGCTCTTGACCCCGATCTTGGTCAGCTGCCGCATCTGGTCCGGCGTCAGCGACACGAACACATCCATCAACTCCTCGATGGCATCCAGCGCCGCATCGAACTTGGGCAGGTTGTCGGTGAGATCGAGGGAGACGAGGTTTTGAGTCATGGTGGTGCTCCTGAAAGGGATTGATGTCGTGTGAAAGTGCAGCGGTGCGTCGTTTACGCAAAATGGATAGTACATGAGCGTAATCGATGTGAGTGCCGGAGGTGGGTGTTGGTGAGTCAGGAGTTCGCTGAGAGAGGTGAATTCGGGCGCAACGAGGCAATGGAGGAGCAGACCGCGGTGCTCGTGGGGCGGCGAAGATGCCTATGGCCTAGTCCGTGATGGTATCGTCGATGCCGGTGCATTCAACGATTGGAGAGGCAGACATGACGCGTCAGATCGAGCAGATGGACATCAACGGGCAGACCGTGTGGGTGGAGGTTGAGTCGGTTTCAAAGGTTGTCGCGGGGAAACCTGGGGGCGGCGAATTCGCCGAGACTGGGGCGGATTCGGTCCCGGCGAACGCCTTGAAGAAGGTGGATGTGGCTTCCACCTTGGCGGCGGTGGTCAGCCCGATAAGAGACGCCCTCGAAACGTTCAAGCCGGACGAGGTGTCGTTGGAGCTGACTCTGGGCTTCAAGGCCGACATCGGGGTGTTCGTGGCCTCGGGCGAGGCCAATGCTCAATTGAAGGTCAATGTGAAATGGAAGACCGCGGCCCCGTCATTGAAAGGCGGAGGTGTCCGCCATGATTAAAGACACGCTGGTTTCCTTCTGGAACTCACCGGATTCAACCGACAAGGCGCATTTCGTCGGGAGTGGTTTCTTCATTGCTTCGGCCAGGGTGCTTACAGCGAAGCACATTACCCAAGGGCATGCTGCGCTTTGGTTGCGAGCCGAGGCGGCGGCAACCGACAGCTATCGGATCGACGCAGAACGAGTGCACCCCCACGATGACCTGGATGCAGCGGTGATCGCGCTGGATGCCATGCCGGTCGGTGCTGCGGTACTGCACCCCCTCCTCGGGAAGACCCAGCCGGGCGAGGTGCAGTTGAACGGCTACTTCGAGGGGCGACGGGAAGCGGCACACCCCTACACCGTGACCACGTTCGATGGCACCAACCGACACTATCTGCTCTCCAGCAAGCAGCCAAAGGGCCACAGCGGAAGCGCGGTCTGTGTCGGTACCCGGGTGTGGGGCATGACGGTCCGGCATTACAACGACGCCAACATCCACCGCGGCTGCGCCATTGCAATCCACCAGCTATGGGATTGGCTTTGCAGCCAGATACCCGATCTTGGCCGGATTCTCCCTCCGCCCAGCTGGGACGAGTGGGTGGCCGACATGCGGGGCCGGCTCAAGGCGAGTTTCGACAGCCCGGTATTCGCTACCGTGCTTGGCGGTCTGGAGGATGGCCTGCCAAGGCCCCTCGCCAAGGCGCTGGAGAAGACCGATTCCGCAACGCTCGGTGAGCGCTGTGTCGAAGCGCTGATCGATTCGCTCAAGCAGGCGGCAACCCGGCTCAAGGATGGTTCGGTCACGCTCGGGCAGACCGAGCGCAACACCGCTCGCGAGCGCCTCCTCGACGCGATGGGGTTGAGCGTGCGGCTATGCCTCGATCCGGAGATGCTGCCCTGCCGCGCGGCTGCCGATGGCAGCGGGCTCGACGCGATCATCGAGCTGGAAGCGATGTCGGCGGCCAGTGCCGCAATCGTCACCGGCTTGAATCGCGGGAGGTGTTGGGAGGAAGGCGCCACCCCAACGGGTATTCCCACCGTCCGGGACAAGCTCGCGCATGCGGCCGGTTTCGAAATGGGGGAAGGGCCTGATCGCCAGAAGGAGATCGCCCGCCTGATCCACAAGATCGTCCTTCCACTCAATCCACTGCCGGCCAATGTGAGCAAGGCCATGATGAGCCAGCTCAGGGCTTATCTCCGTAGCGAAGCCAAAGAGGGGCGGGCGCGCCTGCTGGTGCTGGAGGGCGAGCTTTCACCCGCCTTGCGGCAGGAGCTTGCCGAGTGGCTGCAAAGCCAGCTTGGTATCAGCCTGCTGCTGCTCCGCGACCCCGAGGACGACAGCGCGCCCTACTACTTGTGCGACGAAGCCGAACTGCTCGCGCGCATCCATGAGTTCGTGAAACTCGTCAATCAGCCCGAATGGAACCCCGCATGAAGCTGCCCTCCTACGACGTCATCGATCTCGATCTGCCGGCCATGGGCGCCTGGCCCGCGAGCAAGCACCGCTTTGATGACCCGCAGATCAACGCCTTGCGTGCGGCCGAAGCTGCCGGTCGCCCCTTGCTGGTGCGCGGCGAGCCCGGCACCGGCAAGAGCCAACTGGCCCACGCTGCTGCGGTGGCCAGCAAGCGCCTGTTCCTCTCGGTGGTGGTGGACGCCCGCAGCGAGGCCAGCGATCTGCAATGGCGCTTCGACGCCGTAGCCCGACTCGCCGATGCCCACCTCGCCGCGGTGCCCGGCGGCGAGGCCCCGCGGGATCTGGATGTGTCCCGTTACGTGGAGCCCGGCCCCCTGTGGTGGGCCTTCGACTGGAACGGCGCGGCAGCGCAATTGAAGCACTACCGGCCCGGCGGCCCCTCCCCCGACCTGCCCCACGAAGGATGGACGCCCGCCGACGGCGCGGTGCTGCTCATCGACGAGATCGACAAGGCCGAGGCCGATCTGCCCAACGGCCTGCTCGAAGCCCTGGGCAACGGACGCTTCACGGTGGGGCCGACGGGGCGGGTGGTAGCGCGGGGGGAGGGCGTTCCGTCGCCGCTGGTCATCGTCACCACCAACGACGAGCGGGAGCTGCCTCCCGCCTTTCTGCGCCGCTGCCTCGTGCTGACCCTCAAACTGCCTGACGAGGACAAGCTGGTCGGCTTTCTTGAGGAGCGTGGCAAGCTGCATTTTCCCAAGCTCTGCGCTGCCTTTCCGGATGTGCCCACCGCCGCCGCCCAGATGCTCATCGAGGATCGCAAGGCCGCCAATGAAGCCGGCGTGTACAAACCCGGGCTCGCCGAATACCTCGACCTGCTGCGCGCCCTCGAAGGCATTGGCGGCGATGCCGGTGAGCACATCAAGGCCTTGCGTGGCTTTGTCTTCAGCAAACAGCCGCCCGCATGAAGCCGAGCCGGCCCCAACCGCAGCCCGCACCGCGCAGCACGCTCGGTCGGGCCGACCTGCTCCGGCTGCTCGATACTCTCGGGCCGTCGGCCACGGCGGATGCCGCCGGCTTGCTGGGCTACGAGCCCGTTGAGCCGCCGGAGTTGCCCAAGCCCAAGCCCAAGCCCAAGCCCAAGCCTAAGCCCAAGCCTCTCCTCGCCCCAGGGCAGCATCGGCCGCCGCTGCAGGCAACCCACTTCGCGGTGGTGAGCCTGGAGAGCTTTCCCTCTCCGACCGATGACGACCTGCTGCGCACCGACGACCCTGCCGGCCCCATCATCGACAGTCTGGATGGCAGCGGCGAGGCGTTGCCGGCAAGCATCCCCCTCAGCCCCGAACGACGGCTGGCGGTCTTTCTGCGGCGGCACTTGCGCCTGCGTCAGCCGGGGCGCGCTCTAGATGTGCCCAAGCTGGTTGCGCAGGCAGCGCATATGCGCTTTCCTCGGCGGCTGCCCCGACTCCGGCGCCCCCAATGGAGTCGGGAGGCGGCGCTGGTCATTGACAAGAGCGTGCTCGCCCAGCCGCTCGACAGCGATCTCGTCGAACTCGCCGAGCTGGCCTACCGGCTCTCCCGTGGCAATCTGACCGTTCTTGCCCTCACCCCCGAGCACGAATGGCAAATCCGTGGCGATGGCATTCGCCCTGTGTGGAACAAGGCTGACGAGCGCACACTGACGAACACGAAGCACTGGTTGCTGGCCGGCGATCTGGCCGTGCACGGCCAGGACTCGACGCGTCGGGCCGGCTGGGCGCGCCGTCTGCGTGAACATCTGGCGGCTGGCGGCAGTGCAACCGTGCTGGCAGGCGCCATCGGCCCGGTTAGCCAGCGTGCCCTGCCCGGGCGGCTGCAACTGGTGCGCTGGGATCATGGCCGGCGGCTCGTGCCCGGCGGGGGGGCTCAGTCCGAGGCTGGCGCGGCTGCCGACGTGGCACGGCTGCTGGCGGCCTTGTCGTTGGCAGTTCGTGTTGAGCCGGCGCTGCTGCGGGAGATTCGGCTGGCGCTGCAAATGCCGCTTGAGGTCGAGATGGCGGTTTGGAACCACGAGGATGTGGGGCAGTGCGAATTGGGGATGTGGATACGGGCCGAGCGTGCGGCTTACCACCGCGGCCACGTGCGCGACCTGCCGCTGGACTGTCGGCGCCGTCTGGCCAGCATCGTCGAGCACCACCACCGTGGACTCTCCAACCTGATCCGGATGGAAGAGTGTGCCCTGGCTGCCGATCTGGCCGACTGGCAGGCCGAAATGGCCGACGACGATTGGGCCGCCGCCGCCCGCACCCTGGCCCACCACCCCCACAGCCGAGCTGCGCAGGAGCTGTCGTCCTACCTCGCCCGGCTGGGGCCTCGGGCCCACGAACGCCTGTGGGCGTCGGTGCCCCACCTGCAAGAAGCCTACGTGCGCGCCCGGCGCGATGCCCTGCGCGGTGGCGCGCCGGTGCCGGCCGGGGTGTCTGCCGCCGTGCTCAACCGGCTGTTGAGCGACCCTTGGCGGGGCAAGGGCGCCGTGCCTCTGTGCCTCGCCCAGCGCGAAGGGCAGCTGATGGTCTGCGTCGACCCGCCGGAGGGCGGGGCGTGGCGGCTGGTAGGCAGCCCGGACGACACGGGCTTTGAACTCAGCGCACCCGGCCAGCCGCGCCAGTGGCACGCGGTGGATGAACTGCCGCTGCCCCTCGGGCGGCTGGCGTCGGGGGCTGGGCCGTGGACCATCGAGACCGCCTGGGTGCGGGCCACGGTGGCGGAGATTCCGCGGCCGTCGTGGGCGCTGGAATGGTGGCGGGATGGGGATGGCCTATATGCCTACGCGCCCTCGCCGTTTGGGCAACCGGTGCGCTTGGACTGGTTTCCGCCTGGGTTCGGTGAGGGCTATCTCTGGCCGCCGTCGGCGCGGGGGTTCAATGCTGCAGCCGTTCCGATCGGCGAAGGTGTCTGGATGGGGGTGGATCTCCAGTACGGCCTCTACCTCGACGTCCCCTTCGGTTCCGCCACCCAGCGTTTCCGCTGGATCGAGCCGGGTGAGTTTTTGATGGGTTCGCCGGAGGGCGAGGCGGAGCGCAACGCCAACGAAGGCCCGCGTCATGTGGTTCGTCTGACCGAAGGTTTTTGGCTGGCGGAGACGGCATGCAGCCAGTCGGTGTGGGCGTCGGTGATGGGAAGCAACCCCAGTAAGTTCAAGGACGACCCGCAGAACCCGGTGGAGCAGGTGAGCTGGGACGAGGTGCAGGGTTTTCTGCGCGAAGTGGAAAAGCGCCTGCCCGGTGTAAAGGCGGACTTACCGTCGGAGGCGGAGTGGGAGTATGCGTGTCGGGCGGGGTGCGAGACGGCGTTCAGCTGGGGCGACGGGATAACCCCCGACCAAGCCAACTACGACGCCACGAACAGCTACGCCGACGGTCCGACGGGTGAGTACCTGAAAAAGACGGTTCCGGTCAAGACCTACGCCCCGAACGCCTGGGGCCTGTATCAGATGCACGGCAACGTGGATGAGTGGTGCGCGGACGGCCGTCGGGACTATGACGGCGCGCCGCAAGTGGACCCACGGGGCCCGGAGGGCGACGCCCTGCGCGCCGTGCGCGGCGGGTCGTGGGTCGACCACCCGCACTGGCTGCGTGCTGCCTACCGCATCGACGGGCACCGCGGCTGGCGCTTCGACTTCCTGGGCTTCCGCTTCTCCCTGAGGTCCACAAGCCGCGCGGAGCGCCCGCCGGAGGCGGCGGTGGCCCCGGAGGGGCCACAAGGGAAGAGCCCGGCCCCGGGACGGGGCCGGGGCGAGGGCGTGCCGAAGGGCTCGCCGGCCCGGCGGGACGCCGGGCCGGCGACGAAATCCGCGCCGACCAAAGCAAGCCGAAAGAAAAAGCGCTGAGCCATGCAACTCCGTTTCTTCTCCATCCCCGCCCTCGACCCCGCCGCGGCCGAAGCCGAACTCAACGCCCTGCTCGCGGCCGGCCGGGTGGCCGGGGTGGAGCGGCAGTTCGTGGCGGCGGGGGCGGCGTCGTATTGGTCGGTGATCGTGACCCTGGTGGATGGGCCGGGGCCCTTGCCGGCCGGTTTGAAGGTGCGCAGCGAGCGCAAGACGGATTACCGCGAGCTGCTTTCCGAGCCCGATTTTGCGGTGTTTGCCCGCCTGCGCGCCTTGCGCAAGCAGGTGGCCGACGCCGAGGCTGTGCCGCCCTACGCAGTGTTCACCAACGAGCAGTTGGCAACGATGGTGCGCCAGCGGGTTACGTCGGCCGAGGCGCTCGGGCAGGTGGAGGGCGTGGGGCCGGCGCGGGTGGCGCGCTACGGGGCGCCGTTTCTGGCCCTGCTGGCGGCGGAATGGACGCCGCGCTCTCCATGAGGCGGCAGGCCGTGACGCTGGCGGCGATTGCCGAGCGGGCCAACCTGGAACTGGCCTGTTGGAAAGCCGCGCGGGGCCGGCTGGGGCGCCCGGCGGTGGCGCGCTTTCTGGCCGAGCGGGAACGCCGGCTGGACCAACTGGCCGCGGCGATCCTGAGCGGACAGGCGCCCGAGGGCCGGGCCAGCCGCTTCGTGATCCACGACCCCAAGCGCCGGGTGATCCATGCCGCCTGTTTTGCCGACCGGGTGCTCCACCACGCGATCTTTAACGTGGTGGAGGCGCGCTTCGAAACCATGCTGGTGGACAGCAGCTTTGCCTGCCGGCCCGGCAAGGGTGTGCATCGGGCGGTGCTGGCGGTGCAGCGCAGCCTGCAGCGCTGGCCGTGGTTTGTGCAGGTGGATGTGGATGGCTACTTTCCGTCGATCCGCCACGATCTGCTGATGGCTCTGCTGCAGCGGCGTTTCAAGGGGGCGGGTTTCATGGCGCTGCTCGGGCGCATCGTCGATGGCGGGGCCACCGCCGGGCCGGGGCGGGGGTTGCCCATCGGCACTCTGGCTTCCCAGCACTTTGCCAACGCCTTTCTCGATGGGGCCGACCGCTTCATCCTCGACCAGCCCGGCGCGGGCGGCCATGTGCGCTACATGGACGATCTGCTATGGGGGTGCGAAAGCCGGGCTGTGGCCGTGGAAAGCCTTGCGGCGCTGGAGGGTTTTCTGCGCGAGGCCCTCGACCTGCGCCTCAAGCCGCAGCGGCGGATTGCCCGCAGCAGCGAGGGTGCGCGGTTCTGCGGCTATCGGGTGCGGCAGGGGGCGATTCTGCCGGGGCGGCGCAAGATGGTGCGCTTTCGTGCCGCGGTGGTGCGCATCGAATCCGCCCGCCGCGCCGGGCTGGTTTTGGACGGGGATTGCCAGCGAGCCTGGGATGCGAGCCTCGCCACCCTCGCGGGCTGCGCGAGCGAGGGTTTTCGCCGCCGCGTGCTGGCGGGGTTTGGGTATAGTCGGGAGCCGGGATGTCCGTCGGACTGAGAGAAAACCCTGCGCGCCGTGCGCGGCGGGTCGTGGATCAACCACCCGCACAGGCTGCGTGCTGCCTACCGCAACGACAGGCACCGCGACAGGCGCAACGACAACCAGGGCTTCCGCTTCTCCCTGAGCTCGATGGCAAGGCCCGCCCGGATGGGCGGGCCGATCATGGACCAGACGGCGCATCCTGCCGGTGGCTTCGGCTAACCGGCGAACCCCAAGGCGCCTGGGGTGTGGGTAGGGGTGGGCCGGATGGCGCCCCGAAAGCTCCCCAGGTGGCCGCCTCTTCGATGTAGTGGAACCGCCGATGACCTCGCCTCCCGAAACGATTCCCCTCCCCGACCTCAACTGGCCTGCGGAGCCCCAGCGCTGGCCGCCGGTCTTTCCGCCAGCGTGCGCCAGCGCGTGGGGGGATGATCGCTACGGCTTGTGGATCGATGTGGCGATCGGCGGGCCGCTGCTGCGTTTCCGCTGGATCGAGCCGGGTGAGTTTTTGATGGGTTCGCCGGAGGGTGAGGCGGAGCGCAAGGCCAACGAAGGTCCGCGGCACGTGGTTCGTCTGACCGAAGGTTTCTGGCTGGCGGAGACGGCATGCAGCCAGTCGGTGTGGTTGTCGGTGATGGGGCGCAACCCCAGCAAATTTACGGACGACCCGCAGAACCCAGTGGAGCAGGTGAGCTGGGACGATGTGCAGGGTTTTCTGCGGGAAGTGGAAAAGCATCTGCCCGGAGTGAAGGCGGACTTACCGACGGAAGCCGAATGGGAGTATGCGTGTCGGGCGGGGTGCGAGACGGCGTTCAGCTGGGGCGACGGGATAACCCCCGACCAAGCCAACTACGACGCCACGAACAGCTACGCCGACGGTCCGACGGGTGAGTACCTGAAAAAGACGGTTCCGGTCAAGACCTACGCCCCGAACGCCTGGGGCCTGTATCAGATGCACGGCAACGTGGATGAGTGGTGCGCGGACGGCCGTCGGGACTATGACGGCGCGCCGCAAGTGGACCCACGGGGCCCGGAGGGCGACGCCCTGCGCGCCGTGCGCGGCGGGTCGTGGGTCGACCACCCGCACTGGCTGCGTGCTGCCTACCGCATCGACGGGCACCGCGGCTGGCGCTTCGACTTCCTGGGCTTCCGCTTCTCCCTGAGGTCCACAAGCCGCGCGGAGCGCCCGCCGGAGGCGGCGGTGGCCCCGGAGGGGCCACAAGGGAAGAGCCCGGCCCCGGGACGGGGCCGGGGCGAGGGCGTGCCGAAGGGCTCGCCGGCCCGGCGGGACGCCGGGCCGGCGACGAAATCCGCGCCGACCAAAGCAAGCCGAAAGAAAAAGCGCTGAGCCATGCAACTCCGTTTCTTCTCCATCCCCGCCCTCGACCCCGCCGCGGCCGAAGCCGAACTCAACGCCCTGCTCGCGGCCGGCCGGGTGGCCGGGGTGGAGCGGCAGTTCGTGGCGGCGGGGGCGGCGTCGTATTGGTCGGTGATCGTGACCCTGGTGGATGGGCCGGGGCCCTTGCCGGCCGGTTTGAAGGTGCGCAGCGAGCGCAAGACGGATTACCGCGAGCTGCTTTCCGAGCCCGATTTTGCGGTGTTTGCCCGCCTGCGCGCCTTGCGCAAGCAGGTGGCCGACGCCGAGGCTGTGCCGCCCTACGCAGTGTTCACCAACGAGCAGTTGGCAACGATGGTGCGCCAGCGGGTTACGTCGGCCGAGGCGCTCGGGCAGGTGGAGGGCGTGGGGCCGGCGCGGGTGGCGCGCTACGGGGCGCCGTTTCTGGCCCTGCTGGCGGCGGAATGGACGCCGCGCTCTCCATGAGGCGGCAGGCCGTGACGCTGGCGGCGATTGCCGAGCGGGCCAACCTGGAACTGGCCTGTTGGAAAGCCGCGCGGGGCCGGCTGGGGCGCCCGGCGGTGGCGCGCTTTCTGGCCGAGCGGGAACGCCGGCTGGACCAACTGGCCGCGGCGATCCTGAGCGGACAGGCGCCCGAGGGCCGGGCCAGCCGCTTCGTGATCCACGACCCCAAGCGCCGGGTGATCCATGCCGCCTGTTTTGCCGACCGGGTGCTCCACCACGCGATCTTTAACGTGGTGGAGGCGCGCTTCGAAACCATGCTGGTGGACAGCAGCTTTGCCTGCCGGCCCGGCAAGGGTGTGCATCGGGCGGTGCTGGCGGTGCAGCGCAGCCTGCAGCGCTGGCCGTGGTTTGTGCAGGTGGATGTGGATGGCTACTTTCCGTCGATCCGCCACGATCTGCTGATGGCTCTGCTGCAGCGGCGTTTCAAGGGGGCGGGTTTCATGGCGCTGCTCGGGCGCATCGTCGATGGCGGGGCCACCGCCGGGCCGGGGCGGGGGTTGCCCATCGGCACTCTGGCTTCCCAGCACTTTGCCAACGCCTTTCTCGATGGGGCCGACCGCTTCATCCTCGACCAGCCCGGCGCGGGCGGCCATGTGCGCTACATGGACGATCTGCTATGGGGGTGCGAAAGCCGGGCTGTGGCCGTGGAAAGCCTTGCGGCGCTGGAGGGTTTTCTGCGCGAGGCCCTCGACCTGCGCCTCAAGCCGCAGCGGCGGATTGCCCGCAGCAGCGAGGGTGCGCGGTTCTGCGGCTATCGGGTGCGGCAGGGGGCGATTCTGCCGGGGCGGCGCAAGATGGTGCGCTTTCGTGCCGCGGTGGTGCGCATCGAATCCGCCCGCCGCGCCGGGCTGGTTTTGGACGGGGATTGCCAGCGAGCCTGGGATGCGAGCCTCGCCACCCTCGCGGGCTGCGCGAGCGAGGGTTTTCGCCGCCGCGTGCTGGCGGGGTTTGGGTATAGTCGGGAGCCGGGATGTCCGTCGGACTGAGAGAAAACCCTGCGCGCCGTGCGCGGCGGGTCGTGGATCAACCACCCGCACAGGCTGCGTGCTGCCTACCGCAACGACAGGCACCGCGACAGGCGCAACGACAACCAGGGCTTCCGCTTCTCCCTGAGCTCGATGGCAAGGCCCGCCCGGATGGGCGGGCCGATCATGGACCAGACGGCGCATCCTGCCGGTGGCTTCGGCTAACCGGCGAACCCCAAGGCGCCTGGGGTGTGGGTAGGGGTGGGCCGGATGGCGCCCCGAAAGCTCCCCAGGTGGCCGCCTCTTCGATGTAGTGGAACCGCCGATGACCTCGCCTCCCGAAACGATTCCCCTCCCCGACCTCAACTGGCCTGCGGAGCCCCAGCGCTGGCCGCCGGTTTTTCCACCGGTGTGCGCCAGCGCGTGGGGGGATGACCGCTACGGCTTGTGGATCGATGTGGCGATCGGCGGGCCGCTGCTGCGTTTCCGCTGGATCGAGCCGGGTGAGTTTTTGATGGGTTCGCCGGAGGGCGAGGCGGAGCGCAACGCCAACGAAGGCCCGCGTCATGTGGTTCGTCTGACCGAAGGTTTTTGGCTGGCGGAGACG
>Ga0209174_10002701_pt1 | contig 11566 bp, 11 predicted proteins | sample JI91814BDNA_FD_187505 | JGI IMG/M metagenome (GOLD analysis project Ga0209174, IMG submission 187505) | Wastewater effluent complex algal communities from Wisconsin, to seasonally profile nutrient transformation and Carbon sequestration -... | ecosystem: Engineered > WWTP > Effluent > Algae...
AAATAGATGGCTTCCTTTCCATGAACCATTGGAATATAAAACTGATCTCTGAAACTCCTCAGTTCATCCTGGGCATCCAGTTCCTTTGCAAAAGCGTGTGTGTTTTGAAAACTCATGGTCAATAATTAGTGATACATCAGTCAATCGTAGCAATTACTTTTAATTCAATAGCAATGGGTGTCGGTAAACTTTTTACTTCCACGGTAGTGCGGCAGGCCTGTACCGATGTAAAATACTCCGCATAAATTTTATTATAGACGGGAAAATCTTTTTTCATGTTCGTCAGAAAAACGGTTATATCTACCATTTTGTCCCAGCTGCTGCCACTGGCTTCCAGCACGGCTTTTACATTGGCAAAAACGGAATGGCATTCCGCTTCAATGTCGTAGTTCACTATATTTCCGGCAGGATCCAGCTCCAGTCCGGGTATGGAATTATCTTTCGGACTCCGGGGTCCGATTCCTGACAGGAATAACAGGTTCCCGACCCTTCGGGCATGCGGATAAGCTCCGAGGGGAGTGGAAGCGTTGGTGGTATTTATAATTTCAGACATAGTGTTTTTTTTACCGCAGAGAACGAGAGATAAAAGAGAATACGCAGAGTAGTATGCTGTTTTATCTCCGCGAAACTCAAAGTTCTCTTTTCTCTGCGGTTAATATTTTTTCTCTATAGTTAATCCCTACAACTGCACACAAACATTCTTCGCCTCCGTAAAAAACCGTAAAGCTTCCCAGCCTCCTTCCCTTCCCACCCCGCTGTTCTTCATGCCACCAAAGGGTGTACGCAGGTCACGTAACAACCAGCAATTGATCCAGATAATTCCGGATTCCAGTTGGGCAGCTACCCGGTTAGCCCTGGAAATATCCTGTGTCCAGATCGTAGCTGCTAATCCATAACTGCTGGCATTAGCCAGGTGCAGCGCTTCTGCTTCAGATGTAAAAGATTGCAGCGTCACTACGGGTCCGAAAATTTCTTCCTGGTTGGTTTGGCAATCGGGACCCAGTCCTTCGATCACCGTAGGTTCTATAAAATAACCATTGGCGCAACGGCCTTCTGGTTTTACCGGATGACCGCCACAAAGGACCTTCCCTCCTTCCTGTTTAGCCGTATCTATACAACGAAGTATTTTTTCAAAATGCATTTTACTCACAATCGCTCCTTGCTTTGAATCCGCTGCTATAGGATCACCTACTTTCAATTGACGTGTCCGTTCCACAAAGTCAGCTTTGAACTTTTCATAGACGGATGCTTCTATTAAAATCCGGCTGCCACATAAACAAATTTCTCCCTGGTTACTGAAAGAAGAACGGATGGTATCATTCAGCATCTTTTCCCAATCGCAATCCGCAAAAATGATGGCAGGATTTTTCCCGCCCAGTTCCAGAGATAATTTTTTGAATTTGGGAGCTGCCAGAGAAGCGATCCTTGCTCCGGCCCTTGTGCTTCCGGTGAATGAAATGGCTTTAACATCCGGATGCGTTACGATATGTTCTCCTGCACCAGGTCCGGTACCATGTATGATATTCAGTACCCCCGGTGGCAGTCCGGCCTCCATGCAAATTTTAGATAAGAGATAGGCTGTTACCGGAGTTACTTCACTGGGTTTGGCAAGGACACAGTTACCTGCGGCCAGGGCAGGAGCAATTTTCCAGGTAAATAAATAAAGCGGCAGGTTCCAGGGAGAAATACAGCCTACAATACCGATGGGTTGCCTTAAAGTATAATTCACCGCTTTGTCTTCCATCACATGGCTCTCTGAAGCAAAATGCATGATTCCCGTGGCAAAAAAACGAAAATTAGCAGCTGCCCTTGGGATGTCAACCATTCGGCTCAGCCAAACAGGCTTACCATTATCATCCGATTCTGCCAGTGCCAGTTTTTCCAGGTTCGATTCAATTCCTTCCGCGATCCGGTTCAATATTCTGAATCTTTCTTCTGTAGTGGTTGTACTCCACTGAGGAAAGGCTTTTTTAGCAGCCACCACAGCGGCATTGACATCTTTCACATTACTATCCGGAATTTGAGAGACTACCATCCCGGTAGCTGGATTTACATTATCTATGAAATTCCCCGATAACGGACCGATCAGGTTTCCTCCGATATAATTTTCCAGGTGGTAAGGGATCTCCGGTTTCATGGACAACTGTTCGTTGAATGTGATTGTATTGATTTAAATACTTCCGGTACGGCCTCCGTCAACCGGTATACTGGTGCCATTGACATAAGAAGCAGCGGGTGAAGCCAGAAAAGCAGCCACCGCTGCCACTTCTGATGCATTGGCAAAACGTTTCATCGGCACTTCTTCTTTCATGTTATCTTCCACTATCGCTGCCACTGTGTTTCCTTTTCTGGCAATATTATCAATCAGGGTTGCTAATCGCTGTGTAGCGGTAAAGCCCGGCAAAACATTATTGACCGTGATATTGAACTGCCCTAATTCATTGGCCATGGTTTTAGCCCAACTCGCCACCGCCCCACGGATGGTATTACTGACCCCCAGGTTTTTCAAGGGGATTTTTACAGAAGTGGAAATGATATTGATGATACGGCCATAGCCTTCTTTCTTCATCGAAGGCACGACGGCTTTGCTGAGGATATGATTGCAAATCAGGTGCTGGTTGAAGGTATTGAGGAATGCTTCTTCACTTGCGTCAATGATGGGACCTGCAGGTGGACCACCGGTATTATTGATCAGGATATGTACCGGATGACCGGCAACATGTGCTTCTATCACTTTCTTTAACTGATCAGGCTGATTAAAATCTGCCACCAGGTAGCCATGCTGTTGCTTAGCGGAAGTATCTAATTTTTGTAGCGCCTCTTGTAGTGCGGCTTCATTCCGGGCCAGCAGGGTACAACTGGCCCCTAACAGTGCGAGTTCTTCCGCAATAGCCAAACCAATCCCCTGCGTACTGCCGCAAACCACCGCGAATTTTTCTTCTAATGATAGATTCATTTTTTTTATTTATCAGCCAACCCAATAAACGGCCTTTAATATCAAATATCCTCACAATATCTACCTGAATACCCGCAAGCAGGTCGGGAACCTCAATATCCCAATATCTTAATATCTAATACTCCCTCCTACGCTAAAGCTACATAGGGCAAAGCAATTCCTAATACCTAATATCCAATACCTAATCCTCATTCCTCTTCAAACCTAAAGAAAATAGTTGTAATTTTTCGACTTCAATCACGCTTCAAACACCTGCCATATGTCAGTTATCGCCCCTTTCAACCTTAAAAAATGGATCGACGAAAATCGTGATCTGCTCAAACCGCCTGTCGGCAACCAGTGCATTTATAAAGATGCCGAAAATTTTATTGTGATGATTGTGGGTGGGCCCAATGCCCGGAAAGACTATCACTTTAATGAAACCGAAGAATTGTATTACCAGGTGGAAGGAGATATCGTTGTCAAAATCATCGATAATGGTGAATTCAAAGATATTCCGATCAAAGAAGGAGAAATCTTCCTGCTGCCTCCTAAAACACCACATTCACCACAACGTGGACCCAATACAGTCGGATTGGTGATCGAAAAGAAAAGAGACAGTGAGGATGACGGCTTTTTATGGTTCTGCGAAAAATGCGGACATAAATTATATGAAGAAACCCTGCATGTGGATGATATTGTGAAGCAGCTGCCGCCGGTGATGAATCGATTTTGGGAAAATACACTGCACCGAACCTGTGAGAAATGCGGGTCGGTGATGGAACCACCATTGAAAAAATAAAAAGAAACAAGATACAAGAAACAAAAAAGTAAGAACCAAAATCTATCCGGGAAGAAAGGAGTTCAAATTGCCGCCAACCCTTTCTGCGACTTAGTATTCTAATGTAGCGGCTTTGCCTGAAATGAAAATCGACATCCACACCCATATCATGCCTGCCGTGATGCCTAACTGGACCCAAAAGTTTGGTTACGGCGAATTCATTCACCTGGAACACCGGAACTGCGAAGCCTGTATGATGAAGGGCGACAAAGTTTTTCGGGTCGTGGAAAAAAACTGTTACGAGACGGAAGACCGCAAACAACAGATGGAGGACACAAAAGTTGATATCCAGGTACTATCCACCATCCCGGTACTGTTTAATTATTGGGCCAAAGCATCCGATGGACTCGAAACATCCCGTTTCTTCAATGATCATATAGCCGAAACAGTTAGCAGGGATCCTCATCATTTTATCGGACTGGGAACTGTTCCGATGCAGGATACCGATTTGGCCATTCGGGAAATGGAGCGTTGTATCAAAGAACTGAAGATGCCCGGACTTGAAATCGGTTCCAATATCAATGGAAAAAATTTATCAGATCCGGCCTTCTTTCCCTTTTATGCGGCTGCAGAAAAATTGGGTGTTGCACTTTTTATTCATCCCTGGGAAATGATGGGAGAAACCCAGATGGAGAAATACTGGCTGCCCTGGCTGGTAGGGATGCCCGCCGAAACTGCCAGAGCGATTTGCTCCATGATCTTTGCCGGTGTATTTGAAAAGTTTCCCAAACTCCGTATTGCATTTGCCCATGGTGGCGGATCATTCCCATTTACTCTCGGAAGAATTGAACATGGCTTTAAAGTAAGGCCCGACCTGGTGGCCGTTGACAATCCTGTTAATCCCAAAAATTACCTCGACCGCTTTTGGGTAGACAGTCTGGTGCATGATAAAGATGCCTTCCGTTTTTTATTGGATACAATGGGAGAAAACAGAATTTGTCTGGGTAGTGATTACCCTTTTCCATTGGGAGAACATCATCCCGGCAAACTGATTGAGAAAATGGACCTTGGCAAAAAGACAAGCAGAAAATTGTTGTACCGCAATGCGCTTGACTGGCTCGGACTCAATGAGAAAAATCTGCCTGAATTTTAATGTTTATTCAGCATAAAGATTGGGATAGTCAGAAATCACACCATCCACTCCCAATGCCTTCAATTCATTGATTGTTTTTTTGTCATTCACGGTCCAGGGAATCAGCTTCATCCCTTTATCATGACATTGCTTAACCAGTGCGGCATTCACCAATGAAAAATGTGGACTATAAATCGTTGCGGTAAAACCTAATTTCCGGAGCTGATCGTTCAGTGATAGCTTATCATAATCCTCCACCAGCATCGCTGTTTTTACGGATGGGTATTTTTCATGGAGGTATTGCAGGGTTCTGAAATCAAAAGACTGAATGGTTACAAAATCGGTCATCCCCTTTCTGATAATCACTTCCATCAGCAGGTCTACAAATTCTGCTGGCTTAGGATGAAAAACGCCATCGCCTTCGGGGTTGGTCTTTGTTTCAATATTATATTGAAGGGGTGGTCTTTTTCTGGTCATCATGGCCTGTGTCACACTATCAAATACAGCTTCCAATAATGGCTTATTCACCTTCATCTTTTGCTGCTGTGGAAAACGCGGATGAGGTTTCATCCCCACATCAAAATCCTTTGTCTGCTCATAAGTCATCCAGAATATATTGTAAGTCCTTTCCGTTCTCTCCCCAATATATTTACCGTCTGGCAGTGTCGTGATTTCCTTTCCGAACCATGGCTCGTGGGAAAGAACAACTTTTTTGTCTTTCGTGATTATTACATCCATTTCCAGCGTGGTAACACCCAGATCAATGGCATGGAGCATGGCGGGAATCGTATTCTCAGGCATGAGGCCACGACAGCCCCGGTGTCCCTGCAGATCAAATGCTTCTCTTTGATAAGTGGTGCCGGCAGCGGGGGAATGATTGTCTTTCATCTTCCTGGTATTGGTGCAGGACAGGAATATTAAAATGAAGAAGATGCTGCCTGCGGATTTCATGAGGAGAAGAGTTTAGATTTTCGTTGTTCCATTTCTGCTGCAATCAGTTGCGCATCGCCACCCTGTTCTTTCAGCCGGCTGATAATGGTTTCAAAACTTTGCTGGTCCCTGTTCTGACTGAGTTTGAACACATGATCAATGGCTGTGATTTCAATTTCAAATGCCAGAATTCCTTTCAGCATTCTTTCTGTGTATTCAGCCGGAAGATTATGATATACTGTTGAGGAGTCAGGATTTCCTTTTTCATAATGCAGACTCAGTCTTTCCAGTGCGGCCGGAATCGCATCGCCATCCTGAAAAAGAATGGTTCCTTTTGCATGAACAGTCATATAATTCCAGGTACTGCCCATATGCGGATTTCCATACCAGGTAGCACTTACATAAGCATGCGGGCCGGTGAATAAGGCCAGTACATTGGAATTTTGGGCAAAAGCTTTCTGGTGGTCGGCATTTCTCATCATGTGGCCTGAGAGAAAAATTTTTCCGTCCTTCTCATCCATAAATACCGGCACCTGAGTAGCTATAGGATGGTTGTTGGCATCAACTCCTGTCAGCATAATAAAAGGATGGTCCTTCATGAACTGAAGGACTTCCCCGGAATTACCGCTTTTAAAGTAGGGAAGATTATACATAACAAATTCAAAATTGAAAGTGGAAAGTTGACAATGACTGTGTAACTGTTAACAGCTGAACATTAGACCGTCTCTGCAATTTTTTCTGCCTTCATATTGGCATTCCGCATGGCGATGCTGCGCACCACAATGGAAGCAAAATCCTGGAATGCTTTCTTGGTGATGCTTTCATCTCCCATCATCACCGGTATACCCAGGTCACCGCCTTCGCGGATGCTTTGTACCAGGGGGATTTGACCGAGGAAAGGAATATCATATTCATCTGCCAGTCGCTTACCACCCTCCTTTCCAAAAATATAATATTTGTTATCCGGTAATTCTGCCGGAGTGAAATAGCTCATGTTTTCAACCAGTCCGATGATGGGTACATTCATTTGTGCCTGTCCGAACATGGCAATTCCTTTTTTTGCATCGGCTAATGCCACATCCTGCGGGGTGGTTACAATCACGGCTCCTGTAACCGGAACGGTTTGCATCAGGGTCAGGTGAATATCGCCGGTTCCCGGAGGCATATCCACTACCAGGTAATCCAGTTCATCCCAGAACACATCCGTGATAAACTGCCGGATCGCACTGCTGGCCATCGGGCCGCGCCATACCACTGCATTCTTTTCATCAACGAGTAAGCCGATACTGATCAGTTTGATACCATATCTTTCCAGGGGAGCAATCATGGGTTTTTCGGCACCCACATCAACCATCATGGGTCTTTCTCCCCTTACACCAAACATGATTGGCACACTGGGTCCGTAGATATCTGCATCCATCAAACCAACTTTTGCGCCGCCCTGTGAGAGGGCCAGGGCCAGGTTGGCGGCCACGGTTGATTTACCCACTCCACCCTTGCCACTGATAACGGCAATAATATTTTTTACTCTTGGCAGAACATTTCCCTCGTCTGTTCTTTTTGTAGTAGTGTTGGAGGTAAAATTCACCTGCACATTTGCTTCTTTATTTACCAGCAACTTCACTGCATTCACGCAGGCATTTTTGATCATGTCTTTCATGGGACAGGCAGGTGTCGTCAGTACTACCGTAAATGAAACATCATTGCCGTTGACCGCCACATCTTTTACCATGTTGAGGGTCACCAGGTCCTTACCCAGGTCAGGTTCCTGTACATTACTGAGTGCTTCCAGTATTTTTTCTGTAGTCATTCTTCAAGTATTTGTTAAAACTCGTCTTTCCCGGCAAAGTTAAACATTCAGCACCCTCTTTTGTTTTACTATTTCAGTAACAACTGCCTAATTTTGAAGCCTGTGAGAAAATTTCTGCTTTTTACCATGATTACCCTGCTGCTTGGCACCCAGGCAGTAAGGGCCCAGTTTGAAACAACCCGCGACTCTGTTGTACAATTATTCGGCGTGGTGATGACGGCTGACAGCCTGGTGGGGATACCTGCCGTGAGTATTGTGGTCAAGGGTCAAAACCGGGGCACGATTACCAATGCTCAGGGTGTTTTTTCCATTGTAGTATTAAAAGGAGACCTGGTTGAATTTACACACGTAACTTATAAATCAAAGACCGTTGTGATACCAAGGAACCTGGAAGGCAATCAATATAGTCTGGTTCAATTAATGGTCATTGATACTGTTTATTTGCCGGCTACGATCATCAAACCCCGACCTACACCGGAACAGTTTGCCCGGGATTTTGTAAACGCCAAGGTACCGGATGATGATATCGAAATAGCCCGCAAAAACACCAGTGCCGCCAACCGCAGGGCCTGGATGCGTACCATCCCTGGTGATGGCGGTGAAGCCACCCGTATTCAGTTTAATAAAATTGCCAATAAAGCGGTTTATCAGGGTGCCCTGCCGCCGCAAAATCTCTTCAACCCGGCCGCCTGGGCCAGTTTTATTGAGGCATGGAAGCGCGGTGATTTTAAAAGTAAATAACCCCCAGCCCCTAAATGGGTGATACCCCAGCCCCTACCCCCAACCCTTAAAAGGGATATACCTTAACCAATACTGAGGGGGATATAAATTGATTTATCAAATATGCTTATAATCCTACTGCGATTTGAACTATTAAATTCTTTCCTGAAATAGAATACCATTTGATATGGATCATTTTGGTTCAGGATCAATCTCCTTACTTTTGTTTTCTTATAAACAATTTTACCTAAAGGGAAAATTTACAATCCCCCCTTTAGGGGCCAGATAAAATAAAAATCATATGACTATCAATGGGGGTATCTCCGTCATCGGCGCCGGCACCATGGGAAATGGCATTGCGCATGTATTTGCACAACATGGCTTCAAAGTAACACTGGTGGATGTATCGCATAACCAATTGGAACGGGCATTGGTGACGATTGGCAAAAACCTGGACCGGATGGTGGCGAAGGAAATCATTCGTAAAGAACTGAAGGACCAGACACTGGCTAATATCGCCATTCAATCCAATATGATTGAGGGTGTAAAAGATGCTGAACTGGTGGTGGAAGCCGCTACGGAAAATGTGGATTTGAAACTGGAGATTTTCCAGCAGCTCGACAAGTTTGCGCCAAAGGATGCTATCCTGGCGACCAATACTTCTTCTATTTCCATTACCAAAATAGCGGCCGTTACCAACCGCGATGCCAAAGTGATCGGCATGCATTTCATGAATCCGGTACCCGTGATGAAACTGGTGGAGATCATTAATGGCTATGCCACATCCAAAGAAGTAACAGAAACCATTGTGGAACTCAGCCGCCAATTAGGAAAAACGCCCTGTGTGGTGAATGACTATCCCGGATTTATCGCCAACCGCATCCTGATGCCCATGATCAATGAAGCCATTTATAGTTTATATGAAGGCGTGGCCGGTGTGGAAGAAATTGATACAGTGATGAAACTGGGTATGGCCCACCCGATGGGGCCGCTCCAACTGGCCGATTTTATCGGACTGGATGTATGTCTGGCCATTCTCCGGGTATTACATGATGGCTTTGGCAATCCCAAATACGCTCCCTGTCCATTGCTGGTAAATATGGTAACAGCCGGTAAACTCGGCGCCAAATCAGGTGAGGGCTTTTATGTACACACAGCAGGAAGTAAGGAATTGGTGGTGAGCGGGATGTTTAAAAAATAATTTACTAAAAACCTCTCTGACCTGTAGCCAGCTTCCTCGGAATCTTTTCATCCCTTTGTGCTGTATGATAAACAAATGATGCAATAATCACTGATGCCTGTTTCAGGTCATCCGCAATCAGGTGATCATAGGTATCCATATTGGTATGATGGGTCCTCGTATCGTATTCAATCGGATCCTGTATAAACTGGAAACCAGGAATGCCCAGTCTGTCAAACGACTGATGATCCGTACCACCTGTATTGCTAATGGTAACTGTTTTCGCTCCCATTTCATTGAAAGGCTCCAGCCAGGAGGCAAACAGGTCTTTTACATTGGGGTTTGACTGCAGGTATATGCCCCGAATCTTTCCGGTTCCGTTATCCAGATTATAATAAGCCGATACCTTGCTCCTGGCAACTGAATCTGTAAAATGATTGGTCACATAATTACGGCTGCCAATCAGTCCCTGTTCTTCTCCACCCCATAACGCAATCCGGATCGTACGACGAGGCTTTAAACCGGTAGATTGCAGTAAGCGAACTACTTCCATCATCACTGAACAACCCGCTGCATTATCCGTAGCTCCGGTGGCTCCATGCCAGGAATCCAGGTGACCACCCAGCATCACCAGTTCATCTTTCAATAAAGGATCAGAGCCGGGAATCTCCGCCACTACATTGTATCCTTTTAAATCCTCATCAAAGAATTGTGTTTTTACATCAGCCTCCAGGGTAACAGGTGTACCGGCCTCAAGCATACGTTGTAAACGCAAAAAATCATCAGAAGATAGCGCAACCGAGGCCGGAGCAATCGCAGCATCTTTAGCAAAAGAACCTCCGCTGCTGACAAAAACGGTTCCATCATTTCCTCTTTGATTCATGGTAAGTATTAAAGCAGGTTGTTCTGCATTGATCAGTTCGGCCAATCTTCTTTGCGTATTGAATCCTCCTCCGGGTGCTCCTTGTGGCCTGCCCTGGCCCTGACCTTGTGCAGGTACTTGCAATTTCGCATTCGCCATTTTTTCTAATACAGAATCTGCGAAACGTGATCCGTCAGCTTCAAATGATGGTTTGACGGTAGCAGCCGTCCATTGCATGATGATCTTCCCTTTTAATTTACCTGCATACTGCATGAGTTCAACAGAGTCCTTTGCTTTAACCAAAACCACTTCTCCTGTCATTGGTTTTTTCCCCGGAGTACTTCCTGTCCAGGCACGGGGAATAGCGATCAATGACTGATAATAAGGTGCTGTCATGGCCAGGTAACATTTCTCCTGCTGCCATCCTTTTCCGAAATCTCCCCAGGGCTCCAGTTGGGCATTCACCAGACCCATCCTGGTCAACTCTTCTTTCGCCCAGTTGGCGGCCCTCAAATATCCGGGTGAACCGGTTAACCGGGAACCACTTACATCTGTTAAGTAGAAAGCATAATTCATCACTTTGGAGTTTTTCAACCCCTCGTCTTTCAGTTTAGTTACCGCAGCCAGATCAACTTTTTCCTGACAATTAACAATAACAACCAAAAGCATAGACAGCGATGTAAAAAGAGATTTCATAAATCAGATTTAGGTGAACTGAAGATAACCTTTTTGAAAGGAAATAGTAAAGCCCTGTGAAATAGCTCCTCTGAAGTTAGTTAGATTTTTTCCGACTCCACGCCTCTGAGTTCATTTAATTTTTCAAGCGCCCGATCCGACTCATTGATGGGTATTCCGATCTCGAGCAGACAGAATAACAGCGTCTCCTGTTTATACACGGCACAGTCAAACTGTTTGACCAGCCGCATTACATCATTCATTCTGGAATAATCAAATTGCAGCCGGTAATTAACCAGCACAGGTTTTTGAATAACAGCCGCATTGGCTAATGCCTCCTGTGTTACGGTCTTATAAGCGTTAATGAGTCCGGGTACCCCGAGTAAGGTCCCGCCAAAATAACGAACCACAATTACTACCACATTGGTGAGTTCCTTACTATCAATCTGCCCCAGGATCGGCCTTCCTGCAGAGCCGGAAGGCTCCCCATCATCACTGACCCGGAATACATTTCCATCCATGCCAATCCGATAAGCAAAAC
>Ga0209174_10002702_pt1 | contig 11562 bp, 23 predicted proteins | sample JI91814BDNA_FD_187505 | JGI IMG/M metagenome (GOLD analysis project Ga0209174, IMG submission 187505) | Wastewater effluent complex algal communities from Wisconsin, to seasonally profile nutrient transformation and Carbon sequestration -... | ecosystem: Engineered > WWTP > Effluent > Algae...
TCGAACAGTCGTTCGTCGAACAGTCGTTCGTCGAACGCTTGTGCGCTTACTAGTGCGAGCGATGTGCTTGCAAGAGTGCGCTAGCGACGCCGTGCGCCGACTAGCTCACCCTTGCTCATTCTCACTCACTCACACTTGCTCTCACCATGTATGTGGCCACGCCGCGACTTGTGAGCGCGGACCTTAGGTATCGAACAGTTGTTCGATCGTATTTCGGTCCGGCTAGTACCGTGCGCAATGCGTTGTATGTGTATTCGATCTATGGCTACACTGCACACGTGCCAGCGAGTCCGCGGCACATCGAGCATTGGAGAAAGCACAAGTGACACCAGAACAGCTAGCCACATCACAAGAGGAAACGAGGCACCGCATTGCCGACGCCTCGCACGACATGGCACGCCATGACGTCGCGGCACACGCGGCAGGGTTCGCGCCCGACCGGACGAACATCGAGCGCCCGGTCGGGCGATATGGCGCGTGGCATCGCGTCGGCCCGATCGGCTTTGACCCGTTCGCGGTGCTGGCACACATCGCACACGCCATCGCGGACCGCGCAGAGCTGGTCCTGCCATCGGCACCCTTGAGCGAGTCGCTGCCGCTCATGATGGCGTTGGCTCAGAACGATGGTTCGCTCGCAGCTCAGAGCGAACTACTGGCACAGATGAAGCGATGCGCGGGCGATCGTATGACCGCCGATGAAGCGATGGCCGCGGGTGACATGGTCACCCGTGCTGGAGACGCGGAGATGCTGGCCGCGGACACGTCCACACTCGTGGTACCGGAAGCACCTACCCGCGTGGCGCGGCGCACCGATGGAACTGTCAAGGGGCGATTGAGCACTACCGTGATCGGCTCGCTCGCCCCGTGGAACAAGTCCGCGGACGATGGCACCCAATATGGAACGCGCCGCGAGCACCACGACGCCGCACACGCCGCGCTTGTGGCCGATGGGTGGACTCAAGGCCCCGGTGAATGGCAGTTACTGCGATGGGGCACCGCGGAAGCGCTGTCACGGACCAATGTCTACCTACATGCAACCGGTGAGTACATCCGTCTTATCGGAACCGAGGTTGGCGCGTGGTCACAAGTGATCGAACATGAGCCCACCACCGTTGATCTTGGCGACACTCTCACTGTCAACGGTGCACGCGTCGGCACCTACGTTCTCGCACCTCACGCGGAGAGCTACTACCCGAACACTTACGAACGCTCTGCCTCCATCGCTGGCAGTACCGAAACGGCCAAGCGTCGCACTGGTTGGCAGAGGACAGCAGTCAGTTGCGAACAGCGCCCCGCGGAGGTCACCTACCTGCCGATGTGGACGGCGCACGGTATGGCCTACCGTGTCGTGAAGCGCTACCGCACGCGGGCACCGTTGCTCGCCGGTGAGTGGTCACCGGACCTGCGCAGCGCAACGGTGCGTAGTCGCGAACCCTTGAGCGAGCGCCGCGCGTCGGTTCCCTCCGCTACCCACATCGGAGGTAAGCACGGGTGGATGCAACCGGCACCGCGCCGCACGCGTGCGCAACGCGACGCGAACGTCCGAACCTTGAGCAAGGCCGACGCTACAGAACTGGTAGCGGCCACTATGGCCGACGCCATCCAGAGCAAGACGCCGACCGCGACCATCACAGTGCGAACCGCGGAGGGTTACCGCATCACTGCCACACTGGCACGCGACGCTCGTGCGGTGCGCGTGGCAGTGAGTCGCGCGGGCCACGCGGAACGGCGCACCGTGCGTACCGCCGCGGGTGTGCGTTCCACGATTGAACGCCTCGCGTCCTAACCGACACTCACCAGGACAACGACCCGCGTGCGCACCGCACGCGGGTCGTTGCGCGTCTGGCGTCGAGCAACCGCGACCGGTTCCGGTCGAGCCGGCCGAATACAGGCGCAAGCCCCAGCGGTTCCCATTCCATTTCCGGTTGTATCACACGGTTGTGGGGCGAGCGGAGGCTGCTGCCCTCACCCTGGCCTGGCTGGGCCGTTTACGGTCCGTTTGCACCCGACCTGACTGGGTGGTGGAGGCCAGGTGAGCATTGCAGGGACTTGCGGTGTGATACATCATCAACTAGAGTGTGATACATGAACGACTTCATCACCCCGATCACGCTCCTCCACGATGACCCCGCCACCCGGCCGGTCTTCGACAACCTGCCCTCTCCTCTGGATTTCGCGATCGGCGCCTTTCAGGAGGTGGTGCGGCTGCGAGATGCGGAGGTCGCCTGGGAGTACTTCCGGCATCGGACGTTGAAGGTGTGGCTCCACCATGCTGGCAACACCACCATCGAGCTGTGCAGCTCCGGGGTGGGGCGCGGCGAGGAGCCCCAGCGCTGGTACTGGGTCACCGTCGCGAGCGGCCACGGCGCATCGGCTCAGCTGCAGAAGTTCTCCACCGTCGATGCGACCGAAGCCATGGAGGTGTACGTCGCCCTGGCATCACCCATCCTCCAGCGCGCCTTCATCCCCGCCCGGCACCCCGACGTCGTGCTCGTCGACGGCAAGGAGAAGCTGTGATCGCCATCACCATCATCAGCGTCATCGTCGCCCTCCTGGTGGCCCTCTCGTGAGCGACATCCTCACCCCCGACCCGATCGACGAGATCCCCCGCATCGGCGCCATGCCACCCGACACGGCCCGCATCGTCGCCGAGTGCGACGCCAGTGGCCAGTGGCACATCATGGTCACCACCCCTCATACCCCCGGTCGGCCCGATGGCCGGCTCCACACCGCGACCTTCTGGCAGCCCAACAGCGCCGACAACCTCGTCGACGTGCTCAACGATCCCACCCCCACCCTCACCGACGTCCTCGACCACATGGTCGTCCTCGCAGCACGAAAGGCCAACCAATGACCACCGAACCCCTCGCCGCCGGCTGGAAGAACGACTTCCACGTCCGCCTCAACAACGGCACCATCATCGCCCCCTGCGCCAAGGTCCGCCGCAGGGCCTGGGACACCGACGTGTTCTACGAGTCGGGAGCCTCTTTCAAGCTGCGCGACGACGCTCACGTCGTCGTCACCCACTTCACCGCCCGACACGGCGCCTGTCGCGTGCGGGGCATTCCGGTGAACCTGCCCGCCAAGTACAACGAGCAGACCGAGTGGTGGCTGGCTGCCGACGACTGGGTGCAGTACGAGGAGCCCGAGTCCGAGCCGGTGAACGCCTTCCCGTTCGTCAAGGGCGACAAGATCCGCTGGGCCTCCTGGCCGGACGACGCGGTCGTGGAGATCACCGCGATTGGCACCAGCAAGTTCCTCGCTGTCGGCAACGACCACGCCGAGGCCACGTTCACCATCGTCAAGGGAGACCCGTGGGAGCGCTACGTCGAGCCCCCGAAGCGCCGGCGCTGGATCGTCGAAACCGAGGAGGAGGAGATCACTTACAGCTCCTCGCCCTACAGTTATGTCATCGCCGAGGACGACGGCTCGCCGGCGATCTGGCGCAGCGACTACGTGAGGAACGGGCCGCAGGACGTCATCGTCTCCGTCCGCGAAGCGAAGAACGTGGAGCCAGCAGATGACTGACGCCTACTCCGTCCACAACGAGCCCGACTTCGCCCGGGTGTACGACGAGGACGACATCATCACCATTCGGCGCGGCGACCTGCGAGCCCTGCTCGACATCGCCGTTGGCTCGATGGACTTCGGCTCCGGGTTCCTCAACAACGAGGACGTGGAGATCCTGCGGCTCAACGCCCGGGCGATCGACCTCGACCCGAATCTCGTCACCCCCCGGAACTTCCTGTGCCTGTACTCGGGCGACCACCACTGGCGCTGGCTGCCCGAGTGGGTGGAGGCGGAACGGCCGGCGTCGTGGACCTGCTACGACTGTGGAACCCTCAGCCCCAACGCCCAGGACAACCCACCCGAAGGAAATCGAGCATGACCGATCTCTCCACTCCCCCGATGCAGGGCCTCCCTCCGATGACGCTCGAACAGGCCGTCGAGCTGGTTAACCGGATCAGAACCATCCAGAACGGCGGCACCGCCTTCCTGGCCCGCAACGCCACCATGGACAGCCTGCTCGATCACGCCGCACACGGCTACAAGGCCGCGATCCTGCTGTTCGAGCACGCCAGCGTGACCGAACAGCACCTCATCGAAGCCGACCGGCGCCTGAACGAGACGATGGAGTTGCTGGTGCAGCTCACCAACATCGTCAAGCGGGCGTCCGACGACCCGGTTTCCGGCCCCCTGTTCCGGGCCCTTCTCGACCCGGACCTCACGGAAAGTGGCATTTCGGGCGATGGAGAGTGACGAAACCCGAATCGGGAAACATAACCCGATTCGCTTTACTCGGGTTATGCGATGCGGTAAACTCAGCGGGTATGTCACGCCCACCGAAACCCCCAGCCGAACGTCTACTGCCCGTCACCGTCCACCTCAACGCGGAGTCCAGAGAACTGCTCGACCAGCACGCGACGGCCAGGGGGCTGTCGCGTGGGCAGCTCATCGCCAGCGTCCTGAAGCGACTCACATTCCCGGCCCGGAAGGGGTCGCAGTGAGCCGCGGCCCGAGAGTGAAAGCGGGCTCGTCTTATGCTGGCGCCGGCGCGCTGGTGTACGTGCTCGAATGCAATGGCCTCTACAAGATCGGGTTCTCGTGTCAGCCCCGTCAGCGCGTGGCCGCCATCCAGACGTCGAACCCTTTCCCCGTCGTGCTGGTCGGCACCGTGGAGGGTGGCCGCGCCGTCGAATACTCGTGGCACACGCACTTCCACAGCAAGCGAGTCACCGGCGAATGGTTCGCGCTCACCGAGGCCGACGTCGCCCTCATTCTTGCCTCGGATGAACACTTCGAGAGCCCCCACGAGGAGAACTGGAGCCAGGATGCCCACTTCTGACCGGGCTGAGACCGACCAGATCCCCGAAATCATCGAAATCGCTCACTCAGAGCGCGAAATCACCCCGAAAGAGCCCTCATGACCCCCGAAACGCCCAATCCGCCCCTCTACGGCCTCCCCGACGCCGAGTACCTCCTCAACACCCCCGAAGCGGTCGTGGAGCGCGAGTTCGACGGCTCGCCAGAACGCCTGTTCGACGTTGAGTTCGTCGTTGAGGAGTGGAGCGCCACCGGCCTGGCCGATTTCGTGCCATCAGCGGACGACACGCTCCGGTGGATCGCCGAGAAGATGTGCGAGGAGGACATGATCGCCTGGGAGGAGGCCCACAACGACGTCCACGAGGCCGTCGCGTCCCCGGTGGCGCGTGAGGCGATGGAGAACGCGCTCGACCACCTGCGTTCAGACCTGACCCCCGCCTTCCGCTTCGCCGACAGGCTGATCGGCAAGATTCACTTCATCGTCCACCCCGACAACACCTTCGAGCGCAAGCCCGGCAATGCGGCGCTCGACGAGATCGTGGGCCAGCCATGAGGCCGTCGAAGCCGAAGCCCGGCACCGTGCTCTCCAACGACAACGACGACGTGATCCTGGTCGTGGAGCGAGGGTGGAGCGATGAGACAATCCGCGACCATCTGGCGCGGTACACAGACGACAACGAGTTCGCCTACGAGTTGACGGAGTTTCGGTGGCACACCGCCGAGCAGATTCGTTGCGGCGACGGCGATAGCAGCTACGACGGCTGGTGGTCGCCCGAGGGCATGGGCCGCACCCGTATCGACGTTGCCGTGGTGCAGCCGTGACCGAGCGGACCGTTGAGGAACTGCTCGCGGTGATCGAGCAGCAGAAGGCCGGCAACCGCGCCCTCGTCAATCGAGTGCAGCGCCTCAAGCGGCAGAACGCCGAGCTGCAGAAGCGCGACCCGGTGGAGAAGCTGCTGCGCCGACTCGAACAGCCACGCAACGGTTGGCGCCTCCTGTGGATCTCGCACCAGCCGGGACTCCACGGCGAGGAAGGCCGGTCGGTCACGCTGACTGACGAGCACTGCGACATCAAGTTCAACGGCCCCACTCTGCGCTCCGCGCTCGAACAGGCGCTCGCAGCGCGCTGGCGGCACGGCCAGGCCACAACCCAAGGAGAACCGACATGACCGAAACGACCGAACCTCGCGGCCCTCGGGTCGACCCACCGGTGAGCCCCACCCCGACCGTCCCGGGGGAGGTGTCCGAGAACCCACCGTGCTTCCTGCTTGACCCGTACGGCTGGGAGGTCGCCTGCGACACCCCGGACCCGTGCCTGACCGACCTCGGCCAGACGTTGTACTCGATCCAGCCGTGCGGGGCCGGCAACCCGCCGATCGACGAATGGTGCGCCACGCGCCCCGGTCACCCGGCGTGCTTGATCGTCGTCGAGGTCGGCGAGCCACCCGTCCCGCCCGCCCTGCCGGCCACCGGCACCGGGTTCGTCGGCTCGATGATCCTGGCCGCGATCGTCGTCGCTGTCGGCGGCGTCCTCAGCGCGATCGCGAGGTTGAAGCGATGATTGGCCACGGCCCGGCCTGGGTATACGACGAGGACGGCTACTGCCACGTCTGCGGTAACGGCAGATGGAAGCCCCACCATCCCGACTGCGGCCTGGCCGACACCCTGGACCTACTCCAGGTGGCCGAGGCCGAGATGGCGGCGCTCAAGGCCCGCCGCTGCGACGGGTGCTCGTGGTGGCGCGCCTACGAAGCCGAAGATGAGCCTTGGGGTGAGTGTGTCGGCTCGCTAACCGCTGAGGAAGCTGCATTCGACACGGACAGCATCGACACCCGCAGTGATCACGCCTGCAACGCCTGGACGGCGAAGGAGCCGACGTGAGCATCGAACTGTGCTGCCCCAAGAACTGGCCCGCGCCGTCAGCGTGCCGCGCGTACGGCGCTCCCGGCCCCCACGGCTGCAGGTTGCGCCCCGGTCACGACGGCGGCCACGTCTGCCCGTGCGGCAGCCGCCACCCGAAGCCCGCACCCAAGGCGGCGAAGGAGCCGACGACATGAGATGTTGGATCGCCACGCGCCTGCGCCACCTCGCTGACCGACTCGACGAGCGAGGGGCGGTGCGGTACTCGTCGTACAGCTTCCGCTACGACCCGGAGGTCAAGACCTACGTGATGGAGCTGGGCGGCCACGGTTGCCCGATCCTGTTCTTCGCGCGCGACTACGACCGGATGTGGGACCAGTACTACCGGGAGGCGGGGCGATGACTGACGGCTGGTTGATGGACGCCGACTGCATCCACGGCACCGTCTGGTACGAGTGCAAGGAATGCGGCAGTGGACCCGAGCCCGATCCGGGGGCTACACTCCTATCACCACCAAACGACACCTGCGAGGGCTAGACCCCGAGTGTTCGATCATCAGGCCACCCAGGCGCCATTCGGATGCCGGGAAGCGATGAATGACACCGGGGTGGCCCCGACAGTGACCTGGAGGTCGCCGTGAAGAATATCCGACGTTCCGTTGCCGTGATGGCGGCAACGATTGCAATCCTGAGTCAGTCTGCTTGCACGCCCGAGCAGCTCCAGAAGTACAGCGAGATGACCGGCCATGACCTGTCGGCCGGCGACGAGGCGGCGATGCTCGCCCTCGACGACACCCCGATGGTGGTCGGCTCGAAGGTGATCCACGCCGACGGCACCGTGGTTGACGACCCGGTCGCCTACGTGAACGCGCTCCCCTACTCGTACCAGTCGAAGGCTCCGGTCATCGAAGCGTTCCGCACGGTCACCGCGGCTCGCGGCTGGACGGCCGAGCAGACGGCGAGCTGGGAGGTCGCCCTGTGGGACATCGCACTGAAGGAAGCGCAGGGCTGCTGGAACGTCCGCTACGGCGCCCGCTTCGCCCACTGGGACGGCCGCGGCTGCATCCTGTCCCGCTCAGGCTCGGGGGCTAGTGGCTACGGGCAGATCACTTCGGTCCTGCACCCGGTCACCTGCGAGATGGCGAACCTGTGCTCGGGGCCGGCGATCGTGTCGTCGCCGTGGAACTCGATGCTCGCCACCGTGGTCGTCATCGAGCGGCATGGTGTCAGTCCGTGGTGCTACGACTCGTTCTCGCGCAACTTCCACCGCACAGCATGTCGCAACCCCGGGCTCGACGTCGGGTAGTGTGATACAGCATGAAGGGCGACAAGAACTCGACGCACATCTCGATCCAGCTCTCCTACGAGGAGAAGGCCGTCCTCGATGCCGCCGTGAAGAAGTCGGGGCTGACCCGTAACCGCTTCCTGCGCAACTACATCGCCTCGCTGCGGGAGCGCGGGAAGTGAGCGCCCTGGCGCTATATGTGGGCGTCGTAGTCGTCGCTCATGCGAACGCCTCCATGCAGAGCTGCATGGGGGCCACGCGGTTGACGGTCCGCTCGTACCAGTCCAGGGCATAGTGGCGGCAGTTCGCGCAGGACTTGACCACGCCGTTGCGGCCGTTGCTGCGGCCGCATGTGCTGCCATCAGCGCGAGCGTTGTACGACCACGCCATCGAGTCGGCTGATGCCAGGTAGGGCCAGCAGGCGGCGATGCCTCCCTGCTTGAAGCCGAACCCGTGCAGTTGGTAGTTGCGCTCGGCCAGCGTCCGCATGATGGTCACTGCTTCCGGCATGGACTGACGACGGCACACGGAGCCAACGCCTACGCGGTGACAGGCCGTGAGGTCGATGCCTGCCGAGTAGTAGAGATCGGCGCAGGCGTGGTACTCGTCCACGGTGTAGCCCTGCAGGACCGGTACCCAGGGCATGTCTTCGCAGATGTCGATGAGGTCGAGGTAGTTCTGGACGGTGCGTTCTTGGTGCTCTCGCACAGACAAGCCAGTGCCGGTGAACTTGGGGCCACCAGGGATAGCGCCGCCGTCGATGACGATGGGTTCGCACATCCAGTCCTGCGGCGAGAGCCATTCGACCATGCCGAACCGCTCCATCACGTCGGCGCAGCGCTCGGCGTGCTGTTCGGCGGTTGTGCGCCAGTGGCCGTGTTGCTGCAGTTCGGTGAAGCCGCCAGAGTCCACGAACCACGGCACGACGGCGCGATAGCCCTTGTGCTTCGGCAGGGTGTTGAGCGACACCATAAGCGGCGGGCCGTCCATCGTGAGCCAGGTGGGGCGATGGGTGCCGAGGTAGAGGTCCATCACCCTGCCGCCGCCATGATGGAGTCGATCACGCGGGCGCCCCACGCCTCGGGGTCACGGAGTCTGCGTGCGCCGGTGCGGGCGGGGCGGTCGAATGGGCCGTCGAGGACGAGCATCCGCACGTCCACGCGCCAGACGGTGCCGCAGGTGGTGCAGGTGGCGACGCCGCTGACGCCGTGGCTGTAGGTGCGGCTGCTGGTGGTGTGGGTGATGGTGCCGCCGCAGGTGCAGGCGACGGGCACGGCTGCGGCGCTCATGCTGCGGCTGCCGGGGGCATGGCCTCGAGGGCGTCGATGACCTTGGCGGCTTCGGCCTTGCTCAGTTCGTTGCTGGACTCAACCGGGCGCCCAACGGCGTTGACCACGATCTGCATCTTGGCGGCGCGGTCAATGATGCCGCGGTCGTTGAACGTGGCGTGCATCCGCTTCTTCTGTGCTTCGGTGATGTCGCCAGCGGGCTTGTCGGGTGCGGGTGCGCTCGAGCGGGTCCGGGTCGGGCTGGTCACGTCGGCGCGGCCGGCGGGGTCGGCGTCCGTGGCCTTCGACCACAGCTTCGTGCCGATGCCAAAACGCATGGCGGCGTTGCGCAGGAAGTCCCCGATCAGCTCTTTCTCGGGGTCGCCCTTGCGTGTCTCGCAGGTGCCGACGCCCACGATGGTCTTGCCGAGCACGGTGAGGCGTGCCCACATGACGAACCGGTTCTGCTCCTTGAGGATGACCGGCACGCCATCGACGATGCCGAGCGGTTCCCACGTCCAGAGCGGGTCCACTTCGATGAGTGCGAGCGTCACCTCGGCGTGGCCCATGTAGGCGAGTTGGGCGCCGCCCTTGGGCAAGTAGGCGAGGGTGTCGGCGGCGGGTTGGGCGTGCTTGCCGGGGATGGCGGCGAGCGCTTCGGGTTGAGTGGTCATGGCAGGGGCTTTCAGTCGTGGGCGTCGTAGTGGGCGTCGGCGCGGTCGGCGTATTCGGCGGTGCGCCAGGCGGTGCGGCGACGGTGGTCGGCGGCGTCGAGGTACTCGTCGAGGCAGCGGGCGCAGTCGCCGGTGGTGAGTGGTACGTGTTCGCCGTGGGTCTTGCAGTGCTCGGTGAGTGGGCCGGTGGGGCGCTCGATGGTGTGGCCGTGGAGGTCGGCCCAGTCGGTGAGGCTCTCGGCGTACTGCTGCGGGTGCCCGTTCATCGCAGCCACACAGTCCCAGTGCCGCCGCAGAAGTCGCAGGGGTCGCCGCCGGGGTTCGGCCCCCAACCGTCCGGCTCAATGCCGGGGCAGCAGGTCTGACATTCCGGTTCGTCGTGGCAGCCGTAGCCGCAGGTCTGGCGCGAACCGTCCTCGTTGCGCAGGCCAAGGAACCAGGGGCAGTCGCCTCGCCAGCCGTCCGGCTCGCAGTGCATCGGATCGAAGCCGAGGCAGTGCAGGCAGATTGTCGCTGGGCGCGTCGGCGTGTAGATGGTGGTCAACTGAACGCTCCTATGTCGGTGAGGCTCTCGGCGTACTGGTGGCGGTGGCCGCTCATGCGGCACCGCCGATGACGCACTCATGCGATCGCGCAATAGCCTCGCGTCGGCAACGTGCGATCTCAGCGAGGTCGGCCCGGAGCCGCTCTTTCGCCTCAGGTGAGAGCATGTCGTCAACTCGCCGCAGTCCGCTGTTGGCGATTGGTCGCAGTATGGGTGTCGGGTTCACGAGAACGCTCCGATGTCGGTGTGGCTGTCGCCTTTGCGGTGGCGCTGGATGGGTGAGTCGGTGAGTGCTCGGGGGCTGTTGGCGGTGAGCGCCCGGTGCTCTTCGAGGGTGATCGCATGCCCTGGCTTCCTGGCGAGCATGTGGAGTGCGCGCAGGTAGCCGGGCGAGTCGTCGGGCGCGGTGTCGGTCATCGGGCGACCAGTGCGGTGTGGGTGGCGGGAGAGTTGGGGGAGGTCTCTCCCGCCGCGATGGCTGCGCCAGGGGGAGCCGGGACGGGAGCCGGCTCACCCCCGGCGCTCGCTGCCGTGCCGAGTCCGTGCGTGCGGTCGTCGGCGGCTGCGGTGAGTGCCGCGCGGTGGGCGGCGTGGGGGTCGGGTTGCCAGTCGCGGGTGGCGTAGATGGCGAGTACGGCGCCGACGATGGCGAGGACGGCGGCGAAGTGCCAGATGGTCAAGTCGTCGGCGGTCATGGTGGCGATAAGGCTGCTCATCGCTTGGCCTCGGCGTTCGCGACGGCCTCCCTGGCCGCTGGACAGCATGGGACGGGGCAAGGGTTGCCACACGGCCGCTCTTCTCGCTTGACCGGGATGATTGTCACGGCGCTCATGACGCACCGGGCCGGGGGATGCCGTGGGCGGGGGCGTCGTCTGTCTGTCGGGGCGCCGGGTTGCACCAGTTGTCAACGTCGAGCGCTGCCCGCACCTGGTCGGGCCGCGGAACGGAGCCGGGCGTGGTGACGGCCTTGATGAGCACGTTCAGCCCATTGCGGACGGCGACCGGCAGCGTCGGGCGCTCGGTGTGCGCCTCATGGTCGAACAGTTCGGGCTTGGGGGCTGCGGGCTGCATGGACGGGTGCAGGTAGACGTGACCGCGGCCGGGCACC
>Ga0209174_10002704_pt1 | contig 11555 bp, 11 predicted proteins | sample JI91814BDNA_FD_187505 | JGI IMG/M metagenome (GOLD analysis project Ga0209174, IMG submission 187505) | Wastewater effluent complex algal communities from Wisconsin, to seasonally profile nutrient transformation and Carbon sequestration -... | ecosystem: Engineered > WWTP > Effluent > Algae...
CCAGCACGGCGTGCTGGAGTTGCCGCGCGATGCGGCGGGCGCCGTCGGGCGTGCCGTCGGGGTTGAGGGCGGTGAGGTCGAGGTAGATTTCGTCGATGCCCCGGTCTTCGAGGTGCGGTGCGATCTCGCGCACCGTGGCCTTGAAGAGGCGCGAGTAGTGGCGGTAGGCCTCGAAATCGGCGGGCAGCAGCAGGGCGTCCGGGGCCAGCTGGCCGGCCTTCATCAGGCCCATGCCGGAATGCACGCCAAGGGCGCGGGCTTCGTAGGTGGCGGTGGTGATGACCCCGCGCCCGACGTAATCGCGCAGGCAGGGAAACGCCTGCCCTGCGGTTGTCGCCAGCGCCCGTCGCCCGCCCACCACCACCGGCTGGCCGCGCAAATGCGGGTAGCGCAGCAGTTCGACCGACGCGAAAAAGGCGTCCATGTCGAGGTGGGCGATGCTGCGGGGCAGGGGAGGCATGGTTCCAGGGTGAGGCGCGAAGTCTCCATTGTGCCTCAAGGTGCGCGGCCGGCGCGTTGTGCTGCCGGTGTGGAGCGGCTAGCCGCTGTTCACCTTTTCCATCATCCGCACCAGATCGGGCACGGAGCGCACCTTCATTTTTTGCATGATGTTGTGGCGATGAACCTTGACCGTCATCTCCGAAACGCCGAGTTCCGCCGCGGCCTGCTTGTCGAGGATGCCCTTCACCATGAAGACGATGACCTCCCGTTCCCGCCCTCGCCGTCGACCTGCGGCATCATCAGGTCGGTGATGATCAGGTCCGACGGGTCGGCCAGCGCGGCGGCGAGGGCCGATTGCCCGTTCTCTTCCAGTGCTCGAAGATCTGCTGCTTCGTCGCCTCCGGCACGCCGGGGCCGTTGTCCTGCACGCTGACCAGTTTGTGGTTCTGGCGAGGTCGTACCAGTCCATCCGATTGAGTACAGCCATTCATGTCTCGTTTGTGGCGGGATGCGGAAATCCTGCCGCCCCCTTTCGGCAGGGCGATCTGTGTCGCCTGAAACACACGGCGGGCCGATGCTCATCGACAAAACCGTATGGCCGAAAGTTATAAGAAAACGCTGTGGCTCCGTGACGGTCAGGACTTGCGACGGCGCAGCACGAGGCCGCCGAGACCCAACGCTGCCAGCGTCAGCGTGGCGGATTCGGGTTGGCGAGCATTGAGGCGCTCCATGCGAATCAGGGGTTTAAACCGCGAGACGCTACGTAACAGGTGTTACATGAGCTTTAAGGCGGGCCGTCCATGGTCAAAACGCCGTCGGCACCGCGGGGATCGCCGCGGACCGGCCGTGGGTCGATCTCGGTAGTGCAGTTTCGGGCGTTGCAGTGGTGCCAGACGATCTGCAGGCCGAAAGGTGTTTTCCGGCTATCGACCGTGGTGACTTCGACCACGGGCAGGCTGAGCGTGTCCGGTTTGTCAGGGTGGGTGATGAGTGCGTCGCAGCCGGTCCGGTAGCCGACGATGCGCCAGGCCCGGCTGCGCGGCTGAGGTGGATTGCGGGGCACCAGCACGATGGAGGTCCAGCGCTGCCAGGCGCCGCTCTTGCCGATTCCAGCATGGCTGAATTCAAGGCAGGTGCCCCAGTAGCCCCGCTCACCGAATACCCGGAAAACATCCAGCGGCTCCCAGTCGAGGTCGGGAGCCCGGCCGGAGGAGAGCAGTCGGATGGGGATGGCCTTGCCGCCGGTTTGTTTCAGCGCACCACGGTCGCGGAGTATGGACACGCCGTCCGTGTCGATGGTGCAGCCCGCCGGCCCGCAGCCGCGATCGACGGTGGCGGCTTCGAGCCTGACTGGGGTGTGCCCTTCGATCAACAGGTCGCGCAGCTCGGCGGTGGTTTGCGCGGCGCCCGCTGCCAGCGCGGCCGGGCCGGCAAGGGCCAGCAACAAGAGAGACCGTCGTGGCATGCGCATCAGTTGTATTCCTTGTTGCCGGTGGCGCTCAGGAAGTCCTGGTTGTATTTCCAGAAGATCGTGCCGCCCCAGGCTGCAGTGGATTCATATTTGTATTTCCATTGCCCGCGGACCTTTGTTTTCTTCCCTCGGTTATCTCGCCACCACTCTTCTCCCGGAACCTCTTTTTCTTTGATTTTGTACAGATTGTGGGCGACATCGCTGAAACGAATGCCGCCTCGGACTTTGGCGTGTTTTTCGTAGTTGCTCTCGATGTCGGCGCCGTCCCAGAAATAGGCACCTCCCGAATAATCGACCGAAGCCGGCGAAAGGGCGTTGATCGCGCCTTTCAGCGCGTCTGCCATACCCTTGGAGGTCGATATCTGTGATTCGCTAGCCTTCATCAACTGCGTGTAGCGTTCATTTCCGTCGTGGGCGGCATACGCGAAATTCCTGTCGGCAGAGATGAACGCCGAGATGCTCTTGTAGCCGCGGGCCTTTTGCTGGCGCACCAGAACATTGGCGATTGCGGCCATTTCGTTGAATACGTTGCCCGATGAACCCTCGCCATAGGCTGTTGCCGCAAGCGTGCGGGTGTCGTTATCCAGTGGGATTGCAGGCTGGGGTGAAGGAATGCTGCCGCTGCTGCGCTTTTGGGTCGCGGCCAGATTTTTCTGCTCAATGCAGGAAGGCAGGCCATGAAAGGTTTGCAAGGTCCACCCCGAATTTGCATGGATACCAAGGCTTCCCGGAATTCGAAACGAGCCCATTGTTCGCAATGCCTCCCTCTTCTGGTGCCGGGAAAACGCTTCCGGCCATCTTGCTGCATAAGCTTCTGGCGACCGTTCGGCGTGTTCCGGAAGTCCGCCTTGCCATTAACACAATAGGCCCGCCCGCCCGCAGATGCCACCCGCGTTGTCAGGCTGCCTCGTCCTCGGTTTCGCGCTCTTCGAGCTGGAGTTTCCACATTTGCGCGTAGGCCGTGCCTTTGGCGAGGAGTTCGGCGTGGCTGCCGCGTTCGACGATGCGGCCCTGGTCGAGCACGATGATCTCGTCGGCGTTCATCACGGTTGACAGCCGGTGGGCGATGACGAGGGTGGTGCGGCCGCGGGCGGCGGCGTCGAGCTGGACCTGGATGGCTTTTTCGGTCTTGGAGTCGAGGGCCGAGGTGGCCTCGTCGAAGATCAGGATGTCGGGGTTCTTGAGCAGGGTGCGGGCGATGGCGACGCGCTGCTTTTCGCCGCCGGAGAGCTTGAGGCCACGCTCGCCGACGCGGGTCTGCCAGCCTTCGGGCAGGCGGGCGACGAAGTCTTCGAGCTGGGCGGCGCGGGCGGCGGCTTCGACTTCCTCGCGGCTGGCTTCGGGGCGGCCGTACTGGATGTTGTAGAACAGGGTGTCGTTGAAGAGCACGGTGTCCTGCGGAACGATGCCGATGGCGGCACGCAGGCTGTCCTGGGTGAGCTGGCGGATGTCCTGGCCGTTGATGCACACGGCGCCGCCTTGCACGTCGTAGAAGCGGAACAGCAGCCGGGCCAGCGTGGATTTGCCGGAGCCGGAGTGCCCGACCACGGCCACGGTCTTGCCGGCCGGAATCGAAAAATCCACGTCGTGGAGGATTTTGCGGGTCGGCTCGTAGGCAAAGCCCACGTGATCGAAACGCAGGTCGGCCGGGCCGCGGGCCAGTGCGCGGGCGCCGGGTGCGTCGGCCACTTCGCGGTGGGTGGCCATCAGGCCGAACATGCGCTCGATGTCGGTCAGGGCCTGGCGGATTTCCCGGTACAGCACACCGAGGAAGTTGAGCGGAATGTAGAGCTGGATCAGGAAGGCATTGACCAGCACCAGGTCGCCGAGGGTCATGCTGCCGTTGGCCACGCCCAGCGCGGCGCGCCACATCATGGCGGTGACGCCCACCGCGATGATGGCGGCCTGGCCGATGTTGAGCAGCGACAGCGACTTCTGGTTGCGGATCTGGGCGGCCGTCCATTTGGCCAGCTCGGTGTCGTAGCGGCGGGCTTCGAAGGCTTCGTTGTTGAAGTATTTGACCGTTTCAAAGTTGATCAGGCTGTCGATGGCGCGGGCGTTGGCGGCGGAATCGAGTTCGTTGGCCTGGCGGCGCAGCGCGGTGCGCCAGTTGGTGACCTTGAAGGTGAATGTGATGTAGAGGCTCAGCGTGACGACGGTGATGATCGCGAAGCTGGGTTCGTATTTCACCAGCAGGATGCCGAGCACCATGCCGATTTCGATGAAGGTCGGCAGGATCGAATACAGCGTGTAGCTGATCAGGGAGCCGATCGAGCGGGTGCCGCGTTCGATGTCGCGGGTGAGGCCGCCGGTCTGGCGTTCAAGGTGAAAGCGCAGCGACAGGGCGTGCAGGTGGCCGAATACCTGGAGCGAGATCTCGCGCACGGATTCCTGGGTGACCCGCGCAAAGATCAGCTCGCGCAGCTCGGTGAACAGCGAGGTGGAAAAGCGCAACGCGCCGTAGGCCACCAGCAGCGCGGCGGGCACCACGATGAAGGCCTGCTCGCGGGAAATGTCGAGGCCGTCGACCACCTGCTTGAAGACCAGCGGCACGGCGACGTTGGCAAACTTGGCCGAGAGCAGGCAGCCAAGGGCGAACAGCACGCGCCACTTGTAGGCCCACAGGTAGGGCAGCAGCTTCTTGATGGTCTGCCAGTCGTGGCGTTCGCCGGAGGCGGGAAGCGGCTGGGCGCCGGAGGGAGAGCGTCGCATGGTCGATGAGAGGTGTGGGTAAGGGGAGCGAGCGGGTTGATTCAGGTTCGGCGATGGGCGCGGGCGGGCGCACTCCTCAACCTTTAGATCTCACCGCTCACCAGCCTTGCGGCCAGGCCGATGAACAGCACGCCGCACAGGCGGTCCAGCCAGGGGCCAAGGCGCGGGTTGCGGGCCAGCAGGCGGCCGATGCTGCCGGCGGCGAAGGCCATGGTGCTGAAGATCACCACCGTCTGGGCAATGAAGACCAGGCCGAGGACGAGCATCTGCAGCGTCAGGCCGCCCCGCGCCGGATCGGTGAACTGGGGCAGGAAGGCGAGAAAGAACAGGCCGACCTTGGGGTTCAGCGCGTTGGCGACAAAACCGCGGGCGATCTCGCGCGGCCACGGCCGGGGCGGTGTACCGGCGGCCGGGGTGAGCGTGCCGCCGCTTCTCAGGGCCTGGATGCCGAGCCACAGCAGCCAGGCCGCGCCGGCCAGCTTGAAGGCGAAAAAGAGTCCGGGCGAGGCGCGCACCAGCGCGGCGATGCCGAGGGTGGCCCAGGCGATGTGGGTGAGGCATCCGCTGGCGCAGCCAAGGCCGAAGGCCAGCCCGGCGCGGGCTCCGCGCGCAAGGCTCTGACCGATCACCATCAGGTTGTCGGGGCCGGGCGCGAGGGTGATCAGAACGGAAATGCCGAGAAAGGCGAGAAGGGTGTCGAGGCTGGGCATGGCGCCCGATTCTGGGCGACCCCGGCGGGGGCGTCAATGCGTGGCGGTGGGGGCCGCTTGCCGCCCGGCGTCAGGGTGAGCCTGGGGCGCGTGCCGGATAGCTGCCGCCGGGGGCGTGCGTGCCTGCTCCGTGGAGGATGTTTGCCGCCCCGGAACAGGCACCGATGGCGGTCAGTGGCGATGGCCTTCGCCGGTCTGGCACAGGAGGGAGGGCTCTGCGGCGGCGGCTTCGCCCATTTTCTGGAGGTTGTCGAGCACCCGCATCGAGGCGCGTTCCATGTTGTCCAGGTGGGCGAGAAGGGCGTTGGTGTCGTCGTTGGCGTAGGCGTCGAGGGCCAGGGCCGCGGCTTTGTGCACCTCGATGTGGGGCGGTTCGATCTCCCGGTAGCCGGAGAGCTTGTTGAAACAGTCGTGGCCCTCGCCCTCGTAGTACCACTTGCCGAGCCGGCAGCCGGTGTGGGTGGTCAGGTCGCCGGACTTGAGTTCGATGAGGTCGAACAGCGCCAGGTAGACCCGGAACTTGAACACGATGTGGTCGATCTTGGCCACTTCGACAAAGCTCTTCATGGCGCTGCCGGCGATGACGCCTTCCATGTTGCTGGAGAGGTCCATCAGGCGCTTCATGTCCTCGGTGGCCAGTTGCCCCCGGTCGCTGAACTGCCCGGCCGATTGGGCCAGGGTTTCCATGCTGTTGCGGGCGCGGGTCGAATCTTCGCGGATGCGGGTGACCAGGGTGGAGATGTCGCGGGTGGCGGTGGAGGTGCGTTCGGCGAGCTTGCGCACCTCGTCGGCGACCACGGCAAAGCCGCGGCCCGCCTCGCCGGCGCGGGCGGCCTCGATGGCGGCGTTGAGGGCCAGCAGGTTGGTCTGGTCGGCCACGTCGTGAATCAGCTTGACGATGGCGCTGATTTCGTCGGCACGCTGGGCGAGGGTTTCCACCTCGTGGGCCGAGTCCTGGGATTCGGTGGCGAGGCGGCGCAGGTTATCGGCGATCTCGGTGGTCGCCTGGCCGCTGGCCAGCGATACGTGGGCGGCCTCGATGGCCTTGTCCTTCTCGTTGCGCAGGATGCCGGCCATTTCGGCCAGGCTGCCCTGGGCATTGGTGAGGGACCCGCCAAAGGCGCTCATGCGCTCGACGATGGCGAGATTTCTTTCGGTGCGGTCTTGGCGCTCGAAATTGCCTTGGTGCAGCATGCTGACTTCGGCCTGCAGCGCCGAGACTTCGGCCTGGAGCGTGGTTTCACGTTCGATGGCGGCGCGGAGATCCGCTTCGAGTTGCTCGAATTTTTTCTTGTTGATCCACATAAGCGTCTTCGCTCTCGACAGGGGCTGCTGTGCGCCCGGGGGGGTAGATGCGTGCCTGGCTGAGTCGACCGGCAGGCTTGGTGTTGCGATAGCCCTTTTACGGCATTCGTCATGGATACTTGTGGTTGTCGCGCAGGGGCGATGTGATTTTTTTTCTTTTTTTTAGGGCTTTGGATGTTCATGCAAAATTTCGCCAACCGGCTTCCCGTGCTGCTTCTCGGCCTTGTCGGCGTGGCCTTGGTGGCCTCCGGGGTGGCGCCCTTCGACCGGGCGACCTGGTGGATGGAAGTGGCGCCGGTCATCATTCTTGCCCCGCTTCTGGTGGTCAGCCACCGGGGGTTTCCCCTGACCAGGCTGCTGCAGCTGCTCATTGCGGCGCACGCGCTGGTGCTGATCGTGGGCGGCGCATGGACCTACGCGCGGGTGCCTTTCGGCTTCTGGCTGCAGGATGTGATGGGGCTCGAGCGCAACCCCTACGACCGGATCGGCCACTTCATGCAGGGCTTTGTGCCGGCGCTTGCGGCGCGGGAAATCCTGCTGCGCCGCGCGGTGGTGCGCGGGCGAGGCTGGCTGTTCTTCATCGTCAGCTGTATTTGCCTGGCGATTTCGGCTGTTTATGAACTTGTTGAATGGGGCGCCGCGGTGGCGCTGGGGCAGGGCGCCGAGGCTTTTCTCGGTACTCAGGGCGACCCCTGGGATACCCAGAGTGACATGGCGATGGCGCTTGTCGGCGCGGTTTGTGCCCAGTGGGCGCTGGGCAGCTGGCACGACCGGCAGCTGGCCCGTATCGGCGGGGGCCTGCGCCGGCCGTTTTAGAGCTTGTCGGTGAATAGGCCGGCCTCGGCCTCTTTACGGACAAGCTCTTAGTGCAGCGTGCGGGGCATGGCCAGCGTGAATTCGGCAATCGGCGCGTCGAAGCTGGTGCCGTCTTCGGTCACCATCTGGTAGCTGCCCTTCATCGTGCCCACCGGGCTGGCGATGGTGCAGCCGCTGGTGTATTCGAACTGTTGGCCGGGTTGCAGCACCGGTTGCTGGCCCACCACGCCGGCGCCCTTCACTTCCTGAACGGCGCCCTCGGCGTCGGTGATGATCCAGTGGCGGCTCATCAGCTGGGCGCTGACGCTGCCGGTGTTGCGGATGGTGATGTGGTAGGCGAACACATAGCGCTCGGCTTCCACGTCGGATTGTTCGGGGATGAAGCGGCAAGCCGTCTTGATCTCGATGCTGTCCCGTTCGGGCTGGGTGGTCATTTTTTGTGGCGGATTCGGTTGGGGACGCTTATTGAAGCGGAATCGTCGCCCCGCTGCAACCGCAGCGCGGCGTTGGCGCTGACGGTTTCGGGCAGGTAGACTGCCCGACTTGCCGCGTTTTTCCGTCAGGTTTTTGTCCAGGATTGCCCCATGACCTACCGCATCGCCCCCAGCCTGCTGTCCGCCGATTTCGCGAAGCTTGGCGAGGAAGTCGCCCACGTGATCGCCTCCGGCGCCGACTGGATCCATTTTGACGTGATGGACAACCATTACGTGCCCAACCTCACCATCGGCCCGCTGGTCTGCGAGGCGATCCGCCCCTGTACCACGGCGCCCATCGACGTGCACCTGATGGTCAAGCCGGTCGATCGCATCGTGCCGGACTTTGCAAAGGCCGGCGCCAACATCATCACCTTCCACCCCGAAGGCTCCGAGCACGTCGATCGCACCCTCGGCCTGATCCGCGACAGCGGCTGCCAGGCCGGCCTGGTCTTCAACCCGGCCACGCCCCTCATCTGGATGGACCACGTGATGGACAAGCTCGACGTGGTGCTGCTGATGAGCGTCAACCCCGGCTACGGCGGCCAGTCCTTCATTCCGGGCACCCTCGACAAGCTGCGCGAGGCCCGCGCCAGGATCGACGCCTACGAACAGAAGAGCGGGCGCCGGATCCTGCTGGAGGTGGATGGCGGCGTGAAGGTGGACAACATCGCCGAGATTGCCCGCGCCGGTGCCGATACCTTCGTTGCCGGTTCAGCCGTGTTCGGGGCCGGCAAGGATTCCGACCCCCAGCGCTACAACAGCGTGATGGCCAGCCTGCGCAGCGCGCTGGCCAGCGTCTGAGGGCCCCCAGGGCCGGGCTACGCCCCACCCGCCCCCCGTGGGGGACAAGAAAACTTGGGGCGGCCCGGCGTTTTCTTGAGAGCGTGTCAGCCCGGCGCCCGGCGCCGGCTTGATGGCGGCACCCCCAGCGTGCGCATGAAGGCCCGGCGCATGCGTTCCGGGTCGCCAAAGCCGAACTCACGGGCCGCCTCCTGAACCGAGCGCGCGCCACTTTCCAGCGCCGCGAGCGCCGCCTCCACGCGCAGGCGCTCGACTGCGCGCGCCGGGGTGACGCCCACTTCGGCGGCAAAGCAGCGCGAAAAATTGCGCGGGCTCATGCGCGCCAGCCCGGCCAGTTCATCCACATCCAGCCTGTCCCGCAGGTGGCTGCGCACGTGGTCGAGCAGCGCGGCAAAACGCCCGCCGGCCGGCTGCAGTTCGGCCATCTCTGAAAACTGGGACTGCCCGCCCGGGCGCCGGTAATACACCACCAGCTGGCGGGCGACCTGCCGTGCCACGGCCTCGCCCAGATCGTCGGCGATCAGGGCCAGCGCCAGGTCGATGCCGGCGCTGATGCCGGCCGAGGTCCACACCTTTCCATCCCGCGTGAAGATCCGGTCGGCATCCACCTGCACGTCCGGAAAGCGGCGGGCGAAATCCTGCGAGCGCCGCCAGTGGGTGGTGGCGCGCCGCCCGTGCAGCAGGCCCGCGGTGGCCAGCAGATAGGCGCCCGAGCAGACGCTGGCGATCCTCCGCAGCGCCGCGCCGCTGTTGCTCACGAAACCGACGGTGGTGGCGCATTCGGCCGCCGCGAAGACACCGTCGCCGCCCGTGACGATCAGCGTGTCGTCCCCGGCCCTGTCGCTGAAGGCCGTCGCGGCGAGGCGCGTGCCGCCCGAGCTGGCGACAAGGCCGCCGTCCCGGGCGATCAGCTCCAGCAGATAGGCGCCGGGCACGCAGGCGTTGGCGGCTTCGAAGGCGGCCAGCGGCCCGGCGGCGTCGAGCACCTGGAAGCCGGGATAGACGAGAAACGCGATCTGTCGCGTCATGGCATGAAAAGTGGGTTGTCTGTCATTTACGCCATGACGGTAGCGGGCGACGATTGACGTGTCAAAACTTTCCGGGCGTGCCGCCATGAACCGCAATGTTGTCCTGCTGGCGCTGAGCCAGGCGCTGGCGATGACCGTCGTCAGCCTGATGTTGTCCGCCTCGGCGCTGGTGAGCGTCGGGCTGCTTGCTGCGCCCGGCTGGGCCACGCTGCCGCTGGCCGTCCAGTATCTGGCGACGATGCTGGCGCTCCATCCGCTGGCCCGGCTCATGGCTCGCCGGGGGCGGCGGCCGGTGTTCGTCGGCGCTGCGCTGGTCGGCGCGGCCGGGCTGGCGCTTGCGGTGGCGGGGTTGCTGCGCGGCAGCTTCGCGGTGTTCGTGCTGTCGGGCCTGTGCGTCGGGGTGCTGGGCGCGGTCAGCCAGTTCTACCGCTTTGCCGCGGCCGAGGCGGTGCCGACGGCCCAGCGCAGCCAGGCGATTTCGCTGACCCTCGCCGGCGGCGTGCTGGCCGCCTTTCTCGGGCCTTTCATCGCCCGCACGACCCGCGAGCTTGCCGGCACGCCCTTTCTGGCCAGCTTCGCGGTGTTGGTCGGCGTTGCGCTGCTGGCGGCCGGGCTGGGCCTGTTCCTGCGCCTGCCCGTGTCGCCCAGGCCGGAGGCGGGGCGGGCGCCGCGCCCCCTTGGGCAGATCGCGCGCCAGGGCGATTTCCGGCTGGCGGTGGCCGGTGCCGCGGTGGGTTATGCGGCCATGGGCCTGCTGATGACTGCCACACCGCTGGCCATGCTGTGCGTTCGCCACGACTTCGATTCCACGATGACGGTCATCCAGTGGCATCTGGTGGCGATGTTCGCGCCGTCCTTCGTCACCGGCCTGCTGATCGGCCGTCTTGGGGTGCTGCAGGTGATGTCGCTGGGCGGGGCGCTGGTGCTGGCCGGCATCGGGGTCGCGCTGGCGGGCGACGCGATCGCCCATTTCAGCGGCGCGCTGGTGCTGGTCGGAGTCGGCTGGAATTTTCTTTATGTGGGCGCCACGACGCTGCTGACCCAGACCTGCCGCGACGAGGAAAAGCCCACGGTGCAGGCCTTCAACGACAGCGTCGTGTTCCTCTCCGTCACGCTCGCGACCCTGGGCGCCGGGCCGCTGGTGGACAGGCTCGGCTGGGCCACGGTCAACCTGCTTGTCGTGGTGCCGGTGGCGCTGCTGATGGCCGGCCTGCTGCGGGCCCTGCGGCGGCGTCGGGCGGGGCTGGCGCCAGCCGCCTGATCTCCCGTATCCTCCACGCCTCCCGATGTGTCGAAGCTTCAAGCCCGAAGGAAAGTCATGGTCCAGCAAGTCCATTCGCAAACGAACCGGCCGGTGCGCGCCGTGCTGTTCGATCTTGACGGCACCCTGCTCGATTCCATTCCCGATCTCTCCGAGGCCTGCCGCCGCATGATGGTCGAACTCGGCCGGCCGCCGCACGCCATCGAGGTGATCCGCAGCTTCGTCGGCAAGGGCATGCTCAACCTGGTGCGGCGCTGCCTCGTCGAGAGCGGCCCGGCGGGAGAGGCCGAGGTGGAAGCCGCGGTGGATGTCTTCCGTCGCCATTACGCTGAGGTGAACGGTGCCTCCACGCTGATCTACGACGGCGTGCTGCCGGCCCTGGAAGCGCTGCGCGAGGAGGGCATCCTGATGGCCTGCGTGACCAACAAGCCGGCCGCCTTCACCGGGCCGTTGCTCGAACGCATGGGCCTCGCAGGCTTTTTCGGCGTGACGGTGAGCGGCGACACCCTGGCCGAAAAGAAGCCCCATCCGGCG
>Ga0209174_10002706_pt1 | contig 11549 bp, 7 predicted proteins | sample JI91814BDNA_FD_187505 | JGI IMG/M metagenome (GOLD analysis project Ga0209174, IMG submission 187505) | Wastewater effluent complex algal communities from Wisconsin, to seasonally profile nutrient transformation and Carbon sequestration -... | ecosystem: Engineered > WWTP > Effluent > Algae...
TATATATATATATATATATATATATATATATATATATATATATATATATATGTGTATGTATACACTTATATATATATTTTTTTTTTTGAAGATAATTTTTATTTTTATAGTTAAAAAAACATACACACATATAAAATTTCTATAAATTTTTGTTGTTTATTAAATTTCTTTTTTTTTTCATAATTTTCTAAAATAAATAATTTTGAAATTTTTTTAAAAAAAAAAAAAAAATGTTTTCATTAAGTTCTCAATCAGATATTAGAACAGGATTACCTAATGATCCATTAAATACAAATCTTGCACAAGTTGGAGCTACTTTAACAAAAGCTAGGTTTGATGTTGAACGTTTTAAACATCTTACTCAGCTTATGTCAAAAGCTCATGATACTGGTTATATACCATTTTATAAAACACCAGGAATTAATGACGCAACAGCTGTTATAAGACCAGGTGATTTGTGTTTTTCTGATATTTCTGTTTCTAGAAATAATATGAATAAATATGGACCTTTTAGAGCTTCTTTGTCAAATTCAAGAGAAAGTTCTGAAATAGGAACTATATCTGTTTTTTCAAGTTTAAATGGATCTGGTTCTTCATCAATAAATTCAAAATTTGCAAAATCTGGAAGAGAAAAAAATACTGATGAAAAAAAATCATATATAAGAAGATATTTTCAATTTGAAGGAGTTGCTATAGGAAATGTTGATTTTACAAAAACAGGAGAACAAGGACTTTCAAGGAATCCTTATTTTGCAATGTTAACAAGTGGTCCAATAACATTAAACCAACATATGGGTGAAGATATATTACAAGCTGGAAGTTGGGTTGTTTGGTCAATTAGAAATCCTGATTCTGAAAATGAGCTTTATTCATCTCATAAATATAATTTAAAACAAAATAGTGTTTCACATGATAGAGTTCCATTTATATTGGAACCTTATAATCCATCAAAAAGGGTTTCTAAAAAATCATTATTTAGATTATATGAAGATTTTAAAAAAATAATCTTAAATCCTGTTGGAAATTCTAATGGAAAATCTTTTTCTATTTTTAATCAAAAAGAAAAAGATGATTTTTATAGCCCAGAAAATTTTTTTGAAAAATTAATAAATTTAAATGTTTTAACTACTGTTATGTTGATGGATAAATTTAATGCTGAAGTTCAGGGTTATTTAGATGCTGCAACCGATGAAGAAAATATAAATACAAAAAAAGGTTTAATTGATGCTTGTAATAATTATTTAAATGGTGATGATGGTATTTTAAATGATTTAATTCCAAATACAATAAAAAAATACGAAGATAATATAAAATATAAAAATATTTTTAATGAAATATTAATAAATACAATTGGTTCTTCTTTTTTTCAAGATGAACTTAATCTTTTTAATAGAAAAAAGAGGGAAAATCACTTTATTTCAAGCAGATTATTCATGTCATCCACAATAGATAATTTTATTGATTCTTTATTTGAAGTTATAAATGATGAAGATTCTAGAATTGTTGGAAGGGTTACGAGAACAGCTCTTCCAGGACAAAAAGTTGATATTTTAATTTCTAAATCAAAATATGCAAATTAATATAATTATATATATATATATATATACATATATAAATAAATTAAAAAATTAATTAATTATGAATTTTCTTTTAATCTTAATGTAAGAGCATTTTTTAGAATTTGAATATGATTTGCTCGAAAAACACCATAGTCAACTTTACTTTTTTCATTTATTTTGAATTCACCATTATCATCACATTCATATATGCGCATTGCATGTCCATCTCCATATTTAATAATGTCACTAGTTTTAACAAAAACATGTCCAATAGATTCACCATTTTTTGATAATCCTTTGTAGCCTCCGATATCTTCTAAGTAGCCTTTAATTGTTTTAATTGGGTTCATGACATTTTTTACATTGTTAAAACTGACGACCTGCGATTCTATGTCAATAAGCCCACGAGATTTTAAACTATAAATAAAAATACCCTTAAAAATATCTGACATATTTTTCAACCAATCAAAATGTTCTTTTTTTAAGCTTCCATACATAACATGAGTAACCATAAATGAACAACATGTATTTCTTGAGTCATCAACAACACATGAAAACAAAGGATTTTCACCTATTACTTTTTCATCAAAAACCATTTTTTTTATTGAAAAACAAATGACAATTTCCAAAAAAATTGTGTGAAAATCGTTGATGGTTGAAATTTTTTCAATTATTTCACCGATGTCATCATAAATTTTAATATCATTTTCATTCAAAATTTTTTTTAAAATTTTTTTTGAAATAATTTTTGAATCTCCATAAAAATCATGAAAATTTTGATCAAAAAGATTTGATTTACCACCAACAGGTTCGATCACAGATAACCATTCTTCATAAAGTTCTTTAAAATAAGTTAAATATTTAGAATATTTTAAAATATTATCATAATCATTAATATTAAAATCAAAAAATTTACTAGCTAAAATAATAAAACTAGATTTTTTGTTCATAGTAATTTCATTTGTTCGAGGGACATATTTTTCATTTGAACATTCCATCATTCCTCCAGGCATTTGTAAATATAATGTGGGGTTAACAAGGAGCATGATATATTCATCATTATAAGAAATTAAACAATCAACAGCGTTATTTGGACCATATTTTCCTAACATACCTCTTCCTATTGTTGTGATTTCTTGAAAAGGATTCACTAAAAATTCAACTTGGACTCTTATTTCGCCATTTGTTAAGGTTTCTGAAATACCACCATAAGATTCTAAAAATGCAACAACCCTTTCATCAGCTTCATCAAAAATTCTTTCAAATATGCAATTTTTCATTTTTTTTATAGATTCTTCAATAGGAAAAGCTTGTTTTGATTGAGATAAAACAGGCTTTCTTCCAGATGCCCATGGGTTTTTGGAGGTATCTTCCATTTGTCCAAAACCAAGAGAAACATTATAGTGTTCAAAAAAAGTATATATTTTTTCATCAGATTTATCAGACACATTTCTCCACTCGCTGCATATAAAAACTCCTCCTTTACTAGTTTTAAAAAAAAATTTATCATCAAACACTGAATCATTAGAATCATTAGGGTTTATTTTAGCAGCATTACCTGTGTTAAACGTTACCTCATTTTTTACAAGCGCGATATGTTTTTTCATCAGATATGAAAAAACTTTTTCTTCTTCAATATTTTTTTCGCCACTTAATTTTTTCAACATATTTGAAAAAACCTTATGATTATTAAAAACATAAGCACCTTCTGAAAATTCATAAAAATTGCTTATTTTGGGTAAGATTTTTATTTGATTAAGACTTTGTCTTGATGATAAAGGAGGAAGTGTTTTGGCATGTCTTTCAAAGGGAAAGACCTCGTTTTTATTTGGATGTTTTATTTTTAAATTAAAATGTTTTTTTGATGGATTTTGATAGTCTTCTTCGTGTTCATCTTCATCACTATATCTAAAACCCTTGTTAGGGTACTCCCCATAAAAACTTTCATCGTATTTTTTTCTATAAAAAGGTCCATCACGGTTACTCATTTTTTTTTATGAAAATTAAAAATTTGTGATGTATGTATGTATATATATACATATATATATATATATATATATATATTTATTTAAGCAAAAAAAAATTGTTACAACCAAATAAGAAAAAAAAATATATATGTATATATATGCATATATATTTCCCCTTCTTAAAAAGCATAAATTATCAAAAAAAATCGCAAAAATTTAATGTATATAAATCAAAAAAAAACCCTTATTTACAAAAAAAAATAAAGGGGATTATCGAGTGTGCATAATTTTGCATATTCAAAATTATGTGTTTTAAACAAAATGTTATAAAAAAAATTTTAAAAAAAAAGTGTGCACCACACAAAAAATCATGATTATGGAGCCATATTATAAATAAACAAATTTAAAAAAAAAAAGGAGGAAGGTTATTCATTCATAAATAAAAAAATAATAATAATAATAAATCAAGTAATGAATAATGAAAAATATAATATTAATGAATATTTACCAATTTTTTTTTCATTAAATGAAAATTTTATTAAATATGCATGGAGTTTTTATTTGTTTGGACATGATATTAACAATGATAAATTAAATAATAATATAAATAAAGATAATGATTTTGAGAATTTTTTAAATGATAAACTTGAAAATGTTGGGATTATTTTTAAAAAAAAATTTGATTTGGTATATAAATTTAATATTTATTTATATAAAAATGAAAATTTTAAAATTTTAAATGATGAACATAATGATGATAATCATAATGATAAAATTATTATATTTAAAAATATTTTTATTTCTTTTAAAAATAATGATGAAGAGTATAAAATTTTAAATTGTGAAAAAATTGAAAAATTTCCATGTTTTTATAATATTGATTTTTTAAATGAAAAAAATGATGATAAAAAAAAAATAAAAATGTCAATGATTGATATAAAAAATATTACATCAACAACAACAACAACAACAACAGAAACAACGACAGAACAAGAAAAAAAAATTGAAAATATATCAACATCAGATATTTTAAATATAGAAACAAATGAAAATATAAATAAAAATATTATTAATGATATTGTTGGATTATATTTAATTATATTATATTCAAATTCTTTAAGAAATTTAAAAATAAGAGATTCTTTAAATTCATCTATAATAGAATTAGAATCTTTTTTATATTGTAAAAGAAGTTTATTTTTATTTAAAAAAATAAAAACTAGAGATAGATTATCATATTTATTATTTATTGAAATGATATTATCAATTTCAAGAGATGAAGCACCAATAAATTATTCAAATGAAATAATTAAAGATGATAATTTATTTAATATATATTTAGAAACTATTGAACAAGAAAATAAAATAATAGGAAATAATGATGAAAATATAATAATAAAAAATATAAAAAATTTATATGAAGGAATGATAACAATAGGTGATCCATTTTTTTTTTCAATATCATATGAATGTTTATTTGTTGAAATAAATTATCCTTTTGAAAAAGAAATGATTGAAATACTAAAAAAATTATATATAAATAAAGGAAGAATTTTTTTTACTTTAAGAAATAGAAATATTTTAAGTTGTATTTTTTATTTTGGAATGAAATTTAAATTAAAAAAAATAATTGATGAAATATCAAAAAATAATAAAATAATAAATTCTTTAATTTATATATGTGATAATTTTTTATTAAAAAATATTGGTGGTGATGATGATAATGAAGATGATAAAAATAATTACCATAAAAATTTTATAAATAAAAAAATAAATTATGAATATATAATAAAAACATTAGATTTAACAATTAAAACAGAACATAAATTATTAATAGATTCTTTAAAATATTATGAACATAATAAATGGAATATGTATCATATTTATAATAATAATAATAGTATAGAAATTGAAAATTTAAATGATAATAAAAACAATTTTATTAATAATAATGATAATAAAAAAATAACAACAAATAAAAAATCAATAAAAAAGGAATATAAAGTTATTTTTTTAATAAGATTTCTTTTTTGTTTAGACAATAAAAATTTTAAAGAGATATGTAAAAATGATGAAGATTTTAAAAAAAGTATAATTAAAATAATAAATAAATATGAAGATTCTAATTTTAATGAAGATATTATAATAAATAGTAATTGTGATGAATATATAAAAACCCTTGTTGATGATTTTAATGAATATTATATTATAAGTGATCCATATAATCAATTCCCTTATTGTGTTATAAATGCATTAAAAAATTCATTAGATATAAATAGAATGATTTTTTCAGTAAGAAGTTTTATAATAAGTTTTTTAGATTCAAAAATAAATAATACATGTTTATTAATATATTTTGTTTATGTATATATATATAAAATAAAATATATTATTGGTGAACAAAATTTAAATAAAAAAATTAATGATGTTTTAGAAATAATTACAAAAATAATTAATTATTCAGATATTGATATAATACCATTATTTATTAAAAAAGAATTAGTTAAAGTAAAAAATTTAAATTTTATAAAAATAAATGAAGAACATGATAAAAAAAATAAAATATATAGTTATTCATGTTCCCATGATACATTATTAAATTTATGTCCATATTCATTAATAAAACCAATTGAACAAAATGAATATATATCAAATTTAAAGAAGGATATTGTATCTATTTATAAATTAAAAGATATAGAAGATTTATATTTATTATATGAGTTATCTTCTTTTTCTTCGTCGTCGTTGTCATCATCGACATTATCATCATCATCATCAAAAAATGAATTTGATAATAATAATAATATAATAAATTTAAAAAATATAACAAATAACGATAAATTTGATGAAACATTAAGATCAAGAGAATGTTGTACAAATATTAAACAATATATAAAATCAAAAAAAGGATCAAAAACATATGGAAATATAAAAAATCATGAGAAAGAGTTAATAAAAAATCCGTTAAATTTCTTTTATAATTGATTGGTTAATATATATATATATATATATATATATATATATATATGTAGTATAAAACATGTGGTGTTTTTATGTATATGAATTATATGTCTATTTTTTTTAAGCTATATAATTAATCCAAAAAAAAAAAATTAAATTAGTTTTTGTTTTGAAGTGCATATACATATACATATACATATACATATATATATATATATATATATATATATGATATACACATAAATTAATATATATATTAAAATAATTTTATTACTTTTTTTTTTTTTATTTTTTATCATTTTTATTTTTAAAAACAATATGTTTACGGGTAATGTTTTTTTTCCACAAAAAAAAAACAAAAGTATACAAAAAAAAGTGTCTAATAATGTGCGTGAATTAGAATCATTAATAAACCAATTAGATAGAGAAATATCTAGAACAGAGGGAGAAATGAATACATTATCATTGATGATGGAAAATGATAGAAAAGTAAATGAAATTACAGTTAATTTAAATAAAAAATTAAGTTCAAGATATAATAATTTTTCATTTCAAGAAGTTTTTAATTTAAGAAATAAAGCTAATGCTTCTAAATTAGCATCATTACATACAAAATTAAATACATTAATAGAATCAAGAAAAAATAAATTTTCAGAAATTGCAAAATTAAATTTAACAAAAGATATGTCTAATATATTATATTTTAATGATTCACATAAAAATTTAGTTCAAGAAATAACAGGAGGAGGTGAAGAATATTTTTCTACACTTGATCGTCTTGTTTTAAAACAAGAAGATGATTTTTCAAATTTAAAATATATAACAAATGAATTAAAAGAAAAATGTGAAAAAAATGATGATGAAGAAAAATTATATTATCAATATTTAATTAACAATGAATTACCAAAACCAATAGGAATTTATGAAAATATACCAGAGAATGTTTTTAAAAATGTTTCAAAAAATAATGATGATGATAGTGGTGGAAATGTTTTAAACAAAAAAGTTAAAGTATCTGATGAAAATAATAATAATATAATTATTTCAAAAAAAAAAGGCGATGATGATATTGGTAATATTGAAAATAATATTGGTAGCATCAATAGCACCAACAAAAATAGTGATGAAATTAACGGTGATGATGATGACGAAGAAGAAAAAGAAGATAACAATTATAATATTATCAATAATAATAATAATAATAATAATGATGGTGTCATTAATAATGATGACATCAATAATAATGATGACGATTATAATAATATTGATGATTATAATAATGTTAATGATAGTAATAATATTGATAAAAAACAAAATAAAACTAGTGATACTAATCCTTCTTATTTTAAATTTAATAATATCATTGGTGATGATGATAATGATGATTCTTTTGATAACAAAAATAATGTAAAGAATAATGAAACAATAAACCATTTAAACAATAATAATATTGACAAAGATTATAATGATGATGATGATGATTTTTTTAATATAGTCAATAATTTTAATAACTTAAAAAAAGAAAAGATATTGTCACCTATAATTTCTATTCCTAAAATTAAGATACCTATGAATAACATTGATGATTCTATTACTAAAAATTTAAATTATAAAAATCAAGATGAAAATATTACATTATATTCAAAATCTATTCAAGAAAATAATAATAATAATATATCTAAAGATTTTTTTAATAAAAATGGAGGAGATGAAAATGGTGATAAATATGGTGATGATGATAATGATAATTATGACGATGATGATTATATATTTAATTACCCAAATAATTTTAAATATAAAGGCGATAAACTATTATATAAATCTGAATTAAAAAAAGAGTATCTTGAAAAAAATATTAATAATGAAAATGATAATTGTGTCGATGATGATGGTGATAATGATATTCATAATAGTGATTTCGATAATAAAAATATAAAATATAATTATGATAATAGAGATATTAATGATAGCTACAATAATAGCGTTGATAATAAAAATGATAATTCTATTTATGATAATGGAGATATTAATAATAGTTACAATAATGGTGTTGATAATAAAAATGATAATTATATTTATGATAATAATAATTATAATGATGACAAAGGTAATGTTAACACTATCGATATCAATGGTGGAAATATTAATAATGACAAAAATATTGATAATAATGATGATAATATTGATAATGGTAAATACATTGATATTAATGGTGACAATATTAATAATGGCAATAATATTTCTAATGGTAAAGTTATTGATGTTGATGGAAATAATATTGATAATGATAAAGTTATTGATGATAATACCAATAATAAAAATATTGATATTAATGATGATAATACCAATAATAATATTTATAATAATAATAATAATAGAAAAACCGGTGGGAATATAAAAAAAAATAATATCGATTTATTAAATAATTTTAGTAGAAATTATGATAACAACATAAATGATATAAAAAATGTTGAAGATAAAATTTTTTTTAATAAAAATGATGAAGAATTTGACAATTTATTAATTTCTTTTGATGATTTAAAAAAAAATTATCATAATAATAATAATAAAAATATGGATAATTTTACAATTGAAAATAAAAATAATGAAGAAGAAGAAGAAGGAAAAAATGATGATGATATTTATAATTTATTACTAAATAAAAAATTAGGACATAATGCTGAAGACAACATTAAAAAAATTTCATTAAAAAATGAAACTAATAAAGATAAAATTAAAAATGGTAACATTAAAAATTTATCAATTAAAAATGAAAGCGATAACTTTGAGGATAACATTAAAAGCTTATCATTTAAAAATGAAGATAAAAAATATAAAATTGAGGATGATATTAAAAATTCCTTTGTTGAAAATGAAAATGATAAAATTAAGGATAATATTAAAATTTTATCATTTAAAAATGAAGATAAAATTAAGGATGATATTAAAAGTTTAATAATGGAAAATGAAAATAATCAAGATAAAATTGAGGGTGATATTGAAACTTTATCATTAAAAAATGAAGATAAAATTAAGGATAATATTAAAAATTTACCAATTGAAAATAATCAAGATAAAATTGAGGATAATATTAAAAATTTAATAATAATAAATGAAGATAAACAAGGTAAAATTGAGGATAATATTAAAAGTTTAATAATAAAAAATGAAGGTGGTAAAATTGAGGATGATATTAAAAGTTTAATAATTGAAAATGAAAATAATCAATACAAAATTGAGGATAATATTAAAAATTTAATAATAGAAAATAAGCAAGATAAAAATGAGGATAATATTAAAAAATTTCCATTAATAACAGAAAACAAAGAAATCGAAAATAATAATTTTTTATTAAAAAAAGAAGAAAATATTAAAAAAAAAAAGTTATTTGAAAACAACTCTAATGTTGATGGATTATGGTGATTTTTTTTTAATTTTTTATTTTTTATTTTTATTCTAAACATTTTAATTTATTATTATCATCAAATATATCATTTGAATAATATATTGGTAAAATCATATTTAAAACCCATATAACAAAAAATACTGAACTTGAAGAATTTATAAAATCTTGAAGTGTATATTTATATTTATCATCTCCAAAAATAACATAAAAATCTAATGGATTTCTATATATATTTCTATATTTATATTTACAATTTTCTTCATGATGAGATTCAAACATATATATAAAATATAATATAATTACAACAATTGATGATAATTCAGCATATATAAAATGATATATATCAGGATCTAATGAAAACATATTAAAATAACAAATAGATGATCCCATTGCTGAATAAAATGATATTGTTAATCCAAAATGTTTTCTTATTTTATTTGAAGAACAAAAATGTCCTTTTATTGAAAAAATTGATGATGTTATATAAGCTAAAAAAAATGAAGATAATGTTAAAATAAATATAGATATTCTAAAATTTTCATGATATTTCAAACAAGGATTATTAAATGTAAAATAAAATGGAAGAATAATAATAAAAATTGGAACTATTACACAAACAAATTGTGCTATTATAGTGTTTGTATCATTTTGATTTTGTGATTGTGAAATTTTTCCTGTATTTTTAGTAAAATGTAATAAATCTTTGTTTGTAAAGATTGTTGATTCCCATAAAAATTGTTTTATTTGGTGGTCATTACTAATTTGTGTTTCAAATTTTGTATTTTCAGGATAAACATCTTTTGGTAAAATATTATAATGTGAAACAAGTTTTCCCATCAATCTCCAATCGTCTTTTGATGGCATAACTTGATTTTTATCAACCATTAACATAAATATTAATTTTTTATTTTTATCAAAAAAAAAAAAATGTTTTCAATATTTTTATTATATAAATTATTGTGATTTTTTTTCTTTTCTTTTTTTTTTAATAATTAAATATCATTTATTTTTTTTATCTATAATATATAGATGTGTGTATATATAAACATGTATATATATATATATATATGCTCATTTTTATTAAATTATATATATATATATACATATACACATAGATATACATATACATGCGCTTTATATCCATATTTTTTTTTTGAAAAAAAAAATTATTTTAAAACAAAAGAAATAATATATATAAAAGAAACATTGAAGATATAAAAATATATACCATATTTTTTGAAAATTTATACCAATATTTATCCTCTGCATTTTTTATCATATTTTCCATATTTTTTGTTTTTTCTTCTAAATTTGAAGTTATTTTCTCAACAAAATCAATTTTATGATCATTCTCATTTGTTTTAGATTCTAAACATAATAATCTTGTATCAAACTCTTCTTGTTTTTGGATTAATAAAAATTGTTCTTCTTTTAGGATATTTATATCATTTTTTATATTTTTTATTTCTTCGAATGTTTTTGAATTATTATCAATAACCATTTTCATATTTTATGTGATTTAAAAATTTTTATGTTTGATTTTTTTTTTAAATAAATATATGTGTGCATATATGTGCATATATGCACATATATATATATATATATATATATATATATATATTTTTTTTTTTTTTATATTAAAATAAAAACAATTTT